>MKWU01000556.1_pt1 | contig 70773 bp, 61 predicted proteins | sample 809101 | NCBI WGS metagenome assembly MKWU01 (sample SAMN05860141, study PRJNA318959) | sponge metagenome | host: Aplysina aerophoba | place: Slovenia: Piran, Adriatic Sea, Gulf of Piran | collected 2013-05-07
CCCTCTTTGCGGTTCTGCTGATGACGCCTTCCACTACGGCGAAGGCAAGCCACACCACGGCGCCCAAACCGATCAACGTGACGAGCCCGAGCGGCAGCAGGCGCGGACGGGTCTTCGCCTGCTGGCGAGCCGAGCCGACCGGCGCCGACGTCGTTTGGGGTGGTTCAGGTGACTCGCTGCGCAGGCGTGACGATCCCCTGGGCAGTTCGGAAGACTCTCGATCAGTCTCTGATGGCTTGTTCCACTCGCTCAAGACACCCCTCCATGTCGTCCCTCAACTCGTAGACCCAGAAACGCAGGACCTTCCAACCCAGCCCCCGCAATTGACGGTCACGCCACAGATCCGTCTGGAGGCGGTTGCCGTCGTCATCTGTGTGGTAAGTGACACCGTCCACTTCGATGTCCAGGCGCACAGGCGGCCAGCGTGTGTCGTCTACTACCGCCAAGTCCAGGAAGCGCCCCGCAACCGGATGCTGCGGTATCGGGTCGACCCCACGCTCGATCAGCGCTTCGTAGAGTCGTTTTTCCCAAGGGCTGTCGAAGCGGTCGTCGAACTTGGCGTCGGGCGGCACGGCGGCTTCATTCACTCGGCGGACCAGGGTCTCAATGTGTGGAATGCCACAGGATGCGGCGAACCCCCTGTTACCGAAGACGTGGCAGACCGCGCGCGCCCGGCTGACCGCGACGTTTAGCAGGCGCTTCTCTCTCATCAGGAAGTTCCGCGCGCCGTCCGGCATGTCTGGAGCCAAGCAGAGCGACAACAGCATTACGTCGCGTTCATCGCCCTGGAACTTGTTGGCAGTGAATATCTTGACGTTCAGACGATTAAGCTTTTCGGCGCCGATCTCGCGGCTTGCGCGTTCATTGATGTGCCTGGCCTGCGGCGCAAAGAAGGTGACGACGCCCACGGTTCCTTCAAAACCCAGCGCCTCCAACGCCTTCAGCATATCCACCACGGCTTTCGCCTCCGCGTCGGAATACGCGGAGCCTCCCATCCCAATGTCACGGCCCGTGGAGACCGAGCCCTGTACGTCGGTCCAGTGAAGGCCCGGCTTGAAGCCCTTGGGAACGTGCAGTTTCTCCGCATCCGTCAGGGCGGTCAGGCGGCGGCCATAGAAGGCCTCGTTGAAGTATGCGGCGATATCCGGATGACAGCGATAGTGTTCATTCAACAAAAATGGTGCGCTCTGGATGGCCGACGCCGCAAGCTGGAACAGGTCGGTCTGTCCCTGGGCGAAACGCCCGATGCCGGGCCCCAAGAGCTCATGCCGGCTCAGCATCAGGCGCTCCTCACGTGGGTCGAGGTTGCTGATCATGCCAAGCTGCATGGGATCGCCCACGATGACTGCCGATTTGGCCCTGAACAGGAGAGGGAGGGCGGATGCGATGTCCGTCACGCCGGCTTCGTCGAACACGACAAAGTCGAATAGGCCCGCCTCCAGCGGTATCCGGCTGCCGGCAGCGAGGGTCGTCACTGCCCAGAGCGGCATGTACTTCAAAATCAGCCGGTACGCATCGCCGTCGATGTCTCTCTGTCCCATGATGGCGGCATCGCCGGCAATAGCCGCTAGCACCTGCCTGTCATCCTGAGACACGGCGTCGAGGTGGTCGAGGAGCGGCTCCATGATTTCGCTGCTGAGTGTCTGAACTTGCTCCCCTATGGTAACCGGGTTCTCGGCCTGGCCCTCCAACTCCTTCCGAAGCGCTTGGATCCGATCTTCCACCTCGCCCAGAGTAGCCTTTAACCGGCTCTCCTCACGGTCGAAACGCGCTTGACGGAATTCGGCACCGAGCGGAATATCCCTACCGACCGGCAAGCGGAGAAAGCGGGCCAGTGCGTGGAGAAGCCCGACGAAAAAACGGGACTCGTTGGGCGTAGGTCCCACCGTCTCCGATAGCTTCGCCCGTTCGGCTGCCAGCCGTTCCAGGTCTGCCAACAGACGGGCGCCGGTTTCCCCCAGAGACTTGAGGCTCCGCCATCTCTCCAGTAGATTCCAGCGCTGCGAATCAACTTCCGCCAAACGGCTCAAACGTCTGGCGAAACGCTGAGTTGCGTCCGGGCCACCCGCCCGGGTCTGCAGGGCACGCAGACCGTCAGCGAACGTGAACTTTCCGGATCCTTGGGATTCGTTGGCTCGAACGAGCAGAACCCGATCTTCGGTCAGAGACTCCATGCGCTCTTTCACAGCGTCGATGGCACGATGCTGGCGTGCCGCCAGCAGTACGGAACGTCCGGCGGCCGCGGCGCTGAGCATGATCGAAGCGATGACCTGCGACTTGCCTGTTCCCGGCGGGCCGGTGATCACCGTCAGCGGTTGGGATAGGGCGGCCCGCCCTGCCAACAATTGGGCCTCGCCGAGGGGGAATGGATGTACGATGGCCGGAACCGGAGAAGCAGGCCGTTCTGTCCCGAACAGCGTGCCGATCGCACTGCCTTCTAGTCGTTCTCTGGGTTCCTGGCAAAGCCGGTCATAGTCCCTGACGGCGGAGCGGACGTAGTTCCCGATGGCCTCCGGGAATAGGGCCAGACCGTTATAGAACCCGGTCCCGCCACCACGAGGCACGCGGCTGGCCACTGCGTCTGGAAGAAGCCTTTGGTGCAATCTCTTGCCGGCAGCGGATTCCAGCCGGGCGGCGAAAGTGGGAATCTCCAGGAAGTCCGGGCTCTCGGCTTCATCTTCGGTGTCCAAACCTGCGGTCTCATCTTCGATCAGCAACCAGCTCAACAAGCGCGAAGCATTCCACCCGCTGTACCTCACTTGATCTCGCAGCCAGTCTCGAACGATCATGGGTCTGGTCACCGGAACGCGAATCAGTAGATGCGTCTCTGTCTGATCGTAACGGCAACGGAAGACCGAAACAGGACGAACGGAGGCGTCGGTGTCCCCGTTACGGGGCGCTACCACATGTAGTGGATAACCCAACAGGAGGTGCCGTGTGTTTTGTCTCGCCAAACGCGATCGCACGCCGTCCGGAATTCGCGAGAGTGGAACGACCAACGTGCGACCCCGCTCCGCCTTCGGCCACCAGGGCTTGTCCGGCTCTAGCAGCACGAAATTCTCCCCGTACTGGTTTGCGAAGGCTTGAGGCTGGCCGCTGTCGCCGTGTCGTAACGCATCCTGATAGTAAGGCAGGAGTTGTTGCAAGAGGTCTATGTTGGCGTCGATGCGCCCGCCTTGCATGTCCGGCCCCACCACGGCCACCTCACCAGCGGTGGCTTGGCAAGGGACTGCAACCAGGTATTCGTCTGGTCTGCCAGAGACGGTATATTCCGCAGTTTTGTTCCCTTGCCGGCGGACATGCCAGCGTCGCGCCGCACCGAACTGGACCAGTTGGCGCTCGTTCATGTGTGCCAGAGCCCGTACGACTTCGTCCTTGCTGATCGTCGCTCCCGCCTCAGCCAACTGGGTACGAATGCGTTCGACGGTCAGACCGCGCGGTGCGGTTTCGAGGACCCTGAAGATGGTGTCCTGAAACAGGGAGTCGGGTGCCGTCATTCCGGGCTATCCTTCCGTTCCGGTGATTCTCTGATGATCGTCGGTTCCGCATACAAGCACCTTGGATCACAGTAACGTCAATTAACAAAGAAAGTCGGAAGTAACAAAATCTTGACGATCCGCAATATGGTTGCGAGCAATCGAAGCCAGTCAGTGCCAGGAACTTGAACCGCGCCACTCGTCGTGAAGACTCAGGGAGCTAGATGGGTCGTCCTGAAGACTGTGCCACAGAAAACCGCCATTGGCGCAATGGCTGCTCAACCGCAATCGGGCCAGAATGAGGACCGACGTCGAAAATGAGGGAAGGTGGAGGTGCTTCTCGCAAGGAGCACGTGCGCACATTTGCCCGAATACACGCTGCGAGCACGGAGAGTGTGCTCAAGAAGAAGTCTGAGTGGGAGGCGCCGACTGGATGGTGTAAGCGTAGCCCGGTGATCGCCGCGTGGACAGTCCCAGTCCGGGGATGAAAGGGCCGGGGGCGGTCCCCCATTGCGCTTCATCTGACTGCTTGAACCCGGAGCTTTAACCCGTCGCGCTTTTGAAGCAAACCGATGATCTCGAAAAGGTCGCGGGCTCGGGGTTTGCCTCCATGGCCCAACATACGCATCAGGCTCTTGGGGGACCTGTCGGTAAGGCCGCCGAGCGATTGAAAGCCGATGGTTGCGTTGATGTAGTCGCGCAAGACGGCCTTGCCGGTGTCCACGTCGCCGGCGAGAAGGCATTCGATCCCCTCAGTGAGGAGGGCCTCCCGGAAGGCTGGGTCCCGTTCAACGCGCTCTTGGATGGTTTCCTTGAAATCTCGTGTCAGGACCATCTAATCCTCCCGCGTCTTGCGCTTCCTGTACTCTCGCCATAACCTTCGGGCGGTTTCGATATCCCTCTCTTGCCGGCGTTTCGTTCCGCCTCCACACGAACGCCAAGCTTTCGCCATAACCTCACGGTTGGCGAGTTCTAGCCCGTCCATTTCCGCGAGCACTGCGACTTCTTGCTGTCGGGCGTCGGTGGACAGGACTTTGCGTAACGCGGCATCGACGGTCTCTTCGACGGAAGATGTACCGAGCAGACGGCGCGCCTCCTGGAACAGATTCTCATCAATGTCGATGGTGATCTGAGGCATGCAGTCGATATTGTATCAGTCGGACAATAAATAATCGATCAGTGGTCCGGGCGTGTCCCTCGGATTGCGCTTCCCAAATCCGACCTACGGGTTACCCGAAAATACGGCTGTGGAGTGGCACCCTGAGCCCCGAAGGGCGCAGGGTCCTGTGTTCCTAGCCGCTAGGATTCGTGCAGCGCCGCGTACACCTTCTCCGCCGTGAGCGGCAGGTCGTACACCCGCGCGCCGGTGGCGTCGGCCACGGCGTTGGCGATGGCGGCGGCGGTGGGGACGTTGGGGAGTTCGCCGATGGCCTTGCCCTGGAAGGGGACGGGTCCTTCGCCCTGCTCGACGAACACGGTGTCGAGACGGGGGATGTCCTTGGCGCAAGGGAGCTTGAAGTCACCGAGGTTCAGGGTGGTGATCTTGCCGTCGGACATGGGGTTGTCTTCCATCAGCGCGAAGCCCACGCCGTTGACAACGCCGCCGTCGATCTGGCCCTGGTAGGTCAGGTGGTTGAGGATTCTGCCGGAGTCGTGGGCGGTGGTCATGCGAGTGACCCTTACCTGACCGGTTTCCGGATCCACTTCCACCTCGGCGATCTGCGCCGCGAACGAGGTGATGGGCGGCTGGCCCTCGGGGGCGAAGAGGGTGTCGTGGTGGAACGCCCCGCCGGCCTCAGCGATGGCGGCCTGGGCTACCTCCGCGAACGACAGCTCGCCTCCCTCGGGGGCGGCGAAGCGGCCGTCCACCCGCCCGACCTGGTCGGGCTGGCATCCGAGCTTCCGGGCGGCGCACTCCACCAGCATTTCGTGAACTTCCCGGGCGGCCTTGTGGGCGGCGTGGCCGGTGGTGTTGGTGGACTTGCTGCCGCCGGTGCCGGGGTCCCAGGGCGAGTTGTCGGTGTCCTCGACCCGGATGCGAATGCTCTCGGGCGCGGTGCCCAGGGTCTCGCTGACGATCTGCACGATGGCGGTGTGGATGCCGGGCCCCACGTCGGGCACGCCGACGAGGACCGTCACGGTACCGTCTTCATCCAGATCGATGCCCGCGTTGGCGTTGCCGCCGCCGGCGCCGCGCTCGTAGAGGGCGATGCCGCGTCCGCGGTTGGGTCCGGGCGGGCTCTTGCGCCATCCCGACGCCTCCACCGCCTTCTCCAGGGTCTCCTTGGCCAGGATGCCGTCCCATTTGGCGCCCAGAGGCGAGGTGTCGCCGGGGTCCAGCAGGTTGTGCAGCCGGAAGTCCGCGGGGTCGATGTCCATCTCCCTGGCGATCTGGCCCATCAGCGACTCCACGGCGAAGACGATCTGCGGGCTCCCCGGGGTGCGGGTTTGTGTGCACGGGACCTGATTGGTGTAGGCGCACACGGTCTCGATGCGGATGGCGGGTACGCGGTAGTAACTGGCCAGCCGTTTTGCGCCCATCACGGTGATCTCGGGATTGGCCTTCCAGGCCGCGTACGCACCGCCCGCGAATGTGACGATGCCTTCGATGGCCGTGAGGGTACCGTCGTTCTTGACCCCCGCCCGCAGCGTCACCACCGCCGGATGGCGGTGGGCCGCGGTGGCGATCTCTTCGGTGTAGGTGAGCACCAACCGTACCGGCCGGCCCGTCTCCTTGGCCAGGAAGTAGCAAACCGGGGTGTCGATCATGGAAGCCTTGCCGCCGAAGTCGCCGCCCACCGAGAGAATGTGGACGTTGACCTTCTCGGGCTCCAGGCCGAGGTCCTGGGCGAGCCGGTTCTTGAGCGCGAACGGCCCCTTGTTGGAGGCCCACACTTCCACGTTACCGGAAGCATCCACCGCCACGGTGCAGGCATGGGGCTCCAGATAACCGTGGTGGGCCAGTTGTGTGGCAAAGGTGCCCTCGAACACCCGGTCGGCGCTCTTGAAGCCTTCCTCGATGTCGCCGTTTCCCCAAACGCTGTGGGACTGGACGTTGGGCAGGTCCGGGTCCACGCCCTCCGCCAGCGGCGGGGCGTTCTTGTAATCTCGCGGCGCGTCGTGCAGCGCCTCGGTGCCGGTCTTTACGGCCTCCAGCGGATCATACACGCCGGGCAACTCCTCGTAGTCCACCTCGATGAGGCGTAGCGCGTCGTCGGCGATCTCCGGGGTGTCCGCGGCCACCGCGGCTACCGGGTCGCCGACGAACCGGACCTTGTCCGTCGCCAGCACGGGCATGTCCTTCATCCGCAGCCCCACGTACACTTCCGGCAGGTCCGCGCCGGTGAGGACGGCGTGGACGCCCGGTAGCGCCTTGGCCGCGGCGGTATCGATCTTGCGAATCCGCGCGTGGGCGAGCGGGCTGCGAAGGACTTTGGCGTACAGGGATTCGGGTATCGGCAAGTCCGCGGCGTAGCGCGTGGCGCCGGTGACTTTATCCGCGCCCTCGATGCGCGGCATGGGCTTTCCGACTGTCTGATAGGCCAAGGTTCACCTCCGGTTGGTTCGCAGCGTGACTGCCGATTCAGGGTGCTGTTTCAGTTCAGTATCCGGGCCGCGTTCGCGCCCAGGATCTTGCGCTTGTTTTCTTCGGTGAGCTTGTCGCTCTCCAGGATGGGCCGGGTCACCGTGCCGGGAGGGGAAGAGTCCCAGTGCGGCGTGTCCGTGGCCAGCACCAGGTTGTCGTCGCCGAGCATCTCCACCGCCACCTCGAAGTGCTCGTCCTCGAACGGCTCGCAGCCCACGTACACCTGCCGCATGAAATACTCGCTCGGCTTCATCTTGAGCCACGGCACCAAGTGCGGCAGCTTCTCGAAGTGCTCGTCCATGCGCCCCAGCCACCAAGGCATCTGGGAGGCGCCGGTCTCGAGGCACACGAGGTTCAGCTTCGGGAACCGTTCCAGCACGCCGCCGCAGATGAACGACATCATGCACACCATGGACTCGAAGACACGCCCCACCATGTGCGAGAAGAAGAAGTTGTCCGCGAACCGTTCCTGGCCCATGGAATCGTGCTTGGTGTCGTGGACGATGATCGGCCAGTTCAGGTTCTCCAGTTCGGCGTAGATGGGATCGTAGTAGGGGTCCCAACACAAGCGTCCGGCCACCGGCACCGCCTTCATGTTGAGGGCCTGGTTGCCCATGTCGGCCATGCGGTGCAGTTCCTTGACCGCCAGGTCCACGTCCTGCCAAGGGATGACGCCCGCCCATTGCAGGCGTTCCGGAAACTCGTTGGCGTACTGCCGCATGTAGTCGTTTTCGGCGCGGCAATAGGCCGTGGCCAGTTCCGGGTCGTCCGGAAACCACACCAGGTCCAGCGCGGGCGAGTTGGGCGACAGCACGGCCACATCGATGCCGTCCTTGTCGAGGTTGCGCACGCGCCCGCCGGCCGCCAGGTCTTCCGCCTTGTGCCATTGGGGCTTTTCGCCGCTCTGCCGGGTCACTTCCGAACCCACCATGATACGCGTCCCCACCAGGGTCTTGCGCCTTTCGTCGGGTGCCGTGGGAAGCGGCCGCGGAAGGTGTTCCTTCCACGCATCCTCGATGCAGTGCTTCCAGTTCGCCACGTCGCCCACCAAGTGGCTGTCGAGATCGATGACCTTGGTACCGTTGATGGCCATGGGGATCCTCCTCTTGGGATGACCGCTGTCCCCGCGCGGCGCGGCGCCGTACGGAAGCGAAAGCGGCGGGATCGGCGGTGCGCCGAAACGATAAGCCGTCAAGCGTGGAGCGTTCGGTCCCGCGCGGGTCTCTGTTGACGCGGTGGGGCCGGACACTCGTTCGTTGATGTTGAATACCGCTCCTGGACGGGCAGTTCAAGGGATGGCAGACTGCCCCGGACGGGGCCGCCGGCCCCGATTCCACGAGCCGGCAAGGGCAGGGTCCTGCGTGACCCCCGCGCGGCGACGGGCGTACCTGTGACGCCGTAAGTCGGCTACACACGAAACGGGAGGCCAGGCATGCTGTTCATCAAGGAAACCCCGGCGGCCACCATCATTCCCATGGCGCAGGCCATCGAGGCCGTGGAGGAATCCCTGGCGGAAACTTCCCGCGGCAACGCCGTGGTGCTGCCGCGCCGGCGCATCCACCACGCCAACCGGATGCTCTTCGGCGTGTTGCCGGGCTCCTTCAAGGGCGCCATGGGCGCCTACCTCCAGACCGATCAGGACCGGGCCATCCACCACGAGACCGTGATCCTCTACAGCGTCGATTCCGGCGAGCCCCTGATCCTGTTCCAGGACTGCGGCATCAACGAGCTTCGCACCGGCGCGGCGGGCGGCGTCGGCGCCAAGTACCTGGCCCCGCCCGACGCCACGCGGGTGGCGGTGATCGGCAGCGAGAAGCACGCCTTCACGCAGCTCGAGGCCGTGTGCGCCGTGCGTCCCATCGAGACCGTCCGGGTGTTCAGTCCCACCCCGGCGAACCGGCTCCGATTCGCCGAACGCGCCGGGAACGCTCTGGATCTGGAGGCAACGGCCGTGAATGGCGCCGAGGCCGCGTTGGACGGCGCGGACATCGCCATCACCGCCACCAACGCCCAGAGCCCGGTGTTCGAAGGCCGGGCCCTGCGTCCCGGGATGCATGTCACGTCCATCGCCAACGGCGACAAGACCCGCGTGCGCGCGGAGATCGACCACGAGACCATGACCCGCGCGGCCAGGGTCTGCGTCACCTCCCGGTCCACCCTTGAAACCAACCAGAGCGACGTGTTCCGCGCGGTCCGCGACGGCGTGCTCGCCTGGGACGGCGTCTGCGAGCTTGGGGACGTGATCCTCGGCAACGCGCCGGGCCGCACCGCCCCGGAAGAGATCACGCTGTTCAAGCTCCAGGGTCTGGGGATCATGGACCTCGCGGTGGGACTGCGAGCGTACGAGGCGCTAAAGGACTCCGGTTCGGTGCGGCGGCTCTAGCGTCCTGCCCGGTTGGCTCGCACCACAGAAGGGAACGATCCCATGGAAGTTCGTCGTCTTGCGGTCTGCCTCATGGTCGCTGCCATTGGATGGGTCACGAATAACAGCGCGGCTCTCGGTCAAGACGTTCTGATCAGCAACGTCACTGTTATCTCGCCGGAGCGGGAGGCCCCGTCGGAACCGACGAACGTGTTGGTGCGGGAAGGGCGGATCGCCGGCATCGGGCACGAGCGCTCGCTGGACGCCCATGGCTCCGGGCAGGTCATCGACGGTACCGGACGTTACCTCGCCCCCGGACTGATCGACGGCCATACCCACCTGAGCGAAATTCCAGGGATGACCTACCGGCATGAAGTGGCCCATCCGGACATCGCCCGCGCCGCGCGCCGGCAGATTCCGCGCAGCTACCTGTTCCATGGCTTCACCACGGTGATCGACCTGATCGCGCAGCCCGACGTCATTGCGGAGTGGAACCGGCAGGACGTCCGCCCTCACGCGCACTTTTGCGGGGCGGCGCCCGTCTTCGACGGTTATCCCATGAACTTCATCCCGAAGCCCCTCCGGTACCGGATCATGCCCTATTTCCTGTTCGACGAGGCGCGGGCCGACGCGTTTCCCGACGGGTTCGAGCCGGCGGAGCATACACCGAAGGGCGTGGTCGAACGGATGCACGGCGACGGCGCGGTCTGCGTCAAGACGGTGTTTGAACGCGGGTTCGGCGGCCGCCGCCATCTGCCGGTGCCCACCAAAGAGATGATCCGGGACCTGGTGGCCGCCGCGCACGCGCGCGGCATGCCGGTGCTGCTGCACGCCAATTCCCAATCCGCCCAGGCCTTCGGCGTCGAGGCGGGCGTCGACGTTCTCGCTCACGGCATGTGGAACTGGGCCGACAGGAAAGCCACCGAACTGAACCCGGAGGTCACCCGAATACTCGACGCCATCGTCCAGCGGAACATCGTTTGGCAGCCCACCATACAAGTGCTCTACGGCGAGCGTGACCTGCACGACCCCGACTATCTCTCCAGCCCCGAGTTCAAGCACGTGCTGCCGTGGAGCCTGATCGACTGGTATGGAACCCGGGAGGGGCAGTGGCTGCGCGATCGGATGCGCGCCAATCCAAGGGTGGCGCGGGCGCTGGAGAGCGGTGGCTGGAGAGGCTTCGCCGCCAGACCGATAGCGCGCGTCACCGCCGCGCTCTCCTATCTCGCCTCGAACGGTGGGCGGCTGAGCTTCGGCAGCGACACCCCGAGCAGTCCCACCTACGCCAATCCCCCGGGTCTCAACGGCCGGCAGGAAATGCGCCGTTGGCTGGCAGCAGGCGTCACTCCCGCTCAGTTGTTCCGCGCCGCGACCATCGTGAACGCGGAGATCTTCGGCCTGCGTGACGTCGTCGGGACGGTGGAAGTGGGAAAACGCGCGGACCTGTTGCTGTTGGCAAGGAACCCAATGGAGGACGTCGCCGCATACGATGAGATTGTCATCGTCATCCTTGCTGGGCGCGTTCTGCATCGGGCGGACCTGTCCGCCAAGGCCGCGCGATAGGGCAGGCACAACACGGCGCCTCGGGCGGCTTGCGGCTTGGCAACCGTTCCGTTAGGCCGTGCGAACCAATCGGGACACGGTTGCGTTTGGCGCGCGGCGACGACATATGTCTGCACAATGTGGGCATTGACAGCCTCCGCTCGACTGGCCCGGCACGGGCTCACGGAACGGCGGCTTGCGGCTTCGAAACCCCGGCACCGTCCTGATGTTGTCCATGCACCAGCCCCTGCAGTCCATGGAGATGGCGAGCTCGCTGCTTCCACCTGCTCACCTGGTTCGGGTGGATCTTGTGCCGCACAGCGATCTCCTGGATTGTCTTGTCCCCCGCAGCGCCTCCAGTACCACGTCACCGACGTCAGGACTGGTTGACAAGAAGCTAGCTTGTAGCTATCATTTTGTAGTTACAGTCTGGACCTGATCGTTGCACTGGACATGGGACGAAGACAAGAGCCAAGCCAACAGGCGAAAGCACGGGCTCGGCTTCGACACTGCGAAGCTAGTGTTCGAAGATCCTTTGGCAGCCCACCGGCCGTATCCGAATACAGACGAGGAACGCTGGCACACCATCGGCATGGTAGGCAACGTGATCGTGATGGTGGCACACACTTGGCCTAGGGCGGAGCCTGGGACCGGCATTGAAGTGGGTCGCATCATCAGTGCCCGGAGCGACCGTCCACGAAAGGGGAGCCTATGAAGAAGGCGACTTCTAGAGCACCTGAAAAGGAGCAGAAGGCGGAGATCAAAGCACTTGCGAACCTTCCGGACGAGAAGATCGATACAACCGATATACCCGAGATTCTCGACTGGTCCGGTGCTAGACGCGGCATGCTCTACCGGCCGGTGAAACAACAGATCACCCTGAGATTGGATGCCGACGTGTTGGCATGGTTCAAAGCAAACGCCCCAGGAGGACGCGGGTACCAGACCGAGATCAACCGCGTGCTTCGGGAGCATGCTCAACGAGCCGTGAACTACTCATAGGCGCTCGGTCCGCTTCAGCCGCAGGATCTCCCGCCGGACCATTTCCTGCCAGGAGGCGCCGGGCCGGTCGGTCCAGTTGCCCGGCAGGTCGATGATCCCACCTTTCCGTTTGAACGAATGGGCTTGGCTCAGGGCCTGGGTCAGCAGGGACTCGTGGCGGCGGCGCGCCTTGGGGCGGCCGAAGGTCCGGCCAACGGGATTGTCCACGCAGACGGCCCTGGGCGGCTTGACGCGCTCCACGATGTCCCGGACCGTGCCTATCAGGAGCGTCGGCACGCCCAGGCTCTCCACGACGTTGGCGACGAGACTCACGGTCTCGTGGCAGTAGGGTCAGTAGGGGACCATCAGGGCGAGGTCCACGCGCATGGCCGTGAGCCTGCGCGCCAGCTCCGGCGCGAGTTCTTCGGTGATGGCGGCGTGGTCGGAGATGCCGCCGTAGATGGAGAAGTGAGTGCGGGCTACGCTGCCGATGACTCCTGTCCGCGCCAGTTCCTGCAACGTCCGCCTGGGAAAGACCACCTCGGCATCCCTGCGAACGTCGGCGCCCACGGGAGAGTGATGGTCGACCGTGACCGCCACGTCCGGGTCCGCGGCGATGCGGCGGTGGCTGGGGTCGCCCCCCGCCGTGAAGGCGCGCTGGTTGGTCTGCCGGATGGCCGCGCTGGTGACGAGGCTCACGCGCATCTCGTTCAGCGGTCGGGCGAGGGGTTGCCAGCCGATGCGGGGTGCGCGGTACAGCTTGCGCGGCGGCCTGGGGGCGGCGTTCTGCGCGAGGATCGGCAGATAGTCGAGAGCCATGACCGTGGGCTCAGCCGTCTTGCGCGGGTTGGTTCACGTACACCGGGCCGCCTTTGCCGATGCGTTCCCGGTCTTCCCGGGGCAGCTCCTTGATGTCCCTTCGCAGCTCGTAGTTGATGTGCTTGATGTCTTCCGACGGGCCCGAGCGGTTGCCCATGAGGATCATCGGGCCGGTGCCGGAGTTCTCGAGCTGGTAGAACTCGCCGCCGTGGATGAGCGCCACCATGCCCGGCGTCAGCACCGCCTTGCCGCCGTCGGGGAAGTGCATGGTGCACTCGCCGTCCATGACGTAGAAGCTCTGGTCGGCGTTGTGGCAGTGCATGTCGTCCTTGTCCCCGGGCTCGCGATAGACGTGCACCCAGGTGTGGAAGCGCTTGGTGTTGAGCACGACCTCGCGCTTGAGGTCCTTGCGCCCCTTGTCCATCAGATCCATGACTTCGATGGCCATGTCGTTCTCCCTTCCAAAAAAACTTGACCGTGGCTGTTCATCCCGCCGGCCGGGTGATGCCCGCGCTCACGCGGCCCGGTCCCACTTGTCCACGTCCACTTCCCAGCCCTTGTTCTGGGACAGGTCCAGGGCGTTCCCCTCGGGGTCCCGGAAGCGAAACTCGGCGTACGGCCGATCCGGCGGACGCGGTTTCACCGCCACCACGCTCCCCAGCTCGTCCAGCTTCCGCGCCAGATCGTTTACGAGGAAACCCATGTGGTTCACGCCGAAGCGCTTCTCATGCCCAACGCTGGCGGTGAAGAACGGGTGAATGGCAAGGTTGGTGGAGCCGTCGCCGCAAAAGCGGTTGAGCTGGCCGTTGCGCCGCCGCTCGTAGCTGTTGCCGACCTCCCGGAGCCCCAGCACCTGGGTGTAGAATTGGAGGACCATCTCCGGATCGAGAGCGTTGAAGGCGACGTGGGCGATGCGCGGCAGCTCGGGTTCCCCCTCCACGCCGAAACTCGCTTCCGACAGGGTCACGGGATTGCACTCCGGGTCGAAGATGCGGATCGTGCCGTGGTGAAGGCCGCCGGGCTCGGCGATCACCATGCCCCGGGGGTTGAACTTCTGGTAACGCGCCCGTACCTCGGCAAGATTCTCCACCTGAAGGCCGATGTGGTGCAGCCCCCGGCGCATGTACAACTCGCCCAGGGATTGCCGCTTGCGGAACAGGGTGAGGTTGTAGAGGCCCTCGGTGAGGGAGACGTCCCCTTCGGGCGAGCGTCCCAGCTCCTTCATGCCGAGGTACTGGGTGTAGAAGCCCGCCAGTGCGTCGGGGTCGCGGCTCAGGGTGGCCACGTAGCGGATTCTGGCCATGTTCGTCCCTCCTCTGTGGGGCGGTGGGTGCCGTTCAGGTTTGGCTGTGCCGATATGGGTAGTGTATAGTCTCGTTTCAATTCGCCGTGCAACCCTTTCAGGGAAGGAGCGACCCTCACATGCCGGATCCCAAACTGACCATGGCCCTGTCCCACTACGACAGGCACGTGCCCCTGTTCGACGGAAGCGTCAACGCCGAAGGCCTGGACATCGAGGTGCTGGAGATCGGCCAGTCCCACCCGCTGAGGCAGGGCTCCCGGCGCCACGAGCGCATGCTCCAGGGCGAGTTCGACATCGGCGAGTTGTCGCTGTCGTCGTATCTCATCTCCCAGAGCCGCGACATGCCCATCAAGGCCATCCCGGTGTTCCCGCGGCGGCTGTTCAGCCTGTCGCAGATGTGGGTCAACGTGGACGCGGGCATCGAGTCGCCCAAGGACCTCATCGGCAGGACCGTGGGGCTGAGCACCTTCCAGACGACCCTTTCCGTACTCGCCAAGGGCGACCTGCAGAGCGAGTACGACGTGCCCTGGCGCGAGATCGACTGGGTCATCGACCGGCCCGAGGCCCTGCCCATCGAGGCCGAAGGCGTGCGCATCCGCTACCTGGAGAAGGGCGAGAGCATCGGCGCCATGCTGGAGCGGGGCGAGATCGACGCCCTGATGATGCCCCATCCGCCGGACGAGGTGGTGGACGGCTCGGACAAGATCCGCCGTCTGTTCCGCGACGCCCGCGCCGAGGAGCTCAAGTACTACCGCAAGAACGGCTTCTACCCCATCATGCACGTGGTGGCCTTCAAGAACGAGGTGCTGGAGAAGTATCCCTTCGCCGTGCAGAGCGTCATGGACGCCTTCGAGAACGCCAAGACGGCGTGCCGCGAGTACTACGCCGATCCCAACTGGTCCAGCCTGGCGTGGACCCGGCACCTCTACGAAGAGGAGCGAGCCGCCCTGGGCGAGGACTACTGGCCCTACGGCCTCAAGCGCAACCGCGCCAACCTGGAACGCTTCATGGGTTACTCCCACGACCAGGGGCTCATGGACAGGGCCGTGGCGGTGGACGAGCTGTTCGTGGAGTCGACGCTGGACTCATGAGACAGAGTGGCGCCGGAGCGGTACCCGAGGGCGGCGCCGGCGCCACGCCACCCTGCCGCGAACGCGGCATCCCCGATCCTATGATCATCACCGGGGCCGCAAACGCGACGTTTCCGACCGATTGACCATCCATGCCCACCCAACAGGAGATTCACGGCGCGTCCGACGCGGAGTTCGTCGCACGCATGGTGGAGCGCTACCCCAGGCGTTTCAATGATCAATACTGGTCCGTCTTCAGGGCCAACGTGGGGCGGCATCTTCCCGCCGAGCCCGCCATCGCGGATCTGGGCTGCGGCCCGGGGTTGTTCCTGCGCGACGTCTCCGAACGCCACCAAGGCAGCCGGCTTTACGGTTTCGACGTCACCCCGGCCATGATCGAGCACGCGCGCGGGCTGCGCTACCGGGGTGCGCCGCCGACGCTGGAAGTGCACGATGTCGAGAAAGAGCCGTTGTCGCTAGGCGCCGGCAGCATGGACTTGGTATCCATGACCGGAGTGCTTCACGTCCTGGACGACCCCTTTGCCGTGCTGGCGGAGGTACAACGGGTGCTTCGCCCCGGCGGCCTGTTCCTGCTCGACGACTGGGTGCGCATGCCGCTCGCCCTTTATGTCCAGGACCGGCCGCGCGACCGCACCGAGCCGCCGGAGCGGCAGCGCGCGGGCTGGTTCCGCATGTTCCCGTTCCACAACAAGTACACCGCGGACGATTGGAAATGGCTGCTCGCCGAAGCAGGCTTCTCGCTGGTGTCCAGCGTCCAGATCAGGCCGCAGTCGCAGATCTTCGTGGCGGTGGTGCGTACGCCGTTCGATCCCGCTTGAACGCGCGCGTGGAGGGGATAAACTTACCCTTACGCTTTCGATCCAGGCGTTTTGCTGTCTTCGGACCCTCCTTTCATGGATATTCCGGATTCCGATTCCGGATTTGCATGGCTTTGACAGCGGGTGTACGGTAGTGGCATGGTCCCACGAGAGGCGGAGCCGCTGGTCCGGACACTGGCGCGCGAGTTCAAGGTCGTAGCGGTCGTCGGGCCGCGTCAATCGGGAAAGACCACGCTGGCGAAGACCGTCTTTGTCGCCAAGCCATACGCGAGCCTTGAGGATCTGGACGTCCTCGGCTTTGCGCGGGACGACCCACGCGGTTTCCTCGGTCAGTTTCCCGCCGGCGCGGTCATCGACGAAGCGCAGCGGTGTCCCGACCTGTTTTCCTACCTGCAAGCGGTCGTTGACAGAGACCGTGCACCGGGGCAGTTCGTGCTTACCGGTTCTCAGCACTTCGGGTTGATGCAGCGCATTACGCAGTCCTTGGCGGGACGGGTCGGCTTCGTCCATCTGCTGCCTTTCTCGGCCGGGGAGTTGCACTCGGCCGAGTGGTTGCCGGATTCCCTCGATGAGGTGTTGCTGCACGGGGGCTATCCGCCGATCTTCGACATGCGGGCGGCTCCGGAACGCTGGTACAACGCCTATCTCAACACCTACGTGGAGCGCGACGTCCGGCAACTACGGAACATCCAGGATCTATCGACCTTCCATCTGGTATTGCGGCTGTGCGCCGCGTCGGTTGGTCAGCTTGCCGACCTGACCCGCATCGGCAACGATGCCGGCGTCGACCAGAAGACGGTCCGCGCTTGGCTCAATCTGCTGGAGGCTTCGTTCATCCTGTTTCGCTTGCAGCCTCACCAACGTAGTTTCCGCAAACGGCTGGTAAAGACGCCGAAGCTCTATTTCTACGACGTGGGCTTGGCCGCCCGGTTGATCGGCATCGAGTCATCCGCCCAAATGCGCACCCATTCATTGCGCGGTGCACTGTTCGAGAACTGGGTCGTCACTGAATTTCTGAAGCGGCGCTGGAACGAGGGTAAACAGTCGAACCTGTTCTTCTGGCGCAGCCACGGCGGCCTGGAGATCGATCTGGTTCTGGAGCAAGGGCAGTTGCTGGCGCCGGTCGAGATCAAGTCGGGCGCAACGGTCGTTCCGGCTTGGCTGCGAACGTTGCGTCGCTGGCGCGAGTTGGCGGGAGAGGCCGCCGGCCGGCCGCTCATCGTATATGGCGGCGACCAGGCGCAACAACGCACCGATGCCGACATCGTACCCTGGCGCCAACTGTGGCGGTAACGGGTCTACCGACCCACTGCCGTGCGTCGGACATCGAAGCGATGATTCACGAGGACTCGTCCCTCCGAACCAATGGAAAGACGCACTCTCGAACGAGTCAGCTTGCGCCCTTGCTGTTGCCGTCTTCCTCGCGGTAGAGCCCGAGCCGTTCCAGTAGAGGGCGATCCGTGGCGGAAAAGAGGACGGCGGGCTCCGTGTCGGAGCCGTTTCTGTGTCGATGCCAGCTCCAGTTGGGAACGACCATGAAATCGCCTTCTTCCCAGGCGAGTTCCGTGTCTCCGACTTCGACGACGCCGGAGCCGCGGAAACCATGGTACAGGTGGTTGGCGGTGTGGCGGTGGAGCAAGGTGTGCTCTCCCGGGTCCAGCATCTGAGTCCAACACGAAAACGTCGGGAATGTCGGTCCTCCCGTGACCGCGTCGCGGTACTCAAGGCAACGCCCGTCGTAAGCGCTCTTGTCTTCGGCAAGCATCTCGGTCAGAGCGGGCAGGGTCTCGCGCCACTTGTAGACCAGTTGTTTGAGGCTCCTTCCCGGAGGGGCAAGGCCGCCGGGATTCCGGACCGTGGTGTCGGTGGCGCTGTTGAAGAGTTTCAGCTCCTCGGCAGGGTGCGGCTCTTGAAACATCGTGCGCAGCATGGCCATGAGGCCCACGTCGAGAACGTCGATCCAGACCGCGTCCCGATCGGATTCATTGATGTGGTTGTGCCAGCTCCAGTTCGGCTGAACCACGAGGTCGCCCGGCTCCATGACGGATTTCTCGCCGTTGGTGACGGTGTAGGCGTCCGTTCCCCCTTCAAGAATGAACCGTATGGCCGCGGCCGTGTGCCGGTGGGCGTATACCGCCTCCCCGGGCTTGACCAACTGCACCGCCATGACCAGCGTGTGGCTCGTTCCTCCGGCGATGTCCGGATGGACGAGCGTGATGGCGCGCCGGGAGCCCTTGAAGTTCGTCGGCACGATTCTTGACGCGGCCTCCAGGCCCTCCTGAATCTTCGCCCACCTCCAGAGATGGGGTGCTCCGAACGGTCGAGGCTCGGTGAAGTACCGCTCTTCGCCGACCCACAATCCTCTCATGGACTCGCTTTCGAGGAGGTCGTCCAGGGTTTTCAGGTCGGTGATGCGCTGGGTGCCTGGCACAGGACTCTCCCGAATCGAGCCTACCGGCTCCCCTCCAACTGCGGCATCACTCTCTTGTGGAAGAGGTCCAGGGAAGCGAGCACCTTGCTGTGGGGAAGGTTGCCGATGTGGAACATTCCCATGAAGTGCTCGGCGCCGACGGTATGCATTTGCTCGTTGAGTCTACGGGCGACCGTATCCGGGCTCCCGGCGATGACGTACCCGACCCGGTCGAGTTCTTCCCAACCGAGCGCCGAGAAGTCGTGCCGCTGGCGGTTCTCTTCGCGGAAGTAGTTGAATGACTTGTCGGTGTACAGGGCTTCCCTGACGCGCGCCCCCTGCGCGGTGGCCGTCTGCTTGAAACCGCGATTCAGGAGCGTGAAGAAGTAGCGCAATGCCGGTTCGGCGATTTCGCGCGCCTTCTCGTCCGTTTCATCCACGTAGATATGCCGGCACAGGATGAACTGCCCGGGGTCGGCTTCCCAGCCTTCATCCCGGGCCACCTTGCGGTAGTAGTCGAAGGTGTCCTCGATCTGGCTGGCGGTCTGGTACACCTGGGCGATGGGTATACGGCGCCGCGCACACCACTCGATGGATTCGGCGCTGCGCGCGGCGACCCAGATCGTCGGGTGGGGCTGCTGGATGGGGCGGGGCCAGGTGGCGCAGTTGTCGAGGTGGAAGAACTCGCCGTGGTAGCTCCAGACGGGCTCGGTCCATGCCCTCAGGATCAGTTCGAAAGCCTCTTCGAAACGCCCGCGCGATTCCTTCGGATCGATGTTGTACCAGAGGTATTCCGGAGGGATGCCGCGCACAAAACCCGCGATCAGGCGGCCGCCCGACATGCAGTCGACCATGGCGTACTCTTCCGCCACACGGACCGGGTGGTGACGCAACGGCAGGACGTTGCCGAGCACGCCGATCTTGATCTGACTGGTCCTCTGACTCAGCGCCGCGGCCACCAGGTTGGGTGACGGCATGGTGCCGTAGGCGCTGTAGTGGTGCTCGTTGAACAGGACCCCTTCGAAGCCGAGCTGCTCGCAATGCTCCATCTCGTAGAAGTGCTCTTCGTAGTTGCGATGGCCTTCGAGCGGATCGAACAGGTTGCTGGGCAGGGGCGTGCCCGGGATGTCCATGGGCACGTGCGGATAGGCGAGCAGGTCGAAGTTGTAGATTTTCATGTGTTCTCGTTTCGGAGCAGGCGGAACGCGCCTACGCGTAGCTCTCGTAGATGCTGTCGAATTTTCCCAGCTTCAGGCGTACCGTATGTTGCGCGGCTTCCCGTACGAGCTGCTGTTCGCGCGGTGTCCTGGCCATACGAGCGATGACGTCCGAGGCCATCGCGGTGTGCTCTTCATCCGCGACCATGTGCACGGTGAAGAACTCACAGGCCTCGTCTCCAAGGTCGTAGTGCTTGCGCGCGTAGGTGTTGAACTCCTCCGAGTACCGCCGGACCATGCTCTCGTCCACCAGGGCTCCGACACGGTTCTCCGCCGGCGACCCCAACAGCATACCGTGGATCATCCGGCTCGTGTGCACGAGGCACCCGAAGACCGGCGTGGCGTCGGCGAAGTCCTCTTCGCCGAGCCCCAGCGCCAGGCCAAAGCGTTTGGCCAGATCGGGATGCGTGCTCTCTTCCTCGAACTGGTAGGCGAAATGGTTGTAGAGCTGGTTGTCGTGGGCGTTCTTCACCATGCAGAGGGCGAAGCCCTTGAGCAGGACGACGTTGTGGAGATAGTGCTGCAGCGACCACCCCTGCAGCCGCCGCACGGAGAGGCTTCCTTCCCGCAGTTCGGAGAAATAGCGGTTCTCCATCAGTCGCTGGATTCCGGGCTCGATGATCTCGTCGAGGATGGAGTCGACGAATGTCGCGTTGGCCATGCTCCCCTTTATTTCGAATCGTTCGGACCTGTCAAACAGAAGCGAACGCTGTTCCGAAACCAACCCTCGGGGCGGCTGAGCGCGTTCGCTGAACGTTTGACAATGGTTTTGCCCCCATCGTAGTGTCCGGGAATTCAACGGGCTCCGTGGCCATCACGCAGGTGCCTAGGGAGGTGTGTATGAACCGCAAAGCACCAGCCGGAGTAGCCCTGCTTACTCTCATCGTTGCCCTGTGCGCATGGTTTTATCCAGGGTCACCGGCACACGCGGCGTCTTCCTTCTACGAAGGCAAGACGATCAAGGTCATCGTCGGGGTCAACCCGGGCGGCGGCTTCGATACGTTCGCACGAATGCTGGCGCGGCATCTCCCGCTCCATATACCGGGCAAGCCGAAGTTCATCGTGCAGAACATGCCGGGGGCGGGCAGCCTGATAGCGGCCAACCGAGTCTACGCGGAACAACCCGGAGACGGTCTCACGATCGTCAACTTCGCCGCGGGCATCGTGATGCAGGCGTTGATCGGTGACCCGGCGGCCAAGTTCGACCCCAAGGGGTTCCTCTTCCTGGGTGATCCTTCCCTGCCGGCGCTGCCGAGAGTCCTGTGGGTACGGGGCGACCTGCCGATACGCACCCTCGCGGATCTGAAAAAGAGGAAGGAACCCCTCGCCGTGGGCGCCACGGGCGTGGGCCAGTCCGCCGCCGTCATGGGCGAATTCGAACGCGCACTCGGACTCCCGATCAAGGTTGTCACCGGGTACAAGGGTTCCACCGGCATCCTCGCGGCGCTGGAACGGAAAGAGCTGGAGGGGATGAATCTCTCCCTCCATTTCGTCCAGGACCGGTACGGGCACTTCATCGAGAACGGCACCATCCGCCCGTTCCTGGCCATCGGCACCGGCCCTGGGGCGGAAGCGCCTCCCGGAGTGGCGACCCTGAGGGACCTGACCCTCAACTCCGACCAGCGGAAGCTGGCCGATTTCCTGATTCAGAGTTGGAGCATCCTTCGCCTGTATGCACTTCCTCCAGGAACGCCGCCGGACCGATTGCAAGTGTTGCAGGAAGCCTTCCTCAAGGCCCTCGCCAGCCCCCAGTTCGTCAGCGAGGCGAAGCGTCAGGGCATCAGGGTCTCTCCGCGTTCGGGAAAGGACGTCGCCCGGATCATACAGCTCATGACCGACGCCCCTCCGGCCGTCGTCGCCCAATACAAGAAATTCCTGGGTCTCAAGAAATAGCCGTTTGGTTGACGGTTCGGGCATCCGCTGTTAACCGTTGAGCATCGAAACCACGCCGGAATCTTCCGGACAGGGAGTGCTCATGGACAGCCACGAATTCGCCAAAAAGGTGCAGCAGCGGGTCGCCGAGTTCTGCAAGGGCCTGGACGACAACCTGCCGGCCTACAGCTACATTCCGCTCACCACCGACGACATGCGCGTCAAGGTCATGCAGAGCCGGCTCTTCAACGAGGTGCGCGCCGCCGAGGTCTTCGGCACATGGCTCAAGACCACGCCGCAGCTCGAGATCAAGGCCATTCTGGCGGAGGCCATTCACGAGGAGTTCGTCCACGCGGAGTACCTGTCGGAAGCGTTGAAGAGCAAGGGTGCGGTGCCCCACGACTACAAGCCGCTACCCGCCCAGATGGCGATGTTTAATGGTTTCGAGTCGCTGACGGACACCTGCGAGCGGATCGCGGCGTTTCCCTTTGCCGGTGAGGGCGTGGCCGACTACCTGATCGGCAAGAGCCTCGAGGTCGGCACCGTGCCCGAATGGGTCACCGGCCCGTACCAGAAGATCCACGACGACGAAGAGGAGCACGGCAACTATCCCTTCGATCTGCTGGTCAAGTACGCCACCACTCCCGAGGTCCAGGACCGCGTCGTGCGCGGCGTGGAGATGAGCCTCATGCTCCGGCGCCAGTACTTCGACAACCTGGACCGCTGGGTTTATCAGGATAGCTGGACGTAGGCTTGATCGGGGTCAGGGCAGCAGCAGGCCCGACCTGAGCAGCGCTCCGCGGATCCGTTCCCGTTCCTCGTCGCCGATGCGCCTCAATGGCGGACGCACCACCGCCTTGTCGATGCGTCCCAGCATCACCAGCGCCTCCTTCATGCGGTTGTGCATGTCCACGAACGGCGGCGCGTAAAACACTTCCACGAGCGGCCCCAGACGGTCGTTGAGTTGACGGCCGGCATCCAGGTCCCCGGCCTTCACCGCGCGGAATAGCTCCGCGTGCAAATCGGCGGTCACGCTGCCCATTCCCGAGATGGAGCCGTCCGCGCCCAACACGTAGCTGCCGAACATGGACATCGTGTAGCTGCTCAGCATCGCCACCGGGCGGCCGGTCCCGCGCAACGCCCGCAGGTTGGCCTCCAGGGCCACCATGTCGTTGCTCCAGTCCTTGACCCCCACCACCTGGTCGATCTCCGCCAGCCGCGCCAGGGTTTCGGGAGCGTAGCCGATGCCGATGGCCGGCGGATACTCGAAGACGATGAGCGGCAAGTCGGTGGCCTCGGCGATGGTCTCGAAATGAACGACGGCCATCTCGGGCCGGAGCCGGGCGCCCCACATGAACACCGTCGGCGGGAACACCAGGAGGCCGGCCGCTCCCTCCGCCCTGGCGTCCTTGGCAAGCTCCGCCGCCTCAAGGGTGTTGTCCGTGTAAATGCCCGAGATGAGTTCCACCCGGTCCCCCACGGCGTCGGCGGCGATGGCCAACGCCCGGCGCCGCTCCTCCCGGTTTAGCGACGACACCTCGGCGGCGTGCCCGTTGCAGACGATGGCGTCGACGCCGTCCACGTCCGCGAGCCAGGACAGATGCCTCCGGTAGTTGACCTCGTCGAACGACAGGTCCTCGTTGAAGGGGAGCAAGTTGGCCGGGATGGCCCCTTGGAAACGGAGTGTGCCGGTCATGGTTCTCCTCCTGTGCAGGAAACCTTCGAAGCCCGTTTAGTGAGTGTCGAATATTTCCTGGTAGCGCGCAATTGCCGCCAATGACGCCTCGCGCTCCCGTGTGGTGGGGTGCGGGGGTCGCGCGCCTTGGGCAGGCGTCCCAGGCGCAGCATGGCGGCGCGCAGCAGCACGCGCGCCTTGGTGGCGTCGAGGTTGTTTCCCTCGATGGTCAGATCGTTGGGATTGGAGGGCAGGGCACCCTCCGGGTCGCCGCGGCTCACCCGCGCCACCGGCAGGCCGTGGCAGGCGGCGATGGCGAGGGCCGCGGTCTGGCTGTGGAGTGCCGAGCCCGTGCCCGCTCCCCCCTCCAGCACGAAGCCGTGGAACCGCGGCACCCCCGGTTCCGCCGATGCTTCCTGCGTGAGCCCGCGTTCGATGCGCGCCATGATGTCCACCTCCACGTCCGGGTCCGCCGTGTCTTCCTCCGCCATGTAGTGGCCGTACTTCACCATGTGCACGGCGGCGATGACGTCGCCGCGCAGGGAGCCGTCGTCGTCCTTGATACGGATGCCCGCGGTCTCGGGGCTGTCGCCGTATTCCTGAAAGCGGACCTCGGCGGGCAGGTCCTTGACTGCAACGGCGGACGTGCCCGTGGTCCGGTAGACGGGACGGAACCACACGCGCACCTCGTGGCCCGCGCTCCCGAGCACGCCGCCGTGTCCGCCGGTGGCGCGGTAGCCGCCCGGCCGCGCGTCGCCCTTCTTGAAGTTGCGCGCCGCGAATATCTGCTCGTCCACGATGCCCACCGCGCCGAGCCCCGTGCCGAGGCCCGAGGCGATATAGCGCGTCGCGTCCACGATGTTGCCGTCGCCGTCGTTGGCGAGCGAGCCGTGGGGACGCTGTGACGAGATGCCCACGAAGGGTAGGGAAGTGTCCAGCACCAGGCTCAGCCAGTATAGGGTCTCTTCGACGTGGGGGCTCCCCTCCAGCCAGATGAAGCCGTCGTAGCGCCCCGAGTCGATGGTCCGCTGGACCACGTTGAGCGCGCGGGCCATGGCCGAACCGGGGAGAAACTTTCCGAGGGGCCTGGGACTGTAGGGGAAGAAGTCGCGCCCGGCCACCTCTCCTTGTTTCATGTAGCCCGACGGCGGGAGCACGCGCACGAAGTCGAACTCGGCGAGCCGGTCCAGCTCGCTCGCCGCCCCGCCCCGCCTCCTCTTGTTTCGTGCCCCCCGGGGGGGGGAGCCCGCGCCGGAGGTCAACCGCGGGGAGCCGGTCCAGCTCGCTCGCCGCCCCGTCGTGGCCGCGCCCGCCCAGGCCGCGGTCGATCTCTTCGAACAGCCGCGACGCGTCCGGGAAGAAGGTTTGCCGCCCGCCGTAGCCGATGGCCGCATCGCGCAGGTCGCTCTCCTCGAAGGGCGTGCCGCCTTCCGAGTTGTCGGCGCGGCGTGCCATGTAGGGCAGGGGATAGGCACCGTCTTCGGGTCGCAACTCGACCTCGTAGTACGGCTTGCCGTCGTCGTGGTAGACCTCGGCGGCATCGGTTTCCAACGGGTGCGCGCTGAACTTTTCGATGCGCACGCGCACGGGCTCGTGCAGGCGCTGGGGCACGAGGTGGTCGAACCGGCCGTCCAGTTGCCGGTCGCCCGCCCCCCGCCCCTTGTTGCTCGTCACCAGCGCGGGCGTGTTGGCGATGGTGGCGCGTGGTCCCGAAAACACCGCGATGCGTGGCTTGGACATGGAAGCCTCCGGTCAGAACACGACCCGCCCCTCCGCCCACGCCCGGATCAAATGGTGGGCGATGGCGACGGGGTCGGGCACGCGCAGGTTGGGATTCTTGCCGGCCAGCGCGGACAGGACCTCTTGCCGTGTGAACCAGCGCACGTCGGTCATCTCCTCGTCATCCATGGCGATGTCCGTCGTCAGGGCCATGCCGTGGCAGCCGATCATGAGGGAGGAGGGGAAGGGCCAGGGTTGGGAGGAGTGGTAGCGCACCTCGCCCACCGTGATGCCGGCCTCCTCCTTCACTTCCCGCCGCACGGCTTCCTCGATGCACTCGGCCTGGTCGATGAAGCCCGCCAGGGCGGAGTAGCGGCCCGAGCGGGCCAGGCGCCCGCGGGACTGGCCCAGCAGGGCGCGCTCGCCGTCGGTGATGACCATGATGGCCACGGGGTCGGTGCGCGGGAAGTGCTCGGCGTAGCACGCGTTACACCTGCGCACCTGTCCGCCGCGCCCCTGCTCGGTGGCTCCGCCGCACACGCCGCAGAACCGGTGCCGGCGGTGCCAGTCCACCTGGGCCTTGCTCTGGGCCAGGATGCCCACGTCCTCGGGCTTGAGCTGGGCGGCCGCGGCCCGCGCCTCGACGAAGTCCCAGGGCTCCTCGAGGTTCAGCGCGGGCAGGGGTTCTTCGACCGCGGAGACGTCCACCGCGAAGTGGGCGGTGCCGTCCCTGAGGCCGAGGAAGACCGGCGGTACGTCAACGTCCAGCCTCTCGATGTCGGCGGGCTTCACCCACCCCAACTCCGCTCTGTCGCCGTTGCGCAGCAGGATGTCGAGTTGCCACACGGGCAGGAAGCGGGAACGGGGGTCGCGCGCCGTCTGCCTGAGCCAGTCCTCGTCCCGGCGCTGCACGTCGCCGCGGTCCAGGGGATTGCCGGAAAAAACGTGTTTGGTCATGAGGGAAAAGGGCGTCGTTGCCTTGTTCACACCAGCCCCCAGGTGCGCCGCAGCCACCATTCCGCGCCCAGCAACAGCACCGCCAGCGCGAACAGGAGCGGCTCGTTCCACAAGGCCACGCGGCTTCGCGCCACGATACGGGACGGCGTGGCCTGCTCCATCAACTGCTCGAACTCCGACCAGTGGGCGTCGGTCAAGGATGCGGCGGGGACGAACAGCCCCTGGCTGCGCGTGGCCACGGCTTGCAGCAGCTCCGGCCGCGGCCTGCCGTCGTCGTTCTCCTCCGACGGCAGCGCCACGAGGAAGTTGTGGGCGGCGCTCCCCAGGGGCTGTCCCGCCGCCGCCGCGCGCGCCACGATGCGGTGGGAGCCCTCCACGCGCGGCGTGAACTCGGCGCGGTACTCGCCGGGCTGGTCGGTGGGCGACGCTTCCAGTGGCGACTGCTCGCCTTCCGGCCCGGTCACGACCACCTGGAGTACCGGATCCTTGGCCGGGGTGTGATCGTCGCGCAACACCCGGACGCGGAACTCGTGCTTTTCTCCGGGCTGCCGGGAGCCGCCCACCGCGAGGATCTGCACCTGGTTGAAGGCGGGCTCCCGCGCAAGCCAGCGAACGCTGTTGCGGATCAGCTTCAGGTGGAGTTGCGGGTTCTGGTTGCGCCCCACCGCGTCGAAGTTCCAGCGCCACAGGTCGTCGCTGGTGAACGCCAGCGAACGCCCTTCGTGGTACCGGCGCACGGTCAGCAGCGGCATCTGCCGCCCGCGCACCTCCGCCGACAGCAGCACCTCGCCGTCGGCCTGCGCCACCTCGTTGAGCGTGGTCAGCGGCGGCAGCGTGCTCCAGGCCTCCTCGTTGGCGGCGGGGTCGGCGAAGACCCGCGTCAGGGGGTGCGCCTTGCCTGCCTGCGTCAGGCCGGGACGCGCGGCCACACCGGTGCGGAAGGCGCCGCGGCCGTCGAGCTTCACCGCCAACACGGTGCTGAGGGCCGTCTGGTGGTAACCGCCGCGGTCGAACGCGCGCGCGCCGCCGAGCATGGCGAGGCCGCCGCCATCGCGCACGAAGTCCCGGATGTTCTCGAAGTAGAGCGGGTTGAAGTAGGTGCGATGCGAGAAGTCGTCGAGAATCAGCACGTCGAAGTTCTTCAGCTCTTCGAGGAAGATCTCGTCGATGGGGAACGGGATCAGGCTCATCTCGTTCTCGCGCACGTCCACCACGTCGTTGGGGGTGCGCAGGAAGACGAACGACACCAGCTCCAGGAACGGGTCCTGCTTCAGCGCGAAACGCAGGAAGCGGTAATTCCACGAGGGCGATCCGGACAGGGTCAGCACCCGGAGCTTGTCGCGCCGCACCTCCATGCGGAACGCCTTGCGGTTGTTGCGGGCGATGCTCTCGCCGGCCTGTTCCGGCAGCGTCAGGGTGAAACCGTGGGTTCCCAGCTCGCGCGGCGTGTAGTTCAGCGTGACACGGTTCTCGTAGGCGTCGCGGTCGATGGTGATGGGGTGGGTGGAGATCAGGTTCCGCCCCAGGTTGAAGTAGAGGGGCACCTGGACCCCGGCCATGCCGAAGGCCTGGATGGTGAACTCGATGGCGGTGGCGCGCCCGCGGAAGGCCATCTCGGGCGTGCGCAGGCCGGTGATGCGCAGGTCCCTGAAGCCCTCTGTCGCGCCCACGCCGATGGCCATGACGGGCCGCGGGTGGCCGGTGAACCCGTCGAGGGCATCGGGCGGGTTGACGATGCCGTCGGACGCGACCACGACGCCGGCGGCGTCCGGTTCGTTCTCGTCCACCTGCCGCAACGCGTGAAACAAACGGCTGGCCTCGCCCGCGGCGCTGACTCCGTCGAGGGCGTCCGACTCCAGGGGGGTGGTCTCGCGGTCGTAGGCGTAGAACTTGATGTCGTAGTTTCCGGCCAGCCCGCGCGTAAGCCCCGCCGCCCCAAGGGCTTCCTTGGCCGCGTCCAGCCGGGTGGCGCCATCTTCGCCCGACTCCAGCTTCATGCTCTCGGAGGAGTCCAGGAGCACCACCAGTGGACGCCGCAACGACGTGGGGTCCTCCACCGTGCGCGCCGGTCCCAGGAGAAACAGCAGCAGCAGCGCGTAGACCAGACCCCGCAGGAGCGTCAGCAGCGACGCCTTGCCGAGCCCCAGGCTTCGGAGCAGAAACCGGAACTGATGCACCAGAAAGCCCGCGGCCGCCAGCGCCAGCCCTGCCGCCAGCCACCACGGAACCCCGCCGCCGAGAACGATGTCCGATATCCCTGTCATTGCCTTCCTGCTGGATCACTCCACCCCGCTTGGATTTCCGCTTCCCAGGCTGTGTCAAAGCACATAAGGCGGGGGCCTTTCGAATCGTCATTCCCGCGGAAGCGGGAAGGCCTGGATTCCCGCTTCCGCGGGAATGACGCCCCGTGGGTTTGGCGCCAATTCTTCTCCGGACGACGTTTCGACACCGTCTGTTCCGCGGTAATGGCGGATGGGTCCGTCGGCATTCCGTCACGCTGGCTCATTGTGTCAGCCGTCGTCGTATGAACGGCACGTGGATCAGGTCCTGCTTGTAGTTGCCGGTCATGGAGTAGAGGATGAGGTTGACGCCGAGATGGAACGCGTCGCGCCGTTGCGCCTCGCCGTTGGGAACGCAGGGGTGGCTCCAGCGCCCCAGTCCGTCGCGTTCCCAGGCGCCGGCCAGGTCGTTGTGGCAATAGACCACCGGCGTGGTCTCTCCGAGGTGGATACCCTCCAGATAGGAGCTTGTGGCGACGCGTCCACCGATACTGCGTATCAGGTAGTAGCTCCGCAGGAGCGCGTGGGTCAGCGGCACCTTCTGCATTTCCTGCTCCGGGAACACGCGCTTCATCTCCGCGCGGAAGCGCCGGTCGAAGCCGTACCCCAGTTGTCCGAGGGTGTTGTCGGCGAGCAGGAAGCCGCCAAAGGAGAGGAAGCGCCGCAGGTTCTCCACCTCGCTCTCCGAGAACGGCTGAAAGTCGTACTTGCCGGCCATGTAGAGGAAGGGGTACGAGAACAGCTCCCGGTCGGTGAGGGCGACCACGCGCCGCTCCTTCTCCGCTTCCACGCTGGTGCGGCGCATCAGCTCTTCCATCATCGGAGTGGTGGCGCGGGGCCGCGGGTCCCAGTCGCCGCCGCGGTAGCGCACCTGCGCGAAGACGAACTGGATGCGACGGTTGGCTTGACCCGCCGCGGGCGATTGCGCCGCCGCGGGCATCGCCGGCAGTCCCCAGGCGGCACCCGCCGCCGTTCCCACGAGACCTTGCAGGAACCTTCGCCTATTCATAGTTTCGTTGTCCCAGCCAGCCCTCGAACAGCAGCGTCGCCATGAGCAACACCACCAGGGCCAGTGCAAGATCCGTGCGGCTGCCGCCCCCGGACAGGACGCCCGCCGCCATGACCTCGTGGTCGACCGGGCCGAGTTTCCGTTCCAGTTCCTCGGCGCCCATGCGCTCGAGGCGCGATTCGAGAACCGGCGGGTTCACCGCGTACAGCCCGGCCACGTCCATGTCGGCCGAATGCGGCACCACCCGGTAGATGCCCGCGAAGTGGTTGGCGTGGAAAGCCCCGCCGGCCTTGCCGTTGAGCGCTATAAACGTCACCGCTTTCTCCGACCGCCTGGGGTCGACCACCCGAAGGCCCAAGCCCGCGTGGATGGGCGCGACGGTCCAGTGTTTGCTCTCGCCCGCGGTGATACCGGTGTCCACGGTACCACGGCTGCCGCCCGCCATGTAGGAGACCACGGACTGCATCAGCGGCACGTAGCCGGTCTTGAGCGGCAGGTTGTTCCAGGCGCTGTCCACGCTCGTGGTGAACAGCAGGACGCGGCCCTTGCCTACTTCCTTCTCCACCAGCAGCGGTTGCCCGTTGCTGAGGCGCATGACCACACGGCCGCCGGTGGGCGTCACCTCGAAGTAGGACGAGACCCTGGCCGCGCGCAGGGAGTCCAGCAGGCGCTTGTCGCCGAAGGCCGCCAGCGCTGGGTGGGCCGCGTCCAACGCATCCACGCCGACGTTCTGGTCCAGGGGCACGCGCCGCCGTTCCCCCAAGGGACCCGGCAGCAACGGCACCGGGCCGCGCCACAGGAGCCGGTTGTACTCCGCCGCGGTCACCCGGTCGCCCAGGGACAGCAGCAAGCCGCCGCCGCCTTCCACGAAGGCCGCGAGCCGGGCCACGAAGGCCTCGGGCAGGTCCGGCACGTTGGCCAGCGTCACGACCTGGTAGCCTTCGGGGTTCACTTGGCCGAGGGCGCCCGCCAGGATCACCTCCGGCAGGAGCACCGAGTTCGCCAGGTCGCCCGAAGGATTGAGCGCGCGGCTCAGGAAGAACGTCTCGCTCGCCACCAAGGCGCGCTGGGGATCGCCGTCCACCAGCAGGACGTTAAGGCGGTCCCGGGTATGGATGGTGAAGTAGTGGCGCCGGTTCCCGGAAAATCCGTCGCCGTGGAGCGAGACATGGCCGGAATGGCTCCCCGGCCGCTCCAGCTTGAAACGGAAGCCGACCGTGGCCTCGGCCCCCGCCGGCAGCGTCACCTGCTTCTCGTCGCGCACCTTGTCGTCGATGGTGAGGCGCGCGGTGACGCCCGGGATCTCGCCGGCGGTGAAGTTCACCACCGTGGCGGCGAGCTCGAGGTCGAGTCCCGGGGCCACGTCCGTGGTGCGCGATTCCAGCGTCTTGATGGTGGCACTGGCCGGCGTCTCCGCCGCACCCACCGTGACGATCTTGACCGGCACGGTGGGATCGAACTCGCCTACGGACGGCAGGGACAGCCGGTCCCAGCCCGCCACGCCGAGGTCCGTGACCACCCACAGCGCTTTCTGCCCGCCGGCCCCGCGCAGGAGCCGATAGGCCGTGCGCAGCGCGCCCGTGAGGTCCGCGGTGCCGGCGCTGACGGCCAGGGGGTCCAGATCCTTGAGGGTCGCTTCCTCGGGCGTCTTGAGGGCCGGTGCGACGGACCCCACCGGGTTGGTGGCGATGACCGCCGCGCGGTCGCCTTCGTCCAACGCCTCCAGGATGAGGCCGGCGGCGTCCCTGGCTTCGTCGAAGGGGGCACCGTCCCCGCGCACCTCCATGCTCAGCGAGTTGTCCACGATGATGGCGGTGGTGAGGGGCGCGCCCCGGGCGGCGAGGCCGACCCCGGTCTCCCACAGGGGATGCGCCAGCAGCAGCGCCAGCAAGAGCACCGCCAGCGTACGCACCGCCAGCAGGAGCCAATTGCGCAGGTTGTAGGTGCGCGCCACGCGCCGTTGCGAGATGAGCACGAAGCGCACCGCGGGGAAGCGCAGGCGCTTCTGCTGCCGCCGGTTGAGCAGGTGGATCACCAGCGGGATCACGCCCGCCGCCAGGGCCACGAGGTAGAGCGGGTAGAGGAACGCCAGGTTACTTCCTCCAGCTCAGATAGCTCACCAGAGCCTGGTCCAGCGGCGTGGCCGTGGACACCAGTTGATAGTCGATGGCGTACTGGTGGCATCCCGACCGCAGCGTGTCGATGTGGTTGGTCACGACCCGGCGGTACTCCGCCTGGATGGCCTTGGGATCGGCGGTGACCCGAAGTCCCGGGTCCTCGATGTCCTCAAACCGGGTGTTGCCGGAGAAGGGAAGCGTCATCTCCGTTTCGTCCATGATGTGGAAGACCAGCACGTCGTTGCCCTTGAAGCGGAACAGGCGCAGCCCCTGGAGCACCGACTCGGCGTCGTCCAGCAGATCCGACACCAGCACCACGAGACCCCGCCGGCGGATGCCGCCGGCCACTTCCAGCAGCACCTTGCCGACATCGGTGTCGCCCCGGGTGGTCTCGGCCTCGAGGCGCTGCAGCAGCTCCACCATGTAGCCGCGGGTGGCCTTGGGCGGAAGTTGCGAGTCGATGCGGTCGGAGAAGGTGGTGAGGCCGGCGGCGTCCTGCTGCCGGAGGATCAGGTAGGCCAGCGACGCCACCAGGATACAGCCGTACTGGAACTTGGTGACGGCGCCGGAGGCGTAGTCCATGGAGCCGCTCACGTCCAGCAGCAGGTGCGTCTTGAGGTTGCTCTCGTCCTCGTATTCCTTGATGAAGTAGCGGTCCAGCTTGCCCAGCGCCTTCCAGTCGATGCGCCGGATCTCGTCCCCCGGAGCGTACTCGCGGTGCTGCTCGAACTCGACGCTGAACCCCTTGGCCCGGCTCCGGTGGAGCCCCGCCATGACGCCCTCCACGACCCAGCGCGCCTTGAGGTGCAGGTTCGACAGCCGCGCCAGTACCGCGGGGTCGAAGTAGCTTTGTTCGGTGGTGGCCATGACCGATTACGGCAGCTAACCATTTAACGGCGGTAAGCTCAAGGCGCAACAGCAAGCCAGGGGGATGGATATTCGAGCTTTGGATTATGCGGTGTTGATGGGTTACGCTTGAGGACTTGACGACGAATGGTGGACGGCGCCTCCCGTGAGGAAGCACCCCGAATCCGACCATCGGTTTGGACGACACAGTGGGCGAACGAAACAGCGGACTGCGCGCCATCGGCAGGGACAGGCTGGTGCTGCTCGGGTACGTCACCGGCGGGCACTTCGCGGTGCACTGGTTCGGCCAGCTCTTCCCGCTGATCCTGGAGCCCCTCAAGGTGGCCCTGCGTCTGAGCTACGTCCAGGTCGGGGCGCTCACGACCATGCGCGAGCTGACCACCGGACTCGTGAACCTGCCCGCGGGGCTTCTGGGGGACCGGCTGGCGCGCCATCGCACCGCTATCCTGTCCTCGGCCCTCCTCGCCATGGGCTTGGCGTACTTCATCTTCGGCATGGCCTCGACTTACCTGTATGCGCTGGTCGCGGCCGGGTTGGTGGGGGCCGGCATCGCGCTGTGGCATCCCACGGCCATGGCGTCCCTTTCCAGCCGCTTCCCGGAACACCGCGCCACGGCCTTCGCCGTGCACGGCATGGGGGCCACCGTGGGCGACACCCTGACGCCGGTGGTGGTGGGGCTCCTGTTCGTGTTGTATCCGTGGCGTCCCATCATGGCGCTGCAACTCGTTCTGGCGGTGCTGGTGGGCATTCCCCTGTGGCTGGGCTTGCGTGGGGTGTTTCGTACGCAGGCCGCCGCGTCCGGCGGCGGGGGAGGGCAGGCGGCGGCCGTCGGAGAATTCCTGCGCAATCCGGCGTTTCTGGGCATGGCGTTGGCCAACGGCCTGATGAACACCGGCCGCGTCCTGGTGATGACCTTCTTCCCACTCTACGTCATCGAAACCCTCGGCTACTCGTACACCGGAGTGGGCACCTACTACGCGCTGCTGCACGTCATGGGCACGGTGTCCCAGCCGTTCCTCGGTTATCTTTCGGATCGGCTGGGACGGAAGTGGGTGCTGGTGCCGGCGTTCCTGATGCTGGCCGTGCTTTACACGCTGGTCCCCTTGGTGGACGCGGGGATCCCCCTGGGAATCGTGGTGACTCTCATCGGCCTGTTCTTCTACACTCTCACCAACGTCACCGCCGCCGCCATCGTGGATGTGGCCGGCTCGCGCATTCAGGCCACCTCGCTGGGGATCACGTTCCTGTCCAACAGCCTGTTCACCCTGCCCGGACCGGTGATCGGCGGCTACCTGGTGGAGCACTACGGGATGGGCTCGGTGTTCTACCTGTGCGGCGCCCTGCTGCTGGCGGCCGCGGCGGTGATCACGCCGCTGAAGCTCTACCGGGGCTGGGGACGGTGATCCCTCTGCTTCCGCCGGCGTGTTCCGAGCCTGCCCGCGCGACCGGGACGAGCGCTGACAGGAGCGTGTCATGACTGCCTGGCCGTCTCCGGGACGGGGCGTGGAGCTCACTCGCGACGCGGTCCATGTGTGGCGTACGGCCACGGAGGTCTCGCCGACCCGTCTGGAGTCGTTTCGCGATGTCCTGGCTCCTGACGAGCATGTGCGGGCGGCCAGGTTTCTCTACGAGGAGGACCGGCGGCGCTACACCGTGGCCCGGGGCGCGCTGCGGCTTCTGCTCGGACGGTACCTCGGCGTGGAGCCCGGGTCCCTCGAGTTTCGTTACGGTGCCCATGGCAAGCCGTCGCTGGCGCAAAGCCCCGGTGGCCGCGACGTGCGTTTCAACCTGTCCCATTCCCATGGACTGGCGCTCCACGCCTTCGCCGTGGGCCGCGAGGTCGGCGTCGACGTCGAGCGTGTTCGCCCGGAAACCGACGTGACAGGCGTGGCGCGGCACTCGTTTTCGCCGGCGGAGGTGGATGCCTTGATGAAACTCCCGGCGGGGGAACAGCGCGAAGCCTTTTTCAACTGCTGGACCCGCAAGGAGGCGTTCATCAAGGCCCACGGCGAGGGCATCGCGCTCGGGCTGAGCCGCTTCGACGTGACCTTGCGGCCGGGCGAGCCGGCGAAGTTGTTGCGTTTCGACGACGACCCCGCGGAAGCGGCGCGGTGGTCCCTGCGCGCGTTGGACGCGGGCGACGGTTACAAGGCCGCGCTGGCGGTGGAGGGCGGGGGGTGGCATCTCCAGTGCTGGGAATATCCCGATGACAGGGTTATGTGAAACAGGGCACCGTGTCGCGGCCCGGCCGAACAACGCGACGAAACCAAGGGGGAAGACAACATGGCGCGCATCGCGAAGATCGAGAAAAGGGAAGACCTGAGCCCGGAGCACCACGGGGTGTTCGACGCCATCGCCGAGAGCCGCGGCCAGGTGCAGGGGCCATTTCCCATGCTCCTGCACAACCCGGAGCTGGCCGGCCGCGTGGCCCATCTGGGCGCCCACGTGCGCTTCGAGATGGGACTCTCGCAGAAACTCAAGGAACTGGTGATCCTCACCGTGGCACGGGAGCTGGACTGCGGCTTCGAGTGGTCGGTGCATGCCGGGCACGCCCGCGCCGCGGGAATCTCCGACGAGTGCATCGAGGCCATTCGCGCGCGCACGGAGCCGTCCGGGCTCACCGAGGAGGAGGACGACATCCGTCGCTACGCACGGGAGTTGCTGCGCTCCCACCGCGTCAGCGACGCGACGTTCGCGGCGGTGGAGAAGAGTTTCGGAGCGCGGGGATGCGTGGAACTGTCCGCGCTCGTCGGCTACTATATTCTGCTGGCCTGTGTTCTCAATTCCATGGAGGTGGAGCCGGCCGCGGGCGGCGCCGAGTTGGATCCATCGTGATATCGCGTAGCAGCACTAGCGCGACTCAGGGCATGGACGGAGCGAAATGAGCGACAGACCCAATTTCCTTTTCATCATCACCGACCAGCACCGCGCGGACCATCTGGGTTGCTACGGCAATCCGGTGGTGCGGACGCCGCACATCGACGGTCTCGCGGCCGCCGGCACCCGTTTCGAGCGGTTCTACACGGCCACGCCCATCTGCATGCCCAACCGGGCGACGCTGATGACCGGGCGCATGCCGTCGCTTCACGGGGTGCGGCACAACGGCATTCCGCTCTCCATGGAGGCGACGACGTTCACCGACGTCATGGCCGCGGCGGGCTACCACACGGCGCTCATCGGCAAGTGCCACCTCCAGAGCATCAAGGACGACCTCCCGGTCGTCGGTATGCCGGAGCCGGACCCGAGCCGCACCCGGCCGCCGCAACATCTCCGCGAGGCGCGGAAGGACGTCGGCGGGCGTTACGACCAGGAGCTGCCGTCCACCTGGGCACGGGACCCGGAGTTCGAGCCGGTGTTTCCCTACTACGGGTTCCAGCACGTGGAACTGTGCATCAAGCACGCCGACCAGGTGGTGGGGCACTACGACCGCTGGCTGCGCGCGCGTCACCCCGACCCCGCCTCCCTGCGCGGGCGCGTCCACGAGCTTCCCGGCAACGGCTACGAGGCGCCCCAGGCGTGGCGCACCCGCGTGCCGGAAGAGCTCTATCCCACGAGTTACGTGGCCGAGCGCACCATGGCGTTCCTCGAGGAACACGCGCGCTCCGACCGGAAACGTCCGTTCTTTCTCCAGTGCTCGTTCCCGGACCCGCATCACGCGTTCACGCCACCGGGCCGGTACTGGGACATGTACCACCCGGAGGAGATCGCCCTGCCGGGTTCCTTTCACCACGGCGAGCAACCGGTGATGCCACACCTGGCGCGGCTCTACGAGGAACGCGACCGGGGCGAGGCCAACCGCGACGGCCAGCGCACCTTCGCCGTTACCGCCAAGGAGGTGCGCGAAGCCATCGCGCTCACCTACGGCATGATCACCATGATCGACGACGGCATCGGCCGCATCCGTGCGCGGCTTGAGGAACTGGGTCTGGCCGAAGACACGGTGATCGTCTTCACCAGCGACCACGGCGACTTCATGGGCGACCACCAGCTTCTGCTCAAGGGCGCGCTTCACTACCGCGGCCTCGTGCGCGTGCCGTTCATCTGGGTGGATCCCGCGACCGGGACGAGGGGCGTTGTGAACCCGGGGCTGTGCGGCACGTTGGATCTGGCGAGCACCATCCTCGGCCGGGCGGGTTTGGAGGGACACAACGGCATGCAGGGGGTGAGCCTCCTGCCCGCCATGGCCGGCGGCGCCACGGGCTATGACTCGCTGCTCATCGAGGAGCACCAGCGCCGCGGCTACATGGGCCTGCCCAACAACTTCCGCGCGCGCACCCTGATCACGCCGGAGCGCCGGCTGACCCTCTACGAAGGCGCCGGCTGGGGCGAGATCTACGACCTCGACAACGATCCGGACGAGATGCGCAACCTCTGGGACGAGCCCGGCGCTCGGCGCGCGGAACTCCTCGAGGCCCTCGCCCGCAGGATGATGGAATTCACCGACACCAGCCCCCTGGCCACGCACCACGGACCGTAGTGTGGCGTTCGGCTGATTCGCGCAATTAACCAGACACCGCACCAGGCCCCGGGAGAGGAACGTCCGGCCCTTTGCCAAGGCCCGTGGTCGCGGCCAAGGTCCGAGGGGAAAGGAACATGGGAAACGGAAGTCTGGATCTCGGCTTGGGCCTGCGCGCGCGCCATCCGTCGATGCTGGCGGCGCATTCGCGCCAGGCGGAGGACGCCGGGTTCAACCACATCTGGCTCTACGATTCGCCGCGCTGCGCCGAGCCCTACGTGTCCATGCCTTACTGCGCCATGGCCACCTCACGCGCGGTCGTGGGGTTGGCGGTCACCAATCTGCAGACCCGCGACCCCACGGTGGTGGCCAACAGCTTCGCCACCCTCGCCATCCTCACGGGCGGCCGGGTCAAGTTCGGCCTCGGCCTCGGCGACAGCGCGGTGAAGTTCCTCGGCCGGAAGCCGTCGTCTTTCGATGCGTTCAAGGAGAGCGTGGAAGTCGTGCAGGGGCTCCTCCAGGGCGAGAGCGTGCCGTACAACGGCCGCCGGCTGCGGCTCCCCGCGGTGCCCGAGACCAAGCCGCCACTGTTGCTGGCGGCGGAAAGACCGCGCACCTTCGCATTGGCCGGGGAGGCCGCCGACGGCGCCATCATCAGTCCGGGCGGGTCCACGCGGTTCCTGCGCTACGCCATCGGGAAGATCCGCGAGGGAGCGGCGCGGTCCGGCCGCGATCCGGATGCGCTCTACATCTGTGCCTGGACCCACTGCGTCGTGGCGGAGACCACCGAGCAGGCTCTGGACGCCCTGGCGCCAGAGGTGGGCCGGACGCTGTTCAAGGCGGCGCTGCGGATCCCCCACGAGGTCCTGGGGGCGCCGGAGCCGTTGCTGTCACCCGAGTTGCGCGCGCACGTGCGCGAGGCGGTGACGCGCCAGGACCACGAGTATGAAGTGGCGCGGACGCTCCGCTCCGCCCTGGGCGACGATCTCTTCCGGGAGATGACCCTGGCGGGAACGCCGGACGACTGTGCGCGGAAGATCGCCGAGCTGCGGGCCGTGGAGGGCCTTGGCCAGCTCATCGTCAATGTCTACGGCCAGGATCGGGAGTTCGCGCTCAAGGCGCTGGCGGCGTGCAACGCGTGAGGCCGTGTCACAGGGGTACGGCCTCGCCCTCCGGCACTTTGTCCTTGTCGATGTGCTTGAGTGCCTGAAGGACGAAATCCTGCCCGAACACCTCGGTCCAGCCCTTCTGCAACCGCCCCACCACCGGACCGGGCTTGCCCTCGCCGATGGCGTTCCCGTTGATGCGGGTGAGCGGCAGCACGCAGCGGGAAGTCGTCGTCATGAACGCTTCGTCGGCGTTCATGATGTCGTACAACTGGAAGTCGGTCTCTTCCACCTGGATGTCGAGGTGCTGGGCGATCTCCAGCACCGCGCCCCGTGTAACACCCGATAGAATGGTCTGGACCGGCGCGGTGACCAGCGTCCCGTTGCGCACGATCCAGAAATTGGCCGCGGTGAGCTCGGTGACGTTGCCGTCCAGGGTCAACAGCAGGGCATAGGCCTCGGGGTCCACCAACTGGGCCTGCTGCTCCGCCAGCCACAGGTGCATCCGGCTGGTGCTCTTGATCTTGGGGTCCCACACCTGGGTGGGAACGGCGCGGATGTGCGTGGTGATGACGTGGCCGCCGTAGATGTAGTGGTGGGCGAACTTGTCGAAGCCGATGGGTTCGCACAAGATCACCACCGTGGCACGCCCTGCCTTGTCCGGCCCGCGGGTGACGTAGTGGCCCACGAAATAGTCCTCGTCCGCTCCCAGCAGTCCCTTGTTCTGCTTCACCAGCTCCACGGTGGTCTCGTGCATTTCGTCCGCCGTGAGGCCGGCATCCAGCTTCACCGCCTTGAGCGACCGGTAGAGCCGGGCGATGTGCCGGTCCAGTTGAAAGATCTCGCCGCCGAAGGTGCGCGTCCGCTCGAACACGCCCAGTCCGGACAGGAAACCGCGATCGTAGATGGAGATGCTCGCCCGACTCTCGGGCAAGAACTCGCCGTTGACGTATGCCGTGCGTTCTGACATGGGAAATTCCTTTCCAGGTTCGAGTTTCAGGTTCAAGACGTCCCTATCGTATGATGTCCGGGATGCGCGTGTAAACACGCTAGTGCGGTGTCTGGTTTCCGTCGCCCAGCAACTCGAGCAACTCTTCCGGTGTATCCACGATGAAATCGGGGGATTCCAGCGCCAGGGTCTCGCGCGCCTGATAGCCCCAGGTGACGCCGGCGGTCCGGACTCCGGCGGCACGGCCGTGGTGGATGTCTCCGCGCGTGTCGCCGATCATGAAGGCTTCACCCGGCGGCACCTCGAAGCGTTCGAGGGCGTGCCGGATCTTGTCGCTCTTGGTGCCGGGCCGGCCGGCGTCGAGCACCAGGGAGACGCACGCGTCCACGCCGTTGCGGGCGAGGCCGTGCCTGACGATGTGTTCGTAGTTGGAGGTGACGACTACGAGGGTGTGCTCTTCGGAGAGCGCTCGCAGTAGACCGGGAATGCCGGGAAACAGGGCGGGCTCGTAACCGCCGGCCCCCAGCACCTCGTGAATGCGCCGGGTGTAGTCCTCGATGCGATCCTCGGACACGCCCAGAAGCGTGGCGACGCCCGTGGCGTTCAGGTCCTCGATGGTCTCGAAGTCATGCCGCGTCGGCGGGCGCCCCAGACCGGTGTCCACGGCGGTTTGCCGGAAGGCGGAGAGCAAGGCATCGAAGGAGTCGACGAGAACGCCGTCATAGTCGAAGTGGAGCAGCATGCGGCTGTTCACGCCGCGGCGCTGCCCTCGGCGGCGGGGCGCACCTCCTCCATCAGCCGTGCGATGATGTCCAGCGACGACAAACCCTCGGCCTGGGCCTTGAAGTTGGGGATGATGCGGTGGCGCATGACCGACGGCGCCATGGCCTGCACGTCTTCCACCGATACCGCGAAGCGCCCGTCCAGGATGGTGCGGGCCTTGCTTCCCAGTACTAGGAACTGCGACGCCCGCGGCCCCGCGCCCCATTCGACGTAGTCCTTCACCACTTGGGGGGCCTGGGGATTGCCCGGCCGGCTGGCCTGGGCCAGCGACACGGCGTAGTTCACCACGAAGGGCGACACCGGCACCCGCCGCACGAGTTCCTGGTAACCGAGGATCGCCGGGCCGTCCATCACCTTGGCGGGTTCGGGGTGGTTGGTGGACGTGGTCTGCATCACGATCTGCACTTCGTCCTCCAGGGGCGGGTACGACACCTCGATGTTCAGCATGAAGCGGTCGAGTTGCGCTTCCGGCAGGGGATAGGTGCCTTCCTGCTCGATGGGGTTCTGGGTGGCCAGGACGAAGAACGGCAGGTCCAGCGGATAGGTGGTGCCGCCGGCCGTGACACGGTACTCCTGCATGGACTGGAGCAACGCCGCCTGGGTCTTGGGCGGGGTCCGGTTGATCTCGTCCGCGAGCAGCACGTTGGTGAAGATCGGCCCCTTCAGGAACTGGAGTTGCCGCCGCCCCGTGGCGGCGTCCTCCTGGAGGATGTCGGTGCCGGTGATGTCCGACGGCATCAGGTCGGGGGTGAACTGGATTCGGTTGAACTGCAGGTCCAGCACGTCGGCCAGGGTGCTGATGAGCAGGGTCTTGGCCAGCCCCGGCACCCCCACCAACAGGCAGTGGCCCTTGGAGAAAAGCGCGATGAGCACCTCGTCGACGACCTTGTCCTGGCCGACGATGACCTTGCGGATCTCCCCGAGCATGGTGCGCCGCTTCGCGCCGAATTCCTCGATGGCCGCCAGTTCCTGATCCAGTAGTTGCGCTTCGTCGGCGCCCACGTTCTTGTCCGTGTCGTCCATGGGGGTGTGATTCCTTCCGGTTGCGCTATCCGCGCAGCTTCCGCATGATCTCGCGGGTCTTGCGCACGCCCGCGTCGTCTCCGATGGCCTCGTAGACCTGGCTGAGCACACGATAGACCCCAGGGTGGAACGGGTTGATCTGCAGGGCTTCCCGCAGGGCGTCGCGCGCGCGCGCGTGTTCTCCCGTTGCGTGGTGGAGCTGGCCCTTGAGATAGTACGTGTGCACCGCGTCGGGGTCGAGGTAGCCGGCCTTGTCCAGGTGCGGCAACGCCTCGTCGTAGAGCCGCGATTGGATCAGGGTCTCGCCCAGCCGGTTGAGGATGATGGTGGAGTTGGGCCCGGCGCGGAGCGCCCGGCGGTACTCGGCGCTGGCCGCCCGCAGCCGGCCGCGCGTGCGCAGCCGGTCGCCAAGATGGGTGCGGTTGCGGGCGATTTCCGACTGGATCTCGTCCAGCTCCACGGGCGGGGGGTCGCCGCCTTCCTCCGCCAGCTTGTACGTGCGGATGCGGCTGCCCTGAACCGTGGTCAGCCCCTGGCCCTCCACGAAGTTCCGCCAATCCGCCTCGAAGCCGTCCAGCGGCATGCCCATGACCGCTTCGATGGCTTCCGCCGTGGAGAGCCGGTTCACCAGGGACAGCACCTCGCGGATGCCCGCGGGTCCCTTGATGCGCGTGATGTAGTCCACCGCCGAGGCCACCTCCGCGTAGGCGAGCTGGACCTGCTGCGGCGTGTCCAGGCGGATCAGGGACGGCTCCATGTCCTTGAAGCTCACGAACTCCTGTTGCTCGACGGCGGTGGCCAGCAGGGTCTCGTTGGCCGGCGTGAGGTAGTCGGGGCGTTCGCCCTGCGTCGGATTGCGCCACACGGTCTCGTAGTAGCGCGCGATGCCTTCGTGAAGCCAGATGGGTGTCTTGTTGTGGGTCAGGTGGACGATGGCCAGGTGGATGTACTCGTGAACCAGCGAGTCCAGCCAGCGGTAGCCGCGGGCCATGACCCGCGGCGAGATGACCATCACCTTGTTGAACTTGCACAGGCCGATGGCGCCGGTTCCCTCGATGTCCCGCAGGGTGAACGTGGTGATGGCCATGAAGGAGCGCGAGTCGGGCGCGATCTCGATGCGCGCCTTGCCGCGCGGCCAGTAGCCCAGGGCGCGCCCCACCTCCTGGTGCGCCTGTTCCAGCGCCGCCAGCGCCGGCTCCGCGAGGATGCCGTCGCTCTCCTCGTGAAGGTGCAGCACGAAGTGGTCGCTCTCGTAACGCCTGAACCCTGCGGTGACGTCCTGAGTCTGTTGCAGCAGCAGCCGGAGGGCATGACGCTGCTCGTCCTCGGCGTCCACGGCCAGCGCCTTTTCCACGGTCTTGAGGGCCTTGTCGTAGTCGCCTTCGTAGTAGGCCAGAAGCGCCGCCAGATCCAGCGCGTCCAGCGAGCCGGGGTCCGCCGCCAGCAGGCTGTCGACCACCGGGCGGGCTTCCTCCACCGCCCAGGCACCGAGCAACTCCCGTGCCTTCTCGATCTCGGACGCGGGCTCGTCCGCGGCGTGTCCCGGCGCCGCGGCTCCCAGGCCGAGCAGGGCCGCGAGCCACAGGACACGACACGCCGTTTGGAGTCTCAGCCGTTTCATCATGGTCTTCCGCACCGTCGCCGCCGCGTTGGCACATGGCCCGGGTCACGAGCCGCCCGCACGGCACGCTCCGCTATTGTGACAACTCCCTGAAGTAGCGCTCGATCTGTTCCTTGAACTGATCGGGCACGCCTTCCCTGAGCGATTCCAGGACTTCCTCGCGAAACCGTTCGGGCCGGTAGTCGTCCTTGCCGGGCAGCTTGAACTTCTCCGTGTCCAGTCCGGTGAGGTTCTCGTCGATGTCGTGCTCGGGGAACTGGGGTGCACCGGTGGGCGGCAGGAACTCGCCGGTGGGCAGGAACCGGCCCCGGCGGAATACGTGCACCAGCGGCACGCGCCCGAAGCGGCCGCGCTGCGCCATCCGCTGCATGGCCTGCTGCATTTGCTGACTCGACTGGGACAGGAGGTTGATGGCCTGCTGCTCGGGCGGCACGGCTTGTCCCGGGCGCAGCGACCCCAGCTCGTGCCGGGCCTCGGCCATGGATTCCCGCGCTTCGGCGATGCTGTTGACGATCGTCGGGTCGAGCGACGGGAAGAGCTGGAACAGGTACCGGAGCCGGTCGACGAGGTCCCGGGTGCGCCGTTCCAGCACGTCCTCGCGGGTCGCCAGCGAGCGCGTGGCCTCCTCCTGTTCCGGAGTGAGATCGGGTTCGGGAAGGCCGGCGATGGCTTCATAGGCGCGCGCCAGCTCGGTCATCATGGCCAGCGCGGCGTTCTGCGCCGGGTCCAGCTCGCCCATCCCCGCCAACGCTTCGGTCGCCGGTCCGAGCTGTTTGGACAGCGTGTCGAAGTCCCGGTTCTTGAGCATGTCGCGCAGTCCGGTCAGGAGCCCCCGAATGGCCTCGTTGCGCTCCCGTTCGGCCGGCGTGCGTTGCCGGTCGCTCTCGAGGTCGGGGGCGGCCAGCAGTTTTTCCAGCACCGCCAAGTCGGTCCGTGTTCCGGCCGCGAGCTCCTGGGTGGCCCGCTCGCGGATCTCCTCGATCTTCCCGGCGATCTCCTTGTGGGTGCGTTCGGTGCCCAGGAGGATGTCCTGCTGTTCCTGGAGAATCTCCATGAGCTCGTTGCTGGACTGGCCCATGGCCCCCTGCATGCGCGACATCATGTTGCCCTGGGCCTGTTGTTGTCCGCTGCGCAGCATGGCGGCCAACTGCGCCATCTGGTTGAACATCTCCCGCGCCATCTGGAGCGCCCCTTCGATGTCGCCTTCCCTCAGTTTCTGGCGGATCTGCTCCATCATCGAGCGCATGTCCGAGAAGGGCATGTTGCGCATGGACGACGGGTTGACGAACTCGTTGGGCATCTGGCGGGCCAACTGCGAGAGCGAGGCCTGAAGCTCCTGGAGCTGCTGTGCCAGCTTGGACAACTCCTGGAGCACTTCGTCCAGCTCCTTGTTGCCGCTGCGCAGCTTCTCCAGCGACTCGAGAAAGCGTTCCTGGTTCTTGACCATGTCGCGGGCGGAGTCGGCCATGTCCTGACCCGTCATCCGGCGGCTCACGTCCTCGCTCAGCATCGAGAGCCGCTCCAGCTCGGTGGCCATGGCGTCGTGGGCGCGCTCGCGCTCCTCCGGCGACGCCGCCTGGCGCATCTGCTCCACCAAGTCCTCGCGCGCATGCCGCAGGTTGCGCTTCAGGGTCTCCAGGTCGGACCACGTGGCGAAGTCGCTGATGCGGTCCTCGCGCGTACGCTGCATGGTGTCGTCCACGCGCTGCATCATCCGGTCGATGCCTTCGGCCAGCCGTTCTATCGGCCGGTCCGCCGCCTGCTCGTCACCGGCCGGCTGGTCCGGCGGCGCCTCCAGGTGGTCGCCCAGCAGGTCCACCATCTTGTCCGAGATGTCGCGGATCATCTCGGCGACCTGGCGGTGCTCGGCCTTGAGATTCTTGAGGCGCAGGCTCAGGGGCCGCGACTTGCCCACCTTGGGACCCGAGATGGTGTCGTTGTCCAGCACCTCGAGGTGGTAGACCACCACGTCGCCTTCCTCCAGGCGCATGCCGTCGAGGTCCCAGATGAAGGTCTCCTGGAGTTCACGGGTCAGCTCGGCGCGCCACACCGGGATGCGCTCCTCGCGCTCGCCGATGGTGGCCACCAGCGTGACTTCCTGGAGGCCGTAGTCGTCGTTCGCGCGGTATTCCAGCGCGATGCGTTCGTCGCCGTTCACCTCCAGGTCTTCCGAGGGCTTGAGCACCTCCACCACCGGAAAGCCGTCGGGCACCGCGTGCATCGCGTAGGGAACCGGCAGGTTCTCGAAACCGAAGCCGTCCTCGATGCGAATGCGGTATCGCTGCGAGCGGAACAGCACCAGGCTCCCCTGGGCCAGGTCGCCGGCTACCTTGAGCGGCACCTCCCGGCCGTCGTCCAGGGCGACGACGGCGCCCGCCATGGCCTTGTTGGCGCTGGCGGAGAAGCTCAGCGTGGAGCCCTTGATGCCGCGCACGTTGCCGCTGGAGAAGGTCTGGTGTGGCAGGCCGGTGTAGTGGGGCGGATAGAGGGTGACCTTGAGGCCGGTGACCACCGGCCGGTCCACCGCCGTGATCCGGTACCAAGGTGAGACGAAGGGGCCGGTCACCACGCGATAGTCCAGATCTTCCGTGACCTCCGGCAGCACCGCCGCGTAGCGGTTGGCGTCGCCGGCGTTCTCGCCGGTCGTCATGGCGACGGCGTCGACCCCGGCGGCTTCGCCGGCGCCGGAAGAGGGCGGGGGCCGGAAAGCGAGTTCCACGACCTCGGGCTGCGCGCCGGAGGTGACGGCTTCCACCGATACCGCGGTGCCGCGGATGACGCGCACGTCGCGGGTCACGACGTGGATGAAGATCTCGGCGGGCGGCATGTGCTCCAGCGGGTGTGCGACCAGCGCCAGGGAGCGCGCGGGGAACCCCGGATGCCACAAGGCGAGCGCGAGGACCGGGATCACGGCCAGCGCGAGCAGGCGCGCCTTGGTCCGGAGCGGCCGGGTGTCCACCAGTGCGGTGGGCCGCAGGTCGCCGATCTGTGCGCGGGTCTGGCGGATGAGCGCGAGGATCATCGGGGCCGAGACGCCGGCGCCTCTTCCCGGGTCCGCGAGTTGCGGATAAAGCTGCAACGAGTTGATCAGGTTGTTGCGCAGGTCCGGATGTTGCCGTTCGATGGCGCGCGCCGCCCACCCCAGGCCCCGGCGGCGCAGGAACGCGTACAGGATGAATCCCGCCAGCACCAGGAGAATCAGGATGGACAGCACGCTGAAGACCAGGGGCGCGTAGAGGAGCCGCTCCTTCACCAGGTCGACGCCGACGCCCAGGGCCGCCAGCACCGCCAGCGCGGTGGCGCCGAGGCAGAGCGCCTCCAGCCCCTCGACGGTTCGCAACCGCGCCAGGAACCTCTTCAGGAAATCGTCGATCGGGCGGTATTCTTCTTCGTGCACTGGAGGTCCCTTCCCGGCGCCTCGGGAACGCTTGTCGACCCTTGATAGCCTGGGTGCAACGCGCGTTCGGCACCGACCGAAAGCACGCGATTCATTCTAGAGTTTTTTCCCGTTTTGACAAGCGCTCTCGACCGGATGTTCCGGCGCATCGCGGCGCGTCGGCCGCGCCGCCCTCCAACTGGAAAGCCGCCGGGGCTTGTGCTAGTAGCCAACCATGTTTGCCCGCATTTCCCGAAAGGAACCTTCTTGAATGGATCGCGATTCCGCCGAGCTTCCTCTCCTGTGTCACGAAGGACATGAAGACCACGACCACGACGACATGCCGCTGCCCGATGAAGACCACCCCATGTGGCGCTCGGAGCGCATCTCGCTGACTTCGGTCGGCATCGACATCGGCTCGTCCACCTCCCATCTCATCTTCTCCAGGTTGTTGCTGCGCCGCCAGGGCATCTCCCTGTCGAGCCGCTTCGTGGTGGTGAGCCGCGAGATCGTGTACGAGTCGCCGATCCTGCTGACCCCGTACGTCGACAAGCTCACCATCGATACGGAGAAGCTCAACGATTTCATCCACGACGCCTACGCGCGCGCCGGTCTTACGCGGCAGGACATCGACACCGGCGCCCTGATCGTGACCGGCGAGGCGGCCAAGAAGAAGAACGCCGAGGCCATCGCGGCCCTGTTCTCGGAGGAGGCGGGCAAGTTCGTGTGCGCCACCGCGGGGCACAACCTCGAGGCGATCCTGGCGGCGTTCGGCTCCGGCGCGGTGGAGTTGTCCAACCAGGACGGAGATGTCGCGTGCATGAACGTGGACGTCGGCGGCGGCACCAGCAAGATCGCGGTTACCCGCGACGGGCAGGTGGTGGACACCGCGGCGCTCGAGGTGGGCGCGCGGCTGGTGGCGCTGGACGGCGCGCAGCAAATCAACCGCCTGGAGGACGCGGGCGCGCGCGTCGCCGCGGCCAGCGGCCTGTCGCTGGCCCTGGGCCAGACGCTGGCGGAGGCCGACAAGGAGCGCATGGCCGACACCCTGAGCGGCTGTCTCATGGAAGTGCTGGGACGCGGGCCGCTGTCGCCGCTGACCCGGGAGATGATGCTCACGCCGGCGCTGTCCTACGAGGGGCCGATCCACACGCTCCAGTTCTCCGGCGGCGTGTCCGAGTACATCTACGGCTACGAGACCGCGGACAAGGGAGACCTGGGCAACTACGTGGGGCGCAAGATCCGCGCGGGCGCGGTGGAACTGTCGACCCGCGAGTCGTGGCGGTTCAAGGAACCGGACGTGCGCATCCGTGCCACGGTCATCGGTGCGTCGCAGTACACGGTGCAGGTGAGCGGCAACACCATCTTCCTTTCCGACGACTCGGTACTGCCGCTGCGGAACCTGCAGGTGATCACGCCTCATTTCCGCCAGACCGAGCCGCTCTCCACCGAGGACGTGCGCGGTTCCATCGAGAACGCGCTCCAGCGCTTCGACATGACCGACGGCGACCGCGGCGCGGCGCTGGCGCTCCATTGGGACCTGGGCCCCTCCTACCCCCTCATCAAGACCCTGGCCACCGGTGTGGTGGAAGGCATGCGCGAGCACCTGCGCCGGGGACATCACCTCGTGCTGGTGTTCGACGCGGACATCGCCAAGCTCGTGGGCAACATCATCGACAAGGAAATCCTCCCCGGGGCCGGGGTCATCTCCATTGACGGCATCGACCTCAAGGACTTCGACTTCGTCGACATCGGTGAGGAACTGCCGGACGCCAAGGCGGTGCCGGTGGTCATCAAGTCCCTCATCTTCCGCCACGAGGAATGGGGCCGGGGGCGGCTGCTGGCCACCGAATGACCCAAGGCCGCGGCCGCTCACGCCGCCGGGACGCGTTCCTTCCCCTTGCGCCGAAGACGGATCGGGTGCTCCGGATCGAGGGGCCTGAAGTCGGCCACGGAGAGCCAGACTCTCAGCAGATGGCGCTCGGAGCCGTCGCCGGTGAAGCGTGTGCGCGAATGCAGGACCACGTGGTTGTTGAAGTACTCGACGTCCCCGGGTCGAAGCTCCAGTGAAACCGCCACCTGGTCCGCGACCTCGTTGAACACCTCCAGTGCCTGGTTCTGTGCCGCTGTCAGCTCCGGAACCCCCGCAAGTCTCTGTGCCCGCTTGATGTGCACCGGATAGGCGCAGGCGTTGAAGACGCCGTCGCGGACGCTCACGAACGGCAGGCGGGTCCAGCGGTGCCCGTAGTCCGGATGAGGCTCCTGCAGCGCCACGTGGAAGGGGCGGGTGAGGACGCGCAGTTGATCCGGACAGTCGGCCGCCAGGATGTTGTAGACGCTGGCGGCGCTGGCGAAGCGCCGTGTGCCGCCGCCACGGGCGGCGCGCAGGCACACGAACCCGATCACGTCTTCGAGGTCGGCGTGGAAGGGAAGGGCGCCGGCGGCGCGGAAGCCCAGACCCTTGTTCTCCGCCTCCTCGCGCACGTGCGCGAGCGTAACCCCTCTGAACTGTTCCACGGGCTCGCCGAGACACCGGCTCAGCGCCATGAACGTCGTGGCCGCGGCCTGTGCCGTCAGCTCCTGAACCGGAAGCCCGCGCAGGATCCGGAACCCCACGCCCGAGCGCAGCTCCCACCCGGTCCGCGCCATCTGCCACGCGAGGAAGGAACCTGCCGGCACCGAGGGGGGTTCGCCGTGAAGGGCGGCGCGAGACATCGCCGACAACTCCGTCAGCTCGTTCGGGGTGAAATCATGCAACCACGCGGGCGACCGGTCGAGGTCGCCCGGCACCCATGCCGCGGGGTCGGACGCCCGCGGGAACTCCGCCGTGCATGGAACAGGGGTCGAAACGTTCGTGTCCGTGTGCACTTACTTCTCCCGGAATGCGTCCTGCCGGTAGCCGCGAAGAGGCTGAAGGACGTATTCGATGAGGCGTTGTTTGCCCAGGATGACCGCGGCCTCCGATGACATGCCGGGCAGCAGGTTGATCTTCCGGCCCTCCACCACCATGTAGCTCTGGTCGAGATCGATGAGAGCCTTGAACACGGGGCCGCTCGGTACGGTTCCGGACGCGGGGGAGGATGCGCCTGCCGCACCCGCCGAGACTCCGTCCTGGGCTCCCGCGTTCACCGCGTCCTTGCCGACGTGGCGCACGGTCCCCTCGATGGCGCCGTAGCGGCGGAAATCGAACGTGGTCACCTTGAGGGTGACCCGCTGGCCGGGCTTGACGAAACCGATGTCGGAATTGGCGATAAACGCTTCCACCTGGATGCCGGCGTCGCGGGGAACGATGACCATGAGTCGGGCGCCCGGTTCCACCATGCCGTCTTCCGTATGCACCGCGAGGTCCTGGACGACGCCGTCCACGGGTGCGCGCAGGGTATGGCGCGCGCGCAGCTCCCGCGCCTGGCGAATGTCCTCGCGCAGCACGAGGATACGCTCGCTCACGGCGGCCAGGGCGCCCCGGCGCTCGCGGTAGAACTCCGACACTGTCCGCTCCTTCTGCGCCCGCATCGCCGCCAACCCGGCCCGGACCTCGGCCAGCTCCCGCTCGCGCAACGCCGTGTTGCCCTCCATCTCCACCAGCCGTTCCTGTTCGTCGATGAAGGCCAGGCGTGAGCCGTGGTTCGTGCGATAGAGGGTCTCGCGCATGGCGGTTCGCTCGCGCAGGATCGGCAGAAGCCGGCGATGCTTCGCCAGGGCGGCCTCCAGGGTGCCCCTCTCCGCCCGGCGCTCGGCCATGCGGTTGTCGAGTTCCCGGAGGTGTGCGCGGTGCGCCGCGATCTGATCCGTCAGGAGTGCCTCGTGGATGGAGACGATCGCGGGCGGCGCGCCGTCGGGTGGGCGGAAGTTGCGTTTTTCGCGCCAGCCCAGGAGGGCCACCAGGCGCGCCGCCTCCACCGACCGGGTCTGGAGTTCGCTCGTGCGTTTGGAGATCTCGGCGTCCACGAGGGTCGTGTCGAACTCGATGAGGAGGTCGTCGCGTTCCACCGGGCTCCCTTCCTCCACGGAGATGCGCCTGATCTTGCCGGCCTCGAAGGACCGGATCACCTTCACCTGTTCGGTGGGGACGATCCGCCCGGGCGCCACCGCCGCCAGCTCCACCTCCGCCACGGAGGCCCACGTGAGCGTGCCCACGAGAAAGACGCACAACGCCACGAGCAAGAGTATGTCTGTGCGACGGGACTGGTTCATCACCGGCTCTCGGACGAGGCCAGATTCCTTCGGCCTCACGAATAAGGATCGACCACGGAGAGCCGGACTTTAGCGGCGAGGAGGTAGAACTTTCTTGGAAATGTGCAAGCGGGTGGGGCGCCGGAAGTACGGGCACGGGCTCGCAAAGCGGTGCCGGTCGACCCCGATCTGGTGGACAAGGCGCGTTGCGCCGGGCAGGGCTGTTCGAGTGGCCTGGCGGAAACTCGCTAGTGCGCCACCTGGGCCATGGCCATGGTGATGGACTCCTCGATGTCGGCGATGACGGCGCCGACCTCGCGGCCGATGAGGTCCATCTTGCGGAGCTGTTCGATGCGCGGGCGCACCCGCTCCATCTCCCGCTCCGAGAAAAGATCGCCGAGGATGTCGCAGGCGTCGACGAGGCATACCAGTGCGATGTCACGGGGATCGGGCATGTCGTCGGACAGCAGTACGTCCTCCATGCGCAGCTTGACGCCGCGTTCCACGCGCCCGTCGATGGTGGGATAGCGCCGCGACTGGAACACCCACAGGAAGCGCTCGTCCTTGGCCTCGATGATGCCGCGTTCGATGAGGTTGTCCATGACTCGCTGGCGAATGGCGGCGGCCTGCTCCCGCGCCAGCAACTCCACCCATCCCTTGGTGTCCAGGTTCTCGCCGGAGTTGGCGATGCGCTCCAGCGCGCCGTCGAACAGGGAATTGCCGGTAGGCGTGGCATCGATGACCACGAGCCGCTCGGGGTCCGTGTCGACGCGGTTGGCGAAAGCCAGATCCATCAACACCGCGCCGATCAGGATGTGTTCCACGGCGCCGCCGCGGATGGGCAGGAACAGCCCATCGTCGTCCAGCATCAAGAGTGTGATTTCTTCGGTGAATGTGAGCATGGCGTCGCCTCGACCTATCCCGCGGCGAGGGCTGAATCGCGGGTCTCGTGGTATTCGAGCATGTTGAGAAAGCCGCTGACCTCCATGACCGACTTGCACGAGGGCTGGAGCGCGCACACCGACAACTTTCCGCCTTGCTGCTGGCACTTCTTGGCGCTCACAAGGACCACGCGCAGTCCGGCGCTGCTGATGTAGTCCATGTTGGCGCAGTCCAACAGCACGCGATGATCGCCGCGCTCGATGATTTCCGAGATGCGTTTCTCCAGCTCGGGGCTGGTAAACCCGTCAACGCGCCCGCTCGGGGCCACAACGATCGTGGATCCGCTGGTTTCCTCTTGAATGTCCATCCGACACCTATTCCCGGGTTCGATAACCCTGTTCCTTGCACCCCGACGGCGTGATCGCCAATTACAACTGATCGGCCAAACTCAGAAACCGGCCCAACAATATCACAGGGTCGTGCCCTGGGCAACAAGCCCGCGGCCCGCTATTCCTTGCCGGGTTCGAATCCGCCCTGTTCGTGGTACACGACCTTTTTGTCTTCCTCGAAGGCGCGCACCGTGGGTATGGTGCCGCGCAGCCCCAGTTCCTTCCAGCGTTCCGCCACCTGGTCGTACATCTCCCGGCGCAGGGTGGTGCGCTTGGAGAAGACCGGCAGGTAGCGGTGCTCCTTGCAGGCGTTGATGAGCGCCTTGGAGCCGTAGGGCCGCTCCTCCGGCGGGTTCTGGGTCGGGTCCAGCCACGTGCTCCAGGTGTTGCGCAGCACGTCGATGTCCTCGATGGGGTTGGAGCGGCTGCTCATGGCCCAGATCACCTGGTCCATGTCCGTGGGGTCGATGTCCTCGTCCACGGCAATGATCCATTTGGTGTAGTAGGCGCCGCCGGGTACCTGCGCCGCCAGCGCCAGGCACTGGGCCGCGTGACCGGCGTAGCGTTGCTCCAGGCTGATGACCGTCATGCCGAAGCCGCCGGCGCCCGCCGGGTGGGCGTAGACGCCTTGCACGCCCGGGATGCCGAGCTTCTCCATGTCGTCCCAGATGCGCGCCGAGCGGATGATGGCGAAGAAGCCGCTCTGCTCGCACGATGGGTAGTCCGCCATGATGGCGTTGGTGAGCACCGGGCGGGTGCGATGGTGCACGCGGGTGACCTCCACCAGCGGACAGCCCGCCTCGGGCCGGCCGTAGTAGCCCGGAAATTCGCCGAACGGCCCTTCGGTCTTGACGGAATTGGGGCGGATGACGCCCTCGATCACCAGTTCGGCGTTGGCCGGCAGCAACAGGTCGCTGGTCTCGGCGCGCACCACCGGGATGGCTTCGCCCTTGATGCCGCCGGCGAACTCGTACTCGGACACGTTCTTGGGGAAGGTCTGGGAGCCCACCAGCATGAACAGCGGGTCGATGCCCCAGGCCGCGGCCACGGGCACGGCCTCGCCCTTCTCCCAGGAGCGGGTGATGTGCAGGCGCGCGTCCTTGCCCGGCGACAGGTAGAGCCCCACCTCGTTCTTGCCCTGGAGCATCATCCGGTAGGTGCCGATGTTGAGGTAGCCGGAGTCCGGGTCGCGCGTGAACACCGCGTCCGCCGTGCCGGCGTAGCGGCCGCCGTCCAGCGGCCAGTGGCGCGGGATGGGGAGCTGCTCCAGGTCGATGTCGTCGCCGGCGAGGGTGTTTTCGTACACCGGCGCCTGGGCCGCCGGGATCTCGCGCGGCGGAATGCGGTCCTTCATCTTCTCCTTCAGCCGGCGGATCAGCTCCAGCGTGGGAGTCTCGGGCGGCTCCTCGATGGTGAGGGCGATGCGCTTGGGGCTCGGCCCCAGGATGTTCCACAGCATGCGCGCGCCGATGGCGCTGTCCTCGAACCCCTTGGGGTTCTCGAACAGGATGGCGGGCGACGGCTCCTGCTTGGCCACCAGGTAGGTGATGGCGCTCATCTCCTCGTCGCGGTCCACCGGCTTGTCGATCTGGATCAGCTCGTTGACCCCTTCGGCCCGGTCGAGCCATTCACGGAGGTCTTGAATCGGGCGGCTGGTCCCCGCGGACCCGGCGCTGTTCGCTTCGGCCATGCTTCACCTTCCTTGTCGTGCGGTGTTCGTGGTTGTTGTCGGCGCCCGCTAGTGTGGTGTCTCACAAATACGCTTGTGAATCTGCGAGGGCATTTTGGTCGTCGGCAAGGCGCGATGACGAGCAGTGGCCAATACCACGTGAGGAAGAGCAACGCAGCCGACGGCCAAAAGGACCCGCAGAGTCATAAGCGTATTTGTGAGACACCACACTAGTCCTTCATGTCGTTCGGCAGCAGGCCGGAGAAATAGGCGAACGCGTGATGGGCGCGGCCGCGGTTCGTGGCACCCATGACGGCGATGTTCCGGTCCGGCATGGAGGGCGCCTCGCCGATGCTGCTGGCCACCCACTGCATGTAGGCGGTGCGCTCCAGGTAGACGGCGTGGCTCGTGGCCTCCTCGACACAGTCGCCCACCGTGGTCATGCCGTGACCCTGCATGAGCACGGCCATGCGGTCGCCCAGCGTGGCCACCAGCTCGGCGCCGTCCTGGAGCGTGTAGATGAGCCGGGGGCTGTGGAAGATGGGCGTTTCCGGGGCGAACGCCGAGGCCTGGTTGTAGATGGGACGGATGGGCACGCCGGCGATGGCGAAGGCCGTGGCCAGGGGCTGGTGCGTGTGCACCACCGAGTTGAGGTCCGGGCGCGCATTCAGGATGGCCGCGTGGATCATGGTTTCACGGGGCGGGATCTTGAGATCGATGACCGCCTTCTGGTTTCCGGCCTTGGCCCAGTTGGCTTCGCAGTTCTCCATGTAGTCGTCGATGTCCACTTCCATGAGGTCCTTGGCGCGGATGGACCCGAGGGGTGCGAGCACCGGCTTGATGAGCAGGCGATTGGTGCCGGGGATGCGCGCACTCACGTGGCCGTGGTAGTCGGCGAGTCCCTGGTGGAAGAGGATGCGCGTGGCCAGCGCCACGGTTTTCCTGAGTTGCCCGATCTGACGCGCGCTGGCCTTGCCTGGTTGTTTCTTGGCCATGGAGATGCCTCCTCGAAATGCCGAACCGGCACCCGCCGCGGGATTCGTCGATCACACGGATGAACGGCAAGGCGGAACGCTGCTTCAGCGGGAATGAGAACGAGCGGAAAGCCCGTCGGAACTGCCGGTTTCATATCACAAGGCCGCGTGTGAATCCACCCGGCGGCCGTCGGGCTGTACCATACGAAGCGGCTTTGTGTTACAACTCTTTTCAACCTGCTCGGCCCGATCAGCGGCCCGGTCGAGGACACGACGACTCGACCCGAGGCCCGAATTCCCCGCATGGTCAACCCGACGTTCCGGAAGTCGCTTGCCGGCAAGTGAGGGACGAAGTTCATGGATTACAAAGCAACGCTCAACCTCCCCAAGACCGCGTTTCCCATGCGCGGCAACCTGCCCCAGAAGGAGCCCGCGCGGGTGGAGCAGTGGGAGCGTGAAGCCATTCACGAGCAGATGGTGGAGGCCAATCGCGGCCGCCCGACGTTCATCCTCCATGACGGCCCCCCCTACGCCAACGAGCGCATTCACATCGGACACGCGCTCAACAAGGTCCTGAAGGACATCATCGTCAAGTACAAGAGCATGCGCGGTTTCTGCGCGCCCTACATCCCGGGCTGGGACTGTCACGGGCTTCCCATCGAGCTGCAGGTGGAAAAGAGCCTCGGGCGCGCCAAGAAGAACGCCCTCAGCAAGGTGGAGGTGCGCAGGCTGTGCCGGGAACACGCGGAGAAGTTCATCGGGGTGCAGCGCGAGGAGTTCAAGCGCCTGGGAGTGCTGGGTCGGTGGGAGGAGCCTTACCGCACCATCGACTATTCCTATGAGGCCACCGAGGTGCGCGAGCTGGGCAAGTTCATGGCCAGCGGCGCGATGTACCGGAGCAAGAAGCCGGTGTACTGGTGTGCGTCCTGCGCCACCGCCCTGGCCGAGGCCGAGGTCGAGTACAACGATCAGGTGACGCCCTCGGTGTACGTGAAGTTTCCGGTCAAGGATGCCAAGGGAAAGCTGCCCGATGAGGACTGCGCCTTCGTCATCTGGACCACCACGCCCTGGACGCTGCCGGCCAACCAGGCCATCGCCCTGCACCCGGAGATGCGTTACCGGCGGGTACGCACGCCCGCGGGCGTGCTGGTGGTGGCGGAGGAGCTGTCGTCCTCGCTGATGGAGGTCTTCGGCTACGGCGCCGGCGAGTTCGAGGCGCTGGAGGGGTCCTGGTCCGGGGCCGAGCTGGAGGGCATCGTGTGCGCGCACGCGTGGCTCGAGCGGGACGTCGCGGTCATCCTCGGCGACTTCGTCACCGCGGATCAGGGTACCGGCTGCGTTCACGTGGCGCCGGGCCACGGGCACGAGGACTTCGAGGCCGGCCAGCGCTACGGCCTCGAGGCCTACGCGCCGGTGGACGGGGCCGGACGCTTCACCGCGGACGCGGAGGAGTTCGCGGGCCAGATGGTTTTCGACGCCAACCCCGCCATCGTCGCCAGGCTGAGCGAGGCGGGCAAGCTGCTCAAGGCCCAGGACTTCAACCACAGCTACCCCCACTGCTGGCGCTGCAAGCAGCCGGTGCTGTTCCGCGCCACCGAGCAGTGGTTCATCTCCATGGCGCACACGGGTCTGCGGCAGGGCTCCCTGGACGCCATCGAGCGGGTGCAGTGGATCCCGCCCTGGGGACAGGACCGCATCACCGGCATGATGGCCAACCGGCCCGACTGGTGCATTTCCCGCCAGCGTTCCTGGGGCGTTCCCATCCCCGTGCTCTACTGCAAGGACTGCGGCGAGATGCAGTTGAGCGAGGCGCTGTGCGAGCACGTGGCGGAACTGTTCGAGGAAGAGGGGTCCGACGCCTGGTTCGCGCGCCCGCCGGAAGAGCTGGTGCCCGCGGGACTATCGTGCCGGGCCTGCGGTTCCACCCGGTTCTCCAAGGAGGAGGACATCCTGGACGTGTGGTTCGACTCGGGCGTGAGCCACGCCGCGGTGGTGGAACGCCGCCCGGAGCTGGGCGGACGGGCGGACCTCTACCTGGAGGGCAGCGACCAGCACCGGGGTTGGTTTCACACCTCGCTCCTGACCTCGGTGGGGACCCGCGGCCGGGCGCCCTACGAGGGCGTCCTCACCCACGGCTTCGTGCTCGACGGCAAGGGCCACAAGATGTCCAAGTCCATGGGCAACGTCACCGCGCCGCAGGAGATCATCAAGAAGTTCGGCGCCGACATCATCCGGCTGTGGGTGGCCGCCGAGGACTACCGCGACGACGTGCGCATCTCCAACGAGATCCTGAACCGCCTGGTGGAGTCGTACCGGCGGCTGCGCAACACCGCCCGGTTCCTCATCGGCAATCTCCACGACTTCGACCCGGCGCGCGACGCCGTGAGCGCGGACGCCCTGGAACCCCTGGACCGCTGGATCCTCGACCGCAACCAGCGGTTGCTGGGACGGTGCCTGGATGCCTTCGACAGGTACGAGTTCCACTTCGTCTACCACGCGCTCAACAACTACTGCAGCGTGGACCTGAGCGCGCTCTACCTCGACATCGTCAAGGACCGGCTCTATTGCGCGGGGCGCGACTCCGCTGCCCGCCGCTCGGCCCAGACCGCCCTCCACGGCATCCTGCAGACCCTGGTGCACCTGATGGCGCCGGTGCTGTCGTTCACCGCAGAGGAGATCTGGGAGCACGCGCCGCGCACGGCGACGAGCCCCGACAGCGTGCTGCTCTCGCCCATCCCGGAACCCGACGAAGGGTTGCTGGACGCCGCGGTGGCGGCGGAGTGGGAGTTGCGGCTGGACCTGCGCGGCGAGGTGCTGAAGGCGCTGGAGGTGGCGCGCCAGTGCGGCGCCATCGGCCATTCCCTCGACGCGCGGGTGGCGCTTTACCCGGACGCTTACGACAAGGCGCCGGACGTCCGGGAGCTGCTGCGCGGAGGCGCGCCCATGCCCTGGGAGGATGTCTTCATCGTGTCGCAGGTGTCCGTCATGGCGGGCGGTGCGCCCGCGGACCTGGCCTACCCGGATCCCAAGGCCGAGCCTGGCGCCGAGGCCGGCAACGGTGACGGTGCCGCGGCCGCGGGTCAGGGCACGGGTTACGAGAGTACGCACCTGGGCGGGACCATCGCCGTGTACCCCGCGGACGGGGCCAAGTGCGAGCGATGTTGGAAGTATCACGTGGGCGTGGGCGAGGACCCGGACCAACCGGGCGTCTGCCCGCGCTGCGCGGAGGTGTTGCGATCTTTACCGCGGGCCGAAAACGCGCACGCGTAATCCTGCTGCTGGCCGCGATCCTGTTGCTCGACCAGGGCACCAAGCTGATCGTGGACCGCACGATTCCGCTGTACCGCTCCATTCCGGTCATCGAGGGCTGGTTCGACCTGACCCACGCGCGCAACACGGGTGCCGCCTTCGGGCTGCTGGCCGGCGAGCGCAGGGCCGTGGGCTCCTTCATTCTGATCGTGTTCTCGTTGGCGGCCGTGGGCTTCATCATCCACCTGCTGCGCAGGCTGGTGGAGACCGATACCGGGCTGATCCTGTCGCTGACGTTCATACTGGCGGGCGCGCTGGGCAACCTCATCGATCGCGTGTTCTACGGCGAGGTGATCGATTTCCTGGACGTGTACTGGAACGGTTACCACTGGCCCGCGTTCAATGTCGCGGACAGCTTCATCACCGTCGGCGCGGTGCTGTGCCTGTGGTTCCTGATGCGGACCAAGGGCCGGGACCCGTTCGCGCCGCGGAGTCCAACGGCGTGAACCGGCGCGGTGTTCTGTGCGTGGCGCTGCTGCTGGCACTCGCGGGCTGCCAGGGGGAAGGCGACACCACGCCTCGGGCCGCCGCCGAGGCGTTCTTGGACCGGCACTACGTCGAGATCGACCTCGCCAGGGCCAGGGATCTCACCGCCGGTCTCGCGCGGAGCAAGATCGATGAGGAGCTTCGGCTCACCTCGGGCCAGGCCATCGACGTGGCCACGCGCAAGCCCCGGGTCTACTACAAGCTGTTGCAACAACGGGAGTCCAGGGGACGCACCGCCTTTGTCTACGAGCTCACCATCCGCCCCGATGGAGGCGGCGAGTTCAACCGCAGACTCATGATCCGCGTGCGCAAGGAAGAGGCGGGTTGGCGCGTGTCGAACTACATGGAATACTGACTCAAAATCGAACCTTGGTTGAACGATGACTCTACGCGAAAACGGACCTTTGTCTCCCTATCGTATCCTGGACCTGACCGACGAACTCGGCTTCCTCTGCGGCAAGACGCTGGGTGATCTCGGCGCGGACGTGATCAAGGTGGAGCGTCCGGGCGGCGACGCGGCCCGGCGCATCGGTCCGTACCTCGACGGCGGGCAGGACCCGGAAAAGAGCCTCTACTGGTTCGCGTTCAACAACAACAAGCGCGGGATCACGCTGAACCTCGAGTCAGCCGAGGGGCGGGAGCTGTTCAAGCGTTTCGTGGAGAAGGCGGACTTCGTCCTGGAGACGTTCCGGCCGGGCTACCTGGAGGACATCGGCCTCGCCCACGACGTGCTGCGCGGCGTCAACCCCAGGCTGGTTCAGGTCTCCATCACCCCCTTCGGCCAGACCGGTCCCTACAGCCGCTACCGCGCCACGGACATCGAGATCATGGCCATGAGCGGCTGCATGTCGCTCACCGGCGATCCGGGCAAGCCGCCGCTCCGGGTGACCTTTCCCCAGTCCTACCAGTGGACCGGCTCCTACGCCGCCATGGCGGCGCTGGTGGCCCACACCCAGCGGCGGCGCACCGGCCGCGGCGAACACGTGGACGTGTCCGCCCAGGCGTGCATGCTCTGGGGCTTCTCCCACGCGCATACCTTCTGGGACCTCAACCGCTCGGTGGAAAAGCGCGCCGGCTCCTTCATGACCGGCCGCACCATCACCGGCGCCAAGATGCGGGTTTTCTGGCCCTGCAAGGACGGCTACCTGAACTTCATCATTTACGGGGGCGAGGCCGGCCGCAAGACCAACCAGGCGTTGGTGGAGTGGATGGCCGAGAAGGGTGAGGCGCCCGCGTTCCTGCTGGAAAGGGACTGGCGCACGTTCAACATCGAGCGCGTGACCCAGGAAGAGATCGACGTCATGGAGGCGCCCATCGCCGAGTTCTTCACCGGGGTCACCAAGCGGGAGTTCTTCGAGGCCGTGACCGGCCGCGGCATGCTGGGCTATCCCGTGTCCACCGCCCAGGAACTCCTGGCGGATCCCCAGCTCGCGGCGCGGGATTTCTGGCAGGAGGTGGAGCATCCCGAGTTGAACCGCTCCCTGACCTACCCCGGGGGGTTCGCCCGTTTCTCGGAAGTGCCGTGCCGGATCTACCGGCGGGCGCCCCTCATCGGCGAACACAACGGGGAAGTTTATGGCGAGCTGGGACTGGATGCCGGGGAGTTGGCGCGACTGGACAGCGCGGGCGTGATATAGCGAAAATTCTCGGCGGGCGACGCGGGACGAGGAACGCCATTGCCGGACGGTCCGCGTCGTCGCCTCATCAACGAATCCATGGAATGAAAGCGTCATGAAAGCACTGGAAGGTCTCAAGGTCGTGGAGGCCGCCGCATACGCGGCCGGACCCGTGGTGGGCAAGCATCTCGTGGACCAGGGGGCCACGGTGGTGCACGTGGAGTCGCGGACGCGGCCCGACGGCTTCCGCACCCACTATCCGCCGTACAAGGACAACATTCACGGGCTGAACCGGTCCGGTCTGTTCGCCCTGTGCAACAGCGAGAAACTGGGCATCACCCTCAACCTGAAGAAGGGCCCGAAAGCCCTTGCCCTGGCCAAGCGCCTCGTGGAGTGGGCGGACGTCCTGGTGGAGAACTTCAGCCCCGGCACCATTGGCCGGTTGGGCCTGGGCTACGAGGCCCTGAGGGAGGTCAACCCGCGGCTTATCATGCTGAGCAGCTCGAACCTGGGACAGACCGGACCCCACGCGCACCATCCCGGCTTCGGCTCCCAGCTCTCTTCCCTGGCCGGCTTCACCAACCTTACGGGCTACCGGGACGGCTCCCCCCAGATCCTCTACGGCCCCTACATCGACTACATCGCGGTGGGCTACGGCGTGGTGGCCGTGCTGGCGGCCCTGGAGTACCGCGAGGCCACCGGCCGCGGCCAGCACATCGATCTGGCGCAGTACGAGACCGGCCTCCAGTACATCGCGCCGTTGTTGCTGGACTACACCGTCAACGGCCGCATCGCCGAACGCGACGGCAACCGCCACCCGGAGGCCTCGCCCCACGGCGCCTTCCCCTGCGCGGGGGAGGACCAATGGTGCGTGCTGAGCGTGGCATCCGACGAGCAGTGGCGCGCGCTGTGCCAGACCATGGACCGCCCGGACTGGGGCGGCCGCGACGAGTACTCCACGGCCGAACGCCGGCGCGCCCGCGCCGACGAGCTGGAAGCGCGCATCGGCGAGTGGACCCGGCAATTCGAGGCGCGGGAGCTGGTGGAGAAGCTCCAGGCCGCGGGCGTCCCCGCGGGCATGATCAACGGCATGGAACAGATCTACGACGACCCCCAGCTCGTGCACCGGGGGCAGTGGACCCGCATGGAACAGGCCGAGATCGGCGCCATGTCCTACCAGCGCGCCCCCTACACCCTGTCCGAGAGCGACAGCGGCCCCGACCGCCCGGATCCTCTGCTGGGCGAGCACAACGCCTACGTCTACCGCGAACTGCTGGGCCTCTCGGAAGCGGAGTTCGAGGCGTTCACGCAAGAGGGAATCATCGACTAGTGCGGTCATCCCCGTTCGGTCGTTCCCGCGAAAGCGGGAATCCAGGAGTGGTGGGGAGGGTCCAGTGTTCGTGCTGAGCGAGCCGGTCTTCGCAAACATCGCTGAACACGCCTCGGAGACCTACCCGGAGGAATGCTGCGGGGTGATCCTCGGCGGCGAGGGCGGCGACGAGGTACATCGGCTCGAGAACATCCAGAACCGGCTGCACGCCACCGACCCCGAGACGTTTCCCAGGGACGCGCGGACCGCTTACACCCTGGATCCCAGGGAATTGGAAGCGATCCTGGAACAGGCGGAACGCCGCGGCCTGGCGTTCAAGGCCCTCTACCACTCCCATCCCGATCACGACGCCTACTTCTCCGCCGAAGACAAGGCCTGCGCCACGCCCTTTGGCGAGCCTACCTATCCGGACACGGCGCAGATCGTCATCTCCGTCATGGGCGGCAAGGTCGGCCGCGCCGCGGTCTACGCGTGGGACCCGGACGTCGGCGATTTCGTGGAGAGCCCGACGCGGAAAGTTCCGGGCCGTTGAAACCCGAACATCACAGCCTGGACGTGCGCGGTCTGCGCATACACTGGGTCGAGTGGGGCAGGCAGGGCTCGCAACCGCTCATCCTCGTCCACGGCTTCCGCGACCACTGTCGGACCTGGGACTTCTTCGTCGATGAACTACTGGCGACGCTGCCGGACCTGTGGCTCGTGGCGCCGGACTGTCGGGGCCACGGCGACAGCGGCTGGGTAGGCGCCGGCGGCTACTATCATTTCTTCGACTATCTGCTCGATCTCGACGCCCTCATCCGGCATTTTGGTCAACCGGTCGTGCGGCTCGTGGGCCACTCCATGGGCGGCACCATCGCGTGCCTGTACGCGGGGACTCATCCCGAGCGGGTGTCCAGGCTCGCGCTGGTGGAGGGATTGGGTCCGGTGGGGATGTCGTTCGCCGACGCGCCCGGTCGCGCGGCGCGATGGCTGGAGCAGGTTCCGGCGGTGAAGGAGGGCGCCGGCTACGCGAGTCCGGACGAGGCGGTGGACCGCCTCCTGCGCGCCCATCCGAGGTTGACGGCGGAACGGGCGCGCCACCTGGCGAAGCACGGCATGCGCCGTAGCGAGTCGGGCGCATGGCAATGGAAGTTCGATCCGCTTCACCGCACCACAACGCCGCAACCCTTCTACCTGGAACAGTTCCGCGCGTTCCTGCGCCGCGTCGCCTGCCCGACCTTGGTCGTTCAAGGCGCCGAGAGCGATCACCGGGAACGCGGCGACATCGAGGCTCGTTGCAAGCTGGTTCCGGGCGCAAGTCTGGTGACCGTTGCCGACGCGGGCCACATGGTCCAGCAGGACAACCCGGAGGCGCTGGCCGGTGTCCTGGCATCGTTCCTCGCGTGAGCAGCAGGGCGGTCACGGCACGCCGAGAGCGCCGGGCGCCGATTTGTATTGCCCGGCCGATGCTGTTACCGTGCAAGCCAAGCAGGGAGAAGGACCGTGCGCAACGACGTAAGGCTATTCCTGAGGGCGGGAGAGCAGGTCAAGCACAACCGCAACCTCCAGTGGGGCGTCGGCATCGTTGAAGAGGTGATGACCTCCAGCGTCCCTGGCGGCACCTGCCTCGCCCGCATCCGCTTCCAGGACGGCCGCCTTCGCGTCTTCCACAACGACCTCGACAACGAAAGCTGCTGCTACTACTTCGGCATCCGCCACTACGACGACCCCGGCCACAACGGCATCCGCCGCCAGCTCCTGGCGTATTTCGATGCCGACGACTGCTGACGAATAAAGTAGACCTTGGGCGCGGTACCGATGATCGGTCCGGGTGGCGAATCACGTCGGAGAGGTGCGTTTTCCCGTCAGGCCAGACCGGTCGTCGCCGGTAACCCCCCGGTCGTGCACACGTTGAACACCCAGTCACCCCGTCGCACGCGGTATGGGCGCTTGGCCGCGGGACTGACAAGGTAGTTGTCCCCCAGCGGATAAATTTCGCGGAACGCCTGGACCGCGGCGATGTTCAACCTGTCGGGATCGATCCGGCACTCGAAGAGATCCAACCGGTCGCGTCCCCGGCGGACCACGAAGTCCACCTCGCGGCGCGACTTGTCCAGCCAGTAGAAGATATCCTCGTCCCGGTGCCTGAAACGCAGAGCGTCCAGAACGAGATGCTCCCACAGCAGCCCGCGGTCGTCGTCCCTGACACTGTCCCAACCCTTTTCCAGCGTGACGAAACCCGTATCGAAGGCATAACACTTGGGGCGGCTGACGATCTCGCGCCGGCCGCCGCCATGGAAGGGGCGCACCAGATGCACCGCGTGAGCGATCTGCATGGCCTCGATGTGGGCCTTGACGGACGGACGGCTGAGTTCGCTGAGACTGGCGAGCTTACCGTAGTCGAGTTGCCCGCCGCTCTGGCGCAGCAGCAGCCGGAAAAGGGACAGGAAGCCCTGACGGTTGCGGATCGCGAACAGTTCCAGGATGTCGCGGGCGTAGAAGCCGTCGATCCATTCGCTGAAGAACTCGGGGTCCTTGCGCTCCGCCAACAGCGGCTCCGGCAGGCCGCCGTGAAGCAGCCGGCGGTCGAGACTTCCGATCCCGAACGGACCGGAACATTCCTCCCACAACACCGGGCAAAGGTGCACTTCCGCCTTGCGTCCCGTGAGCGAGTCACGAAACTTGCCGGTGGCAGCCAACGTCGACGATCCCGTGGCCAACACTCTGACCTGCGGATATTCGTCGGCCGCGATCTTCAATAGACGGCTGGGGTCGGTCAGACGGTGCACCTCGTCCAACACTACGACGGCCCCCGGCGTCTGACCTTCCAGGAACAGCTCCGGATCCTCGAGAGCCCGAAGCGAGGACGGCAGATCACAGTTCAGATGGATGACGTTCTCATCCGGCAGCATCCGCGCCAACGTCGTCTTGCCTACCCGACGGACTCCCGATAGCCAGACCACGGACCGACGTGACCAGGCTCGGAGGACTCGGTCCAACCAAAGTGCGCGTTCAATCATACTCGTATCTTACATTCAGGCGTCCAAATGTAAAGTATGATTTCACGGAGCTCGTAAGCGTGTCAACGGTCAGCGTGTGGAGGAAGGCGGGACTTGGCAAGTAGTCCAGGCCATTGCCAAGTCCCGTCCGTTGAGCGGTCGGTCAGCCCGAAAGATTGGCTTTGAAGAAATCCGCCGTGCGCTGCCACGCGTCCCCGGCGGCGTCCGGGTGCCAGCGGTCGGCGTTGGTGTTGTTGTTGAAGGCGTGCTTGGCGCCGTCGCCGTAGATCTTGAGGTCGATGCTCTTGCCCGCCTTGGCCAACGCTTCTTTCAGGGGGTCGATGCCGGGCATGATGTTGGGGTCGTCCTCGGCGTAGTTGCCCATGAGCGGGCAGGAGATGTCGGCCACCTGCTCCAGCGGATCGGGGTTGCGGCCGTAGTACACCACGGCGGCGTCGAGTTGGTTGCACTTGGTGGCGAAGTTGAGGGACTGGCCGCCGCCCCAGCAGTAGCCCACGACCCCGACTTTGCCGTTGGCGAAGCCCTGGCTCTTGAGGTACTCGACGGCGCTGGTCAGGTCTTCAACGCAGCCCGCCGGGTCCAGGCTCCGGATGGCGGCGATGGCGTCTTGCGAGCTCTGGTACTGGGCGGTGCCGCCGGTGCGTTGAAGCATGTCCGGAGCCAGGGCGGCGAAGCCCTCCTTGGCGAAGTGGCGCGCCACGTCCTTGATGTGGTCGACCAGGCCGACGTTCTCGTGAATGACGACGACGGAGCCCAGGCTGGCGCCGCCCTTGGGCCGCGACAGGTAGCCGGTGCAGCTTCCGTATTCCACCATTCCGGATTCGAGCCCGGGATCATTCTCGTCGACGAGATAGGGTATGGTATCCGCCATGTCTGAAAACCTCCTCGTTGTCAGTTGCGGTTTCAAATCACCCAAGTCAATAGCAGATACTCCACCCGCTACGCCGCCGCCAACCGCGACCCCCGCCTCCTCCTCTGCACCAGATACAGCCCGGCAAACAGCACCCAGGCGCCGAACTGGACGGTCATGCGCAGGGAGTCGGTGTCGCCCGCCAGGAGATCCGGCCGGAAGGCGCCGGCGCAGATTACGAACAGGAGAGCCCGCTCGGGCCAGCCGCAACGGTCGGCGAAGAACCCCTGCATGGCGGCGGCGAAGGCCATCATGGCCACTAGGCCGTTCACGATCACCCAGACGACGCTGAACATGTCGGTGAGCCAGATGATCGTGCCGTCGGCGGTTACGCCGGCGATCAGCAGCAACTCCAGGTTGAAGATGAAGACGAAGGGCAGGATCGCGGTGCGCAGGTCGTACGTAAACCCCTGGATCCCCGTCTTGATGGGGGCCGAGCCGGCAATGGCCGCCAGGCCCACCGGCGGCGTGTCGTCGGCCAGAATCCCGAAGTAGAAGACGAACAGATGGGCCGCCAGCACCGGGATCACCAGACCCGCCTGCCCGCCCAGCGTGACGATCACCGGCGCCGTCAGCGTGGCCATGACGATGTAGTTGGCGGTAGTGGGGAGGCCCATGCCCAGGATCAGGCTCGTGGCCGCGGTCAGGATCAGCATGAGCACCACGTTGCCCAGGGAGATGATCTCGATGGCCTCGATGAACCGGCTGCTGAGGCCCGTCAGGGTCACGGTGCCGACGATGATTCCGGCGGCCGCGGTGGCCACCGCAATGGGCGCCATGTTGCGGGCGCCGGACACGCAGCCCTGCAAAATCTCGCGGACGCTGAGGACCAGACCCTGAAACACGGCCTGTCCGAGGGAGCCGGTCGCCAGGTTGTCGGGTGACGGTCGGAGAACCGCGGCGCAACTCTGCACCACCCGCTGGATGACCATGATGGCCAGGGTGAGCAGGATCGCGTTGAAGGCCGCGGAAACCGCGGAGAACCTGAGGATGACCAGCGTGTAGATCAGCGCCAGAATTGGGATCAGGAAGTGCGCACCCCTTAGGAACGTCGGCCAGAATCGGGGCAACTCTTCGTCCGGTATCGCGGTCAGGTCAAGCTTGAGGGCTTCGAGGTGGACGACGTAGAGCAGGGCGATGTAGGACAGAACCGCGGGAATCGCCGCCGCGGTGACGATGTCGATGTAAGGCAGCCCGAGGAACTCCGCCATGATGAAGGCCGCCGCCCCCATGACCGGCGGCAGGAGCTGTCCGTTGGTGCTGGCGCCGACTTCCACCGCGCCGGCCTTGTAGGCCGGCAGCCCCACCCGCTTCATGAGCGGGATGGTGAAAGTCCCCGTGGTGGCCACGTTGGCAATGGATGATCCCGACACCATGCCGGTCAGGCCCGACGCCAACACGGCGGCCTTGGCCGGTCCGCCGCGGAAACGGCCCACCATGGCGAAGGCCACCTGCACGAAGTACTCCGCCGCTCCCGCCCGGTCCAGCAGCGCCCCGAACAGCACGAACAGAAAAACGAAATCGGTGGATACACCCAGCGGCACACCCCAGATGCCGCTGTCCGACAGGTACATGTGGTCGACGACGAAGTCGAGGGGGATGCCGGGGTGGGCGAGAAACCTGGGCATGTACGGGCCGATGAAGCAGTAGAACAGGAAGACCGTGCCGAGCGCCGGCAGCGCCAGCCCCAGGGACCGCCGCGCGGACTCCAGCAGCAGGATGATGAACGCCGCGCCGATGTAGACGTCCCGCGCCAGCGGCAGGCCGGAACGCTGGATGATCCCCACGTAGTCCCAGGCCAGGTAGACGGTGCCGCAGCCGGCCAGGGCCGCGATGATGAAGTCGTACCAAGGGACCTTGACGGGGTCCCGCTTGCGCCGTCCTGGAAACAACTGCTGCATCAGCGCGTGAACGCGCTCCAGCGTCGCGGTCCGCCGTATGGCCGGAAAGGCCATGTAGACCAGCAGCACGGCGAAGGTCAGGTGAATACTGCGGGCGATGATGGAGTTGATGGGCCGGTAGGCGATGTAGAGCTGGAACAGCGACCAGCAGAGCGCAAGCACCCAGAGGAACCCCCCGACGGGACCGCCGGGGGAGCGGGTCTTACCTTCGCCCTCGCCCAACTCGGCCAACGCTTCGAGGTCGACGGTCTCGTCGGCTGTGTCGTCGCGATCGGTTGAATTCACGGGGCCGCCTGGCTGGCCTGTTGCCGTTGGTTCTTTCGTCAAGTGAATCGGCCCGGGGCCGGGCGATTCCGCCCGTGCCCCGAGCCGCGCGTCATTTCGGAAAAGAAGGCCGGTTGTTTACAGCCAGCCCTTCTCCTTGTAGTACTTCACCGCTCCCGGATGCATCGGAGCCGAGAGGCCCTTCAGCATGTCCTTTGGTTGCAGGTTCTTGAAGTTGGCATACGAGTTGCGGAGCGTGTCGAGGTTTTCGAAGATCGTCTTGACCACCTGGTAGACCGAGTCGGCTGGTTCCTGCTCACCGGTGACGAAGGTCGCCTTCACGGCATAGGTCTCAACGTCCTTGTCTACGCCCTTGTAGGTCCCGCCGGGTATCTTGGTCATGACGTAGTAGGGGTTGTCCTTCACCAGCTTCTGGATCGGCGCCGTGTTCACCGGAACGACGTCGATGGCGGTGCTGTTGGCGATCTCCAGACCGCCGCCCCAGGGAACGCCGATGGTGTAGAAGAACGCATCGATCTTCTTGTCCACCAGCGCGCGGTTGGCCTCGTTCTGTTGCAGACCTTCGGCCTTGATGTCCTTGTCCTTGTCGATGCCCGAGAGGCGCAACACATCCTCCGCGTTGCCCCGCTGTCCCGAGCCGGGGTTCCCGATGTTTACGCGCTTGCCCTTGAGGTCGGCGATGGACTTGATCCCGGTGTCCTTGCGGGTGACGAGCATGATCACCTCGGGATGGACGCTGAAGACCGTGCGCAGTCCCGTCTGGGGCTTGCCGTTCCAGTCCTTCTTGCCGTTGGTGGCCTGCCAGACGCGGTCGGACTGGGCCACGCCGTAGTTCAGCAGTCCCCGCTTGATGGCATTGATGTTGAAGACCGATCCCAAGGCCGGCCGGCCGATACAGTTGTAGCCCTTGCTCCCCAGTTTGTCGTTGACGATCTTGCAGATGTTGAGGGCCACCTGGTAGTAGACGCCGGTCGTGGAACCGCCGCCGACCACGAGGTAGTTCTGAGCGGATGCATCCTTGGCCGTCGCGGCCAAGGCGCCGCAGAGTGCCAAGCCGAGCGCGAATACGAGAAAACGCTTCATGGTAACCTCCTTGTAGGTTAGGTTTACGGACTTGAGAGCTACTGCAACCAACAGTCGTTGTCCATGCCACATCAGGTGGGGCAATGCAACCTGAACCGGTTCGAGATCAACCCGTTTGCGAATCGCCGATTGCCAATAAGCTATTGAACCGCGTCGGGTTTATGGGCACCCTAGGACCGCCCGCGGGCGCGCCGGCGCTCCGGCGAGTGGATATTTCCGGCATCCTGGGTTAGGACACTAGGAAACCCCGAGGCGGGTTGGCGCGGAATCCATCATGGCAAAAGAGGAACGAAAGATCGAAAACGGCGCCGCCGAGGTCACCGGCATGCTCACCGTCGACCAGCTCCGGGCGTCGGTGACCGCCGGCGAGCTGGATACGGTCGTGGTCGCCTTCACCGACCTGTATGGCCGTTTGTTGGGCAAGCGCCTGGACGCGGAGTTCTTTCTCGACACCGCGGCCGCGGGCGGCACTCACGTGTGCGACTACCTCCTGACCGTGGACATGGAGATGGAGCCGGTGCAGGGGTACCGGCTGGCCAACTGGAAGCGCGGTTACGGCGACGTCCATCTGGTGCCGGATCTGACGACGCTGCGGCGTCTGAGCTGGCAGGACCGGACCGCGCTCGTGCTGTGCGACGTCAAGGAGAACGTCTCCCACGAGCTGGTGCCTGAAGCGCCCCGGTCGGTGCTGCGCGGCCAACTGCAGCGCGCCGGCGCCCTGGGGTACGAGGCCATGGCGGGGTCGGAGCTGGAGTACTATCTCTTCGAGAACTCCTACCGGCAGGCGGCGGAAAAGCATTACCTGGACCTTGCTCCGGCGGGTGGCTACATCGAGGACTACCATGTGCTCCAGGCCTTCCGGGAGGAGGGCTTCCACGGCGCCGCCCGGCGCCATCTGCGGGACTCCGGCGTTCCGGTGGAAAGCTCCAAGGGCGAGTGGGGACCGGGCCAGCACGAGTTGAACGTGCGCTACGCCGACGTGCTCACCATGGCCGACCGCCACTGCGTCTACAAGGAGTGCCTCAAGGAAATAGCCGAGCAGATGGGGCTCAGCGTCACCTTCATGGCCAAGTTCGCGACCGAGTTGGCGGGCTCGAGCTGTCACGTGCATTTGAGCCTGTGGCGCGACGGCGGCAACGCCTTCGCCGGGACCGGCGCGAGCGGTTTCTCCGACGTGTTCCGATGGTTCCTCGGCGGCTGGCTGGCGCATCTGCCCGAGACCATGGTGTTCTACGCGCCCACGGTCAACTCGTACAAACGCTACCGCGCGGAGTCCTGGGCGCCCACCGGCGTCGGCTGGAGCCACGACAACCGCACCGCCGGTTTCCGGGTGCTGGGGCAGGGCAAGGGTGCCCGGATCGAGTGCCGCGTGCCCGGCGCGGACTGCAACCCCTATCTCGCCTATGCCGCCGCGCTGGCCGCCGGCGTGGACGGCATCCGGCACCGGACCGAGCCGCCGCCGGCCTTCGACGGCAACCTGTACGCCGCCGGCGACGTGCTCCAGGTACCGGGGTCCCTGGGGGAGGCAACGGACCTCTTCGCGGAGAGCGAGTTCGCGCGCGAAAGCTTCGGCGCGGAGGTGGTGGAGCACTACGCGCATTTCTTTCACACCGAGGAACGGAAGTACCGCGACGCCGTCACCGACTGGGAAAGGAAACGCTATTTCGAGCGGATCTGAAATGCGCGCCACCGACACGCCGTTCATCGGCATCACCACCTACGGGCGCGGCCCGCACAACCGGTTCATCCTGCCCGCGGAGTACGTGGACGCGGTGCGCCGGGCCGGCGGCATCCCGTTGCTGCTGCCGCCCGGGGAAGAGCGCCTGGACGCGGTCCTGCCGCTGCTCAAGGCGGTGGTGCTCAGCGGCGGCGGCGACCTCGACCCCGACCTCTACGGCGGCAGCCAGCACGAGACCATCTACATGGTGGAACCGGAACGGGACCGTTCCGAGATCGACCTCGCCCGGCGCGTATTCGATCTGGAGGTCCCCACCCTGGCCATCTGCCGCGGCAGCCAGATCCTGAACGTCGCCAAGGGCGGGACCCTGATCGAGCACCTGCCCGACGAGGTGGGAGAGACGGTGAACCACCGGGTGCCGCCGCGCGAGCCCACGCCCCACCCGATCCGGGTGGACCCGGCATCCCGGCTGGCCGGTATCCTCGGAGCCACTGATTTTTCGTGCATGTCGTGGCACCACCAGGCCATGCGCAGGGTGGCGCCGGGATTCGAGGTGGTGGCGCACGCTCCGGACGGTACCATCGAGGGGCTGGAGATGCCCGCGCACCCCTGGCTGGTGGCGGTGCAGTGGCACCCGGAGTTGACGGCGGCGGAGGACCCCATCCAGCAGCGTCTGTTCGACGCCTTGGTGGAGGCCGCGGGAACACGCTGAGCGGAGGCCGCCGAATGGGTGTCTCGTGCGCAAGAGCACCTCGGCGCAAGCCGTCGTTCGATTGACCCCATGCGTTTGAAGGACAAGGTCGCCCTCATCACCGGCGGCGCCAGCGGCATCGGCCGGGAGACGGCTCTGCTGTTCGCCCAGGAGGGTGCGCGGGTGGTCATCGCGGACGTCGACGACCGGAGCGGCAAGCGTCTGGCGGGGCGGATCAAGCGGGCCGGCGGCGAGGCGGCTTACTGCCACGCGGACGTTTCCCGGGACGGCGATTGCGCGCGCATGGTGGCCGCGGCGGAAGCCGAGTTCGGCGCGCTCCACGTCCTCTTCAACAACGCCGGCATCATGCTGGCCGAGGACGCGGACGCGGTGGCGACGTCGGAGGAGGTGTGGGACCGGACGCTGGCGGTGAATCTCAAGGGGGTGTTCCTGGGCTGCAAGCACGGGATTCCGGCGTTGCGCCGGGCGGGCGGCGGGTCGGTCATCAATACGGCGTCGTTCGTGGCCCTCATGGGGGCGGCCACGCCGCAGCTTGCCTACACCGCCAGCAAGGGGGGCGTGGTGGCCATGACCCGTGAGTTGGCGGTGCTCCACGCGCGCGAGAACATCCGTGTGAACGCGTTGTGCCCGGGTCCGCTACGCACGGAGTTGCTCATGAAGGTTCTCGACACCACGCGCAAGCAACGGCGGCGCCTGGTGCACATCCCCATGGGGCGTTTCGGCGAGGCCCGAGAGATCGCCCGGGCGGCACTGTATCTGGCCAGCGACGAATCGTCGTTCGTCACGGGCACGGAGTTCGTCGTCGACGGCGGCATCACCGCGGCCTACGTCACGCCGGAGGCGGGGCGGCCGCGCTAGTGTCCTGCGTCACAAATAGCTTGATGAAACCGCGAGGGCATTTTTGTCGTCGGCAAGGCGCGATGACGAGCAGTGGCGGGCACCACGCGAGGAAGAGCAACGCAG
>MKWU01000557.1_pt1 | contig 70714 bp, 65 predicted proteins | sample 809101 | NCBI WGS metagenome assembly MKWU01 (sample SAMN05860141, study PRJNA318959) | sponge metagenome | host: Aplysina aerophoba | place: Slovenia: Piran, Adriatic Sea, Gulf of Piran | collected 2013-05-07
AGGCGCGCCGCCGCCCCAGCAGCTAGCGGTGGCGTCGGTGCGCAGACCGCACGTGGACGTGTCGCCCGCGTCGATCGCGCTGAACGTTCCTGCGGGTGGTATGGACTGCAGGTAGAGGTCATCGCCCCAGCAGTCGACGGTCCCGTCGGTGCGGATACCGCACGTGTGGAACGTGCCCGCGGACACCGTTACGAACGAGCCGTCGGGCGGCTCGTGTAACCCGGGTACGAACAGCCGCGTATTGCGTCGAGTGATCGTGTCGCGCCCCCAGCACGCGATCTCACCGCCGGCGTGCACGGCGCAATGGTGGTACTGGCCGGCGCTGATGGTCACGAACGGTCCGCCGGCGAGCGCGGCGGGCAGCGCCGGGGCCGTTCCGGTGCATTGGATCGTGCCTGTGGGCAGGATCCCGCAGGAGCCGCCGGCGGAGATGAACAGGTCCCGCACCAAGGGGTCGGCCTCCCCGCCGCCCATTGCCGAGGCGGGTTCGCCGTCGGCTCGCAGCACCACAGGCGTGGTGTAGGACCACTCCTCCTCGGTCAGGTCGGCGTAAGCGAGGCGAGGTTCGCGGGGATGAACCTCGACGCCTTTGGGGGTGAGGACGGCGAGTTCAACGCCGCCGCCGGCGACGCGGCGCGCCCGGATGCGCACCGCCGACACACCGTCGGCGGCGGGACCTATCGGCGAACTCGTCCACCACGCGTCCAACTCGGCGTTCGGGTAGTCGAACAGACGGTCCTCGGGCGCCCACGCCACAGCGGTGGCGTTGACGCGGGCGCCCACCTCCACCGCCCCGCCGGACACCAGACGCGCCCGCGCCTGCACATACACCCGATCCACCAGCACACCCACACCGTCGCCGGGATCGTCGGGAACGACTCCCGCGGCGTGGCCCCGCACCGACCCGCCGCCGAGCGTGGCCACGACGACAGGATTATCAGAAAGCCCCGGCGGCCAAAGGCATCCCGACGCCACTGCCGCCACCGCCACTGCGGCGAAGACGATCACGCCGCGGCGCGGCCCCCTTGACGCCCCGCCGAGATGGCGGCGCACGTCGTCGCTCGCAGCCGTGGCGGTGCTCGTGGCGGTGTTGCCGGTTCGGGTGGATCGCACCGGACGCCACCGTAGTGGTCCCCGGGCCCGGCGGAGGAGTCGAGGCGAGAAGGCGGTCCACTGTCCTGGATCTTTCGCCGGTGTGAGACTACTTGCGTCGAGGTCCAGCCGGCCCTAGAGCCGTCCCGATCGGCCGAGACGCGCGATCATGACCGAGAACACGGCGGCGCCCCGCCCGAACCCTTGCTGGGTCGGGCAGGGCGCCGCTTCGGCCCTCAACTGGAGTGCGGGCGTGTGCTCGCCTCCGAGTCGTGGATCAGCCGGCCGGTCGCAGGCCCGCGAGGCGTGGGATTGCGTTCGGGTACAGCACGAAGCCCTCGACCGTGTCGCGCATGGCGATCTTGTAGTCGGGCAGTGCCAGGAACACCCACGGGGCGTCGTCGGTGATGATGCGCTGGGCCTCCTCGAAGGTGGCGGCACGCTCGTCGCGGTCGAGGATTCCCCAGCCCTCGTTGATGATCTGGTCGACGCGCTCGTTCTCGTACTGGGCGTAGTTGCCGAAGACGCCGGACAGCATGAAGACCGACAGGGTGTAGTTGGGATCGTCGATCCAGGGCAGGCCCTCGTCGATGAACATCTGCATCCGGTTCTCGCCCACCTTGCGCTCGGCGTAGACCGGCGAAGGCAGCCTCTCGATCGCCACATCCATGCCGATGTCGGCGAGGTGTGCCTGGATGCGCACGGCGATCAGTTCGTGCTCCCCTTTGGCCGCGTCGATCGACAGGGTCACCGTTGAGCCGTCGTAGCTGCTGGAGTCCAGCAACTCCTGCGCCTGGGCGAGGTCACGCCGGTAGCCGATGCTGTCGCCGAGGCTGGAGTACGAGCCGGGGGCGATGGGACCGTAGAGGCGCTGGGCCTCGCCCTTGTAGACGTTGTTGAGGATGTCGTCGTAGTCCACGGCGTAGGACACGGCCTGGCGCACGGTCTTGTCGTCGAACGGGGCGATCCTGTTGCCCAAGCCCATGTAGGCCAGGTTCTTCGACGGGAACCGCTCCACGTTCACGCCTTCGGCGCCCTCGAGAGCGGCGAAGTCCTCGGTGCCCAGCGCGATGGCCACGTCGATGACGCCCGCCTTCAGCAACTGCACACGCTCGGCGTTGGACGGGATGATCTTCCAGATGATCCTGTCGTAGGCCTGCGGCTCGAAGGAGTAGTTCTCGCGCGCCTCGAAGACGACCTCCTGGTCGGGGATGCGGCTGACGAGGCGGAAGGGACCGCTGGCGTTCTCGACGTTCCGGGAGAGATGCTCCATCGCCCACGGGTCGTCCTCGGTGGCGTACTTCTCGATCACCTTCGGGTCGATGATCGCCGAGGATGTCATGTAGAAGTGCTCCATCACCATCGGGCTCGCCTCGCTGGAGGTGAACCGCAGGGTGTACTCGTCGAGCACTTCCGGCGGCTCTTGGATGAAGGCGATGTTCCGCAGCAGCCAGTTGGCCCCGCCGGGCGTGTTGAGGTTCCGCTCGGTCATGAAGCGCACCGTCTCGGCGGTGACCTCGGTGCCGTCGTCGAAGAGGACGCCCGGGCGCACCTTGACGGTGTAGGTGAGCCCGTCGGGGTGCGCCTCCCAGGACTCGAAGTAGCGGGGCATCAGGTCGCCCGCCGCGCCGACGAGGGCGCCGTTCTGTTCCACGGTCCTGTGGAGGACAGGCGGCTCGTACACCAGCTCGAGCGCCTCGTGCGCTCGGATGAAGTTGGCGCAGCAGGTGTCCAACGTCTCGATGTCGCCCGGCACGCCGACGACCAGGACGCGTTCGGTGTCCTCCTCGGTGGCAGGTTCAGGAGCAGCTGTTGGTGCCGCGGCGGCAGCAGCAGCCGCGGCGGCGGCAGCAGCAGCATCGTCGGCCTCGGCCTGCGCGGCGGCGGCATCGGCGCGGGCCTCCTCGGCGGCGGCCTGTGCGGCTGCCAGATCGGCCTCGGCCTGCGCCACGGCCTCTTGGTTGCCCTCGGCGGTGGCCTGCGCCAACTTCGCGGCAGCGGCGGCGGTATCGGCTGCGGCCTGTGCCTCCCGCGCCTTGGCCGCGGCGGCCTGCGCGTCGGTCAGTGCCAACTCGGCGTTGGACTGGGCGGCCTGCGCCTCCCCCATCGCATCAGCGGCCGTGTCGGAGGCGCCGTCGTCGGCGGCGCAGGAGGCTGTGACCAGCACCACCCCCAGCAGCGCCACCAGCCAACGGTGACGAATTCGAACGAGTCCACGCATAGGTTCTTCCCCTCGTGACAGCGGCGCCCATCCGGCGCCCGGTGTTTCGTGAATCGCCGGACGAGCCGGCGCGCAGATGTTAGCGCCGCTCGCCTCGCCGGTCTCAAGCCGGCCGGAGCGGGTCGGGTCGTGTCAAAACGGCGTCGCCCCGCCGGCCAACTCGGACCGGCGGGGCGGCGCTCGCTGTGTCCGGTGGGCGCCGGCGCCGGGCCCCGGCCCCGGGGGGGATGGGCACTTGGGGCACGGGACCGCCGCGGTGGCAGCTGGCCGCAGGCTCAGGCCCGCGCCGCGGGGTTACTGGTCCAGTGGGTACAGGTCCGCCAGCCGCGGGATTTCATTCGGGTAGAGCGCGAAGCCCCCGATGTTGTCGCGCAGGGCGATCTTGTAGTCCGGCTGTGCCAGGAAGGCCCAGGGCGCTTCGGTGGTGATGATGCGCTGTGCCTCCTCGAACATGGCGCGGCGGGCTGCCGGGTCCTTCTCGGCCCAGCCGTCGCGGATGATCTCGTCGACACGCTCGTTGCTGTAGTCGGCATAGTTGCCGAAGACGCCCGATTGCAGACTCAGCGACAACTGGTAGTTGGGATCGTCGATCCACGCCAGCAACTCGTCGATGAACATCTGCAACTCATTGTTCACCTTGCGCTCGGCGAACACGGCGGCGGTCAGCACCTCGATCTCCACGGGGATTCCGACCTCGGCCAGGTGCGACTGGACGCGCACGGCGATCAGCTCGTGCTCGCCCTTGGCGGCGTCGATCGACAGGGTCACCGGGGTGCCGTCGTAGCCGGCCTCGGCCAGAAGTTCCGTGGCGCGGTCCACGTCACGTGTGTAACCGACCTGGTCGCCGAGGGTGAAGGCGGAGCCGTTGGGGATGGGGCCGTAGAGGCGCTGTGCCTCGCCCTTGTAGACGTTGGTGAGGATGTCGTCGTAGTCGATGCCGTAGGACACCGCCTGGCGCATCAGAACGTTGTCGAACGGGGCGATGCCGTTGGTCATGCCCACGTAGGCCTCGTTCTTGGACGGGAAGCGCTGTACGACCACGCCGTCCACTCCCTGGAGCGCCGCGAAGTCCTCGGTGCCGAGGCCGATGGCCACGTCGATGACCCCGGCGCTCAGCAGTTGCACGCGTTCGGCGTTGGACGGGATGATCTTCCAGATGATCTTGTCGTAGGCCCGTTCTTCGCCCCAGTAGTTCGCGCGCTTCTCGAACACGACCTCTTGGTCCGGCAGCCAGCTGGCGATCCGGTACGGGCCGCTGGAGTTCTCGACGTTGGACTGGAAGTGCTCGATCGCCCAGGGGTCGTCCTCGGTGGCGTACTTCTCGACCACCTTCGGGTCGACCGGCACCGACGAGGTCATATAGAACTGCTGCATCACCATCGGGCTCGGCGCGTTCGTCGTGAACTGCACGGTGTAGCGGTCGATCACCTCGGGCGGTTCGGTGATGAAGGCGATGTTGTTGAGCAGCCAGGCGCCACCGCCGGGCGTGTTGAGGTTCCGGTCCACCCAGAAGCGCACGATTTCGGCGTCGACCTCGGTCCCGTCGTCGAAGGTCACGCCCTCGCGGATCTTGACGGTGTAGGTGAGCCCGTCGGCGCTCTCGGTCCAGGACTCGAAGTAGAGCGGCAGCAGATCGTCGGCCACTGCCACCAAAGCGCCGTCCTGGTCCACAACCGGGTGGATGACCGGCGGGTCGGACACGATCAACTGGGCCTCGTGGCCGCGGATGAAGTTGGTGCAGCACGGATCCAGCGTCTGGATGTCGCCGGGCACGCCGACGGTGAGGATGTGCACCCTGTCCAACGGTGCCGGTGCCGCGGCCTCGGCTGCGTCGGCTGCTGCTGCGGCTGCTGCGGTGGCGTCGTCCGCCTCGGCCTGCGCTGCGGCGGCGTCTCCTCGCGCCTCCTCGGCTGCGGCCTGTGCGGCTGCCAGATCAGCCTCGGCGGCTGCCACGGCCTCCTGGTTGCCCTCGGCGGTGGCCTGCGCCAACTTCGCGGCAGCGGCGGCGGTATCGGCGGCTGCCTGCGCTTCCCGCGCCTTGGCGGCTGCGGCCTGCGCGTCGGCCAGCGCCAACTCGGCGTTGGACTGGGCGGTCTGTGCCTCGCCGATCGCGGTCGCGGCCGTGTCGGATGCGCCGTCGTCGGCGGCACAGCCCGCTGCGACCAGCATCACTCCCAACAGCGCCACCAACCAGCGCTTTCGAACTCCTAGAAACCCACGCATTATCTCTCCCGTCTGTTCAGTGAGGCCCGGTGCGGGCGCTCTCCTCGAATGCGCGCCGCCCCCGCCCACCCGGCGAAAACGACCAGTGCATGGTAGCCGCCGATCAGCGATCAGTCACAAAGCGCTCCGCGAGGGACGCGTTCATACAGGGGCGCAGGTCAGAGCCGATCTCGTAGGCGATGGGCACGCCGGTGGGAATCTCCAGGGCTCCGATGTCGGCGTCGCCGATGCCGTCGAGGTGCTTGACGAGTGCCCGCAGGCTGTTGCCGTGGGCCGCCACCAGCACGCAGTGTCGCTCCCGGAGGTCGGCGCAAAGCGGCCCCTCCCAGTAGGGGAGCAGGCGGACGAGCACGTCGGCCAGCGACTCGCCAAGCGGCATCTCACCGGAGGACAGATCGGCGTACCGGGGGTCCGAGGCGGGGTTCCACGGGTTGTCGGGGCGTATCGGCGGCGGCGCTGTGGCGTAACTGCGACGCCACAGCCGGACCTGTTCGTCGCCGTGGCGGGCCGCGGTCTCCGCCTTGTCCAGCCCGGTCAGGTCGCCGTAGTGCCTCTCGTTGAGGCGCCAGTGCCGCCGGACGGGGATGTCGTCGCAGCCCGCTTCGACCAGAGCCAGCGTGCAGGTGTCGACGGCGCGGGTCTGCAGCGAGGTGTGGGCGGTGTCAGGGCGGATCCCGGCTGCGGCCAGCGCCTGCCCGGCGCCGACGGCCTCATCACGTCCTCGCCGCGACAGGGGACAGTCGTACCAGCCGGTGAAGCGGTTCTGCAGGTTCCAGGTGCTCTGCCCGTGGCGCAGCAGGATCAGGTTGGCGGTCATCGCGTCCATCCGGGTGCGGCTCTCGGGACGGCGCTCCGCCGTCCATCGCCGACGACCATACCGAGTACTCCTGGCCGGGGCTGCACCAGGCGTGAGGGCGGGCGCGCCGGGTGCAGGGGCCGGCGGCCGCTGCGAGAACGCCGGAATGTCGCCGGCGGGCCCGACCGGCCACCCGCAGCCGTGCCTCCCGGAGCCGAGGGAGCAGAGCAACCGGCTCCCGCGACGGCGGCGGGAAGAATTCCGCCGCCGGGAGCGTTGCACCAGTTGTCCGGTTCGCCTTCGGACGCCTCGCAGGCGAAAGGTAGGCGAACCGGGCCTCGGTAGCCTGCTTCGGGACGAGGCAGAACGCGCCGCGAGACATGGCAACACTGCGCCGGTCCGGTCGAGGACCGTCGAGAGGACTTCGGAGAGGTAATACAACATGGGCAAGGCAGTCGGTATCGACCTGGGCACGACCAACTCGGTGGTCAGCGTCATGGAGGGCGGTGATCCCACCGTCATAGCCAACGCCGAGGGAGCCCGTACCACGCCGTCGATCGTGGCCTTCGCCTCCGGTGGCGAGGTGCTCGCCGGCGAGGTCGCCAAGCGGCAGGCCATCACCAACGCGGGCCGCACCATACGGTCGGTGAAGCGCCACATGGGCGAGACGGTTCCCGTCACCGAGATCGACGGGAAGAAGTACATGTCGCAGGAGATCTCGGCGCGCATCTTGATGAAGCTCAAGCGGGACGCCGAGTCGTATCTCGGTGAGGACGTGACCCAAGCGGTCGTCACCGTGCCGGCCTACTTCGACGATGCCCAGCGCACCGCCACCAAGGAGGCGGGACAGATCGCCGGCCTCGAGGTGCTGCGCATCATCAACGAGCCGACCGCCGCGGCCTTGGCCTACGGCCTCGAGAAGAAGCACGCGGACGAGACGGTGCTGGTCTTCGACCTGGGCGGTGGCACCTTCGATGTGTCGGTGCTGGAGATCGGCGACGGCGTCTTCGAGGTGAAGTCCACCAGCGGTGACACCAAGCTGGGCGGTGACGACTGGGACGAGGCGGTCATCGAATGGATCGCCGACCGTTTCAAGGGTGACCACGGCGTGGATCTCAGCGGTGATCCCATGGCCCTGCAGCGCCTGAAGGAGGGCGCCGAGAAGGCCAAGATCGAGCTCTCCCAGAAGCAGGAGGCGCAGATCAACCTGCCCTTCATCACCGCCACGTCCTCCGGTCCTCTGCATCTGGACTACACCCTCACGAGGGCCGCGTTCGAGTCCATGACGTCACACCTGCTGGACCGCTGCCGCCGGCCCTTCGAGCGGGCTCTCAGCGACGCCGGTCTGTCCGCCGACGAGGTCGACCACGTGATCCTGGTCGGCGGATCGACGCGCATGCCCGCGGTCTCGGCGCTGGTCACCGAGATGACCGGCAAGACCCCGCACAAGGGCGTCAACCCCGACGAGGTGGTGGCCGTCGGCGCCACCATCCAGGCCGGTGTGTTGAAGGGCGACGTCACAGACGTGCTGCTGCTCGACGTCACGCCGCTCTCGCTGGGTATCGAGACCAAGGGCGGGATCATGACCCGCCTCATCGACCGCAACACCACCATCCCCACGAAGCGGTCGGAGGTCTTCACCACGGCCACGCACAGCCAGCCGTCGGTGGAGATCCACGTGCTGCAGGGCGAGCGGGAGATGGCCGAGTTCAACAAGACGCTCGGCAAGTTCCAGCTCGTGGACATCCCTCCCGCACCCCAGGGCGTGCCGCAGATCGAGGTCACGTTCGACATCGACGCCAACGGCATCGTCGCTGTGTCGGCCCGCGACAAGGCCACCGGCAACGAGCAGTCCATCACCATCACCGGTCAGTCGTCCCTCGACGACGATGAGATCGACAAGATGGTGCGCGACGCCGAGGCGCATGCCGACGAGGATCGACGCCGCCGGGAGGTCGCCGAGACCCGCAATATGGCGGACTCCCTGGTGTACCGCGCCGAGAAGCTGCTCGAAGAGGAAGCGGCCGAGGCCGATGCCGAGGGGGCGGCTGACCTGCGGGCCAAAATGGAGGCCACCCGCAGCGCGCTCGAGGGCGACGACACCGATGCGGTGTCCGCCGCCGCCAACGAACTGCAGCAAGCCGTCGAGGCCTTCGTCTCGGCCATGTACGCCCGGGCGACGCAGACCGACGATGTCTCCGGCGAGGGTGCCCGAGACGGTGCGGCCGACGGCGACGACGTGATCGACGCCGAGATCCTCGACGAGGAGGACTCGTGACCGCTGCGACCGACCAGGATTTGCCCGCGGACGCCGCGGAGCGCCTCGACCCGGATCTCGAAGGAGCCGCCGGCGACACCGAGGCAGCGGGCAACGGCGAGGTGAGCGAGAACGACGTTCCGGCGCCGGCCACCGCAGACACGCCGGCCGGCTCGCCCTGCGGGCAGTGTGCGGAGTATCTGGACGCGCTGACGCGGCTGAAGGCCGAGTTCGTCAACTTCAGGCGCCGTGCCGCCGACCAGCGGGCGCAGGCCTCCCAACGTGGTGCGGCCGATCTGGCGACCCGGTTGCTGGCGGTGCTCGACGCCTCCGAGGCCGGCGCCGTCCACGACAGCGACTTGGTGGGACCGCTGCACAGCGCGCTCCTCGAGGCACTCATCGAGGGTGGGCTCGAAGTGATCTCCCCTGCGGGAGAACCGTTCGATCCGAACTATCACGAAGCGGTGCTGCACACCTCCGGCGAGATGACCGGCGAGGCTTCAGGGGAACAGATCGTGACCGACGTGCTCCGCACCGGCTATGCATGGAGCGGGCGGGTTCTGCGTCCTGCGGTGGTCGGCGTCCGGGGATGACCCTCCCCCCGCACCGGCGTGCAGGCGGGTGAGGCAGTGAACGACATACGCCAGGAGTGGTTGCAGAAGGACTACTACCGGGTTCTGGGGGTGTCTTCCGATGCCCCCCAGGACGAGATCACCAAGGCCTACCGCTCACTCGCCCGGCGGTTGCACCCCGACCGGAACCCCGACGATGCCCGCGCGGAGGAGCGGTTCAAGGAGGTGTCGGCTGCCTACGACGTGATCGGCGACGCCGACAAGCGCCAGCAGTACGACGAGATCCGCCGCCTCGCCGCAAGCGGGAACCCGTTCGGCGCCCCGGGGCCGGGAGGGTCACATTCGTTTCAGTTCTCCGGAGCCGACGGGCTCGGCGATCTACTGGCAGATCTGTTCGGCGGCGGCGGTGCCCCCTTCGGAGCGCCCGGCGGCGCCAACCGCCCACAGCGAGGTCCGGACCACCAGGCACAGATCTCCCTCTCGTTCTCCGAAGCGGTGAACGGGGTGGCCAGGGAGGTCGGCTCGGGTCAACGATCCGACCGACCGACGACGAAGGTGCGGATACCGGCGGGCGTCGCCGACGGCCAGCGGATACGCCTGCGCGGCAAGGGCGGCGCCGGCGCGAACGGAGGGCCGCCGGGTGACCTGTTTGTGATCGTGCGCGCCGGCGAGCACCCGCTGTTCGGGCGCGACGGCGAGCACCTCACCTTGACCGTCCCGGTGAGCTTCAGCGAGGCCGCCCTGGGAGCACGCATCGCGGTTCCAACCTTCGAGGGCGAGCCGGTCACGCTGCGCCTGCCGTCGGGTACCCGGTCGGGCCGGACCCTGCGTGTGCGCGGCCGCGGGGTGAAGACCGATCGCGGAACCGGTGACCTGCTGGTTACGGTGGACATCGTGGTGCCGAAGAAGCTCAACGCCGCCCAGCGCCGTGCCCTCGAGTCCTTCGACGAGGCCACCAAGGGCCCCTCGCTTCGCGCACACCTGGAAGTCACCTCTTGACGGCGCCGGCGACTTCTCGCTCACGTTGGCTGAGCGCGCCAACGGGTCGCGACCGTAGGCTGGTCCGGGTCTTTCGCTCACGAGGGAGGGTGTTTTGGGAGCAACCGTGGTGGTTGGCACCCAGTGGGGCGACGAGGGCAAGGGCAAGCTCACGGATCTGCTCGCGGCCAACATGGAGATGGTCGTGCGTTATCAGGGAGGGCACAACGCCGGGCACACCATCGTGGTCGGCGAGGAGTCCTTCGCTCTGCAACTCGTCCCTTCAGGGGTGCTCTACGAGCACATCACGCCGGTTATCGGCAACGGCGTCGTTGTCGACCCGTTCGTGCTGGTCGACGAGTTGGCCATGCTCGAGGAGCGTGGGATAAGCACCCGACGGTTGCAGGTGTCCGGCAACGCCCATCTCATCCTCCCCTATCACCAGCAGCTCGATGTCCTCAGCGAGCGCCGCCTGGGCTCCAACAAGCTGGGCACGACCAAGCGGGGCATCGGACCGGCCTACGCCGACAAGGCCACGCGTATCGGCCTACGTGTGCAGGACCTCTTCGACGCCGGAATCTTCCGGAAGAAGCTGGAGGCGGCTCTGCGGGAGAAGAACCCGCTGCTGGCAAAGGTCTACAACCGGCTGGGCTACGACCCCGAGGTGCTCGCCGACAAGTACCTGCAGGAGATCCGCCCCGCTCTGGAGCCGTACGTGACCGATACCGTTGCGACGGTGCACGAGGCCCTCGAAGCGGGCCGCGAGGTGCTCTTCGAAGGTGCCCAGGCCACGTTCTTGGACCTCGACCACGGCACGTACCCCTTCGTGACGTCGTCGAATCCCGTTGCAGGAGGAGCGTGTGTGGGGGCCGGTGTGGGGCCGCGGCACATCGAACGGGTCATCGGCATCACCAAGGCGTACACCACGCGGGTGGGCTCGGGGCCGTTCCCCGCAGAGGTGCACGGTGCGGTGGCCGATCGGCTGGTGACCGACGGGGCCGAGTTCGGGACCAACACCGGCCGCCGCCGGCGCGTGGGTTGGCTCGACCTGGTGATGCTGCGCCACGCGATCCGCCTGAACTCGCTCTCGGAGTTGGCGATCACCAAGCTGGACGTCCTCGACTCGCTGGAGGTCGTGAAGGTGTGCGTGGGATACGACATCGACGGCCGGCGCATCGAGCACATGCCGTACCACCAGTCCGACGTGCATCGAGCGTCTCCGGTGCTCGAGGAGTTTGCGGGGTGGCGCGTCCCCCTCGCCGCCGTCACTGCACCCGGGGACCTTCCCGCCGAAGCCGCCGGCTACCTTCGCTTCGTCGAGGAGCAGGTAGGTGTGCCGATAACGCTCGTCGGTGTCGGCCCGCGCCGCCGGCAACTCGTGCGACTGCCCCCGCCGTCGCCGTGACAATCCCGAACCTGCTGGCCGAGCGGTACGCCGGCGCGGAGATGCGCGCCATCTGGTCGCCGCACGAGAAGATCCGCCGGGAACGAGAGTTCTGGGTGGCCGTCCTCGAGGCGCAGATCGAGTTGGGCGTGGAGGTTCCCTCCGAAGCCCCTGGCGCGTACCGGGCGGTCATCGATGACATCGACACGGAATCCATCGCCCGCCGGGAACGCCGGCTGCGCCACGATGTGATGGCCCGGCTGGAGGAGTTCTGCGCGCTGGCGGGCTGCGAATACCTCCATTGGGGGCTCACCTCCCGCGACGTCACCGAAAACGTCGAGCAGACGCAGATCCGCGATGCAATGCGTCTCGTATTGACCAAGGCGGTCGCTGCTGCTGATGCGGTGGCGCGGCGCGCTGCTGACTTGGCCGCGATGCCGGTCGTGGCGCGCACCCACAACGTTCCGGCACAGGTCACGACATTCGGGCGCCGCTTCGCCACCGCGGGCGAGGAGTTGATCAGGACAGTTCGTCGCCTCGAGGCGCTTCTGGAGGATTACCCGTTACGCGGCTTGAAGGGCGCTGTGGGCACCCAGGTGGACCTCTTGGCACTCTTCGGCGGCGACTCCTCGAAGGTGGAGGCGCTCGAAGCGGCACTGGCCGAGCGGCTCGGATTCACCGGAGGACTGAGTGCGGTGGGTCAGGTGTATCCCCGATCTCTGGACTTCGAGGTTGTCTCGTGCCTGTTCGGGATCGCCACCGGGCCGGCCAACTTGGCGACGACGATCCGTCTCATGGCCGGCCAGGAACTCGTGACTGAAGGGTTCGGAGCCGGGCAGGTGGGATCGTCCGCCATGCCGCACAAGACCAATGCCCGTTCCTGTGAACGCATCTGTGGCCTCGCCTCGGTGTTGCGTGGCCACGTCACCATTGCCGCCGACCTAGCGGGCACGCAGTGGAACGAAGGCGACGTCAGCTGCTCGGTTGTACGCAGGATCACGCTGCCGGACGCGTGTTTCGCAATCGACGGGCTCCTGGAGACCTTCCTCACGGTGATGCAAGAAATGCAGCCATTCCCCGATGTGGCCGCCGAGGAGTTGCGCGGTCGGGCGCCACTCTTGGCAACTTCAGCTCTGCTCGTCGCCGCTGCCGATGCAGGAGCCGATCGCTCCAAGGCGCATGCGGTGCTGCAGCGTCACAGTGCGGCCGCCATAGCTGCACAGCGAGCCGGTCGGTCGTACGATCTTGTGGCGGCTCTTGCTGCCGACGAAGACTTTCCCCTGACAGAAGAAGGCGTCGCGGAGGTGGTGGCTGAAGCTGTCAAGCCCGGACGAGCCGAAGCCCAAGTGGCTGCGTTCGTCGCGGCGGCGGCCGAACTGGTGGACTGCTACCCCTCAGCGAGAGAGGTCGCTCCGGAACCGCTCCTCTGAGAGCGGCCCCTGGTCGCGGACGCGACCCTCAGCGAACGCCGGCCGAGTGAAGGACCTTCGGGGGGACGCCGACCTCGCGCCACGCCTGATAGGAGATGCCCTTGCGCTCGCTGTAGGAGGCGGCAACGTCGACGAAAGCACTTTCGAGTTCGTTGATGTCAACGTTCTGCTCAGCGGCTTCAACGGCCCTCTGCAGGTCGATTCGCTCCTGAATCAGGTGGAGTCGCCCCACAGAATCTGCTGATTCCAATTCCTGTTCCACAGCCGCCAGCCTCTTCTGAAGCGTTTCCTTGGATCGGCGCCGTCCTCCGGACTTCCTTACCCCATCGAGCGCCTCGAGATACTGGCGCACGACACGCGTCTCGGTTCGCCCTTGGATCATCGCCGCCTTGTGCTCAGGGGTGACCTCTCGGGACTTTCGTTCAGCGCCTTCACCGCTCTGACTCATACCAACTGCTCCTTTCGGCCGTTTGCCTCATCAATGGACAGACTATTTCAGGTGAGTGGAGTCTAGCCTGATTCTGTCTATTCGAACCAGGCCGCTCTTGCAGCTGAACAAATCGATCACTGCAAGAGTTCTCGCACGGAGTCACCTCTTTACGTTAGTACGCAACTATTGGACTATTGGTATCGCCAACTTGTATACGCTAGGTTCGCATTGTGGCTCAGCCCTCTCTACATCTGTTGAAGCAACATCTGTTGGAGCACTCGATCCGCACGGGCGACTTTGTGTTGAAGTCCGGGAGGCGCAGCGGCTGGTTCTGTGACGCCAAGCAGACTGCTTGCCGAGCGGACGGCGTTCTGCTCGTCGCCGACGCTGTGCTGGACGTGATGCCGTCCGACGTCGATGCCATCGGCGGGCTCGCTGCAGGTGCGGACCCCGTTGCCTTCGGGGTTGCGGGCGTCGCCGCCACCCGGGGGCGATCGCTTCGTGCCTTCAGCATCCGCAAGGAGGCGAAGGACCATGGGGTGCAAGGGCGTCTGGCGGGCGCGCTCGAGGCCGGCGACCGGGTGCTCATCGTCGAAGACACCGTCACGAGAGGCCGATCACCACTGGAGGCGGCGCGGGTGGTCCGTGCTCTCGGCGCCGAGCCGGTGATGATCCTGGCGGTCGTCGACAGGGGAGGTACGTGCGCCGCCGCGGCGGCTGCCGAAGGGCTGGCCTTCCGGGCGTTGGTGACGGCGCCGGACCTCGGCTTCAGCTACGAGGCCGCCGGGGCGACCTAGTCCCCGGGAGGGACCAATGCCACCGGTCCCGGGCCGACCGGCGGGCACGATCTGCGTGGTCGGGCCCGGCATCGATCCGGGGACCTTCCGCTTTTCAGGCGGACGCTCTGCCGACTGAGCTACCCGACCGGGGCGGTCCTGACGGGATTTGAACCCGCGACCTCCGCCTTGACAGGGCGGCGTGCACTCCAAGCTGCACTACAGGACCAGCGAAGCCCGAATTCTATCCGCGGCGGCCCCGGAGCGTCGCGAGGGACCGATGCGGCGGCACGGGCCGGCGGCACCCCCAACGGGATTCGAACCCGTGTTACCGCCTTGAAAGGGCGGCGTCCTAGGCCGCTGGACGATGGGGGCAGGACGGCGCATCCTACCGGGCGCGAACCTCGTGCACGGCAAGATGGAGCCGCAGCACGACCGTCCAAAGGGCGGCCGCACCGGCGATATGGATACCCACGAGCAACACCGGCACGCCGGTGAAGTACTGCAAATAGCCGACGGCGGCCTGCCCGCCGATGACCAGCACAACCAATCGGGCAGCGGTGGCATGGGGCGCCGGGCGGTGCCCCTGGCGTCGGCGACGGAACGAACCCCGCTCGGCCCCGACCCACAGTCCCAGCGCCACCGCCGCGCAAAGCACCATTGCGCCGCCGTGCAGCCGGGCCAGGGACGGAATGTCGAATTGCAGCCGCTCGACGTCGGCGTCACCGCCGTGCGGGCCCGCCCCGGTGAGCAACGTGCCACTCACGATGGCGAGGACGGCGAGCACCACGAGCAGGCGCGTCAGATTCCGTGCCGTGCGGGCCGCTGCGGTGCCGGGGGTTCGAGCGCCGAACTCCTCGGACTCCTCGGGCCGGCCGGCACGATGATGCAGAACGACCGCATTGGCCACCAACACCATGGACAGCAAGAAGTGGGCGATCACCAACCAGGGGGAGAGGTGGTACCACACAACCAGCCCGCCGAGGATCACCTGACCCGCCACGCCGGCCACAAGTCCGAACGCCAGCACGATCAGGTCTCGCCGCCGGGGTCGCCGCAGCAGTGCACCGAGCACGGCGAGCGCAACTGCCAGCGACACGACGCCGGTGATGGCCCTGTTGACGAACTCCACCATGGCGTGGTACTCGACGTCGGGAACGAACTGGTTCTCCTCGCAGGTTGGCCAGTCCGAGCAGCCCAGCCCGGAGCCGGTCAGGCGCACGGCACCACCGGTGATGATGATGAAGATCAGTGCCACGAGGGCCAGCATGGTGATCCGGCGGTAGGTGGCCGCGCTGATTCCGTTCCGCCGGAGCGACATCGGCGGTCAGCCTAGGAGCCGGCCACTCCGGCTCCCGCAGGGAACAGCGGCGCCGCGATCGGAGTATTGAACACGCGGGTCTCGTACGCTTGCGCCGATGCCTGCGACGAAAGCCCGGGCGACGGTCGCGTCGTACGTGGCGCTGACCAAACCGCGCATCATCGAGTTGCTGCTCGTGACGACGGTTCCCACCATGATCGTTGCCCAGCGAGGTCTGCCTCCGGTGTGGCTCATGGCCGCGGTCATCGCCGGCGGTGCGCTCGCCGCCGGCGGAGCCAACGCGCTCAACATGGTCATCGACCGCGACATCGACAGCATCATGCAGCGCACCCGGGACCGGCCCCTGGTGACGGGCCGGATCAGCCCCCGGAACGCCTTGGTGTTCGCGATCCTCCTGGAGGTCGCGGCGTTCATCTGGCTCTGGCTGTTGGTGAATCTGCTCAGCGCGGCCCTGGCGGTGAGCGCCACGCTGTTCTACGTGTTCGTGTACAGCCTCTGGCTGAAGCGGCGGTCCGAGCGCAACATCGTCATCGGCGGAGCCGCCGGAGCGGTCCCCGTACTCGTGGGGTGGACGGCCGTGACGGGCCGGCTGGACTGGGCGCCGCTGCTGCTGTTCGCGGTGATCTTCTATTGGACACCCCCCCACTTCTGGGCGCTGGCTGTGCGGTACCGCGACGACTACGCACAGGTTGGGGTGCCGATGCTGCCTGCGGTCCGCTCGATCCGGACCGTGGCAGTGCGCATCATCGCTTACACCGTGGTTCTCTGGGTCACGAGCATCGCCTTCGGGTTCGTGGCCGAACTGGGCGCGCTGTACCTCGCCACCGCCCTCGTGGCCGGCATTGTCTTCGTGGCCCTGGGAATCCGGCTGCTTCGCCATGGCACACCGCAGGTGGCGATGCGCCTGTTCAACTGGTCCATCACCTATGTCGTGGTGCTGTTCGGCGCGATGGCCCTCGATCAGCTCGTCTGATGAGCCAGACGGTCTGATGGTGTCAGCCACCGGCGCGAAACAGGCCCGATCCGCTCCGGTGCGGGCTGCCCGCGGACTCGCGTTACAGTTCCGGGCTGGATCAGGCCCCCTGACCGCCGGTCGAACGGATCTCGCCGAGCGGTCATACCGAACGGACAACCCGAACCCCGTTACCGAATTCGTATGACCGCGACCGCGACCCACGCTCCTGTCACGGACGAGCACGCCCCGGTGACGTCGGAAGACACGCCGAGCGCGGGAGGGCTCGCCGGACTTCTGTCCAGTGGTGACCACAAGACGCTCGGGCGGATGTGGATTCTGGCGTCGCTGCTGCTCGGCGGATTCGTTCTGGTGTGCGGGTTGCTGCTGCACCTCGAGCGCGCCGACCTTCCGGCCCTCGAGGTCTTCGCGGGTATCGAGTCGTTCCGGCAGGTCTTCACGCTGTACCGGGTCGGATTGATCTTCCTGTTCGTCGTGCCGCTGTGGATCGGGCTCGCCACTCACCTGGTTCCGCTGCAGATCGGCGCCAGGGGCGTGGCCTTCCCGCGGGCTGCCGCGGCCTCGTTCTGGGGCTGGCTCACGGGAGCCGGCGTCCTCATTGCCTCCTGGGCGATCGACGGGGGCCTCGTCGCCGGGGGCGAGCAGCGGGCGGTGGAACTCTCCTTGCTTTCCTTCGCCATGGTGGTCCTGTCGCTGCTCGGGGCCACGGCGGTGCTGCTCACCACCATGTGTACGCAGCGACCGGCAGGCATGAGCCTCGAACGGATGCCGCTCTTCTCCTGGTCGATGTTGGTGACCGGTGCCGTCTGGCTTCTGAGCCTGCCGGTGCTGGTGGCCAACCTGGTCATCATGTGGGTCGACCTGCGGGGCCCGAGCGCGGCGCGCTTCGGGTCCGGGCACAACCTCTTCGAGCAAGTCTCCTGGGTGTTCGACCAGCCCCAGGTGTTCGTCTTCGCCATCCCGGTCATCGGTGTCGTGGGCGAGATCCTGCCGGTGTCCTTCGGCGCTCCGCAGCGGCGTCGGGGACTCATGCTCTCGCTGGTGGGTGTGGCCGGAGTATTCAGCTTCGGCGCCGACCTGCAGCGCTTCTTCAACCCGACGGCGCAGACGACGCCGCTGTACGTGGTCAGTGGCATCGTCGTGGCTCTCGTGGTCTTGGGCCTGCTGGGAGGCTGGGCCGATCTGGGTCGCAGCGCTCGCCGGTTTCCTCGACCCAGCGGGCATTTGGCGGTGGCGATGTCCGCGCTCGGCGTGTTGGTCTTCGCGGCGATCGCGGGGTTCATCCGGGTGCTGGGTGGAGCCGTGGGGTTCCTGCGGAGCTTTGCCCGGCACAACGAGTCCTGGCAGGCCGATCTGGATCGCGCGCTCGCGCCCCTCGACGATCTGCGGGGGACCATGGCCGGCGCCGGCCTCCTGGACCTCGTGGCCATGGCCGCCGTGCTCGGCGCCGTCGCCGGCCTCTTCTACTGGAGTCCCAAGATCTTCGGCCGCAGGGCGTCGCACGCCGCCGGGTTCGGCACCGCGGCGATCCTGGGAGCCGGTGGATTGCTGGTGGGCCTGATGGGCCTCATCGCCGGATTCCTGGGGCAGCCCGAACGCCCCAGCGCGAGCTTCTCCTCGGCAGGCGCCGAGGTTGTCGCCGTGCTTGCCGCCATAGGCGCCATCGGGGTCCTCGCGGGTCTGGTGGTCGTCGTGATCGTGACGCTGCGCGGCGGCGCCGCCCTCGGCAAGGGAGCCTCGACGGTTCCCGACCCTTGGGGCGGGCACACGATGGAGTGGTTCGCCGCCTCACCCCCGCCCGTGGACAACTTCGGTGACGAGCCGCTGGCCCCGGTGCGTTCGGCGCACCCGCTGTGGGACGCACCGGCGCCCACCACCGGCGAGAGGGGTGACTCGTGAGCGAGCCTGCCGCCGCGGCAACCGAGCTGGTGGCTCCGGCTGTAGCACCGCGCCGGCGGACCCTGCAGGTGGGCACCGGATTCGCGGCGGCCGCCGTGCTGATGTACTTCGGCGGGCTGCTGGGCGTCTACTTCTCCGAGCGTGCCGACTTCCTGCGGGCCAACCCCGGCCAGTCCTGGATTCCGGCCGGGGCTCGTATCGAGTTGACGGCGCCGACGGTGATGGCTTGGACATTGCTGCTGAGCGTCGTGACGATGCAGTGGGTGGTGCACGCCACCAAGCGGGACGACCGCCGCCACACCCTCATCGCGCTGGTCGTCACGGCCATGTTCGGGGTGGCGGTGATCAACCAGACCGCATTCCAGTACCGGCAGATGGGCTTGACGATCGACGGCGGCAGCCTGGCGGCTCCGCTCATCTACACGATCTCGGCCAGCCATCTCGCTCTGGTCACCGTGGCGCTCGCCTACCTCTTCGTCATGGCGATCAGGACCCTCGCCTCACCGGTGCCGAGCGTCCACCTCGACGGAATGTCCGCTGCGGCCCTGCTCTGGCACGTGATGGTCTTCTTGTACCTGGTCATCTGGGTCGGACTCTTCGTGACGAAGTGATGCGTTCCTCCGGCTGCACTCCTACCTCGCCGGCTGTGACGGCCGTGAGGTCGAAGCCGTGCTGACTCCGGGCTTCAAGCTCTTCTTCGGTTTCGGTGTCCTGGCCGCCGTGGGTGCAGTCGTCTACGGGGTTGCCACCGGTGACCCTGCCGGTGCGGACTACCTGGGGGTTGTGGACCGCAACGCCTGGAAGGGTGTCATCAGCCTCGGATGGCAGGGCGGCGTCGGGGACCACACGGGGTTCATCGTGCTGTTCTTCGCCGCTCTGGTCGGCTGCGGCCTCGGCTGCATGCTCGTGGCGTTCCGCGACGCCGACGCCGAGTCCGTGGGCGAACTCTCCCCGACCGGTGAGACGCCTCCGAGCGTGGCGCCGACCCATCCCTCGTACTGGCCACCGCTCTTGGCCTTCGCCGCGGCCGTGGTGGTGATCGGTTTGGTCACCCATGCGGCCATCTTCGTGATCGGGATCATCCTGGCCGGCGTCGTGGCGTTCGAATGGATGGTCACCGCGTGGGCGGACCGTGCCACCGGCGACCCGGCTGCGAATCGGGCGCTGCGCAACCGGCTGATGGCTCCCATCGAGATCCCCGTGCTGGGCGCGGCGAGTATCGCCATCCTGGTCGTCGGGGGTTCGCGTGTCCTGCTGGCGGTCAGCGAGTTCAGCGCCGTCTGGATCGCGGCGGGGGTCTCGGCAGTCATCCTGCTGGTGGCGATGCTGTTCGTCGCCCGGCCCCGGATATCCAAGTCGGTCATCACGACCGTGCTGGCGTTCGCCGCCGTGGCGGTCGTGGCCGCCGGCATCGTGGCTGCCGCCGCGGGCTCCTACGATCACGGCCACGCGGATGAGCACGGCTCGGATGACGCTGTCGAGGTCCACGAGGGCGACGAATGATGGGCGAACAAGCCGGCGGCCGCTTCGGCCCGAACCTGTGGCGGCGCCTCCGGCTGGCGCTGGTGGCGTTGGCGGTGGCGTTGGCACTGACCGCCTGTGCCGACGAGCATCCGCTGGACACGCTTACCGAGGCGGGTCCCGACGCGCAGGAGATCAACGACCTGTTCTTCCCCGTTCTCGGGGTGGCCATCATCGTCTTCTTCCTGGTGCAGGGTGCGATCATCTACCTGGCCGTCCGGTACCGGGCGCGCCGTCGAGCCGCGGCTGCGGCGGTCCACAGCGATGACCCCGACGGGGACGACCTCTACGGGGACGACGAGTATCCCGAGCAGGTTCACGGCAATCTCCGCCTGGAGCTGGCCTGGACCATCATCCCCACGATCCTGCTCGCCGTGATCTCGGTGTTCACGCTCATCTCCCTGGTGGATCTGAACGAAGTGTCGGCCGCCGAGGACGATCTGCGGGTCACGGTCGTGGGCCAGCAGTGGTGGTGGGAGTTCCAGTACCACCTGGACGGGGACACCTCCACGCCGCCGGACATCGTGACCGCCAATGAGCTGGTGATGCCGGTACGCCAGCAGGTGCCTCTGGGGATCACCTCCCGTGACGTGATCCACTCGTTCTGGATCCCGCGGTTGAACGGCAAGAAGGACGCCGTCCCCGGCCGCACCCACCCGTGGGTGATCGAGGCCGATGAGCCGGGGCGCTACATGGGTCAATGCACCGAGTTCTGCGGGCTCTCACACGCCTACATGCGCATGTACGCCGTCGTGTTGGAGCCTGCCGAGTGGGACGAGTGGGTGCAGGGCCAACTGGTCGATGCCGCGCCTCTGGAGCCCGGCGAGCCCGGCTACGAGGGCCAGGAGGTCTTCCTGGCCAACTGCGCCAACTGCCACGTCGTCAACGGAGTCTCCGACGTGAACCTCGACGACCTGCCCGATGGCATGGGCGACTACGCCGGTGCGAACGCCATAACCTCGGCTCTGGTGTCGGGCGCGGCCCCGAACCTCACGCACGTGGCGAGCCGCACCACCTTCGCCGGCTCGATCTTCGACCTCTACGAGGACCGCGCCGAGCGGATCCCCTACCTCGAGGTGGCCGAGCGGGGCGACCTGAACCGCGGAGACCTGGAAGCCTGGATCCGCAACGCACCCGGCCAGAAGGCGAACGACGCCGACGGCGCACGCGGCATGACCGCATTCCCGGGTCTCACCGACGGCGAGATCGACGCGCTGGTCGAATACCTGATGACCCTGCGCTAGACAGCACAGAGCAGAGACAGAGCACACTCGAGCCAAGACCGAGACCGAGAAACCCAGAGAGACTCCGGCAACCACTATGACGACCACCTCCGAACCTCCGCTGCAACTCACTGCAGGCGAGCAGTTGGTGCGGCCCTCGACGTCGCTCGGGGTGTTCTCGCGGCCCACGGGCGAGACGGGTTGGAAGAGTTGGCTCTTCACCGTCGATCACAAGCGCATCGGCATCATGTACGGCGCCGCGGCTCTGCTGTTCTTGGTGATCGGCGGCATCGAGGCGCTGCTGCTCCGGCTGCAGCTGGCCGTCCCCGGCGGCAACGTGCTCAGCGAGGACGCCTACAACCAGGTCTTCACCATGCACGGCGTCACGATGGTGTTCCTGGTGATCATGCCGATGGCGGCCGCCTTCGCCAACTACCTGCTGCCGCTGCAGATCGGTGCCCGGGACGTTGCCTTCCCCCGGCTCAACGCCTTCAGCCTGTGGTGTTTCCTGGCCGGGGGCATTTTCTTGAACACCTCGTGGTTCCTCGGCGGCGCACCCGACGGCGGCTGGTTCGGCTACGCGCCCAACAGCGGGCTCGTCTACTCGCCGAGTCACGGGATGGACTTCTACGCCCTGGGTCTGCAGATCGCCGGTATCGCCTCGCTGGTCAGCGCCATCAACCTCATCACGACCGTGCTCAACATGCGCGCTCCCGGCATGAGCCTGTTCCGTATGCCCGTGCTCAGCTGGATGCTGCTGGTCGTGCAGTTCCTGCTGCTGTTCGCCATCCCGGTCATCACCGTCGCACTGTTCCTGCTGAGCTTCGATCGGCTGTTCGGCGCAAACTTCTTCAACGTGGAGGCGGGCGCCGATCCGCTGCTGTGGCAGCACCTCTTCTGGATCTTCGGCCATCCCGAGGTGTACATCCTCATCCTGCCGGCGTTCGGGATCATGTCCGAGGTCATCCCCGTCTTCAGCCGGAAGCCCATCTTCGGCTACCCGTTCATGGTCTTCTCCGGCATCGCCATCGGCTTCATGGGCTGGGGCGTGTGGGCCCACCACATGTTCACCTCCGGCATCGGACCGGTCTCGGTGGCGGTCTTCTCGCTGTCCACGATGTTCATCGCCGTGCCCACAGGGGTGAAGATCCTCAACTGGCTGGCGACCATGTGGGGGGGCCGATTGCGGTTCAACACCGCGATGCTGTACTCCGTCGGGGCCGTGGCGATGTTCACCATCGGCGGCCTGTCGGGCGTGACCCACGCCATCTCGCCCGCCGACACGCAGCAGACCGATACCTACTACATCGTCGCCCACTTCCACTATGTGATATTCGGTGGCTCCCTGATGGGGATGCTCTCGGGCTTCTATTTCTGGTGGCCGAAGGCGTTCGGCTACAAGCTCAACGAGAAGCTCGGCAAGATCGGCTTCTGGATCCTCCTCATCGGCTTCAACCTCACGTTCGGGCCTATGCACATCCTGGGCCTGCAGGGCATGTCGCGCCGCATTCACAGCTACGCGGCGGACTCCGGGTTCAACCTCTGGAACATGGTGGCCTCCATCGGCGCCTTCGTCATCGCCGCCGGCGTCCTGCTGTTCTTCTGGAACATCGGCGTCAGCCGTCGTCGTGCCCGCGGCTCACCCCCGGTGGGTCCCGATCCGTGGGACGCCCGCGGCCTGGAGTGGATGACCGCCTCACCGGTCCCCACCCACAACTTCGACCGTGACATCACCGTGACGCGCCAGGACGAGTTCTGGCACCGTAAGTGGCGCATCGGCACCGACGGGAAGGTGACGCGCATCGCCCGGGCGGAGGACGTGGCACACGACGGCAGCGCCACGGGTGTGCACCTGCCCTCGCCCTCGTACTGGCCGGTCGTGGTGGCTCTCGGGCTGCCCCTGGTGGCCTACGGGCTCATCTACAACCTCTGGATCACCGGTATCGGTGCGCTGGTGATCCTGGGCGGCCTGTACGGCTGGGTGTTCGAACCGCCCGACGACCCCGAAGACCACGGGCACGACGATCACCATGAGGCCGATCCTTCCGGCGCGGCCGGCAACGGTGCCAATGGGGGTGGCGCCTCCGGCAACGGCGAGGGTGAACCAGCCGACGGTGACGGCGCGCGGCAGCTGGCCGCGGCGGGAACCTCCGGCGGTCCGGTGGCGGAGGCTCAACCGTGACCGACGTCGCCGACCCCACCCCGGCCGTGACCACCCCGACCGACGCCGGCCACGCGCCTCCCGCGCACCCGCCCACGACCACGGGCCTCACACACAACAAGGTGGCGATGTGGCTGTTCCTGGGGTCGGAGTGCCTGCTCTTCGGCGCCCTCATCGCCGTCTACATGTTCGCCAAGTCCCGGCTGCCGGCCGGCGAGATAGGACCGAACGACGTCTTCGACATCCCGTTCACGTCGGTGAGTTCATTCGTGCTGCTGATGAGTTCGCTGACGATGGTGCTGGCGCTGTCGGCCCTCAACCGGGGGGAGGAGCGGAACTTCCGGATTTGGATCGTGGCCACCGCCCTGCTCGGCGGCACGTTCATCGCCGGGCAGGTCTACGAGTTCACCGTCTTCGTCGACCTCGGACTCGGTTACACCACCAACATCTTCGGGTCGGCCTTCTTTACCCTCACCGGGTTCCACGGTGCCCACGTGACGATCGGCATCGTCATGCTGATGTCGGCGCTGGTGGCCAGCCTGCGTGGCCGCCTCAGCCCCCGCAACGCCGAGACCGTCGAACTCATCGGCCTGTACTGGCACTTCGTCGACATCGTGTGGATCCTCATCTTCACGATCATCTACCTTTTCCCGCAGTAGGGGAGGTCGCCGCTCCATGACGCAGACACCCTCCGCGCCCGAGGCCCTCGAGGAGGCCGCGCCGGACGCCGCCGCCGACCACGGCGACGAACACGAACACCCCTCGGACCGGCAGTACGTCAAGATCGCCCTGATCCTGGGCGCCCTCACCGCGCTGGAGGTCTTCACCTACTTCGAGTCGGTGCACAACCTCGGCGACGCGGCGATCTACGTGGTCCTGATCGTGTTGATGATCCTGAAGTTCATCTACGTGGTGGCCTGGTTCATGCACCTGAAGTTCGACTCGGTGCTGTTCAGGCGCGTATTCGTGGCGGGGATCGTCCTGGCCCTCGGGGTCTACCTGGTGATGCTGACCGCTTTCCGTATCTGGGGCGTCTGACCCCGGCGTCCGGGGGTGGACGATGCGGGAATTCATCGACTACGAGCTCTGGGGCTGGACACCACACCCCGAGGTGTGGGTCATCGTGCTCGTCGCGCTGGTTGTCGGCATCTACGTGGTGCGGGTCCTTGCCCCGGCGGCGGGCGAGGTCGTGGAGCGGCGCCGCAAGGGCTGCTACCTGGCGGCGGTGGGCTTGCTCTGGCTCGCCAGCGACTGGCCCGTCCATGACATCTCCGAGGAGTACCTGTACTCGGTCCACATGGTGCAGCACCTGCTGATCACGCTGGTGGTGCCGCCCCTGCTGCTGCTGGCCACACCCGAATGGATCGCCCGGCGGGTGCTCGACCCGGCCCGGCCGGTGGCGCGCCGCCTGCTGCGCCCGGTGGTGGTGGGTGTGACGTTCAACGTGGTCGTGGCGATCACGCACATTCCCTGGGTCGTGAACACCAGCGCCGACAACGGCGTCTTCCACTACACCGCGCACCTGCTCCTGTTCGTGACGGCCATCGCGATGTGGCTGCCGGTGTGCGGCCCGTTCGCCGAGCTGCGCCTGCAGCCCCTCACCAAGATGTTCTACCTGTTCGCCATGTCGGTGCTGCCGACCGTGCCCGCCGGGTTCTTGACCTTCGCCCAGACAACCGTCTACGACGCCTACGACACGCCTCTGCGGCTCTGGGGAGTCACGGTGGCCAACGACCAGCAGGTGGCCGGGCTCATCATGAAGATCGTCGGGGGGCTGTACCTGTGGACGATCATCGCCGCGGTGTTCTTCCGCTGGTCGGCCCGCCAGCGTGCCGCGCACGGTGCCGCTGGTTCAGACGACATGGAGCCCGACGGTGGCTCGGTGCCGCAGTCCGTGCCCGGAACGCCCGAGACGCTCACCTTCTCCGAGGTGGTCGAGGCCTTCGAGAGCGCCGGCGAGCCGCCGCCCGAGCGCCGAGAATGAGGTCACGGCACCGCAGACGACGCGCCGGCGGCAGTCGAGCAGAAAGTCGAACCGATGACGAAGCCGATTGATCTGACCCCGTATAGGCCGCACGAGCGCGGGGCTGCCACCTTCGATGAGCCCAAGCCGGGCATCCTGCGGCTGACCCTCACCCGGCCGGAGAAGTGGAATCCAATCCCACAGGCCACGCACGACGCCCTGCCGGAACTGTTCAGCGACATCGCCGCTGACTCAACGGTCGACGCATTCGTCCTGCGGGGCTCGGGCGGGATTTTCAGCAGTGGCGGGGACGTGAAGGGCGGCATGCAGAACCGCCATGCCGGCCAGGTGGTCGAGATGCACCGGATCGCGGTGCGCATCATGACGCGATTGCTCGAAATCCCGCAACTGACGCTGTGCATCGTGAACGGCCCGGCAATCGGGTTCGCGGCGAACCTGGCGTTGCACTTCGACTTCCTGGTTGCGTCGGAGAACGCCTATTTCCAGGAAACCCACGCGGCGTTCGGCACCGTCCCCGGAGATGGGTCCATGAGCATCTGGCCTCAACTGCTGGGCCCCGCTCGGGCTCGCGAGTACCTGCTCGGCGGCGCGCGCCTCGATGCCGCCGAGGCACTCCGGCTCGGCTTCGTCAACCGCGTGGCGCCCCTCGCCGAAGTTGACGAGGTCGGGATGGAACTGCTGGAGGGTGTCATGTCCATGGCGCCGCTGGCAGTCCGTCTGGGCAAGATGGTGATCAACACGCCACTGCGCGCGGCCGCGGAACAGTCGCTGAACCTCTCCATGGCCGCCGAAATGGCGACGATGCTGAGCGAGGACTTCAAGCACTCCGTCGACACCTTCGCCGAGACCGGTCGCTGGGGGCGCGATTGGAAGGGGCGGTAGCCGTACTCGCGACGCGAGCCGGGCGCTTGATTGACCGCATCTAGAGCGACGGGTACGCTCCGCCGGGCATCTTGTTCAACCAGGGAGGGCGTGGGTGAAGTTCGGGCTGCTCTTCCGCCCGCAGGATCCGCCGGCCGGCCGGAACATCGTGCAGCGATGGGAAGAGACCCTCGCTGCCGCGGAGATCGCCGAGGCGGTCGGATTCGACGGAGTCTTCGTCCCCGAACACCACGGCTGGGTCGACGGTTACTTGCCTCAGCCTCTGGTGGCGCTGGCGGCCATCGCGGCACGCACCGAGCGCGTCGATGTCGGCACGACCGTCACCTGGTTGCCGGTGCGCCACCCCGTGCATGTCGCCGAAGAGGCCGCCGTCGTCGATGTCATCTCCAATGGACGTCTCCGCATGGGGGTCGGGATGGGGAGCGCTGAGGACGAGTACAAGTTCTTCGGCCTCGACACCCAGCACCGGGTTTCGAAATTCGTCGAGGCCGTGGATCTGATCGAGCGGGCTTGGCGCGGCGAGGAACTCGACCACAGCGGTCACTACCGCGCCTCGGGACGGATCTCTCCGCTCCCGGTGAATGCCCAAATGTGGCTTGGGGCGATGTTCGAACCCGGAATCCGGAGAGCGGCCCGGTTGGGTTATCCCTGGATGACAGATCCCCTCCGCGACATCTTCATGGAGTTGGAAATGGTGGAGTGGTACCGCTCCGAACGGGAGAACTCCCGGAACCCGGAGAATCTCGGGATCATTCTGTTGCGCGACGGATGGATCGCCGAGACTCGCGCAGACGTCGAGCGCGATTGGTGGCCCGTGGCGCAGGCGGAGTTCTGGTCGTACTTCAGCGCCGTCCCGAGCCTCAGCCGCATGGGTGAGAGCTTCGACGACCCGAGCTCATTCACGTTCGACAGTCATAGACCCAACCGGCTCATCGCCGGGAGCCCGGCGGACTGCCGCGAAGCCGTCGAGCAGTGTGTCGCGGAGATCGATCCCGACTACCTGATCATCTCGATGCGGCTCGCCGGGGGTCCTGGATTCGACCGCGAAGCAGAGGCCTTGAGACTGTTCGGCGCTGAGGTCATCGCGCCGTACAAGGAGAGGTAGGCCCGCCGCCCGACGAAGCAGGTGCAACGCGTGTGTGAATGTGGGCGGCCGAACACGTCGCCAATGGGAATTCACAGACCGGGGAGAAATCCATGGCAACAAGAACGCAAACAGGGGAGGAACCCATGACAGCAAGAACAGCACAATCCACACGTCGTACCCGGCGGTACGGGCGGATGCTGGTGGCGATCGCCGCTGCGCTTGTCGTGCTTGCCGCCGCGTGCGGCGGCGACGATGACGACGGCGCGGCCCCGGCCGCCCCGCCGGAGGCGCCGGCACCGGCACCGTCGCCCGAGCCGTCGCCCGAGCCGGCACCGTCGCCCGAGCCCGCTCCTGAACCGCCACCTCCGGCGCCGTCGCCCGAGCCCGCGCCGGCTGCCGAGGTGCACACCCTCAAGATCGGTGTCATCGAGAGTCTCACCGGTGGCTGCTCGCCGGTCGACACGCCGGCTCTGGCGGGAATCCAGATCGCTGCCGATCAACTCAACGCCGCGGGCATCGAGATCGGTGGCGAGCAGTACCAGATCGAGTTGATCGTGGAGGACGGCGAGACCAGCAATGACGCCGCCGTTGTCGCTCTCAACAAGTTGATTGGTGACGACGGCGTGAAGATCGTCGTCGGGCCCGGCTGTGGCGCCTATTCGGCGCCAGGGCTCGGCTCCATCGCGGCCCGCAACGAGGTCATTCTGCTGAACTCGTCACCGGCTCCCGAACTCGAGGGGTTCGGCCAGCAGGGAGACTTCATCGCATCGGGCGCGGCCGACTTCCTCTGGAAGGGTGAGCCGCAGTCCATCAAGGCCGCAGCAGGCCAGGCTGCACTGCCGTTCGCATTCTTCGACCCCTCGGAGATCAACCGGGTCTTCGTGATGATCCAGAACGACGACGGCGGCAACTTCTACGGCAGCTCGTTCTCGGGCTACATGGAGTCCCTGGGGATCGAGACGCAGACCGAGTACTACGACCCAACCACGCTCGACTACACGGGCCTGCTGTCGCGCGTCAAGGCGTTCGAGCCTGACCTGCTTGTGTACGGCTACCTCATCGATCCTGCGCTGACCATTCTCAAGCAGGCCCTCGAGGTCGACGCTGCGCCTCGCTACTACGGCTACGGCGCCCGCATCGACGACGGCCTGGAGAGGGCCATCGGCGGTCCGGTGCAGGTGCCCTGGATGGTGCTTGAGTACCCACGCTCGCTGCTGTACCCCAACGATCCCGAGCTCGCCGCGCTCGTGCCGCTGGCCGAGGAGAAGTTGGGCCATGCACCGCTGGTGGCGGGTGACTCCTACGTGTTGTACCACTACCACTACCTGCCGATCCTGGTACAGGCCATGCAGGCCGCCGGCACGGTGGATGACACAAGAGCTATCGCCGAGGCGCTGGAGGCAGGCACCTTCAACGTCGGTGGCGTCGGCGTCTCCGGACCGCTCATGTTCGACGAGCACGCGCTCGGCTTCCCGGCCGACGGGTGCATCGTGAAGTCCGACGGCAGCGTTGAGTGCCGTACGTTCGCTCAGCCGCCCGAGGGCTGGGGCCAATAGCAGCGTCGATCGAATCGCGGCGATGCGACCGACAGGTCAGGTCGTCCCCGGGCGGAATCCACCCGGGGACGACCTGACCGGCGAGGTGCTGCGCCCCCTCGGGATACGGGAGGTCCTCGACGCCATCGACGAGGTCGCCGACCCCTGCAGCGAATCGATGGGTCGTCCGATCGGCCTTGCCGAGATGGCGATCCTGCGCAAGGTCGAAGTCACGGGGCGATCCGTTTCGGTGGGTCTTTGCCTGACCGAACCCACCTGCATCTATGCCTTCCAGATCGCCGAGAGCGTCCAGGAGCATCTGCACGAGGTCTTCGGTGACGACGTCGAGGTGAAGCTGGAGTTCCTACCCGAGGCCGACGGGGCGTGGTGGACCGAGGACCACCTCTCGCCGGCGGCGAGAGTGCGGCTGGCCGAGGTCCGCCGCTTGGATCGCAGTGCCGCGTCCGAGGCGCCAGGTAATCCAACCGACGCGTCGTCCGCTACCGACCCGAATACCGACCCCAACAGCTGAGGAGTCCCCCGATGGCCAACGACGCATACGGCACGCACGACGATTTCGTGATCGACGCCGTGCTGCACGCCTACAACTTCTCTGACGAGAACTTCAAGAACGAGCTCGCCGAGTCGTTCGCGGGTTTGAGTTATGGCCTCGTGCTGACCACGGGGGACGAGGGTTTGATCTCTCCCGAGCGACACAGGCGCAACTGGTCCATCGAGGAGATCGCAGAACTCACTTTCGTCGAGAGCGACGTGGACATGGCTGTGCATCACGGGGTGCCACTCGACGACTATTTCCACGACGGTCTGTCCTCCAACGAGAAGTCGATCGAGATGCACCGGCGCTGGCCCAACCGGGTGCAGTGGTACGTCGGGATCAACCCCCTCGAGGGGCGCCAAGCCGTCGAGACGGCCACCGAGGCGGTCACCGAACACGGGGCGATCGGGTTGAAGTTCTACCCCGAGCGCTACAGAGGGGGGCGCGGCGCGGAGCCCATCCGCCTCGACGACTCCTACATGGCGCCCCTGCTGGAGAAGGCCATCGAACTGAATGTCCCGGTGGCGATTCACAAGTTCGTGCCTGCCGGCCACGGCGTCACAGATCACTACCGGATCGGAGACGTGGAGGCGGCTGCGGCCCGTTACCCGGAGCTGCAGATCGAGGTCGTGCACTCCGGTATGGCTTTCCTGGAGGAGACGAGCTACATGCTCATCCGCTATCCCAACGTTTGGGCCAACCTGGAGGTCACCAGCGCCCTGGCGGTCAAGTTCAAGCGCCGGTTCGCCGAGGCGATGGGGGCGCTGCTGTCCGGTGGCGCGTTTGACCGGATCATCTTTGCCTCCGGCTGCGCGCTGATCCACCCGCAACCCGCCATCGACGCCCTCCGAGAGTTCCGCATGCCGCCCGATCTCATGGAGGGCTACGGCTTCCCCGATGTCACGCCGGAGATGATCCCCGGGTTCCTCGGGGGCAACTTCGCCCGCCTGCACGGCATCGACATCGAGGCGGCCCGGGCAGCCATCGTCGACGACGAGTTCGCCCAGAGGCGCAAGGCGCTGGGTGAGCGACCGCAGCGTTGGGGATCGGTCGTCTGAGAACCCGCACGGCGACTCGAGGAGCGAGGAGCACCAATCAATGATCGATCTTCTGGCCACACCCGAGGAGCAGGAACTCCGCGACTTCGTCCGAGGCTTTGCCGACGACAAGATCGACCCGGCCTACCTCCGACAGGTCGATGACGAGAAGCGGTTTCCCATCGAACTGTGGATGGCCCTCGGCGAGGCCGGCCTGCACGGCATCGCCATCCCACCCGAATACGGTGGATCCGGCGGCGGTGTCATGGCCCAGGCCATCGTCGTGGAGGAGCTGGCACGTGTCATGGGTGGGATGACCACCGTCTGGCACATCAACACCTCGGCCATCATCACGCTCAGCGAGCATGGCACGGAGGAGCAGAAGGCGACCCGCCTGGGACCGATGGCCAGCGGCGAGTACCGCATCGGCATCTCCATAACCGAGCCGGGTGGGGGCACCGACGTTCTCGGTGCGCTGGAGACGACCGGCACGAGGGTGGACGGCGGCTGGCTGATCAACGGCTCGAAGATGTACACGACGATGGCGGACGACTGCCAGGAGGTCATGGTGCTGGCCCGCACGGGGGAGCCGAAGCCCCGGCGCAGCGCCGGGCTCACGTACTTCCTGGTGGATCCGCATGCGCCGGGCGTCACGCGCAACCGGCTCGGAACGCTGGGTCAGCAGGCGATCGGTACGTTCCAGGTCTTCTACGACGACGTCTTCGTGCCCGATGCCAACATCATCGGCCAGCCCGACGAGGGGTGGACGCCGCTCACGACCTGTATCAACCAGGAGCGGATCATCATCGCTGCCTGCTGCACCGGCACGATCCAGGGTGTGTTGGACCAGGTCGTCCCCTACGCCAAGGAGCGTGTGGTCTTCGGCAACGCCATCGGCAAGTACCAGGCCGTGCAGCACCACATCGCCAACATGGAGATCTCGCGCCAGGCGGCGCACTTGCTGACGATCAACGCAGCCCGGATGTGCGAGGCGGGCCTTCCGTACACGACCGAGGCCAATATCGCCAAGTGCTTCGCCTCCGAGGCGTGCAGCACCGCGGCTGATCTCGGAATCCAAATCCTCGGCGGCGCCGGCTATCTCAAAGACATGCACGTGGAGCGGATGTGGCGCGACACTCGCATCATGCGCATCGGTCCGCTCGCCAACGAGGTCATCCGCAACTACGTGGCGGAGAGCTTCGGCCTCCCGAGATCGTTCTGAGTGCAGATGGCGCCGGCGGGCCGACCCGACAGACGTTGGACACTCGGGTCGGCGCTCCGCGAGGCGGCGCAGGAGCGTGGTGATCTCCCCCTGTTCTCCTTCCACGGTGGTGGCAAGCCTGCCACGGTGGGCGATGTGGAGACTGCGACCGGGCGGGTCAGCGCCGGTTTGACGTCGCTGGGGCTCGGCGCCGGGGACAACCTGCTCATCATGCTGGGCAACGAAGCGCCGTTCACCCATTGCTGGTGGGGCGCCAACCGCTTGGGCGCGGTCGAAGTCCCGGTCAACACCTCTTACCACGGCTACTTCCTCGAGCACCTGGTGAACGTCTCCGGTGCCGACCTGATGGTCGTGCGGGACGACTTGGTGCCCGCGATCGTGGCCTCGGCCGACGAGATGCCGTGCCTCAAGCGGCTGGTCGTGGTTGGCGAGCACGACCAAGTGGACGGGGGGCGATTCGAGGTGATTCCCTTCGACGTCCTCACGGAGGACCGTCCGGCGGTGGACACCGATGTCGACCCCGCCGACATCTGCTCCATCAATTTCACATCGGGCACGACGGGGCCCTCCAAGGGGGCCATGATGCCCCACGCCTACCACTACCTGATGGCCTCCCGCGTCGTCGAACTCCTGCAATTCCAACCCGGCGAGATCTACCTGATGCCGCTGCCGCTGTACCACATGCACGCCCAGACGGTGACCTACGGGGCACTGCTCGGCGGGGCCCACGTGCACTACCAGGAGCGGTTCTCCACTACGAACTGGCTCGAGACGATCCGGGAGGTGGGTGCCACCTGCACGATCTCCCTGGGCGTGATCCTGTCGTTCATCCTCAAGCGACCCACCCAGCCCGACGACGGCGACAACCCTCTCCGGCGGCTCTGGTCGTGCCCCACGCCCCCGCTGCAGATCGCCGAATTCCAGCGCCGCTTCGACGTCCCCCACATCGTCACCTCTTATGGCAGCACCGAGACCGGCATGATCACCATGGCGGACTATGACGAGACCCGCCCGGCGAGCGTCGGCAAGGTGGCCGAGGAGTACTACGACGTCGCGCTGGTCGACGAGGACGACCACCCGGTGCCGATCGGGGCGCAGGGTGAACTCTGCGTGCGTCCCCGCATCCCGTCGATACTGCTGAAGGGTTACTACGACCGCCCCGAGGAGACGCTCCATGCCATGCGTAATCTCTGGTTGCATTCCGGCGATGTGTTGAGTCGCGACGCCGAGGGCTACTACTACTTCATCGACCGCAAGAACGACCGGCTGCGCCGGCGCGGCGAGAACATCGCCTCGATGGACCTCGAGGAGGTGTTCTTCCAGCGCGCCGACGTCGCCGACGTTGCGGTGGTGGCGGTGCCGTCGGACTTCGAGGGGGGCGAGGACGAGTTGAAGGCGTGCATCGCACTCGCCGCTGGTGTGATCCCCGATCCCGATGCAATGTGGGCGTGGGCCGAGCGCCGGCTCCCCGCCTTCGCGGTGCCTCGCTACCTGGAGTTCATGGCGGAGTTGCCCAAGACCCCCACGGAGAAGGTTCGCAAGTTCCAGCTGAGGGCGTCCGGCGTCGCAAACTGCCATGACCGCGAGCGGCGCCCGACGGCGCCGGTGGGGTAACGGCATGAGGGATTCTCTGGACCGCTTCGGTGTGGGACTCTTCGTTCCCGGACTGTTCGGGCCCGAGAACCGGCCCCTTCCCGACCGCGACGTCGTGAGCGAGGCGCATGACGTGATGTTCACCGAAGCTCTGCTGGGCGAGGAGGTGGGATTCGAGGGGCTGTTCGTGGGCGAGCAGCACATGCGCACCGAATGTCTCTTCCCCGATCTGTTCCTGTTGCTTGGCATGCTGGCTGTTCGTACGACCCGGGTGCGCCTCGCCACCTTCTGCAACGTGGTGACGCTCTGGGATCCGATGCACGTGGCCGAGACCACGGCGCTCATCGATCAGGTGTCCCGCGGCCGGCTGACCTACTCGCCGGGGATGGGCTACCACCCCGGCTACTTCCAGATGTTCGGTGTCGACGAGAAGACCCGCTTGTCGCGCTTCAAGGAATCCATCGAGGTGATCAAGACCGCTTGGACGTCGCGGGAGCCGTTCAGCTTCTCGGGCCAGCACTTCAACTACAGCGACGTCCGGCTCACCCCGCAGCCCTACCAGGAGCCCCACCCGACCATCTGGGGTGCGGGCCAGTCTGATGCGGCCATCCGCCGCTCCGGCACCTACGCGACGGGCTGGTGCGGTGACCCGTTCCCCCTGCACGCCGAGACGTTCCGGCGCCAGACCGGCGCCTTCCGGGAGACCGCAGCGGCTCACGGCGTGGAGAATCCGAAAGTCATCCTGATGCGTAACGGTTTCGTGGCCGAGACCCGCAAGGAGGCCGAGGACATCTACGGGCAGTTCTACGTCGACGAGATGCGCTTCTACTACGACTACGGGATCTTCTCTCACGATCCTCGCATCCAGAGCCGCGATGACGTCAACGTGGACAACCTGCGGTCGACACTGGTGATCGGCACGCCCGAGGACTGCGCAGAATCCCTCGAGTACTTCCGCGACACCTACGACGTCGACTACATCGTCATGCGCTTCCGCATGAACGACGGGCCCGATCCGCAGCGCAGCTACGACTGCATTCGCATGTTCGGCGAGGAGGTCCTGCCTCGCATCGGGGCGTCTGCCGCCGCACCCACCTCGGATAACCGACCCGCCTCGTAACCGAAGGAGAAACATTGTCATGGACGCCGGCCTGTTCATCCAGCCGATCGACCCGCCGGGCAACAACATTGCCTACACGTACCAGCGGACATTCGAGGCCATCCAGTTCGCCGAGAATCTGGGGTTCTCCGAGGTGTGGCTGGGCGAGCACCATTCCGGGGGCTGGGAGAACATCCCGGCGCCGGAGCTGTTCCTGGCGGCCGCGGCCGAGCGGACCAAGCGCATCATGCTGGGCCCCGCTGTGATCCCGCCGCCACTCCACAATCCCGTGCAGGTGGCCGAACGCATGGCGATGCTTGATCAGATGACCTTCGGCCGAACGCAACTCGCTCTCGGCCCGGCCATCATCCCGACCGACAGCAGGCTCTACAGCGTGGACCGCACGAAGATGTACGAGCAGACGAACGAAGCGCTCGACCTCATCCTGCAGCTGTACCGGACCGACGGTCCGATCACCTTCGACGGCGAGTTCTACAACGTAAATGACGGCGAGATCCAGGTGCGGCCCTACCAGACGCCGCACATGCCCATCGCCATGCCCGGTTCGGCTTCGGGAAACGCGTTCCGCCAGGCGGGCAAGTACGGGTTGATTCCCATCAGCCCCTTCATCTACACGGGCCAGGCGCTGCAAGCGCACTGGGAGATCGTGGAGCAGGCCGCCGCCGCGCACGGGAACCCGCCGCCGGACCGGGCCGACTGGCGCATCAACCGCTGCGTCTACGTGGCTGAGACCGACGGGGAGGCGTTCGACGACATTCGCCGGCGGGCGGATGAGGTGTACGGCGAGTACTACTTCGCCCTCAGCGGCCTCGACGCCCTCTACAAGGACTATCCCGACGAGCCCAACTCGGCGATCACACTGGAGCGGATGGCGGAACGATCCGACTGGATCATCGGTAGCCCCGCCACCTGCCGGGACAAGCTGGAGGAGTTCAGTAAGGACTGCGGCGGCTTCGGGACGATCCTCATCACCTGCGAGTGGTTTGCGCCGACGGACAAGGTGTATCGGAGTTGGGAGCTGTTCGCCTCGGAGGTGCAGCCGCACTTCCAGCCTCAGGCGGCCTGGACGCGGCGCTCAGCGGATCTCTGGCACAGGGTCAAGGCCGAGACGGAGATGCCCGACTTCGCCGCTGCCGCGAAGTCCTGACATCCGGGGGATCGGAGCCACGTCAGGTGGAAACCGGCCAACAGCCGCTCCTCCGAGCCGAGGGCATCACCAAGACCTTCGGCGCGGTCAGGGCGCTCAACGGCGTTTCGATCACCGTTGAGCCCGGCAGGATCCTCGGACTCATCGGACCGAATGGATCCGGCAAGACCACTCTCTTTCACTGCGTAAGCGGGTTCTTGCCGATGACCTCGGGCACGGTGATCTGGCGTGGCCGCACCGTGACCGGCCGGCGACCGGAATTCCTGGCGCGGCTCGGGCTGGTCCGCACTTTCCAGCACGTCATGATGTTCCCCGAACTCACGGTGGCCGAGGGGGTTGAACGCGCCCAGCAGTGCAGTTCCCGCCGCCTGCGCGACACGGCGCTAACCACGAGCCTCCCGCTGGATCGGGACGAGATCATCCAGTTGGCTGGTCTCGGGCCGCACCGTGACCAGCTGTTGGGCGTGGCTTCCTACGGCATCCAACGCCTCGCCAACGTGGCCATGGCGCTCGCCACCGCTCCCGATCTTCTGATGCTGGACGAGCCGGTCGCCGGGCTGCACCCCGAGGAGTCCGAATTACTCGGCGCGCTCCTACGAGGCATCCGCGACCTTGGCGGAACCACGCTCATCATCGACCACAACATGCCGTTCCTGATGCCGCTCTGCGACCGGATGACGGTGCTCGCCGCCGGCGAGAACCTGTTCGAGGGTTCCCCCGCCGAGGTGCGTGCCAGCGAGGCGGTGGCCGAGGTCTACCTGGGTCGTGGCGACATCGAGAACGCGACCCTGCGGCGATGACCCTGCTGGAGATCCGCGGCCTCACTGTGGGCTATGGGGGCGGTCCCGTGCTCCAGGACTTCGATCTCCACCTCGACCAGGGAGAGGTGCTGGCCGTCCTTGGGGCGAACGGCGCCGGCAAGAGCACCCTGCTCCGCACTATCTCGGGGGTTCTGCAGCCGGACTCGGGAACCATCCGCCTTGAGGGAGCGAGCATCGCCGGCCGGCGACCCGATCAGCTGCTCCGGACGGGAATTGCTCACGTGCTCGAGGGTCGGCGGATCCTGTCGGCCCTCACCGTCGAGGAGAACATGCTGCTGGGCGCCATCGGCCGGGGTCCGGAGGTGGCCGATCGCCTCGGCGAGATGTACGAGATCTTCGCCGACTTGAAGCGCCTGCGGAAACTCTCGGGCGGCAATCTGTCCGGTGGCCAGCAGCAGATGCTCGCCATTGCCCGTGCCCTGATGGCCCAGCCGCGGGTGCTGCTCCTCGACGAGCCGTCGCTGGGGATGGCCCCGGTCATCGTTGATCGCCTCGTGGACCTCCTGGGTGAGTTGCGGCGCCGTCTCGACACGAGCGTGCTGATGGTCGAGCAGACCGTCTGGATGGCTCTGTCCCTCGCGGACCGTGTGGGCCTGGTCCAGCATGGGCAGATCGTGTTCGAGGGTCCCGTCGATTCCCTCGACGAGGCGATGCTGGGTGACGCCTACTTCGGCGGTGAGGTGACCCTCACCCAGGAGCAGCGGTGAGCCTCTTCATCGAGACCGCCATCGGTGGCCTGACTCTCAGCGGGCTCTACTTCCTGATCGCGGTGGGTGTGACCATCGTCTTCGGCCAGACACGCAACATCAACTTCGCCCACGGCCAGTTCCTGGTGTTCGCGGCTCTGCTCACGTGGGAGTTCGTCAACAATCGCGGCTACCCGTATGTGCTGGCAGTGTTCCTGGCCGTCGCGATCGTGGCCGCGATGGCCTTCGTGCTGGATGCGCTCCTACTCCGGCGCCTCGGCGACAACGCCTTCGCCGCGTTCCTCGTCACGCTCGGCGTGCTGCTCCTCCTGCAGCAGGGGTCCGTGGAGATCTGGGGACCCTCCTCGCAGCAACTGCGCCCGGTCGTGATCGGCCGCTGGGTGATCGGAGGTGTCTTTATCCCGCGCGCCGATGTGGTCATCGTCATCGTGGCCGCGGTCCTGACCGTGGGACTCTTCGTGCTCTTGCAGAGGAGCCGGTTCGGTCGCTCGGTGCGGGCGTCGGCAGAGGATCCGCTCGCCGCCTCGCACCTCGGCGTGCCGGTGCGGCGCGTTGCGAGTGCCGCCTTCGTGGGCGGGACGGCGCTGGCGGCGCTCGCCGGGGGCCTCATGGCGCTCATCTTCCCGATCTCGCCCTTCGACGGCGGGTTCTTCATCATCAAGGGATTCGCGGTGGCGCTGGTCGCCGGCCTCGGATCGGTGCCCGGTGCGGGCCTGGCCGCACTCATCCTGGGCATGTCCGAAACGATGGGGCAGGCGTACTGGCGGACCGAGTGGGTTCCGGCGATCAGCTTCGTGCTGATCATCGGTGTGCTCGTTCTGCGGCCGTCGGGCTTTTTCGGCCGCAAGGCTGCCGCCACCGAGATGGCGGGAGGCTTCGTCCCGCCACCGGTGCCGCGCTACCGACCTTGGACCGTGGCCGTCTTCGGGGCCCTGCTCGGGTTCGGGATCTTCCTGCCCGTCGTCATGGAGAGCTTCCAGGGGCGGACCATCGCCGGGTTCGCCGCGCTGTTCGCCATCCAGGCCTCTGCCGTGGGGCTCTTCTACCGCCTGACCGGAGAATTGTCCTTCGTACACGGTGCCTTCTGGGGTGTGGGAGCCTACGTGGGCGCCTACGCCTCGCGCGAGTGGGACTGGGGGTTCTGGACTGTGCTTCCTGCCGCGGTCCTCGGGGCAATGGTCGTTGCCTTCGTGGCCGGGGCGGTGATCCTGCGCACGACCGGTCTCCAGTTCCTGCTGGTCGGCTTCGTGGCGACCGATGTTTTGGCGTTGCTGCTCGTCAACTGGCGATCAGTGACGGGGGGGACATCCGGCATCACCGTCATCGATCCTCCCGGCAGCGTGTTCGGGTTCTCGTTCTTCGACCCCCGGGAGCTCTATCAGCTCTTCTTCGCCCTGCTGCTGCTGGCGTTGCTGGTGGTGTGGTGGGTCCAGCGGACATCGTTCGCGAAGCGCCTCATTGCCGCGCGCGACAACGTCGTCCTGGCCCGCTCCCTCGGCCAGACCGTGCGGTTGAACAAGCTGCTGGCGTTCACGCTTACGGCCGGACTATCGGGGGTCTCCGGGGTGGCCTACCTGTACCAGAACTTCTCGGTCGCACCGAGCCTCTTCACCGGTCTGGCGACCGTGGCGTTCCCGCTGATGGTGATTCTCGGGGGCAGCCGCTCGCTGCTGGGTCCCGTGGCCGGAGCCTTCGTGCTGGGTTACCTCCCGTTCTGGTTCGATCTGGGACCTGGAACCACACAACTGGCCTACGGTGTCGCACTCGTCATCGTGATGCTGCTCGTTCCCCAGGGCGTTGTCCCGACCATCGTGCGTCTGCTCAACGCCGTGCCCGCTCGAGTCTCGGCCGCCGCCGGGGCCGCAAGGCGAACTATGCCGGGCAGCTCGCAGAGGTCGGATCCCGGGGCCCGGCATTATGGTGCTCGCCGGGACGAAGGGGCTGGAGAGGGGGAAGCGCTGTGACGATCGACATCGAGTCATTTCTCGATCCGGTCACGCTTGCGGCGCGCTCGGAGGAAGAACGGCGCCGGGCCGCCCGGCCCGGACCCGACGACGCCACGTTCATCGACGTCGCCGACTATCTCGACGCCGATTTCTACCGCCGTGAGCTGGACGTATTCCGCCGAACATGGCACCTCGCCTGCACGTCGGCCGAACTGGCGGAGGTCGGCCAGTACATGCGCTGGGACTTTCTCGGTCGACCGATCATCGTCACCCGCTCGGCCGTCGGCACCCTCAGCGCGTTCTACGGGGTGTGTGCCCACCGGGGTGGGCCTGTCGGTGATCTCGAGGCCGGGTCGGGGGCCACGCGCCGGTTTGTGTGTCCGTACCACAACTGGAGCTACGACCTGCGCGGCCGGCTAGCAGGGAGACCCTCCCCCGAGCACTTCCCCGACTCCTCCAACGGCGACATCCGGCTCCCGGCGGTGCAGGTCGCCGAGCACGCCGGCCTGGTGTGGATCAACGAGTCTCCGGACGCGGCACCGCTGGGGTCCTGGCTGGGAACGGTCGGAACCTCCATCGAACGTGGCGACATCGCCCGCTACTCGCTCGAGAGCCACCGTCGCTACGACGTGGCCGCCAACTGGAAGCTCTCCACCGAGGGCGGAATCGACACCTACCACATCGACTACCTCCACAGCCGCACGGCGCGCGGGGTCCTCGACAACGCCGGGACGCTGGTACTCAAGGACGGCCCCCACAGCACCGCCATCGTCCCGATCCGGCGTCCCGACCTGATCGGCGCCTACCTGCCGGGCGGGCTTGGTGACCGGTTGCCCGCCAACGTGCAGTGCTGGGTCTTCCCCACACACCTCGTCAGCCTCTTCCCCTACGCCATTGCCCTGATCGCGCACTACCCCGCCGCGATCGACCGGACCGTCGTCGACTGGCGCATCCTGATCAGTGATGAGGTCACCTCGGCTGAGGCACGTGCGGAGATCGTCCGGAACTACGAGGCGACGTTCGACGAGGACCGTGATCTCACCCCGCTGATCCAGCGCAACCTCGAATCCGGAGTGCTCGAGCGAGCTCCCCTATCGGTCAAGGAGGACCGCGTGCTGCACATCCACCAGGCCATGATCGAGGCGATCTCGTGAACCGGCACGGCCGGGAGTTGTACGTGCCAGCGGGGGTGGCTCCGTACATCGCCCTCGAGCGCAACGGCGACTGCCTGACCGTCACGTTCAACCGCCCCGACAAGCACAATGCCTTTCCTGACGAGGCGCATGACGACCTGCCGCTTTTCTTCGCTTCGTTGGCCTATGACCCGTCGCGGGTCGTCGTGTTCACGGGTGCGGGGCGGTCGTTCTGCGCCGGCGGTGATATCGGCGGGGTTCTGGACCGAACCGAGGAGCAGGTCGTCGGCGTCATCCAGGACGCAACCCGGATCGTCACCCGTCTATTGGAGGTCCCGCAGGTGACCGTCGCCAAGGTCAACGGCGCCGCCATCGGGCTGGGAGCCGTCTTCGCACTCGCCTGCGACCTGGCCTACGCCTCGAACCGCGCCAAATTCTCCGACCCCCACATCGACCTCGGGGTCGTCCCCGGCGATGGCGCCGGGGTGCTCTTCATGGAACTCATGGGCCCGATGCGCGCCCGCGAGGTGCTCCTGACCGGCCGTCCCGTCACCGCCGCCGAAGCCGCTGAGGCGGGGCTCATAACCAGGGTCGTGGAGCCTGAGCGCCTCGACGCCGAGGTCGCTACCGTCGTGGCGACACTGCTCGACAAGCCTCCGCTCGCTCTGCGGTTGACCAAGCAACTGCTTGTTGCCGAACTGCGGGGCCGCTTCGAGACGCTGATGACGATGGGCATGGGACAAGAGGGCATCACCATGCAGACCGATGAATACGACACGCTGATCCGCCGCTGGGTGGGCGACAGGTGACCGCCGGGCGATGAGTGATCTGCTGAGCTTCTACCACGTTGCCCTCGTGGTGCCCGACCTTGCCGAGGCAATGGAGACCTGGGCGCCGATGACTGCCGAAGGCTGGTCGAAGCCTCAGGCTGCTTCTGTGAGCGTGCAGTGGGCCGGAGAGGTGCGTGAGACCCCACTGAACTGGACCTACTCGCTCGGCGAGCCTCCGTATCTCGAACTGGTGGAGAATTGCGACGGCAGCGTCTGGCAGACCGATCGGGCGGTCTACCACCACACCGGCTACTGGACCACCGACATGCGCGCCGCCTCGGAGTTCGTGGAGTCACAGGGCATGCGCCTTGAAGCCGCCGGGCTGCAAAGGGACCGTCGGCTGTTCGCCTACTACCTCACATCGGACGACGTACGCATCGAGTTGGTGGACACCGTCATCAAACCGGCCTTCGATCGCTGGGTGCACGGCGGCAACTTCTTCTGAGGGCGCTGGCCGCCGGCTGTCCGACTCACCACGGGGGCGGTTCGCCTTCAGCAGGGCACAAGTTGAGCCGTGACCGAGGGGCACGTACGGTGAGCGGGGCGAGCAAACTGCCGTGTCGCCAGGCCGAGTGCTCGTCGGCCGCGACGGGAGGGAATGTGATTCGCCGTGAGTTCTGACAACGGGCTGCTGCCGGCTCTCGCGGCGTCGGTCGTGGACGTCAACGAGGCCGTGCCCCTCCCGCCTGCGTGTTATGTGAGCGAGGAGTTTCTCGCCTTCGAACGTCAGGCCATCTTCGATCGGGACTGGGTCTGCATCGGCCACGAGGGGCAGATCCCGAACGTCGGCGACTACTTCGCCGTGACGCTGTTCGACGACCCACTCCTGACCGTCCGCGGGACCGATGGGCAGGTTCGAGTGCTGTCGGCGGTTTGCCGGCACCGCGGCATGATCGTCGCCGAGGGCACCGGCAACGGGGCCAATTTCCGCTGCCCGTACCACTTCTGGGTCTACGGCCTCGACGGTCAACTGCTCGGTGCACCGGCGATGGAGCAGCGCGTGGGGTTCGACAAGTCGTGCCACGGCCTCCCGCAATCGCGCAGCGAGATCTGGAACGGGTTCATCTTCATGACCTTCAACGACGAGGTCGGCGAGTTGACGCCCACGCTCGGAGGGCTGACGCAGATTCTCGAGAACTACCGGCTTTCCGAGACGGTGTGGTTGGACGGAGGCAGCTTCGAGGACTTGCCCTGGAACTGGAAGGTGATGCTGGAGAACTTCGTCGACGGGTATCACAACAACCGGCTCCACAGCGGCATCGGCGACGTGATGCCGTGCAGCGACGCCACGTTCTGGCCCTTCGACCCCGAGCGCGACAACCACATCTCACGCTCGAACCGCACCCTGAAGCAGGACGCCTCGTTCAACCTCACGCGGGAGCCGCTGTTCCCGGTGTTCCCCCACCTCTCCGACGAGGACCGCTGGCACTGGAACTTCGCGCTCGTGCCACCCACGCTGGCGCTGGCCATCGTGCCCGATCAGGTGGCCTACTTCACCGTCCTGCCAACCGGCGCGGGCAGCATCTCCATCCGGATCGGCTATCTCTTCCACCCCAGGGTCCTCGAGATGCCCCTGTTCGATGTGCTCTTCGCGCAGGCGAAGGCCGACGTCGACAACTTCAACGGCGCCGACATCCACGCCGACACCATGGTGCAGGTCGGGCTGCGCTCCCGTTTCGCGCCGCGCGGCCCCTATTCCTGGCAGGAGGCGACGCTGCAGCAGATCAATCGCTGGCTGGTGAAGCGCTACCGCGAGCACTCCCGGCGCGACCCTGCAGCGGCCTGCGCCGCCGGCCTGTAGCCCTTCCCGGGGGCCCATGGCACCGACCAACGGCTTGGAGATCGTTCCGGCGACGCGCGGCAAGGGGTGGCGCGTTGCGGCCGGTGAGCGTGTGGCGGTGGTCGATGTCGAGGGCTGCCAGGTGGTCGACCTGTTCGCGTTCTGCGCCGCCGACCCCTCTGAGCACCTCAGTGCCAGCCACACGCGGGTCACTCTGAGGCGGATGTTCCCGGCGGTCGGTGAGGCCTTCGTCAGCGACCGCCGCAGACCCATCCTGACGTTGCTGGAGGACACGTCGCCGGGTTACCACGACATGCTGGTCGCCGCCTGCGACAGGCGGCGCTACGAACTGCTCGGCCATCCCGGTCACTGGAGTTGCGCAGACAATCTCGCCGAGGCGTTGGCGGCCCTCGGCACCGCGATGCGATTCGTGCCGCAGCCGGTCAACCTGTTCAGCCACATCCCGATCACCCCCGAAGGTGACCTCGACTTCCGGCCCGCCGCCACGCGGCCAGGTGATCGCATCGTGTTCCGGGCCGAACTGGACGTCCTGCTGGTCGCCTCGTCGTGCCCGATGGATCTGAATCCCATCAGCGGTGGCAAGCCCACGGCATTCGGCGTCGAGATCACCGATGACTGATCCCCGGGCGGGGCCGCGACTCGGGGTGGATCTGCCGCAGATTCACGAGGAGGCGCCGGGGAACGCCGCCACCGTCCGGGACTTCGCCGTCCGGGCCGAGGAACTCGGATTCGACGCCTGCTGGGTGCACGAAGGCGCGCTCGGGCCGGTGCCCTCGCTGGAGCCGGTCACGCTGCTGGGGTTCGTCGCGGCCGTCACCAGCCGCATCCGGCTCGGCACATCGGTCGTCCTGGCGTCGTTGCGGCTGCCGCTCCCCCTGGCGCGAGCCCTGGCCACGGTGGACCGACTCTCCGAGGGCCGTCTCGTCGCCGGGCTCGCCCTCGGTCCGACGTCCGCCGCCGCCACCTACGGCAGCGCCGACGAGCGACCCGGCGAGCGCGTCGGCGAACTGGTCCAAGTGCTGCGGGCGGCGTGGGATGACGACCCCGTGGAGCATCAGGGTCGCCGGTGGGGTCTCGCCGAACTCTCCGTCCAGCCGAAACCGTTCCAACGCCCGGGTCCGCAGGTATGGCTCGGGGGGCGGAGCGGGGCGGCGCTACGCCGGGCGGCTGTGCTCGGCGACGGTTGGCTCGGCTCGGGTGTCTCGTCCTTCGAGGAGTTCGCGAGCGATGCGGCCGAGCTGCGGTCGCTGGTCGGCGCCGCCGGCCGCTCCGTCGGCGACGTGGCGGTCGCCCGGCGTTGCTACGTCGTGCTGGGCGGCGACCCGCGCGCGGTGCGGGATCGGCACCGGGGTTTCTTCCAGGCGATATACGGAGACGGGAATCTCGCAGCTCCGGCTCTGTTCGTCGGAACCCTCGCCGAACTGCGTGCGGCCATCATGCGGCTGGGACAGGCGGGAGCAACCGATCTGATTCTCAGCTTCCTGGAGCGCCGCGACGAACATCTCGAGGAGCTCTCGCAACTACTGTGACCCGCGTCAGGAGGCTGCGATGCGACGCTCGCCGGCACCGAGCCCGTCATCGTGGTCCGGGAGCCGGGCGGAACGGTCAACGTGATGTCGTCGGTTTGCCAGCACCACGGCATGTGCATGACCGCGCCCCCGGAGCGCCCGCGAGAGGAGTGGTTCGCACGCAGTCCGCAGGTCTCCGGCGCGGCGCGGACCTTCCGCTGTCCCTATCACTGGTGGGTCTACGACCTCGACGGCGCGCTGCTGGGTGCGCCGTCCATGGAGCGCAGACGGGGCTTCGACAAGGCCGACCACGGTCTTCCTCGGCTACGCACCGAGATCTGGCGCGGCTTCATCTTCGCGAACCTCGATGATGATGCGCCGGCGCTCGGCCCCAGGATGTCGAAGATCGACGACCTGCTGGAGCCGTACGGATTGGACGACTGGGTGACGACTCCCATCGACACCCATGAGGGTGTGCCGTTCAACCGGAAGATCATGGCTGAGAATCTCATGGAGTCGTACCACAACTACGGGCTGCACAACCGCCTGCCGGAGAAGCGGGAGTACGGCGAGGGGGCGGTCGCCGACGGCGGGTACCAGCCGCCGTACACCGAGGGCGACGGGGTGATCGTCCACTGCGGCGTCGCCCCGGAGATCGATCCGGCCGTCAACCCCACCCAACGCGGCCTGTTCACTCCCGTTGCGGAACTCACCACCGAGCAGAGGAGGCAACTCATCTTCGCGTTCGTCCCGCCGACGCTCTTGGTGGGGGTCTTTCCGGACTCGGGCTTCTGGTTCACGGTTCAGCCGGAGGCGGTGGCCAGCCATACGCGCCACGCGGACCGCTCTCCCATCTGGATGCGTTCCTTCCCAAATTCAACGCGTGGCTGCTGGAGTGTTACCGCAACGCCGACGCCAGGAGTGCCGACCACTGAGCAGCCTGCCCGCGAATCCACGCTGAGGGAATCCTGCACGGCACCGAACCGGTGCTGCGATCCTCCGGCTGACGGCTCCGGGCGCTGCGCCGATACGGTTTTGTGGTGCTCGACGTTCGGCTGCTGCGCAACGAGATGGAGCGTGTCCACGCGGGGGTGGCAGCCCGAGGTGACGACACCGCGCCGCTCACCGAGGCTCTCAACCTCGACGTGCGCCGCAGGCACCTGCTGGCCCGTCGCGATGAGCTGCGCCACGAGGTTAAGCAACTCTCCGCCCAGATCGGCCAACTGCACCGGGACGGCCGCCGCGACGAGGCCGTCGAGTCCACCGAGCGCAGCCGGATGCTCGGTGATGAGACCAGGGCGGTGGCGGCGCAGGCCGACGAGTTGGGCAGGCGCCTCGAGGACCTGCTGATGCGGGTGGCGAACGTGCCTGCGGTGGATTGCCCTGTGGGCGCCGGCGCCGAGGACAACGACGTGCTGCGGGTCGAGAACTTCACCCCCGACGGCTATGGCCCCCACCAGCGCGTCCCCCACTGGGACCTCGCCGGAAAGATGGGGCTCCTGGACATCGAGCGTGCCACCAAGCTCTCCGGGGCGATGTTCGCCATGTTCCGGCGCGAGGGCGCCATGCTGGCCCGCGCGCTGGTGCAGTTCGCCCTGGATCGCAACGCCGACCTCTACGAGGAGGTGCGGCCGCCCACGCTCGTCCACACCGACACCATGACCAGCACGGGCCACCTGCCGCGCTTCGCCGACGACGCCTACCACCTCGAACGCGACAACCTCTGGGCGATCCCGACCGCCGAGGTGCCGCTCACGTCGCTGTGCCGGGACGAGGTGCTTTCCGAGGACGACCTCCCTATGCGTTTCATGGCGCACACCTCTTGCTTCCGGCGCGAGGCCGGTGCGGCGGGGCGCGACACCCGCGGCCTGCTGCGTGTGCACGAGTTCGACAAGGTCGAGATCCTGGCCTACGCCACCCCCGCCCAGGCCCCGGCGATGCACGTCGAGTTGCTCGAGCGGGCGGAGGGCGCGGTGGGCGACCTGGGTCTGGCCTACAGGATCGTGGACATCTGCACCGGCGACCTGGGGGGCTCGGCCGCCCGGACCTTCGACATCGAGGTCTACTCGCCGGGCACGGACCGCTGGCTGGAGTGCTCGTCGGTGTCCTGGTTCAGCGACTACCAGGCACGGCGGGCCAACGTCCGCTATCGCCCCGCAGGCGAGCGCGGGACCCGGCTCGTGCACACCCTCAACGGCTCGGCCCTGGCCGTGCCGCGGGTGTGGGCCGCACTCACCGAGACGTGGCGCCGCCCCGACGGCACCATCGAAGTGCCGCCCCCGCTGCGGCCGTACATGCGCGGGCTCGAGGTGATCCGGTGACCGAGGCGGGGGGCGTTTCGGCGCTGGCCCGATAGCGGGACACCGAAGGTGACGCCGGCGAGCGGCAATCGGGGCTCGGCCGGGGGCGACTCAGGCCGGCGCCCCGCGGGGCGAGTACCCAGTGAGCAGAACGCCGGCGGCGTGGGCCCCATCCGGTACCTGCCCGTGCTGATCCCGCCGCCGGAGGTTCCCCCCGACATCGACGGCGCGGATCACCCTGTGCGCGAGGTGACCCGGGGAGTGGCCGCGGACGAGACGTCCTGGACCTCCGACACCGCAGCCGAGATGACCGAGAGATTCGATGAGTTGGCCCCGGACTGGTCGAACCGTCTCGGGCCCGAGGAGTTCGTCGGACTGCCCGACGCCTGCGAGCGCGGCGGCCTGGATCCCGCGGCCCTGTGCCTGGAGGTGGGATCGGGCACCGGGTTCGGCACCGTGCACCTCGCCGCGCACTTCCGGCGGGTGATCGCGATGGACCTGTCGGCGGGCATGCTGGCGCTGGCGCCGCCGGGCTTGGCACCGCGGGTGCGCGCCGACGGCGCCGGTCTCCCGCTCGCCGACGACTCGGTGGACGTCGTGGCGCTGATCAACATGTTGCTGTTCCCCTCCGAGGTGGACCGTGTGCTGCGGCCCGGCGGGGCGGTCCTGTGGTTCAACACCCTTGGCACCCGCACACCCATACACCTGCCGGCCACCGAGGTTGCCGAGGCGCTGCCCGGAACCTGGAGCGGGATCGCCAGCGAGGCGCTGTGGGCGACGTGGTGCGTGCTGCGGCGGGAGCAGGCGGCCGGCTGAGTGTTGCTCAGGCCGGAGCCTCGGGCGCCGAGCGCAACCGCCGGCGCACCCGGAGCCAGACGATGGCGGCGACGACGGCAGCCGCCAGGATCTCGAACAGCACCGCCCAGCGCACCGGATCGGACCAGTTGGCCACGCGCTCGGGAATGTCGGCGATGGTGCGCACGATCGGCAGCACGAAGAGGTCGAACCGGTAGTAGGACGACTCCACAGCCAGCCAGAGCACGCCGAACGCCGCCAAGACGATCCGCGCATTGCGTGGTCGCATGCTCGGTCGCAGTGCAACCAGCACGATCCCCACCGCGATGTAGCCGGCCGCTACCGCCAGGCGGGCAGGACCTGCCTCCGCCGCCCACGAACTAAGCGACCCCTGGGCATCCAGGGAGAGGTCCACGAGGACGTTGCCGGCCAGGTCGCCTCGCAGTACCTGGATCTCCCACCAGCCGTACAGCGACAAGAAGGCGCCGACGACCACCAGGAAGGCGCCGGAGATGCGGTTCACGTGAGGCAGGATTCGCCGCATCTTGGCGATCACCTCGGTCCGGGCGACGGCCATTCCCAGCGTCAGCACCATGACCACGGCGCACAGCCCGCCGCCGTAGGCGATGAACACCAGCAGGCCGTCGAAGAAGTCCCGGCTGGAGAAGGCGCTGACCACGGTCCCGAAGAACACCGGCATGGTGCATCCCAGCGAGACGACGGCGTAGGACACGCCGAACAGGAAGATCGAACTGAGGCGGCGGCTCTCACCGCCCCGCTGCAGGCGAGGCAGCCGGAACTTGGGTTCGAAGCCCCACAGCATCGCCACGCCGAGGATGGCCATGACGATTCCCAGCACGAAGGTCACCCACGCCACCCGGCTCTCGATGGCGCTGCGGCTGAGCACCGTGGAGGCCAGAGCGCCGATTGCGGCGAACACCGTCATGAATCCGGCGCAGAGGGTCAGCCCCACGCGGAGTCCCCGCAGGATGCTCTGGGCGGGGTGCAGCCGCTTGTCGCCCTCGATGCCCAGGAAGTACGAGAGGTAGGCGGGCATCATCGCGAAGCCGCACGGGTTGAAGGCGGAGATGAACCCGGCCGAGAGGGCCAGGCTCGCCAGCGTGGTGAGGCTGACGGTGTTCACGGAGCGAGCCTCGCCGAGCGGCGCACAGCGTTCAGATGCCCAGGTGCTCGGCGATGAGCGCCCGCAGGTCCTGTGCCCGCAGCCGGGAACTGATCATGTGCACAATCATGCCCTCCGGATCCACCAGGACGGTGGTCGGCATGCCGAACCCCCCGAAGGCCTGGAAGATCCCCGAGTCGGGATCCTCCGCCAGCGGGTAGGTCACGCCGGTTCTCTCCGCCAACTCCCGGGCCGATCCCGGTTCGTCGCCCACGTTGATCCCCAGGAAGGCCACCTGTGGGCTGAGTTCCCGGTGCACGGCTTCGAAGGCCGGCATCTCGGTGATGCAGGGCGGGCACCAGGATGCCCAGAAGTTGATCACCACCGGCGTACCGGCGAAGTCGGCCGGGGAGCCCTCGGTACCGTCGAAGTACCGGAAGCGCACGTCGGGGACCCGCTCGCGCTCTCCATCTCCGTTGCCGTCATCGGCGGCGTCGATGTTCTCTCCGGTGGGCGCCTCCGCGGCGCCACCGCAGCCGACCCCCGCCAGGAGCGCCACGACCAGCGCCGCGGCGAGCGGTCGGAGGAATGTGCGCGTGCCGCCGGCGGATCCCAAGGTCTCAGGCCGGGGAGAAGACGGTCTGGCCCCCGCGCCCCGTTGCTGCCAACTCGCCGAGAACCCGGAGGTGTTCGAGGTGGGCGAAGGTCTCACTCTCCGCCATGTTGCCCCATGATCGTTCGGAGAAGAGTCGCTGCATGTACTGCGGGACCGTTCCGGTGCCCAACTCCTCCGCGGTGCTCCGAACGACGTTGAGGCGCTGCTCGTGGTGGCGCCTGATGGCCTTGGCCCGCCCGGCGAGGTCCTCGAAGGGGTGGCCGTGGGCCGGCAGCACCGTCGTCACGCCCTCGATGGCGCCCATGCGCTCCAGGGAGTCGAAGAAGCGGGCGAGGGGATCGGCGTGCGGGGTGAGCCCGCTTATGTGCGGCGTGATGGTCGGCAGGACGTGATCGCCGGAGAGCATGAGCCCGTGGGTGGGGTCGAACAGGCAGAGATGGTCCTCGGTGTGGCCGGGTGTGTGGAGGCAGATCCACTCCCGGCGGGCGAGCCGCACGATCTGGGCATCGACCACGGTGCGTGTGGGTCGCGGGGTGGCGAACCAGCGCGGGTCATCCCGCGCGATCTCCTTCCAGGCGCGCCACTCCTTCTCGGGCATCGGTTCACGTTTCGTGCCCCAGGGGTTCACGCTCAACGCCATCCAAGGGGGCCGGTGAGCACCCTCGTCGTCCTCGCCGGCGCCGAGCAGTTCGGCCGGCTCGGCAACCTCGGTTGCCTCCCACACCGGCCGGAACGACTCGTGGGTCAGGATTTCCGCGCCGGCCAGGACCCGCAGGCGTTCGGCACCGCCGAAGTGGTCGAAGTGCGAGTGGGTGATGACGGCGGTGTGGACGTCGCCGATGGCGTAGCCGGCGGCGCGCAGGCGCTGCTCGAGCGCGGTGAAGGACGCGGGCGTCGGCAGGCCGGGATCCACCACGGCGACGCCCCGCTCGTCCTCGAGCAGGTAGCAGTTGACGTGACCGATCCCCGGCAGGTTGACAGGAAGCTGTGTGCGGAGGACGCCCGGGGCGGTCTCGGTGATGTCGGTGCCGGCCGGTTCCCGCTCCTGGCGAGGTGGTCGCGTCGGCGCCGGCCCGGCTTGCGGCTCTCCGCTCACCGGGTCAACCTATCGCTGTCCCCGGTCGCTCGAACGGTCGTGGGCGGTCTTGCCGCCGGCGGGGGCGAAGACGGCGCTTCGCCAGTACTTCAGTTCCTCGATGCTCTCGAGGATGTCGTCCAGCGCACGGTGCCCTTTCTTCTTGCGGGGCCGCTTCGCGGCGATGGCGGGATACCAGCGCACCGCCAGCTCCTTGATGGAGGACACGTCCACGACGTGGTAGTCGAGGTAGTGCTCGATCTCCGGCAGCCACCGGTTCAGGAAGCGGCGATCCATGCCGATGGAATTGCCGCACAGCGGGACCGTGCCGGCTTCGGGGACGTGCCGGCGGATGAAGTCCAGGGTCTGCTGCTGGGCCTCCGCGAGGCTCAGCGTCGACAGCCGCACCTCGTCGGTGAGCCCGCTCTCGTGGTGCATCTTGCTGACCACGTCGCCCATCAGTCCGAGGATCTCGGGCGGTTGATGGATCACGAGTTGCAGCCCGCCCTCGACGGGGTTGAGATTGTCGTCGGTGATGATCGTGGCGATCTCCAGCACGTGGTCGCGGTCGGCGTCGAGGCCGGTCATCTCGAGGTCGATCCACACGAGCACGCGCGGGATGCTAGCGAGATGCGCCGACGACGGACTCCCGGGCGCTGCCCGGCGACACCGCAGCGCTCCCGGTTTCGGGGCTCGTGGGACCAAGCTGGGGACATCCTTGGGGAACAAGTCGGAGCATCCTCTGGATCCTGGCGGAACCCGGCGATCCGGCGCCACGCGTCGCAGGGTCGCCGTAGAGTCCCGCCATGGCCGTCACACTGCCCGTGCCGCACCTCGACGGCATGAGCATCACGGTCTCGGTGCAGCGCCTCGACGGCGAGTTGCCGCTTCCCGCCTACGCCCGTCGGGGCGATGCCGGGCTGGATCTACGTGCCGCCGAGGATGTGACGCTGGCCGCCGGCGGGGGCCGCGCCCTCGTGGGCACAGGGTTGGCGGTCGCCATTCCCGAGGGCTACGCCGGATTCGTGCAGCCGCGCAGCGGCTTGGCGCGGGATCACGGCGTGACCTGCCTCAACACGCCGGGCCTCATCGACAGTGGGTACCGCGGCGAGTTGAAGGTGCTGCTCGCCAACACCGATCCCGCCGAGCCGTTCACCGTTCGCCGGGGTGAGCGGATCGCCCAGCTGGTTATCCAGCCCGTGGCGGTCGCCGCGTTGCGCGAGGTCGACGAGTTGCCGCCCTCGGAGCGGGGCAGCGGGGGATTCGGCTCGACCGGACGCTGACGTCGCCCTGCCGGGGATGAACCCGGTCGCGGGGCTCCGCCGATCAGTTCGGTGACGCTCGGCGGCCTCTCCGGTGCTGGCTGCGGGACCCGTCGGGATCGAAGGCGAGGGAGCGACTCTCCAGGAACGAGCCGCCGGGTTGCCAGCGCCCCGGACGGCGGAGCTCCACGGTTGCGACGACCGAGTCCGGCCCGACATCGAAATGGACGCGGAGCCGGTCCCGGGGGCGGGCGCGGGTCAGGGCGGCGCCGACGAGGTCTGCGACCGCCGACGCCAGGCGCGCGCCGAGAGCACCGCCGCCGGCGCGGTGTTGCAGGAGCCCGATCGCCGCGGTGCGGGCGAGGGAGACCGAAGCCGGCTCAGGCGGCAGGCTGAGGCTGATCCGGTCGCCTGCGGTCGCATTGCGCGGCGCTCTACGTACAGGCTTCAAGCGACACGATCTCGGTTCGGCCCGCCCGGAAGCGGATGACTTCCCCGCCGGAGATGTCGAAGGCGATGCGGAACGCGGCGTCGTTCGGATCTGTCGGGACGAACGTGGCGAGGATCCAGCCGGCCAGGTACGGGTGCTCCTCGACGACGAGCTTGTCCCCGAGGCGCGAACGGAGCTCGCCGAGATGCGTGCCAACCCCCAGTCCGGACTGCGTGCGCAGCAGGGGAGTGTCGATGTCGACTCGTTCGACGGTGCCGTGGTAGACCCACAGCGCCACGCCGGGCGGCCCATTGGTCGGCGTGACCGCGTAGCAGTCCGCCCCGCCCGGCGGGATGCCCGCCCAGACGGTGCCGACCCGTTCGGCGGCCTCCTCGGGGGACATCCCGAAGTACACCGAGCCGATGCCGACGGTTGAGACCGTCGAGCGCTCATCGAACGCGGTCTCGGCGATGGTCGTCCGGCCCGTCGTGTCCGGAGCCGGATCGCCCTCGGGAGCCGTCGCCCCGGCGGCACCCCCGTCGGGCGCACCGGTGTCGGAGGGCGCGGCGGCGGTCTCCCCGGTGGGCGCGGTCGTTGCGACGGCCGGCTCGCCGCCTGCGCCGGCGGCTTCGCCGGTGTCATCGTCGGGCCGGCTGCCGGCGTCGCCGTCGGTCGTCCCGCCCTCGGCGGTGCTGCCCGGGTCATCGTCTGTGGTTGGATCGTCGCCGGCGGGGGCCGGGGTGTCGCCGGCGGTCTGCTCCGTCGCCGTCTCGCCGGCGCCGGCGGCTGCGGGCTCCGGGTCGCTCGACCCGTCCGGAGCCTCTCCGCTGCCGGCGGTCGTCGTCGTGCCGCTCGCCGGACCCGCCCGTCCGGTGAGCGAGCTGTCGGGGGATTCCGAACTGATCGTGCAGGCGGCGGCCCCGAGCGCGGCAACCGTCAGAGCGGCCACGATCGCCATTGTGCCCCGCCACCGGCCGGGGTACGACGTCGGTGGGCTGCGCCGCGCTCGCAAGGGTGCCACGTTGCCAGATTACGGCGGCTCGCGACGGACCCGGCGCACCCCGGGCGGGGCGGATCTCCGGGGTGCCCCCGGTGGGATTCGAACCCACGGTCCGCGGATTAAAAGTCCGATGCCTTGCCTGACTTGGCTACGGGGGCGCCCCGATTATCGCAGTCGCGAGCGCCGCTTCGGCGGGTCCCGGGTGCTCTCGCCGGCACGACACCGGCCATCTCGCGGCTGCAGCCGCAAGATGATCAGGCTTCGCGCTGCTCGTTCCCGGCCTCGACCGCGACAGAGCTGTGCCGCTCGGCGTCGCCGACGGTGACCGGGGAGCCCACATCCACTGCACCCTCGCCGGCGGTCACCCAGCGTCCGGAGAGGTTCGGCATCCGGGCCATCGTCAACCCCGCTCGCACGGTCAGGGAGTGGATGACCCCGCCGTGGGTGATGACGAGCACCTCGGGCGTTCCCCGACGGTCGGCCAGCAGCGCAACGTCGGCCAGCGCGGCGTCGACCCGCTCGGTGAGTTGCTCGTCCAACTCGTAGCCGGACGGGCGCCGGCCGCGGGCGAGATACCCGGGCCAGTCCCGCTCGATCTCGGCGCGGGTCAGGCCCTGCCACGGCCCTGCATTGCGTTCGCGCAGGCGCGGTTCGATGTCGATCGTGTCGATCCCGGCGCCGGCGGCGATGATCTCGGCCGACTGGCGGGCACGGGAGAGGTCCGAGCACACCAGCATCTCGAAGGTCGCCAGCAGCGGTCCGGCCTCGCCGGCGTGACGCTTGCCGCGGTCGGTCAGCGGCGTGTCCGCCTGACCCTGCCAGCGGCCCTGGGCATTCCATTCGCTCTCGGCGTGTCGCAGCAGCAGGAGTCGGGCCACGACCGGCGACGATACCGCCGTCGGCGGCCGGCGACGGTGCCAGCCGCTGCGCTCACTTCTACGCTCATGGTGTGGCCACCCTGCGTCTCTTCGCCGCCGTGCGCCAGGCCGCCGGCGTCAGTGCCGTCGAGATCGACGGTGCCACTGTCGCCGAGGTACTGGACTCGGCCACCGCACGCTTCGGTCCGGCCTTCGGGGAGCAGTTGAGCGTCTGCCGGATCTGGCGCAACGGGGAGCCCACCGATCCGTCGGCGGCCGTCGCCGCCGGAGACGAGATCGCCGCGCTCCCGCCCGTGTCGGGCGGCGCCGGGCGCACCGGCCGCGTGGCGGTCATCTCGCTGCACACCTCCCCGCTGGTCCAACCCGGGTCCGGCGACAGCGGCGGCATGAACGTCTACGTGCGTGAACTCTGCGCGGCGCTGGCGCATCGTCGCCTGGAGTGCTCGGTGTACGTGCGCCGGTACCGCGACGACTTACCCGCCGAGGTCCTCGTGGAGCCCGGCGTGCGGGTGGTGCACGTCCCGGCGGGGCCGGTTGACCTGCCGAAGGAGGCACTGGCGGGCACGCTCGACGCCTTCACCGAAGGTGTCCTCGCCGACATGGGCCGGACCGGCGGGGTCGATGCCATCCACGCGCACTACTGGCTCTCCGGCGTTGCCGGGCACCGCATCAAGCACGCCCTCGACCGGCCGCTCGTGACGACCTTCCACACTCTCGGCAGGGTGAAGGAGGGGCTCGGCGAGGCCGAGTCGCCGGACCGCGCCCGTTCCGAGGAGGAGGTGGTGGCCTGCTCGGACGTCGTCTGCGCCGCCGGCCCGGTGGAGTTGGATCATCTCGTGGATCTGTACGGGGCGCCCGCCGACCGGGTCCGGATCGTGGCGCCGGGAGTGGAGCACGCCCTGTTCTCCCCCGGCGACCCCGAGGGCGCCCGGGCCGCCCTGGGTCTGGGCAGCGAGCCCGTCCTGCTGTTCGTGGGTCGGGTGCAGCCGTTGAAGGGGCTCGACCTGGCGGTGAAGACGCTGGGCGCACTCGGCGGCCCTCTGGGGCGTGCCCGGTTGCTCGTCGTCGGGGGTCCGAGTGGCCGGCAGGGCCGCGCCGAGTTGGCGCGGGTTCGCCGCATGGTCGCCTCCGCCGGTCTCGCCGACCGCGTGCGCTTCGTGGCCCCCCAGCCGCATCACCGCCTCGCCACCTACTACCGGGCCGCCGACGTGGTGCTCGTGCCGAGCCGGAGCGAGACGTTCGGGCTGGTGGCACTGGAGGCGGCGGCCTGCGGCACCCCGGTGGTGGCGGCGGAGGTCGGGGGGCTCCGGACGCTCGTGGGCCACGGACGCACCGGCTTCCTCGTGGCCGACCGCGACCCTCTGTCGTGGGCCCGGCGAGTGGAGGAAATCCTGGACGATCGTCTCACGGCCGCCACGATGGCGCTCGAGGCTGCCACCGTCGCTCGGGGATACTCCTGGGATGCGACCGCCGGGCTGCTGTTGGGTTGCTACGACCACCTGCGGCAGCGCCGGCTCGTGGAGTGCCTGGCCTGATGGCTCGCCGGCCGGCGGCGCCTTCCGAACTCGACGAGATCGAACGGCATATCGACGCCTGGGCCACCCGCCAGGTGAGCGCCGATGAGTGTGTGGCCTCGGTGGAGCGCGCCGAGCCACCCTTGCGGCGCTGGTACATCCGGCTGCTGGGCGAGGAGAAGTCCGTCTTCTCCGTCTGGTTGACGCTGCAGCAGCGCTCCCTGCATTTCGAGACCTACTTCGTTCCGGCGCCCGAGGAGAACCACGCCCAGTTCTACGAGTACTGCCTGCGGCGCAATCTCAAGCTGCGCGGCGCCCGCTTCGCCATCGGTGCAGAGGACGCCGTGTTCCTCGTTGGTGAGATCGCCGCCGGCGACGTCGACGACGAGGAACTCGATCGCATCCTGGGCACCCTCTACGAGGCCACCGAGCGGCACTTCCGCCCGGCGATGCGCATCGGCTACGCCACCCGGTTCCGGGGCTGACCCGATCCGCCCCGGAACCCGCAGCGTGTCACGCGGAACATCATATTAATACATGAAACCTATTGACACGCTGCAAGCTTTTCGTTATCTTTCAGTCTTGCCACCACATAGGGGTGCCCGGACCGGCTCACTCGGGGAAGCGGCCGGTCCGGTGCCCCTGGGCGGCGGGAGCGGCCCGGTGGCCGGGCTAGGGTGCGGGCGTGGGCTTCCGGCTGCAATTCATCGGCGGCGGCAAGATGGGAGAAGCGCTCCTCGGGGGACTCATCGCCGAGGGCTGGGCCAAGGCGGACGAATTGGCGGTGGTCGAGCCCCAAGCGGAGCGGCGTGAGGAACTGTCGAGCCGCTACCCGCTGACGCTGGTTGGCGACGCGCCCCAGGCGGGCGTCGACGCCGTCCTGGCCACCAAGCCCAACGACATCGAGGCGGCCGCCACCACGCTCGGTGTTCTGGACCCGCCCCGCGTGCTGTCGATCGCCGCCGGGGTGCGGACCGCATCTCTCGAGCACTGGTTGGGTGCAGGGACACGGGTGGTCCGCGCCATGCCCAACACGCCCGCACTGGTGGGCGCAGGTGCGTCGGCGGTGGCCCCCGGCATTTCTGCCTCAGCCTCTGACGTTCGCTGGGCGGTCGACGTGCTCAGCAGCGTCGGTGCCACCCAAGTCACCTCCGAGGACCAACTCGATGCGGTCACGGGCCTGTCGGGGTCGGGGCCGGCGTACGTCTTCTTCGTGGCCGAGGTCCTCATCGCCGCGGGCGTGGCCGAGGGACTGGCTCCGGAGGTCGCCGACAGCCTGGTTCGGGAGACCATCCGGGGCGCCGGCGAGTTGCTCGTGCGGGCCGACCGGCCCCCGGCGGCGTTGCGGGCCGATGTGACCTCGCCCGGGGGCACCACCGCGGAGGGGATCGGGGTGCTGGAGCGGTCCGGAGTCCGCGAAGCCCTGACCGCCGCGGTGGCGGCCGCCACCCGGCGTTCGGTGGAGTTGGGCGGTTCCTGAGCGGCCCGAGTCCTGCGCCGGCGCCGGCGATGAGGCCACTGTGGTACAAGGGCGATTTGTTGGACTTGTTCGCCGTGTTGCGCCTGCGTACTGTGTGTCCCGCGGAATAGGGGGAAACATGGACATGGCACAACAGAGGCCCCGGTTTGTGACCGTGGCAGAGGTGGCGGAGTTGATGCGCGTCTCGACGATGACGGTGTATCGACTCATCAAGGCCGGGGATCTGCCGGCTGTCCGGTTCGGCAAGTCCTACCGGATCGACGAGGCGGACGTGGACGCCTACCTGGCCGAGCGTTACACCAGAGCCGTCTGAACCTCTGCGTTACCGCACGCTCTCGTTCCTGTCCGACTATGGGCTGACCGACGAGTTCGTCGGTGTCGTCAAGTCGGTCATCCGGTCGATCGCGCCCGACGTCCGGATCCTCGACATCACCCACGGCGTCGACCGGTACGACATCCGTGGCGGCGGGCTCACTCTGGCGCGAGCCGCGCAGTACCTGAATCCCGGTGTCGTGCTGGCCGTGGTCGACCCGACGGTCGGCACCAACCGCCGCCCGGTTGCCGTGGAGGTGGGCGACGGATCGTCGATCCTTGTGGGCCCCGACAACGGGTTGCTGGCGCCGGCGGTCGGACTCGTCGGCGGCGCCACACGTGTCGTGGAGTTGCGCAACGAGCGGTACCGCCTCGAGGGGGCCGCCCGCACCTTCGACGGTCGCGACATCTTCGGGCCGGCTGCGGGCCACTTGGCCCTCGGCGTGCCGCTCAGCGAGTTGGGGCCGGAGGTGGACCCCGCCGGGCTGGTGCCGGGCATCGTCGCCAACGCCGGGGTGCATCCCGATCGCGTCGAGGCGGAGGTGCTGTGGGTGGATCACTACGGCAACGCGCAGCTGAACGTGGACCTGCAGGATCTGGCACACCTTGGTGACTCCCTCGTAATGCTGGCGCCGGATGGCAGGCAACCGGTACGCCGAGCCGACTGCTACGCCGCAATCGGGACCGGCGTGACCGGCTTGGTGGTGGACTCCTACGGCCTCGTGTCCCTCGCGCGGGATCGCCGCAACTGTGCCGCCGAACTCTCCCTGGTGCCGGGGTCGGCGGTTACGCTCAGCCGTCTTGACGGCGATGACGCCGCCGCGGGCGGCACCGGTTCGGTGCCGGTGAGGCTGGGCGACCGGACGGGGAGTGGCACATGAGGCACGGCACCAGCATCGTGATCGCCGTCCTGCTCGTCGCCGTGCTCGTGGCGGGCGTCGTGCAGATCTTCTTCCTGGCGCGCTGAGCATCGGCGGCCCGCCGTCGGGCGGGCTTCTGCACGGCCGTTGGGTGGTCCGGTTCCTGAATGGGCACGACGTACGGGTTCGCGCCCGACCTGTCGGCTCCCGGGCGGGCACTTTGTGAATTAGAGAAGTCTCACTAGCCTCACGACATGAACGCGGGCGACCCGGGGGCAGACGGCTACAACTCCGTCCCTTCGGCCGCCGTGGCCCGCTTGCCCGTCTACCGGAGAGTCCTGCTGGAATTGCTGTCCACCCGGACCACCACAGTGTCCTCGACCCGCCTGGCGGCCCTTGCGGGAGTGAACGCCGCCAAGGTGCGCAAAGATCTCTCCTACCTGGGGTCCTTCGGAATCCGCGGCGTGGGCTACAACGTGGAGCACCTGCTCCATGAGGTCAGCCGGGAGTTGGGGTTGACCCACGACTGGCCGGTGCTGATCGCCGGTCTCGGCAATCTCGGTTCGGCGCTGGCGAACTACGGCGGGTTCCTGGACAGGGGATTTCCCGTGCGGGCGCTGGTGGACGCAGATCCTGCGAAGGTCGGTCGGAGCGTCGCGGGCGTGCTGGTGCGCCATGTCGACGAACTCGAGGAGATTGTGGCGGAGAGCGGCATCGCCATCGGGATCGTGGCCACGCCCGCCGCAGCTGCGCAGGACGTGGCGGAGCGCATGGTGGCCGCCGGCATCGGCTCGATCCTCAACTTCGCTCCGGTCGTTGTGAACACCGCCGGCGGCGTCAGTGTTCGCAACGTGGATCTGGCGGTCGAACTGCAGGTGCTCAGCTTCTACCAGCGCCGCCACGTGCCGGGCGGTCCGGAGGATCTGCTGGAGCCTCGGGAGGCCCCGGGCCGGGTCTCCTGAACCGGTCGCTAGATTGGCCGCGTGTCCGTTCTCGCCATCGGCCTGAATCACCGCACCGCGCCGCTGGAGTTGCTGGAACGCCTCAGCGCCCCGCACGGCAATCTCCCCAAGACTCTCGCCCGGCTCGGCGGGTTGCCGAACGTGGACGAGACGGTCGTGCTGTCGACGTGCAACCGGCTGGAGGTGTACGCCTGGGCCGAGAAGTTCCACTCGGCGTACGAGCACATCTACGACCACCTCGCCGGGGAGGCCTCCGTGGTGTCGCCGGACATGAGCGATTCGGTCTACTCGCTGTACGGCTCCGACGCCGTGCGACACCTCTACGCCGTGGTGAGCGGATTGGACTCGGTGGTTCTGGGCGAGGCGGAGATCCAGGGACAGGTCAAGCGGGCCTGGCAGACCGCTGAGGCGGCGGGTACCTCGGGCGACAACCTGAACCCTCTCTTCCGGCAGGCCCTGGGAGTCGGCCGGCGGGTACGGGCCGAGACGGAATTGGGGCGCGTGCTGACGTCGGTGTCCGAAGCCGCGGTGGCCCTGGCGTCGCAGCGACTGGGCTCTTTCGCCGGCCGGCGCATCGCTGTGCTGGGTGCGGGAGAGATGGGCGGCGGCATGGCCAAGGCCATCGCCCCGGTGCGCGACGCCGAGCTGGTCCTGGCCAGCCGGTCCTGGCAGCGGGCGCAGGAGTTGGCGCTCATGCTGGGGGCCCGCGCCGTCCACCTCGACGAGCTGGCGGCCGAACTCGTGGGTGCCGACGTCCTGTTGACATCCACCGCCGCCACCTCCCTGGTCATGGACTTCGACGAGTTGGACAAGGTGATGGCCGAGCGCGGCGGGCGGGACCTGCTCGTGGTGGACATCGCCGTTCCCCGCGACGTGGACCCGTCAGCGGGGGCGCTCGACGGCCTGACGCTGTGTGACATGTCCGATGTGCGGTCGTTCGCCGCCGCCAACGGGGGACACAGCGAGGCCGAGACCCGCAAGGCCTGGGGCATCGTCTACGCCGAGGCCGAACGCCACGGCGACCAGGTAGCGGGACGCGACATGGCGCCGCTCATCAGCGAGTTCCGGCGGCGGATCTGCGACATCTCCCAGGCGGAGTTCGAACGCTTCGACGCCCGCCTCGCCTCCCTCGCCCCCGAGCAGCGCCGCACGGTGGAGGCGTTGGTGCACGGGATCGTCAACAAGGTCCTACACGAGCCCACCGTGCGCCTGAAGGATGCCGCCCCCGACGGTGGGAGTGAGCAGCTGGCCGGTGCTCTCCGCGAGCTCTTCGACATCTGACTCCCCCTCCCCCGGGCCGCCGGAACCGGAGGAGCCGCGGCGGCTGCGTGTCGCCACCCGGTCCAGCCCGCTGGCTCTCTGGCAGGCAGCGGCTGTGGGCCGGATGCTGTTGGTCGCACACCCCGGCCTGATCACCGAGGCTGTGCCGGTCCGGACCGAGGGCGACCGCCTCGCCAACGCCCCGCTGGCGGACATCGGCGGCAAGGGGGTCTTCGTTCGGGCCCTGCAGGCGGCGGTCCTGGACGGCCGAGCCGACTTGGCGGTGCATTCGGCGAAGGATCTCCCGTCGCTCACTCCGCCGGGTCTCTGCATCGCCGCGATCCCGGCGCGCGGCGAGGTCCGCGACGCTCTCGTCGGGGGCCGGCTGGTAGACCTGCCGGCGGGAGCCGTGGTCGCCACGGGCTCGGCTCGGCGGCGCGGGCAATTGGCCGGGCGCCGCCCCGACCCGCGAGTTCCCCACCCCGGCGGGCACAACGCAACCCGCCGCGCCACAGCGGCGGGAGCCGTGGTCGCCACGGGCTCGGCTCGGCGCCGCGTGCAATTGGCCGAGCGCCGCCCGGACCTGCGATTCACCGACCTGCGCGGCAACATCGACACCCGGCTGGCCAAGGCGGCGGACTTCGACGCCGTTGTGATGGCCCTCGTCGCCCTCGAGCGCCTCGGGCGCAGACCGGTGGTCCTGCAGGCCCTGGATGTCGACGTGATGGTGCCGCAGGTCGGTCAAGGGGCCCTGGCGGTGGAGTGCGGTGCCTACGACACCGGGTTGCGCCGGCTCCTGGCGGCGATCGAGGACCCGACCACCCGCCGTTGCGTGGATGCCGAGCGGGCCTTCCTGGCTGCGTTGGGGGGAGACTGCACGATGCCGGCGGGGGGGCGGGCCCCGCCCCCCCGCCGTGGCGTGGAGGCGGAGCGGCCCTTCCGGGCGGCGTTGGGGGGAGACTGCACGATGCCGGCGGGGGCGCACGCCCGCCTCGCCGGTGGAGCGGTCCACGTGCGCGGCGTGCTGGCGCCCGCAGAGGGCGAGCCGCTGCGCCGTGCCGAGGTCAACGACGGTGACGCCGCCCGGGCCGGGCGGCGGCTGGCCGAACTCCTGGCGGGGCCCGCTGCGTCGGGGTCAGAGGACGCTCCCACTGTGGGGTGTGATGGCGATGCCTGACCGGCGACCACTGGCGGGGCGACGGATCCTGGTTGTGCGCCCCAGCGCGCAAGGCATCGCCAGCGCGGGGGCCCTGCGCGGCGCTGGAGCGGAGCCTGTGCTCGTGCCGCTCATTGCATTGTTTCCCCCCTCCGACGGAGGCGCCGCCCTGGCCGAGGCCGTGGGGCGCCTTGCCGGATACGACTGGCTGGTGCTCACCTCGGCGAACGGTGTGCGGCGGCTGGCGGCATCGTTGGGAGGCGAGGATCTGCCGGCGAGCCTGCGGGTCGCGGCGATCGGTCCTGCGACCGCTGCGGCCCTCGCCGGCATGGGTGCGACGGTCTCGCTGCTGCCCGAGCAGTACGTCGCCGAGGCCCTCGTGGCGGCCTTCCCGGCGCCGGATGGGCGCGACGGCGCTCGTCGGGTACTCGTCGTTCGGGCCGAGGTGGCACGTGACGTGCTACCGGTGGGGCTGGCGGCCAAGGACTGGTCGGTCGACGTCGTGGCCGCCTACCGGGCCGAGCCTCGGATCCTTGCGGCCGCCGAGCGCGCTGCTGTGGCTGGCTGCGACACCGTGATCTTCACGTCGCCCTCGGTCGTGGAGGCGTTCTGCGATCAGCCCGAGCCGTTGCCGGTGCCCGAGACGGTGGCGGCCATCGGACCTGTCACGGCCGCCGCCGCCCGTCGCCGGAACCTGACTGTGCATGTCGAGGCCACCGAGCACACCATCGAAGGTCTCGTTGCCGCCCTGGCCGCCCACGACGTCGCGGCGGACTAGAGCAGGCCGATGTCGGCTGCAGCGGCGACGACTCCCCGGTTGGTGCGCGCTTCGGGGGCCGTCGCGGCGGACTAGAGCCGGCCCATGTCGGCCGCGGCGCGGCGGGCCGGGATGATCACTGGGCGCCGTTCGTAGACTCGGGCTCCGTGGCTTTCCCCACCCAGCGCCCCCGCCGGCTGCGTCGCACCGCCGCGCTGCGGCGCCTCGTGGCCGAGACCACGTTGCGGCGTGACGACCTGGTGGCGCCCCTGTTCGTGCGCGAGGGCATCGACGAGCCGCAGCCGGTGCCGTCGCTGCGCGGCGTTGCCCAGCACACGGTCGCCTCGCTGCGCCGGGAGGTCCGGCGCCTCGCCGACCTGGGCGTGCCGGCGGTGATCCTGTTCGGCGTGCCGGCCCGCAAGGATGCCGAAGGTTCGGAGGCCTGGAACCCCGACGGCATCGTGCAGGTGGCGCTGCGGGCTCTGCGTGACGAGGTGGGCGACGACGTCGTGCTCATGGCCGATCTCTGTGTGGACGAGTACACCGACCACGGGCACTGTGGCATCGTTGCCGCCGACGGATCGGTGGCCAACGACGCCACCCTGGCCATCTACCAGCAGGCCGCCGTGGCGCAGGCCGCTGCCGGTGCCCACGTGTGCGCGCCCAGCGGGATGATGGACGGCCAGGTGGCGGCGATCCGCAGCGCCCTCGACGGTGCCGGCCACCGGGAGGTGGCGATCCTGGCCTACGCCGCCAAGTACGCCTCGGCTCTCTACGGGCCGTTCCGCGACGCGGTGGACGTGACGATCCGCAGCGGTGACCGCAAGGGCTACCAGCAGGACTGGCGCAACAGCCGTGAGGCGCTCACCGAGGTGCAGGCCGACATCGCCGAGGGGGCCGACATGGTCATGGTCAAGCCGGCTGTCACCTATCTCGACGTGATCGCGCGCACCCGTGAGGCGGTGAACGTGCCGCTCGGCGCCTACCACGTCTCCGGCGAGTACGCCATGATCGACGCGGCGCACCAGCGAGGCTGGATCGATGGCCCAGCGGTGGCGCTGGAACAGTTGACGGCCGTCAAACGCGCCGGCGCCGACTTCGTGCTCACCTACTTTGCCGGCGAGATGGCAGAGGCACTCGGTGGTTGATCCGCACGTGCCGGTCGCCGGCAACGCGGCGGCAACCAACGTCGAACTGTTCGAGCGAGCCTGCGAGGTGTTGCCGGGCGGGGTCAACTCGCCGGTGCGGGCCTTCGGCTCGGTCGGAGGGACGCCTTACTTCGTGGCCCGCGCAGAGGGGGCCCACGTCTGGGACGTCGAGGGCAACCGCTACATCGACTACGTCCAGAGCTACGGGCCCGGCATCCTGGGCCACGCCCCGCCGGCGGTGGTCGAGGCGGTGAGCGCGGCCGCAGCCGACGGCACCAGCTACGGGGCACCCACCGAGCGCGAGGTACTCCTCGCCGGCGAGATGTGCGCCCGGGTCCCGGGACTCGAGATGCTCCGGTTGGTCTCCAGCGGCACCGAGGCGGCCATGTCGGCGGTGCGCCTGGCGCGAGGCGCAACCGGCCGCAACAAGATCATCAAGTTCGCCGGCTGCTATCACGGCCACTCCGACTCCCTGCTGGCAGCGGGCGGCAGCGGGGTGGCCAATCAGGGCCTCAGCGGCTGCGACGGTGTCACGCCGGGTGCTGTCGCCGACACGGTGGTGGCGCCCTACAACGTGCTGCCCGACATCGACGACTCCACCGCGGCCGTATTGGTGGAGCCGGTGGCGGCGAACATGGGCCTGGTGGCGCCGGCGCCCGGCTTCCTGGAAGGGCTCCGGGCGGCGTGCGACCACACAGGGGCGCTGCTGGTCTACGACGAGGTGATCACGGGTTTCCGGCTGGCCGGCGGCGGCGCCACGGAGTTCTACGGGGTGCGCCCCGACCTGTGGTGCTTCGGCAAGGTGATCGGCGGGGGTCTTCCGGTGGGTGCCTTCGGAGGCAGCCGCGAGCTCATGGGCCACCTGGCGCCGCTCGGCGGTGTGTACCAGGCGGGCACGCTGTCGGGCAACCCTCTGGCCACCGCAGCAGGGCTCGCCACGCTGGAGGCGCTGGACACGGCGTCCTACGAGCGACTCGAGGCCACCGCCATGCGGCTTGCGGCCGGCCTCGAGGAGGCTCTCGCCGACGCCGGCGTGGAGGCGGTCGTGCCACGGGTCGGCTCGCTGCTGGGCCTGTTCTTCGGAGGCCGAACCCCCCGCAATTTCGATGAGGCGGCCGCATCGGTGGCGAGCGGGCTCTATGCACCGTTCTTCGGTGCCATGCTGCGCCGCGGTGTGGCGCTCGCCCCCGGCCCCTACGAGGCCATCTTCGTCAGCGTGGCCCACAGCGCCGCCGACATCGACGCCACCATCGCCGCCGCCGGAGAGGCCGCCGCCGAAGTCGCTGCCGAACTCTCCTAGCCCCCGGCACCGTCGCCCTCGGGGGCCCGAGGCAGTCCGGGTGGGGGCGCTGGGAGCGCTACGGCGGCCTCTGAAAGTGGCACGCCTGCGCTAGCTCCCGGCACCCCCACCCGCGGTGGTATGCGACAGTCCGGGTGAAGTCGAGGGGTGGATCAGCCGGATTCCCGGGATTGCCGAGACATCTGCACCAAGGGTTCGCTGGCTTCCCACAGCCTGGCCCCGTTGTCCGGGTCCGAGGCATCGGGCGAGACCTGCTTGCGGTGCATCATGTGCAGGTACATCCCGGTGGAGTTCCCCGCTTCGGGCGCGCAGCAGAGGTGGACGACCGGTCCGATGGCGGTGGTCGGAGACTGGAAGAAGCGTCGCAACCAGGCGGCGACGATCGGTCGCAGCAGGTTCGGCGCGTCTTTGGTGATGTTCGTGGCGACCCCTCCCGGGCACAGCGAGTGCACGGCCACATCGACCGTCCCGCCGGGGTTCAGGCGGCGGGAGAGCTCGGTGGCGTACGTGCAGAGGACCAGCTTGCTGGCGGCGTACTGCCGCATGCTCTCGCTCATCTTGTGCTCGGTATAGGCGCCGAAGCGATCGAAATCGATGGCCGGCGCGGAACGATGCGAGTCCGATGCGACGAAGATGATCCGCGGGGTCTCGCCGGCCCGACTCGATGGACCGATGACACCGTCGGAAAGCCAGCGGTCGATCATGACCCGGTTGGCCAGGAAGTGCACCGCGAACATGACCTCGTATCCCTGCGGCGTCTGCTGTGACCGGCGCGACATGACACCGGCGTTCATGAGCGCGATGTCGATGCGGACGCCGCGCCGCTGCAGCTCGTTGCAGCAGCTATGCACCGAGCGAAGGTCCGACAGATCCACCTCGATCAGCTCGGTGGCCTCGGACCCCGACAGGCGCCTGATCTCGCCGACCGTTTCGGGGTGACCCGGCCGGCAGGCCAGGATCATGTTCCCGCCGCGCCGGGCGAGTTCGACCGCGGCAGCGTGACCCAGTCCGCTGTTGGCCCCGGTGACCAGGCAGGTCTTGCCGTCGATCCGCACGTCCTCGGGGAGTGGGCCGAGGTCGGGAACCTTGAGTCTCCTGAGGTCACCGAGCGCCGTGACCATGGCGCTGACCACGTTGCCGCCACTTGATTTCGGCGTTGCTCGAGTCATGGGGAGTGGGTGTTTCCCGCTCGACCGCCGGTTCCGGCTCGAGGGCCGGCTGCGGTGCTATTCGAACGGGATCGCATGTGCCTCGCGGTAGGAGGAGAACGCCTCGTCCACGTCTTGGGTGCTCAGGCCGAAGTCGTCCAGCCGGTAGATGTGCGGTCCGAAGCGGTTCTTCGGGTTCGCTTCCAGGCAGCGTGCGGCCTCGCGCTCGGCTTCGTCATCGAAAGCGATGCCCGCCTGCTCGCAGATCCGGCGGAGCTCGGCGATCGGGTCACTCGTCAGGTCGTAGTAGGAGACGTCGATGAAGTGGTGGCCGTCCGCATCCGCTCGGACTCCCATGGACCGTTGCACCATCCTGCGGGTCTTCCTGCACCAGTGTTGCCCGATCTCATACGGATCGACGTGATCGCTGAACATGCCCCGGGCGTGGGCCACCAGGCTGCAGAACGAGGCGACCGCCTTGCGCGGATCGCGGTGGGTCTGCACGATCGTGGCGTCGGGGAAAGCGCTCCTGAAAGCGTCGAGGTGCTCGAGGTGCTGCGGGGTCTTGAGCACCCAGATACTGCCCGGGCGCTGCCAGCAGAGCACTTTCAGGACCCGGTGGAAGTATTCGTAGGTCCAACCATGGTCCTGGCCCTCGAGCCAGCGGGAATAGCTCGGCACAGACATGGTGGCCTCACTCGACTGGCTCATGAAGGTGAGATCCATCAGCAGGACCTCCTCCTCCGGCTCGTCGCGATCGATCGGATGGATCGCCTGGAACTGCGGCGCCAGATAGAAGAACGCTCGCTGGGCCAGAGCTGCACGCCGCTCACGCGCTCTCTCCCCGCGTTCGGGATCGTCGAGAACCGGAACCGGGTTCAGGACTTCCGCTCCTGCGATGCCTCGGATCTCCGGATGGGAATTCAGCAGGCGCTGCAGCAGGGTGGTGCCGGTGCGCTGCAATCCGGTGATCAGAACGATCCTGCCGAGGTCGATGTCGCCGATCTCGGGGTGCTTTCTGAACAACTCCTGGATCCGTAGCCGGGTCATCAGCGCGGCGGCAAGGCGCGACTTCTGTAGCTGACGGCCCGTTGTGGTCAGTCGGGCTTCGTCGTTGATGGACTCGACGAGCACGTCCAGACCTCGCAGGTGTCCGTCTTCGCCGAAGTCCGCCAGCCCGGTCTTCCGCAGCGCATGGGAGATGAGCGAGTCGGCTTCCAGGCGACCGGATAGTCCGAGGGTCGGGCCCGCCCGCCCGATCCGGTTCAAAGCCCTGACCGGCAGGGGGCGGTAGGGGTTTCGATAGTCCGTGGAGGTCACGAAACGCTCCCGACTGTGGGGTCGACGTTCCGGTGGGCCGGTCCTGGCAGGCCGGAGAGTTCGACCAGCCGGGTCCGGGGTTGCGGGTGTTCCTTCGCCCGCACCCACCGGAAGCACATGGTGCCAGATGCGTGGCCTGCGGTCTCGATCCAGTTGGGATGGCCGGGGTCCTCGTGCGCCACGAGCAGGCGCACCGAGCCGTCTTGCTCGTAGTGGGCGAGGTGCTTGTTGGTGTGGATCCTGAAGTGGCGGTAGTCGAGCGATTCCATCCAGTAGTTGTTCAACTGGAAGTTCCAGTGCTCGCATTCCGGAGGCATGACTTCGATCACTAGGGCCTCGTCGGGGGCGATCGCCCAGTGGCTGTGGTAGTAGGTGATGTTCGGGTCTCCCCCGGCGGCCAGCGACACCTGCGGATCGAACAGGGGCAGTTCGTTGCTGTGCTTTTGGAAGTCGCGTGCCCACTTGGCGAATAGGAGGGGCGCGCCGGCGGTCAGCGCCGCCGCCTTCTGCAACCCCTCGTCCAGTGCCTTCGGGGTCAGGTGAGAGGCGCGGCGCTCGTCGTCAGCGCAGTTGATGCGCTCGATGGTCAGCTCAGCCGGGGATTCCGTGTTCCGGTCACCGAAGGTCTGGCGGACCACCAGTGTCCCGGTCTCCGGACTCATGGGAAGCCAGTTGCCGCCCTGGGTGTTGCTGCTCACCACCAACTCGAAGCGACCGTCGGTGTCCATGTCGATCTGATCGGACTCGATGTATCCGGTGGGGGGAAGACCGCCGCCCCGGCCGTAGTTGCCGGACTGGGTTCCGAAGCTCAGGTAGGCGATGGTGTTGCGCCGCCCGGTGACCCGGTAGTCGTAGGTCCCGTCCAGCGCGGCCGTCAGGTAGAAGTTGTCGGGGTTGTCCGCACCCAATTTCGTGGTCGCGTCCACAACGCGATGCAGCACGGGCGCCTTGGGGTCGGCGTGCTCGATGAACGCCATCAGCCCGGCACGGGCGAGCCGGCTCAGATACCGGTATCCCTCGGCCTGGTTGAACGGATCTCGGGGAGCCCCGGGGAAATTCAGGGCGGCTCCTGCCGCTTTCAGCGAATCACAGAACTCGTCCCAGGACTTGCCGCTCACGACGCGCCGGGCCGCCAAGTCCTCCGGGGTCTTGCCGCGGAGCCTCCGGACGACCAGGGAGACCCTTCGAAACAGGGCGAGGAGGCCGATTGCGAACTTTCCCATGGCGCACCGCTCCGGTCGATTCGGTCGACAATCTACGAGACCGCTGAGTGATACAGCGGGCCACACGCTCCGTCATCCCGGCGAACGGTCAACCGGAATCGGGGTCACGTCCACACCACCGGCGCCAGCCTGACACCACCTCCAGCACACACCGCAACACTCACAGCCGGAATCCTTGGCCCAGCGGATCCGACGGCGCTCGGCCCCGTTGCTCAGCGCACTTCCGGGTGGCCGCCAGTGTCGGGGGAGTGGGGCCGCCTATGGGCCGTTGGAGGGGGCGGATTCGCCTGCCGGGTGTCGTACGAAGCCATTCTCGGTGAGATGATCCAGGACCAGGCGGGCGTTGTCCAGCACGGAACTCCGGACGGTGTCCAGCGTGATCTCCGGGTTCTCCGGGGCCTCGTACGGATCGTCGATGCCCGTGAAGCCGGTGATCTCGCCGCGGCGCGCCTTGGCGTACATGCCCTTCGAGTCACGCTCCTCGCAGACATCGAGGGGCGTGTCCACGAACACCTCGATGAACCGCCCGGAGCCGACCAGGGCGCGCACCGCGTTCCGAGTGGCGCTGTACGGGCTCACGGCCGCGCAGATCGCCACGCCACCGTGACGGACGATCTCAGAGGCGACGAATCCGATCCGCAGGATGTTGGTGTCCCTGTCCTCCTTGGAGAAGCCGAGTCCCTTGGACAGGTGCGTTCGCACGACGTCGCCGTCCAGCAGGGTCACCTGCCGTCCCCGCTCCATGAGCAGACCGATGAGTGCCTCGGCCGTTGTGGACTTCCCCGAACCGCTGAGGCCGGTGAACCAGACACACACGCCCTGGCGATGCTTCGGGGGATGGCTCTCGGCCAGGATCTCAGCCACCTCCGGGCGGGTGAACCAACTGGGCAGGGCTCGGCCCTGGCCCAGATAGTCCTCACGCACCTGTGTCCCGGAGATCGAGACCGTCCTCGCGCCCTCGGGAAGCGCGGTGGCTTCTTCGTACCTGTCCTCGTCGGGGACGTACACCATCTCGCCGAAGGTGACGGCCCTCACCCCGGTCTCGGTGCTGAACCGTTCGACGATCGCCTGGGCGTCGTAGGGGCCGTAGAACGGTTTGCCCGTCGAGTCCACTCCGGGACTGGCATGGTCACGGCCGACGATGAGGTGGTTGGCGCCGTAGTTGCGCCGGATGATGGCGTGCCAGAGCGCCTCGCGGGGTCCGGCGAGCCTCATCGCCAGCGGCAAGAGCGACAGGAGCACCCTGTCGGGCTCGTAGTGGTGCCGGGTAAGCGCCTCGTACGTGCGGACGCGCGTGTAGTGGTCCACGTCCCCGGGCTTGGTGAGCCCGACCACGGGGTGCAGCAGGAGGACGCCGTCAACTCGGGCGGCGGCCCGCTTGGTGAGTTCCTCGTGGGCCCGGTGAAGCGGGTTCCGGGTCTGGAAGGCCACCACGTTCGGGTGGCCGTAGCCGACCAGGGTGGCGCGCGTCGCTGCCGGGGTCTTGCGCAACGCCGAGAAGTCCTGGTGCGGCGGGGTCTGCAGCACCCGCAGCGGGCCGGAGATGTTGACCCTGCCCCAGCGGTGCATCTCCGACACGAGGGGATGCCGCACGTCGTGGGTACCGAAGACCTCCCCGGCTACCTCGTCGAGGTCCCACTCGTAAGCCTCCTGGACGGTCATGACTGCCAGCAGCTCGTTGCGTGAGTCGCGCAGCGCCACGTCGCCGTCGAGCCCGATGGACGACGGATCGTCGACCGGCAACGTCACCGGTATCGGGAAGAGCGTGCCGTCGCCGAGGCGCATCTCGCCGACGGTTCTCCGGTGGTCGTCGTGCCCCATGAACCGGTCGAGGGGCGAGAACGCGCCGGTGGCGAGGAGCTCGAGATCGCAGGTGGCCCGGTCCGACAGTTGGATGCTGGGAAGGCCGCCGGCGCGGGCCTTCAGATCGGCGGCCTGCTCCGGCGGGACGATCAGGTCGACCAACTTCCCGCCGTAGGGCGAAATGAATGTGGGCTTGTCGCTCAGGGTTGTCAGTCTCGCGCCTTCCAGGCTCGCGCACGGTCCACAGGGTTGTTCTAGCCGAAACCGCCCCGGCAATGACCATTCCAAGATCACAACGCCATCTCCGATGCTCCGCCAGAACGGCTGCAGAGCAGGCACATGTCGTTGATGTCGGTTCCCCCGCCGTGTTCCCAGCGCCCGACGTGGTGGGCCTGGCACCAGTTGGGCGAGACGGCGCAGCCCACGCAGCCCACGCAGCCCTTGTCCCGGGCGGCGAGCACTGAACGCTGGTGCTTGGTGGCGTGCCGGCGGCCCCGGCCCAGCCACAGCGGCCGGCTCTTCTGGTCGAAGATGGCCGGCACGATGTTGGCGTCGCACGCCGGCCGGAGCAGTTCCTCCTCGTCGTCGCCGCTGCGCTCGTTGACATGATCGATATATCGATTTGACCCAAGACCGCGCAGAACCAGGGCTCTGTGTCGGCAGCCACCGAGCCACCTACCGCGCTCACGCAGTCAGCTCTCGGCCTCGGAGGGTGCGCGGACAGATCGCCGCCACCGACCGACCATCTCGCTCGGTGCCTGTCGCCAGTACGCCCACCAGCGGAGTCGCTCGTGCCGGCCAGAGACTGAAACCCAACGAAACTGGT
>MKWU01000558.1_pt1 | contig 70601 bp, 77 predicted proteins | sample 809101 | NCBI WGS metagenome assembly MKWU01 (sample SAMN05860141, study PRJNA318959) | sponge metagenome | host: Aplysina aerophoba | place: Slovenia: Piran, Adriatic Sea, Gulf of Piran | collected 2013-05-07
AGCCGCAGAGCAACACTTCACGATTTTTATCACCGCAGATCAACAGTTGCGCTATCAACAAAACCTGACCGGCAACCCTCTCGCCATTATTGTTCTTCCAACAAATCAAGTGCCAGTAGTGCTAAACCTGCTTCCTCGTATCCGTGAAGCCATCGCCGACATTCAGCCAGCGACGATCATTGAAGTTCCCTTGCCTTCATCTCTAGGCCAGTAGGCTTTCCCGTCAAGGCGACAGTTCGACAATCGAGGAGTCGGCGTTTCGGTTCATGCCCCGGGGTGTCCGCCATAAGAGGATTCCCCTTCAGTTAAATTACATAAAAATACGTATAAAAGTAGGTGGATATAATGTGGGATAAAGAAACCGTAAACTAAATAAAATCAATAAGTTATAAGCATATGTGGCGCTGGCCTCCAGCACCACTTCTCCCGCCCCATTTCAGTTGCGTTGCCGACGCTGCTCTGATCGGATTATCCAGTGACCCTGATGAGTTACGCATGCAAAACGTTTGCCGATTTCGATCTGCGTGTCCTGATCTGATGAACTCTGACCTCAACTCGATGATTGAGGGTTGCCAGGATTTTGATCATTCGATCCATGGAAAAACCTTTGAGGTCGGCATTTCGGATCCGGGTGATGTCCGCCGGATCAATCCCCGTGATAGAGGCGGCTTTTCGTTTTGAAAAGTTTCGCTCATTGAGAATCCCAATAATTTCCGCTGCGAGTGTCGCGCGGGCGTTTTCCAGTTCAGGATTGGGAAGGCCAACGTCCCGAAAGGGGTTAGCACTGCCGCGTACGACTTCGAGTCGTTCTTTTTTCATCATACATTCTCCTTCAGCCATTTTATCCTGTCTCTAATCACGTCGATATCTTGTTTGGGCGTCGAAATGCCCTTCGTTGATTTTTTCTGAAAGGAATGAATCACCCATAAGTCGGTGCCTATCTGCACGGCATAGACGACGCGGTAAGTATTGCTGCTGTGCCGCAACACGATTTCATAGACCCCGGATCCTAGGCCCGTCATGGGTTTGGCAAGATCGGCCTTTTGTCCTTCGGCCGCTATTTTCAGGGCGCGGATCATTTTTTGGCGAGCCTCAAGAGGAAATTTCGTAAAATCCTTTTGAGCCGCTTTGACCCATGAAATCACCCGCATTCCTATATGGTGGTATATTTACCACTACATGTCAAGGTGTGTAGGTCGGATGAGCCCTTCGACTACGCTCAGGACAGGCGAAGCGTAATCCGACACCGTTGGGTGGATGGAACGGTTACTTCGTCCCAATAACCATGGATTCGGGACCTGCCAGATGTTCGACGCGCGTTTCCCGAAAACCGGCTTCTTTCATCCATCCGCAGCAATCCGCGCCTGTATAGTCGAATCCTCCCGTCGTTTCAATGAGCATCGTGAGACTCAATAGCAACCCGAACGCATTTTTGCGGCGTTCGTCATCAATGATCCCTTCGAAGACCAGGAGGACGCCACCGTCGGGCAAGGCGTTATAGGCTTTTTGGAGCAGCGCCTTTTTCTGCTCCAAATCCCAATCGTGCAGGATGTGCCCCATGGAAAGCACATCTGCGGAAGGCAGTTCATCGGTAAAGAAATCCCCGGGGATGAATTTGAATCGATCGCTCAATCCGAATGATGCCACGTATTGTTCAAAGATGGGTCCGGTGACGGGAAGGTCGAACCCTCCGCCGGTCAGATGCGGATGCGCTTTGCCGACTTCGACGACCAGGCCGCCTTGAGCCGAGCCGATATCGATCAAAGTTCGATAGTCCTTCCATGGAAAGTTTTGCGCAATGGCTTTACTGGAGCCCATGCTGACGCCGGTCATGGCTTGCATGAAGCTTGCCAGCTTGGCCGGATCGCTGTAGAGGATGTCAAAAACGTTTTTCCCGTCTTTGACTTCGTTTTGCGGGAGGCCGGTTTTCAACCCCTCGGTCAGGGAGCCCCAAAATCCATACAGCCGGTCGTTGAGCATTGACAGGAATCCACCGATATACGATGGCTTGGCTTTATCAAGATACAGGTCCGTCTCCGGTGTGTTGGAATAGAGCCCGTCCTGCCGGTCCAGCATGCCCAAGGCTACCAACGCGTCGAAAAAGTCCAAGGCGCTTCGCTCGTGCAGACCTACTTGTTTTCGCAGGGTCAGGGCATCCATGGGCTCTTTTGCCAAAACGGTAAAAACTTCAAGTTCGACTGCGCTGAGTAAGGTCTTGGATCCCCAAAATGCCGTGCCCAAGTGCATGATGTTTCCAGGAGTCGGGGGTTGGTTCATGTGTTTGCCTCCAAATGGAATAAGTTGGTTTCTGACGCGCAACGGTCATAAGCAATATGCGCGATAAGATTTGATTCTGCCATGACGTGACGTTGTATCTCGAACGTGTCGCAATGATCAAGAATGATCCGGCCGGCGCGGCTGAATGCCGTGATCATGAGTGTTTTGTTGTTGAGTGCAGGCTGATTCAAGGATACACTTCCAGCAGGAAAGATTGAGTCTATGACGGCAGTCGCTGATTTCAAAAATGCTCTTGGACGGATTCACGTGGAGGATTTGGGTCTCTACGCGCACGTCCCCTTTTGTCGGGAACGTTGCCGATTCTGCGCATTTTATATGGAGCGTCCTCGGGAGAAGCGTGTTCAAACGTTCCTGGACGGATTGGAACAGGAACTCTGCCTGTATGCGCGTGACGTAGGGCTCCGCAAGATTCCGGTTCACACGATTTACTTTGGCGGGGGAACCCCGACGACTCTGCCTTCGCAGGACCTCATCGGGATTTTGCATGCCATCCGGCGTTGGTTTTTGGTGGAAGACGATGCGGAAGTATCCGTGGAAGTTCATCCGGGAACCGTCACGGCGGAAGCTCTTCGAGCACTCCGGCAGGCCGGGTTTACGCGGCTGAGCGTGGGCGGGCAATCGTTTGATCAGACCGAACTCCTGGAATTGGGAGGGCGCTCTTATGGAGTAGGCGTGAGGCAAGTCATCTCCTGGGCCCTGGCTGCGGGCTTTACGAATATTTCGCTTGATCTGATGTTCGGATTTCCCGGGCAGTCGATGGCATCGTGGCAAAGGACTCTGGACGAAGCCATCGCCCTTTCACCTCCGCATCTCTCCTGTTACGCCTACACCCTGGAAGAAGGTTCACCTTTTTATCGGGAGGTGATGCGGGGAAAGAGAGCAGAGCCTGACCAGGAATTTCAGGTCGTATTGGAAGAGAGAGCCGTCGAACGTTTGGCCGCCGCAGGCTTTGAGCGATATGAAATCTCCAATTATTGCCGGCCCGGCTATGAGTGTCGTCATAATATGCGGTATTGGCAAGTCCGGTCTTGTCTCGGACTTGGCCCGAGTGCGCAATCCTGCCTTGGTGACGCCCGGTTCGGAAACGTGGCAAATTTGGAATGGTATGCCGATTCCCTGAAGAGAGGAACGTTGCCCTTGGATGAGATCACGTGTTTATCCCATGACCAGGTAGACCGTGAACGCGTCATTTGGGGATTGCGGATGTTATCCGGAGTCAGGCTGAACCCTACGGAGAATCGGCAAAGACCCGGCCTGCGCCAAACAATTCGCCAATTGGGCGAGGAAGGGTTGTTGCAAGTGGAAGAACAAGGACGAGTGACCTTGACCGACCTTGGTCTGCGGTATGCCGATACCGTGGCCGTGGCATTGCTGTGAAGAAGCCGGGTCGTGAAGAAGAGTAGGTCGGAGTAGCTCTTCGACTACGCTTCCTTCGACTCCACTCCGTTACGCTCAGGACAGGCGAAGCGTCATCCGACAATTTCTCTATTTTTCATGCAAGATGCACAAAAACAAGGCAACTTGGTCGATGGTCCATGGCGTCTGACTGGAAATGGCTATTCACATGGTGGTCCACACGTAATCAACAAAATGTGCTGATAGAATCGAACACATTTCAGGTGGCATGGCAGATGAAATAAAGCTAATGTAAAAGATTAAATAATTTAAATAACTTATTATATATAAAGATTATTATTATTTTTAATAAATTAAGCCATGACTGACAAAACAAATAAGACCCCAGGAAGTGTCAATTGCAGGATTGAAGCGTCAATTCAGATTTCGAGAACGTTATCCACAGCCATGAAAGGGAGTTTGCCTTCATGTAAATTGAAGAAAACGGCTTATTGAAGTTCCACGTTCCATAGCGCTTGGAATCCCCATAGGATAAGAGCGAACGTCCCAATGGAGATGGCAAACGTCCCGGTCAGCAATCCAATGACGAACAGCCAATCACCGGAAGTCGCGCGGGGCGTCCGTTTGCTGGTATAACGGCGTAACAGCCGGGCATTTTTCAGGTTACTTCGAAACCAGATTGAAAATAGGTCGCCGAGACCCGGGATGGCACCGATTATGGTGTTGATGCCCACGTTGAAAGCCATCCTGACTATCACGATCTTCGGCACATCCAGTTTGACTGCGAGGAACAAAATCGTGGAACCGATGAAATTGGCGATCCAGTCACCCAGCCCCGGAATGAGCCCCAACAGGGCATCCAGGCCGAGGCGGATGGAAGTCCCCGGGATGTGAACGACTGAATCAAGAAGATGGGCGATGGAATCGGCGGACTCGCGCAGGGCTTCGCGTTGCCGTTCCTGCTCGTCGTCGGGAACGAACTCCAGGGGTTGTTGAGGAGAATCAGGATCGCTGGCCATGAAATCTCAAGAAACAGTCATGTATCGAAGAGATTGTTCGAACAAAACGGTCGTTTTGTCAAGACCCGGAAGGAGCCAAACCGGCTTGGCGTAGACCAGGCCGGCAGAGCCGCCTTCGCAGAACGGTTGCCCATGACAAGTCCTCGTGATCCCACATCCGGGTTTCTTTCCGGCGATCCACAATCCGCAGTCCGCAATCCGCAATCTCCCCGTCTTTCCAAATCCAGATTTCTGTCCGGCCTTCAATGCCACAAACGGTTGTATTTGGAGATCCATGCCCCCCAATTGGCCTCCGATATTGATGACCGGCGCCAATTGATGCTGGACATGGGGAAAGAAATTAATGAAATCGCGCATCGGTATTTTCCCGGCGGCGTGTTGGTTGCCGAGAATCATCGCCGTTCGACTGCCGCCCTGGAAAAAACGGCGGCCCTGATGGCTGATCCGAACGTCCCCGCGATTTTTGAAGGGGCCTTTCAATTCGAAGGGACGTTGGTTCGGGTGGACGTGATCGAGCGCGTCGATGGTGCCTGGAGGTTGATTGAAGTGAAAGCCGCTTCACGCGTGAAATCCGTACACCTCAATGACCTGGCGGTACAAACCCACGTGCTCCGAGGAAACGGCCTTGACCTGAACGGGGTGTTCTTGATGCACGTGAATCGGCAGTATGCCTATCCCGGGGGGGACGTGGATCTGCAACGCTTGTTCGCGCTCGAAGACCTGACCGAGGCGATTCATGAAAAACTGCCGGATATTCCTTCGCGCCTGGATGAGATGCGTGCGATGCTCGGGCAAAGCCGAGCTCCCGACGTCGAGCCGGATCACCATTGCCACGCTCCCTATGAATGCCCGTTCTGGGCGCATTGTACGGCTTCCAAACCGGCGAGGTGGATCTATTTTCTTCCCGGTCGTAAAGACCTCGTGCGTCGTCTGCGTCAACAGGGGATTGAGACCATCGACGAGATTCCTGCTCAGGTTTCTCTGGCGCCCTTGCAACAACGGATACGGGAGAACGTGGAATGGATGTCGCCCAAGCTGGCGGAGGTTCTGCAATCGGTCCGGTACCCGGTCCATCATTTGGATTTCGAGACGGTGATGCCCGCCGTTCCCTTGTATGCACATACTCACCCCTATCAGCCCATACCGATTCAGTGGTCGAATCATACGGAGGCGGAAGACGGATCTTTGAGGCATAGCGCCTATTTGTGTACCGAACAGAAAGATCCGCGTGAAGACATCGCCATGAGCCTGCTGGAGTCCGTAGGAGAGGAAGGGAGTATCTGCGTCTACTCCGAGTATGAACTGTACATCGTGAAGGCACTGGCCGAAGCCGTGCCCCGTCTGCGGAAAGATTTGCTGCGAGTCGGGGAACGCCTTTGGGATCTCTTGGACGTGCTGCAAAGTCATTATTACCATCCTGATTTTCAGGGATCGTTTTCAATCAAATCCGTCCTGCCGGCCCTTGTCCCGTCATTGGATTATGGCGACCTGGAAATCAAGGACGGCGCAACCGCCTCGGCCATGTATCACAAAATGATGTTTGCCGTGACCGATTGGGTCGAGCGTCAACGTGTGGCCTCGGCGCTACATGCCTATTGTGCACGGGACACGTTGGGAATGGTGGAACTGCGTCGCGTCCTGTCTGAAAGAGTCAATTTGGCGGCCCCGTCGTAGACGGGCGATGAGAGATGCCCTGTGATGAGACTCCCTTGTTCTCTTTGAGTGGCCGCCGGGAGACAAAGGAGAGGATCAGCTTGTGCTGAAGGAACTCTGCCATTGACCCGAGTGTGTCGCCTTGTTAGAATTCTTCGACGTGTCGTGTACTTGGGCATGCTCGGCAACTGAGCCTCTTGTCCCTTCCTCTCCTGGAGCATGCATTCCTTCATCAAATACTAGCAGAACGTTTTTATGATCAAGATCTTAGTGTTGCATGGGCCTAACCTGAATATGCTCGGGGTACGCGAGCAGGAGACGTACGGAAATCAGACCCTGCAATCCATCAATGACCGGCTCATGGAATTGGCGAAGGCCGAAGGGGTCACCCTTGAGTCGAAACACTCGAACAGCGAAGGAGAATTGGTTTCGTGGATTCAGGAAGCCCGCGGCCAATTTGATGCGATTGTGATCAATCCCGCAGCCTATACGCATACCAGTGTGGCTCTTCGGGATGCCATCTTGGGTGTCACCTTGCCGACGGTTGAAGTGCATTTGTCGAACATTCATCAACGCGAGGAATTTCGCCAACGTTCTTACCTGGCGGGGGTGGCCATCGGCCAAATCAGCGGGTTTGGGGCTTTGAGCTATGAACTCGGGGTTCGGGCGGTCGTTGACCACGTCAGAAGGGCCCGGGACAAGCAGCCGGGGTCAGTCGGGATCGCGTAGTGTTCCCTGGCAATCCCGGCGACGAATGCGTGAACGTAGACGTTTATTGATCATCTGAATTTTGGCGTGAGAGAAAGGATACGTGAATCGTGATTTCAACCGCAGAATTTCGAAATGGCACCCGGATGGAGTTGGAGGGTACGCCGTATTATATCGTGGAATTTCAGCACGTCAAACCCGGCAAAGGCGGAGCGTTCGTGCGGACCAAATTGAAGAATTTGAAAACCGGCCAGGTCCTGGAAAGAACGTTTCGGTCAGGTGAAAAGTTCGACGAACCGGATTTGGAGGAGTGTGAGATGCAATTCCTCTATTCGGCCGGTGATGCCTACACGTTTATGGATACTTCGTCGTATGAGCAGTTCACCTATCAAAAAAATCAACTTGGAGAGGACACCGATCTGCTCAAAGACAACACGACGGTGGAAATCCTGCTCTACGAAGGCAACCCCATCTCAATGCTGTTGCCGATGTTCATGGAGTTGGAGGTCGTGGAAACCGACCCCGGTGTTCGAGGAGATACCGCCTCCGGAGGAGCGAAACCCGCCATGGTTGAGACGGGAGCGACCATCAAGGTGCCGTTATATCTGGAGACCGGTGAGGTGATTAAAGTTGATACCCGGACCAGGGCATACGTCGAACGCGTCCGGGCGTGAGGCATGGACAGCGAACAACGAAAAGAGATTCAAGATCTGGTTGAAATTCTGAATGAGCAGAATTTGAACGAGATTGAAGTCCAGCGCGGGGATGTGCGCGTCCGGATACGACGTGAATCCACCGCGGGTGTGCAGGCGACTTCTTCCACGGAGCCTGGTCAATCGTCTGAAACGCTGGCAGACTCCGTGGCAAGTGAGTCGTCCCGGTTGTTGACGGTCATCTCGCCCGTTGTCGGAACGTTCTACCTGTCCTCATCGCCTGATGTCGAGCCCTACGTGGAAGAAGGGGATCTGGTGAGCAGGGGGCAGGTCCTGTGCATCGTCGAAGCCATGAAACTGATGAACGAAATCGAATCCGAAGTCGATGGGCGGGTCGTCAAAGTCCTGGTCGAGAATGATGCCGGCGTGGAATATGGACAACCCTTGTTTGTCATCGACCCTCTACCCTGAATCCCGTTCACTCCACGAGGAAAACCCGTGTTCAAGAAAATTCTGATTGCGAATCGTGGAGAAATTGCCCTCCGAATCATCCGTGCCTGTCGAGAGTTGGGGATTAAGACGGTCGCCGTCTACTCTGAAGTCGATGCGCGTTCTTTATACGTGCACCATGCGGATGAACAGGTCTGCATCGGTCCGGCCGACAGTGCCTTGAGCTACCTGAACGTTCCCAACGTGTTGAGTGCGGCGGAGATCACCGGGGCCGATGCCATCCATCCCGGCTATGGGTTTCTGGCGGAGAATGCGCATTTTGCCGAGATCTGCGAATCCATCGGCATCACGTTCATCGGGCCGACTTCCGAACATATCGCCCTGTTGGGCGACAAGTCCAAGGCTCGGGAAACCATGCTCCGGCATGGGATTCCCGTCATGCCGGGCAGCAAAGGTGAACTGCGTAATCTTGATCATGCCGTTCAGGTTGCGAGCGAACTCGGATATCCCGTGATGGTGAAGGCTTCGGCCGGAGGAGGAGGACGGGGTATGCGGGTCGTCAGTCGTGAAGCCGAGTTGGGGAAGGCCATTTTGTCCGCGCAGGTGGAAGCGAGAACGGGGTTTGCCCATGACGGCGTCTATCTCGAAAAATATTTTCCCGAACCCCGGCACGTGGAAATTCAGGTGTTGGCCGATGAACACGGCCACGCGGTTCATTTGGGGGAGCGTGACTGTTCCATCCAGCGGCGCTACCAGAAGTTGGTCGAGGAATCCCCATCTCCCGTTGTGGACGACTCCTTGAGAAAGGAAATGGGGAACGTGGCCCTCAAGGTTGTCAAAGCCGTGCACTATCGGAACGCGGGGACGGTGGAATTTTTGCTCGATCAAAATCGAAAGTTTTATTTCATGGAAGTCAATACTCGGATTCAAGTCGAACATCCGGTCACCGAAATGGTCACCGGCATTGACCTCATTAAGGAGCAGGTCCGCGTGGCCGCCGGAATGCCGTTAGGCATTCGACAGAAGGACGTCCGGTTGCAGGGTCACAGTATCGAATGTCGAATCAATGCCGAGTGTCCGGAGACCTTTGTTCCGAGTCCCGGCGTCGTCTCGCGTTTTCACGTTCCCGGGGGAGCGGGGATTCGAGTGGATACGTCCTTGGAAGCGATGGATCAGGTCCATCCCCACTACGATTCCTTGATCGCCAAGTTGATTGTGCATGGTCAGGACCGTGCGGACGCGCTGGCTCGGGCGCAGCGCGCACTCGATGAGTTTACCGTGGAAGGGATCAAAACGACGATTCCGTTGCAACGACTCATCTTGCGTGATCACGATTTTCAAAAAGGTGGCGTGTCCACGAATTTTCTCGACCGGTTGTTAGCCGGCCGCAGGCTGTAGCGTTTCGGCGCTTGTCCCGTGTCAAAACCTCCCCTTTCCGGCGTCTATCTGTTGTTGGATGAGCAGTGGGCTCCCCGGTATCATCTGCCGTTTGTGATGGAACTGGCAGCCGGGTGTGGGATCCGCTTGTTTCAATATCGCAACAAGACCGGAGCCCAGCGAGACATGTTTGCCAAGGCCAGGGAATTGCGGGACGTGGCCATTCGCTCGGATGCCTTGTTCATCGTGAACGATCGGTGCGACGTGGCCTTGGCAGTGGAGGCAGACGGGGTACACTTGGGTCAGGAGGATCTTCCTCTGGATTTGGCGAGAAATATCATGGGACACCAGAAGATCATCGGCATCTCCACCCATCGGCCAGAAGAAGTGACGCATGCGACCCGGGGAGGCGCGGACTATATCGGATACGGCCCTCTCTTTCCCACAACGACCAAAGAAACTCTCACAACGCCGGTGGGGCTTGCCGGATTACGGGACATTCGTTCTCTGACGCCATTGCCGGTGTTCGCAATCGGAGGGATTACCTTGGATGCTCTTGAAGAGATCGTTCAATCAGGAGCAAATGGCGTTGCCGTCGCCTCTGCGGTCCTCGATGCCTCGCACGTCGAGCAGACGATGCGTGACTTTATCAGTCACTTTCCCCCACCATCCTCGCCGCTTCACGAATAGTTGCATGGGTTGCGAGTGTCATGATGCCGCTTTCCCACTGGGAGGGGCGAACCCGTGTGTTTGCTCTCAGGCTGGGTTCAAAGGGGAGGGGGCCCAGGACCGGCACGTCACTGAGTTCGCGGATCAGCCTGACGGAAGACTCCTGCTGTTCTTCCGGGGTGATGTCCGTGTGATTGAGCAGAATCCCCAAAATCGGAATGTCCGCCTGCCGGAGTCCCATGAGGGTTAAGCGCGTATGGTTGATCGATCCCAGGCCTGTGGGACTCACGATCAGGCAGGGAAGACCCAGCAGCGCGATCAGGTCACGAACGTCACGTGTTCGAGTCAGGGGAACAAGAATGCCGCCGACGCCCTCTATGAGCATATAGTCACGGTTTACGGCAAAGGTCCGGTATGCATCGAGGATCGCGTCCAGGTCGATACGTTGTTGAGACGTTTGTGCGGCCTCGATTGGAGCCACGGGTGAGGGAAAGCCATAGAGATTGCGCACGTCCACGTTCTTGTGTGGCGCAAATAATCCCTTGAACCGGTGTCCATCCGAAGTGGTTGTGTCCGGCGTGGCGCCCGTCTCGATGGGTTTCATGATACCGACCGTACCGCCGGTTTGTTGAAGGGCCATGCCCAACGCAGCCGTCACCACGGTCTTCCCCACGTTCGTATCCGTTCCGGTAATGAAGACGCCTTTCGGTGGTTGCAGCGGCTGGTCCGGCACGTCGCTACCAGATCCGGTTGTCCATGTTGTAGACCTGACCGGAGATATCCCGAGTCGTGGTCAAGCGGTAGATGAACTCAGTGATCTCGTCGAGCGAGGGGGTGCGTCCCAGGACGTGGGCGTGAAGTTCGTCCGGATCCGGAAACGCGTCTCCGGCCAGGCGCGATGGGTGCCAGCCCGGAAAGATCGCGTTGACGCGGACGTTGGCCTCGCCGAGTTCCTGAGCCGCCGATTTGACCAAGCCCAAGGCTCCGGCTTTACAAGCCGCGTAGGCCGCCTGTCCTGCTCCACCCGTGGCGCTGCTGAGGGAACCCATGACGGTGACGGCGCCTCCTCGCCGTTTGGAAAACAGGGGCAGCCCTCTTTGAAGACAGAGAAACAGGCCGGTGAGATTGGTGTGCAGCATCCGTTCCCATTCTGATGGCGTGATGCGGACGGTCAGGCGATCGACGGTTGTGCCCACCGACCACACGAGCGCATCGAGTTCGGGCCACACGGTCTGCACCTGCTCGAACAGCACGTGGGTTTGACGTGAGTCACTCGTATCCGCCTGAAAGGATCTGCCCTCCCGGCCAAGTTGTTCGACTTTTTGCAGCACGTCGGCGGCCGAGTCGTCATTGACATGATAGTGGACTCCGACGTTCCACCCGTTTTGCGCAAATCGAAGACACACCGCGGACCCGATGGCCCCGGAGCCTCCGAGGACGAGCACCGTTGGAATGGAGGGGCCTTTGGAGCCTTGACCATGATGAAATGCTTGCTTCGATGCCATGGCTATTCTACTCTACCCCACCTGACCTCCCCTGTATAGACCGGGGACATGCTATTCTCCATCCCCCTCCTTTGTAAGGAGGGGTGAGGGGAGGTAGAGGCATTGGCCGGAACAACGAACCCCGGCGCGCTGTCTTGCCGTGCTGAAGGGGCTATGGTACGGTGAAAAGAGAGTTGAGCCTTCGTGTCAAAACGAAAAAGCAGGAGGAATCGTGGTCGGTACCGGGTTGAAAGCGCTGGTGATCTTGGGTCTTGTCGTGAACTGGAGCAGTCCCGGGTTTGGGCAGGGCACGCCAATCATCATCCAGGATGCGGGCGTCTATTTTCCCGATCAAACGGGCAACGAGTGGACGTATCGGGGGCGTGTACGCGAAGGGGTCGTCAATCAGATCGAGGATAAGACCTTTGTGAACGTCTCCAAGATCACGGGAAGAGAAAAAAAAGATGGTGTCATGGTCACGGTGTTTCACGATACCAATCCCGGGGACCAGGGGGCGACCGATAGTTATTATCTGCGTGATGCCGCAGGCATTCGCTACTATGGCTCCAAACCGGGAACGATCCTGGAACGGCAGTTGATCCCCTACCAAATTGTGCGGTTTCCTCTTGAAATGCCAAGTTCCTTTCATCAATTGGATCGAACAAGCCTTAACCTGGGTTTGGATCTTGATCGTGATGGACAGGCGGAAACAGTGGACATTCAGGCTACGGTGAGTATCGATGGACAGGAAGCCGTGACGGTGCCGTCAGGGACGTATGACAAGGCGATTCGCATGGAAGCGCACATGCAGTTGTTGGTGCATTTGTCCGGTGACGGTACGCGGATTTCCGGATTCGACACGATGACGCTGTGGTTGGTGAAAGGCGTGGGATTGGTCAAGTATATCGAACGTCAGATGGTTCCGATGGTCGGTGTCGGAAAGGACCGGTTGATTGAAATTACCGAGGAGTTGGAAGAAGCCAGCTTACAGGGGGGGACGGTCCTGCTCAGCCGGCGCGAATCCCCGGCGCATGGTGTTCTCACACGTCAGCCGTTGAACCATGAATTGTTCCAGATACCCTTTTCCTCCGGCCTTGACGCCTATCCCTGACAGGCGATGGCCCCCAAAGGGTTGTCGTCCGACCAGCGATCCGGTGATGGGGCGGTTAATGTAAAAATTTCCCACGTCGAAGGCTTCCCGGGCCCGGTGAATATTGGAGGGGCTCCGGGAGTATATCCCCCCGGTCAGCGCAAATTCCGATTGCATGGCGACGTGCAAGGCTTCCGTGAACGTTGAGCAACGTAACACCGCGACCACGGGACCGAAAATTTCTTCCCGTGCCATTCGATGTTGCGGCTGTATCCCGGTCACGATGACGGGACCCTGGAACCAACCCTCACCGGTCATTTTTCGGTCCAGCAGTATCATCCCTTCTTGCTTGGCGACGTCGACGTATGCTCGAACTTTCCGGAGGGCGCGTTCGTCGATCATCGGCCCCATGTGATGGGCCGGATTCTCCGGCGGACCGACACGTACGCTACGCGCGGCTTGGGTCAACCGTGCGACAAACTCTTCATACACCGGTTCGAGTATGATGGCCCGTGAACAGGCAGAGCATTTTTGCCCTTGATACCCGGTGAAAGATGACAGGACCCCGTTGACGGCTTCATCCAGATCCGCGGTTTCATCGACGATGATGGCGTTTTTCCCTCCCATTTCCGCAATGGTATGTTTCACATGCGATTGGCCGGGTGACACGTGTGCAGCCTGCCGGATAATCTCGAGTCCAGCTTCTTTTGATCCCGTAAAGGCGATCACGTGGATTCGGGGATGGGAGACGAGTGCTTCGCCGACGTCGGGTCCGCCCGGGAGAAAATGCAGTACGCCGTCGGGGAGTCCGGCCTCCTTATAGAGGGCGTACAAATGGTAGCCCATCATCGGCGAGCGTTCCGAAGGCTTGAAGAGAACGGTATTACCCGTCACCAACGCGGCCGAGACCATCCCGGTGGGAATGGCCAATGAAAAATTCCACGGGGAAATGACCACGGCCATTCCGCGCGGTAGCCATTCGAGATGATTCAACTCGCCCGGCTCATATCCCAAGAGTTGTGGACGATCCAGATGCCGCATGTGGCCGGCGTAGAATTCGAGAAAGTCAATGGCCTCGGCGACGTCGGCATCCGCTTCTCTCCAGGGTTTTCCCGTTTCAAGAATTTCCCACGCGGCCAAGTCAAACCGGCGTTGCTTCATGAGTTTCGCCACGGTACGTAGATAGTCAGCGCGTACGCCGGCCGGCGTGAGACGCCAGGACTGAAACGCTTCATGCGCGGCTTCAATCACCGGTTCCAATTCAGCGGGGGCATAACAGGGAACACGGGCAATGACCTCGTCCGGCCGGCTGGGATTGGTCGATACCAGTTCGTCTTGCAACTGCCCGACCGTCGAAGGTACGGCGAAGGAAGGCGACCGTCCGAGTTGTCCTTTGACCCGTTCGATGGCTTGAGTCATGGCAAGACGCGAGGTTTCACGTGAAAAATCCGTATGCGGTTCATTGCGAAACTGCGGGCTGAAATCCGGCTGAGCGAGAGAATTCGCCTGGGCAAGCGTTGTCTCCGGTGGGGCGAGTAAGACCTCAAGGGGCGTGTCCCGCTTCCGCTGTTGCGTGAGAAAGGATTCGTTGGAAGTGTTTTCCAACAACCGTCGCACGAGATAGGCCATGCCGGGCAGAAGTTGGCCGACCGGTGTGTACACTCTCACGCGACGACCGTATTGAACAATGGCGCGTTGCAACGAATCAGCCATGCCATAGAGCGACTGGTATTCACAGGTCTCCGGGCAGAGGCTCCGGGATTGGGCCACAGCCTCGGCATGAGCCAGACTGCGCAAATTATGAGTGCCAAAAGCCGGACGGAGCAGCGTCGGGTGGGCCAGCAATGTTTTGGTGAGATATTCAAAGGTGGCGTCAGTTTCGGTTTTCCGTCTCAACACGGGGACGGGCCAGCCTCGTTGCGTGTTGTGAATGTTTTCCTCGTCCCAATACGCGCCTTTGACCAACCGGATGGTGATGGGGAAGCCGCGTTGTCGAACCCAATCCACGAGGCGATCCAAGGTGTGGCCGGCATCCCGGAGATAGGCTTGGAGAGCAATGCCCGCCCATGGGTAGTTCCGATACGCGGGTTGCGAGAAAATCCGCATGAAAATCTCACAGGTCAAATCCTTGAGCTCATAGTGTTCCATGTCGAAGGTCAGCGATGCCGGCAGTTGCAACGCAACGTCCAGAATAGGCCGCAGCCGTGCAGCCACGCCTTCAAAACTTCCATCAGGATCAGCCGGGTCCAACTGTGAATACAGGGCGGAAATTTTCACCGACAGGTTCACGCGCGGGATGACCCCGAGGTGGTCCCGTTCGAGCAACGGCCGGCCGGGCCAATTCTGAGCCTGTGCATGATACTCGAGAAGAGCATTCACGCACCGGTCTCGATACTCATCGGCTTCTGCTTCGCTGACGGTGGTTTCACCCAATAGATCCACGGACGCACCGCGTCCCGACAACCACAGGTGCTTCAGGACCGGTATGGCGTGTTGTATCGAGTCTCCGGCAATGAACGTATAGGCCATGCGCGTGAATTGCCTGTGCAACACGAGGGCTCCGACGTGGACGCCGATCCGGGTGGCGGGAAGTTTCCGTAGCGTCCACTTGAGGGATTGGGGAAGAATCGGAGTGTGACTGAAGTATTCGGCAAGGAGCCGAGTAAATTGTTCATCCGTTTTGAGCGTGGGAAGCACGTCCACAAAGCGGAAGAGTTGGACTTTGAAATCCTCATCCTGCATGCCCCAGTCCAAGAGCAGCTCATTCCACCAGCGTTGACTCAGGACGGACGGGGGGCCGATTTTACAGTGCTCGGCCAACGTGCGGCCGATGTGCCGGATGGATGGTTCGAGGAGCGTATCCGCGTGCATGGCAGCCTTCCCTCTTCATTCTACTCCTTTCCCAACCAGTCAGGTAGATCGGAGTAGGTCGGATTAGCGCAGCGTAATCCGACCTTCCCCTGTTAATTTGTGGTCCGATGGGGTATGGTTTTCCTCGTGGTCGAGGGTTTGAGAGAGTTGGGTAGGTTGGATTAGCCCTTCGACTACGCTCAGGACAGGCGTAATCCGACAATCAGGTTGTATGGGCCATAGCACGGAGACCGAATATGGCGAATCAGAGTCAATTTAAAGTAGAACTTGAGCAAGAAGAAGATGGCCGCTGGATTGGAGAAGTTCCGTCTCTTCCCGGTGTGCTGGCTTATGGTGCCACTCGTTCCGAGACACAAGCTGCCGTTCAAGCACTAGCCCTTCGGGTCTTGGCTGACAGACTGGAGCATGGAGAAGCCCTGCCTGACACGTTACTCAACGTATCATTTCACGCGGCATGAGTCGCTGGCCTTCTACTCGCGCTCCTCGTGTTCTCTCTGCATTGCTTCGCATCGGTTGGTCGATTAAAAGAACGACAAGTTCTCACAAGGTCTTGGAACGACAGGGATGGGCAGACGTTGTCTTTGCCTTTCATGATAGCGTTGAAGTCGGCCCCAAAATGCTTGCCCGATTAGCGAAAACAACCGGACTGAGCCGGAAGATCGTTAGGTTAGCCAAAGCGTCATTTGACAATCCGCTACGGAATCCTCTCACTTTGGAAGAGGGCAGGGTGAGGGGACTGCCTGGGATTTGCCTAATGCGGTTTTTGTGCTCAGCCCCCGATTTCCCGGCACGGCTTGATGCGACGGCCGGTGATGTTGCCATTGGGTCCCAGGTTGTTCACAAAGCTGCCTGAGAGGAGTTGATCCTTCTCGCTCAGCAGCAGGCTTTCTTCCTGCACGATGCCTCGCGGGAATTCCCATCGGATGTAGACGGTATCTCCTTGGACTTGGATTGTGGCCGGTTGGGGATCCATCCGGTGGTATTGTGATGGGGGAGGGTAGACCATGACCGTCTTATGGTCGCCGTGGTTCTGGTGATTATGAATGAGCCATTGCCACGTCCCACACAGTCGTTGAAGCCCCTGTTCATTTTTTCGATCGTGACTCCATTGCCGGATTGCCTGCCAATGCTTCCATGCCCGCCGTTCATTTCCGACGTGTAATTGCAGGAGGGTGGCCCGGACGTGTGCCGTGGTGATCGGCAGAAAAAAATGACGGAGGAATCGATGGATGGACGGAGCCGGGTCCTCCTGAAGTGGCTTCTCCTGCCGGCCATCCTGTGTCGTCAGGCGATCCCAGGAATCGCGCAGTCGTTTCTTCACTCCCGCCGTTCCTTCGGTTTGTGCCAGGGTCAGCCAACTATCCGGAGTGCCGGTCCAGTTCGGATAGTGTTCATGGAGCCATAGCGTGAATACAGAGTCGTGTGGAGAAAGTGGTTGCGTGGTGGGATCAGGGCGCTGCAATTGCGCAATGGTTCCGGCCAGGGCCATGAGTGCAGGCAGGTCCGGTTGGGATGGCGTGAGCCACTTGAGTTGTTGTTGCCGGCGATCGAGAACCGATCGAATCGTGGACGCGTTGCCCTGATCAAGAGCGGCCAGGAGGTCGTTTGTGAGATGCCACGTTGCGAGGTTTGCCACAAGGGGGGACAGGTGTTGCGTGAGCCCGTTCGGGAGGGGGGAGTGGTCTCGCCTGCGTTGCAGCAGTCCTTTGGGTAATTCGAGGGAGGCTCCGAACGTTTTCAGGAAAAAGACCGTCGCGTCTTTATCAGAAACAAGGGCTTGAGGAGCTTTGTTTTGCAGGAGATTCGTAAAATCGGCTGCGAATAGAACGTGTGGCCATAACAGGAAAGCCGCGAGAATGACAGCTCGCCATCTCATCGAACGACTCGAACCCGGTGCTTGGAATCCCTCGACGTGAGAAACGTTCGGAATGCCATTGGAGGCACACGTGCTCAAGGTGCACATTGGCTTCGCTGGAGCCCCGGCGTCGCGTTACACGGGTAATTGTTTTTTGAGAAAAGAGATGGTGTCGTCCCAAGCCTGTCTGGCCGCCGGTTCATCGTAGCGGTCGGGCTGTACCTGGTCGCAAAATCCGTGGCTTGTGCCAGGATATTGACGAACTTCTACGGTTTTACCCGCTTCTTGTGCCACTTGCGTCAGTTGTGCAAGCCCCTCGGCCGTCACGGTCTCATCCGTTTCAGGGGCATGGTACAGGAGAGGACAATACATGTTCTTGATCGAGTCGAGCGGGTCGGGAAGTTTTCCGTAAAAGGAGATGGCTGCCCGCAACCGCTTTCGTTTGAGAGCAAACAGAATGGCCAAGGTTCCGCCCAAACCCAGTCCGACCGCGGCATGTGCGTTCCGCACGGTAAATTCCAAATTGGGGTCTTCGGGGAGATTCGCATTCAGAAATTCGCATGAGGCATTGATGTCCTGCAGGACCGTCGAAAGGTCGATGCGTTCGGACAGCGCCTCGGCGACTTCGGCATTGGCCGTGATCATGCCGCCCTGCCGGCCGTACAGGTTCGGGACCATGACGACGTACCCCTCACAGGCCAGTCGCATGGCCAGGTCTTTCCACTCCGCCGTCAACCCCCATTTATCGTGGAGCAGGAGGACAGAAGGAAACTTCCCCTTTTCCTGAGGCCAGTATTGAATCCCCTGGACTTGATGCTCCTTGGGGATTCTCGTGGCTGCGTAGGGGTCGACCATCTGGTCTTTATGGGTATCGAAAACTCCCTTACTGGAAAAACGAACGGATTTATACCCGATTTGAGCAGCGGTAAACGGTGTGACGTGATCCGGCATGATGGAACCGACTATATCCACCGGGCCGGAAGCTTGTCAACGAACGGGATTGTCGGCTATTCCGACAATCTTTCTCCGTCCCGATCAGACGGCAGGCCTAGGAGGCATGAAAAGAAAATTCGGCGAGTTCGGCGGCTTCCAGCCCTTCCCGGACCATGTCTTGGATGGACAGCGATTCTTCAGTTTGTTGAATGGTGTCGAGCCGGCAGCGCGTGTTCGGATGACGTGGGACAAACAACGTACAACAATCCTGGTCCGGTTCGATGGACGTTTCAAAGGTTCCGATTTGTTGGGCTTCATCGGTAATTTCAATTTTGTCCATCCCGATCAATGGACGAAGAATAGGGAGGTGAGCCACTTGGCTCACGGTTTGGAGGTTTTCTGCGGTTTGGGAGGCGACTTGTCCGAGACTGTCACCGGTGACCAACCCCCAGCAGTGTTCCTTTTCGGCCAGTTGTTCCGCAATCCTCATCATCATCCGTCGGTACAGGACGACGCGAACGGGGGCGGGAGAATCGACGACGATTTGGCGTTGAATCTCCCCGAACGGGACAAGGTATAACCGGGCCGTCAATTGGTAGCGCGTGAGAAGGGAAACGAGATCGCGCACTTTTTCTTCGGAAGCCCGTGAGAGATAGGGCCGGCCGTGGAAATGAACGAAGATGACCCTGCAGCCACGCTTCATCATCCGGTAGGCGGCGACCGGCGAGTCGATGCCGCCCGAGATGAGGCACAGCACGTTGCGACTGATGCCCGTGGGGAGTCCTCCCGGACCCGGGTATTTGACGAGCGAGAAGTACACGGTGTGATCGACGACTTCGACGACCACGTTGACGTCAGCCCCGTTCAGACGCACGCGTTTCCCGGTTGCGGCACAGAGGTACGCGCCTATTTCCCGGTTCAGTTCGATGGAGGTCTTTGAAAACCGCTTGTCCGCGCGTTTGGTCGTGACGCGAAAAGTCTCGAACGCCTTCCTTTCAAGTGCGCCGGCAATGGCTTCGCAAAGCGGCTGGAGTGCGGGCGTCTCGTAGTCGATCGGCAGGGCATGGGCCAGGGAACAGTTCGCCACTCCGAAGGTATGACGGATACGATCCTGTACGTCTTCCCATGCCGATTCGTTTGGAAGGCTGATCCGGATACGGCCGGAAAGCGGTCTGACTTCGGTCACGGTGGTTTTCTTAAGAGAATTCTGGAGGTGCTGGATCAACCGTTGTTCAAAAAAGCCCCGGTTGCGACCCTTGAGCGCCAGTTCGTGATAGTGAACCAATGCATAGGGCATTACCCTTCCGCCTCCAAGAACCGTTCGGCGTCTATCGCGGCCATGCATCCGGTGCCGGCGGCCGTGATTGCCTGTCGATAGTGAGGGTCCTGGACGTCCCCGGCGGCGAAGACTCCGGGCACGTTAGTCGCCGTCCCATGTGACGTTTGAATGTAGCCGTTGGCATCCATCTCGATTTGTCCCCTGAAGATCCGGGTATTCGGCGTATGCCCGATGGCCACGAACACTCCCTTGCAATCCAGCGTCGTCGTGTCATTGGTCACGCTGTCCCGCAGGCGAAGTCCCGTGACGACGTCGTCGCCCAGCATGTCTTCCACCACTGAATTCCAGCGGAATGAAATCTTTTCATTCTTCAGGGCTTTATCCTGCATGATCTTGGACGCCCGCAGTTTGTCCCGGCGGTGAACGATGGTCACGTGGGAGGCGAATTTCGTCAAGAATGTGGCTTCCTCCATGGCACTGTCGCCGCCTCCGATGACGGCGATAGGCTGGCCTCGAAAGAAAAACCCGTCACAGGTCGCACAGGTCGAAACCCCGTGGCCGAGGAGTCGACTTTCCGAGTCCAGGCCCAGGAGGTTTGCCGAAGCCCCGGTGGAAACAATCAGCGATCGGGCGTGAACCGTTTCTTCATCATTGATCGTGACGGCAAAAGGGCGCTGGTTGAGGTCGACCTTGGTCACGTCAGCCGTTTGAAAAGCCGTGCCGAATCGTTCGGCTTGGGCACGCATGTCCTGAATGAGTTGCGGCCCCATGATGCCCTGCGGAAATCCGGGAAAATTTTCAACGTCAGTCGTTAAAGTGAGTTGCCCGCCGGCTTGCGAGCCTTCAATCATAAGCGGTGAAAGGTTGGCCCGAGCCGTGTACACGGCGGCCGTGAGTCCGGCGGGGCCCGATCCGATAATGATAACGTTGTGCATGAAGATCTATCCTTTGTGAAAAAAATGAAAATGGTCAGGAATGACGAGGCCTGCTTGATTGCGTTCGCCGCGGCAACGCCGCTTCTTGAAGGAATTCCTGATACAGTTGTCGCACGTGCGGTCGGAGCCGGGTCACCGGCAACGTCCCATCCAGGATATGATCCGCAAATCGACGCTTGGTACGCAAGGGCAATTGTCCGCGAATTCGTCCCAAGGCTTCTTTTTTGGGCAGGCCGTCTCGCTGCCGGGCGCGCTGAAGTTGGATGGGCTGGGTGGCGGTCACGACAATCACACGATCCATTCGTTCATGCGCCTGCGCTTCGATCAAGAGTGCCGCGTCATAGATGATCACGGCATTCGGATGCCGCCTGGCGATGGCATTTGTTTGCCGGACCTGTTCGCGTGCCACGCGAGGGTGCACGATGCGATTCAGGGCCGACAGTTTCCGGGGATGATGAAAGACCAGCTTGGCCAAGGCGACTCGATCCAACGTGCGGTCGGCTTGAAGAACGGAGGGACCGAAGGTGTTGACAATCTCTTTCCACGCCGTTTTGCCCGGTGCCACCACGGTTCGGGCCAACTGGTCGGCTTGAATGACGAACGCGCCGCATTCCTGAAACAGGCCTGCCACCGTTGTTTTTCCGGAAGCGAGCCCTCCTGTGAGGCCTATCAATATCATCCTTCTAGTATAGGAGATTTTTGCCGATCTCCGAAAGTCGCATGGGATAACGGGGTGTCGAGGTTGTGCATTTGTTGATGGAATAAGGGGAGTTCCCACTAGAGTTGTTGTATCAGAAGGTCGTGAGCTTGACCGGGAAAAGGCGCTTCCTGTATGTCCCGTATGTCTTCAACAAAGAGACTCAAAACGAGGAAGAGACGGAAAGAAACAAATGGCAGTCAACAACGAGGACCCAAGCCGGATGACGAGAATTTTGGGGGAGAGTCTCATTTTGACCATTGGCGCTTTGCTTGTGTTGTGCGGCACAAGCGCGTTGCTCGCTCAAGAGCCAGGCGGATCTCGTGAACGCACGTCCGGTTCAGGATCAACCTGGTACGTGACCTTGGACGGGTCCGGGCACTTTACGTCCATTCAAGAGGCAATCGATCAAGCGCAGGATGGGGATACCGTCTTCATCAAGGCGGGGCGCTATGCCGAAGACGTGACGGTCCACAGTAAAGAAGGGTTGAAGGTCATTGGTGAAGGTCCGGAAAAAGTCTTTCTCGCGGGCCTGAAACGGGTCGGCACCTTGCATATCGGAAAGTGGCCCTATGGGGCCACGAACGTGGAAATTCGGGGTTTGACCGTTCAACAGCACGGCGGGTTGGGCGTCGGAATATTTAACGGCGAAGGAGTGACGCTCAAGAATCTCAAAGTCAACGGCTTCGTCTTCGGTCAACAAGTTCACAACGTGCACATTGAGCACTGCGTGGTGGGCGGCAGTGAAACCACGGGCATCGCGTTTGCGGATTCTCAAGCCACGCTGATTGATAATCTGATTCACGACAATGACCATGGCGTGTCGATTGGGGGCACGTCGATCGTGCATCTGGAACGGAACGTCATTACGCGAAGCTTGTTTGAAGGCGTCCTTGTGGCCGATCAAGCCGAAGCCATGTTGATTCAGAATACCCTTGTCAACAACCAGGGAGGCGTGAAGTTTCAGGACGATGCCGTGGGCACGGTTGCCGGCAATATTATCGACGGAGCCAAAGTGGGCATTGCGTGGTCAGTCAAGCATCCCGTGAACATCGCGCAGAATGGACTTCACAATATCGACGTGAACTATCAGGTCGCCGGTCAAGACGGGCCTCCGCCGGGCAAGTCCCAGGCTTTTTCGGATGTCTATGCCGCGCCCAAGTTTGTCGCTCCACATCAGGGGGATTACCGCTTGCAGACCGATTCCCCACTGTTGAACGTCGGCGAATTTCCGTACCTGGGTGCTCGTGGCCCTGTGCGGGAGTAGCCCTCTCTTATTCCCCTTTTTTGTAAGGACGGGCGAGGGGAGGTAGAGGTTCAACAATCCTGCTTGGTCAGACAGGCCATTGTTCTTCACGCCAGGCCATGTCCCAAAACATCCATTCATAGCGTGAACTGGTCAGAAACGCTTCGCTCATCCGCTCTTTTTCGGCCCTGCCGGCCCGTTTGGCTTCTTTGTCGACCAGTGCACGCATCCACCGGGTGACTTCGGCGAATTCCGGAGATCCGTACAACAGCAACCAATCCCGATAGGGGTGTTTGGGAGATGGCGGACCCTTATGCAACAGATGTTGGCCTACGGCACAGTAGATCCACGCGCAGGGAAGGGCCACGACCGTGAGTTCGGCCAGGGTGCCGGTTTGGGCCGTGCTTCGCATGTGCCGGCAGTAGGCGTAGTTCGTCGGTGCAAGGCGCGTGTTGCGCATCTTTGTCGCCGAGAGCTTCCATTGTTTGCCGTAGGTTTCGTGCAACCCCCGTTCGACCACGATGGTTTCTTCAACGAGTTTGGCAAAGCGAAGAGCCGTATCTGGGTCTTGGGCCTTTTGCGCGCCCAAGGCGAATATCCGGGCGAGTTCCTCGAGATACCGGGCATCCTGCAGGATATAGTACCGGAACTTGCGTTGGGGTAACGTGCCTTTCCCCAAGGCCGCCACGAAAGGATGTTTGAATTGCGCGTCCCAGATCGGCTTGGCCATCTGCTGTAGGCGTTTGGTGAAACTCACAATTTCTCCGGCGCGTTAGAGTAAGGCTCGTGCGGCAGCGAAGGCAGCCTCCATGTCCGGCATGTTCGCAAGGTTTGGGGTGATTTGCAGATAGCGGAGGACATTGTTCTTATCCACCACCATGACCGCACGGGCGAGTAAATGCGGGCCGTCCAATAAGAGTCCATGGGTGCGCCCGAACTCTCCACCCCGGTAGTCGGATAAAAACGTGACGTTGTCGATTTTTGCTTCTTTGGCAAAACGGTCTTGAGCAAAGGGGGTATCGACGCTGATGGTATAGAGGTTGACCTTCGCATCGAGGCCGTTGTTCTTCTCGCTGAGGTAATGCGTTTGCTGTTCACACACTTTTGTGTCGAGAGAAGGGACGATGCTGATAATGCGTACCGTGCCTTTCGTCTCGGTAATATCTCGGAGGGATAAATCTCCATCGGCCAATTTCACGGACCGGAGTGCTTCTCCCGTGGAAATCCCAGGGCCGGCCAATGCGAGGGAGGAATCCCGAAAGGCAATGGTGGATCCTGCACCGGCAGTGGCCGTACCCTTGGCGGTCGGAAAGGATTGATAAGAGAAGCCTGAATCGACCCGGGTTTCGAATGCGGTACATCCACTGAACGTCAGGAAAGCTATGAGGCTAACGAGAATGCGCGGGCATCGTATGAAACTCCCCATGAGTCGGACCTCCCTCTAGGTGTTCTATTGACCGGCGGATCGGGGAATTGTCGGCTTGAAATTTTATACGGCAGGATTGAGAGGCTGTCAAGAAATGGGAGACTCGGACGTGGGCAGGTCGGATGAGTGGAGGGTAGTTAGACGGACGGGTGGGTTGTCGGATTCCGCTACGCCTGTCCTGAGCGTAGTCGAAGGGCTAACCCGACTTACTGTCCGTCCAGAAATTTCAGGAGGGCAGAGTTGACGAAGTCGGGGTTTTCCCATTGGGGGAGATGTCCGGAATTCGGCGCCACCAGGAACGAACTGTGGGGAATGGTCGCGTGCAGGGTTTGCCCCACCGTCAGAGGAAAGACTTTGTCGTATGCGCCCCACAGAATCAGCGTGGCGTGCGGAATGTCCGCTAAGCGTTGAGCAAACGTCGTTTCCCATACCGGGATCTGATCCAGTTGTGAATACATCGCCTGGAAGAATCCCGGCTGAAAGCGAAGGCGATGAACACGTTCCACGACCATCGGAGAAATCAGGGCCTGGTTGTGGATGATTTCTTTCAGGATCAGTTTGATGGACCATCGGCCTGTTATCCGGCTCCCCAGTTTTGATAGCCAGAGTGCCGGCCGGTGTTTGATAAACCGTTTGGTTCTCGATGATTGCATGTTGTCGAGAATGTTGGCCGGAAAACCTCCGATGAGCACGAGTTTGGCGACGCGATCCGGATGCTCCAGACTCATCCCGATGGCAATGCCGGCACCCATGGAACTGCCGATCAGGACGGCTTTCTCAATGCGGAGATGATCCATGAACGTATGGAAGGTATCGAGGAGAAAGGCCGGAGAGTAGATACCTTCAGGTTTCTCGGATAGTCCCGAACCCAACAAATCAGGCGTCATGATCCGGCACGACCGGGCGAGCGAGACCTGTTGGTGTTCCCAATGCCACATGGAGCCACCCAGTCCGTGAATCAAAATAGCGGGCGGCCCCTTCCCGTGGTCCAGATAGGCCAGGTGATGTCCGTTCACGATGGTGGTATGAACGGTGTGTCGATGGAGCAGGTCAACGCGGGAGGGATTGCAAAGAGGGGAAGCGGTTGTCACAACGGCGATTGGCGCGGCGGCGGAGACGATCCATCCTGCGTGCATGGACCGGCGCTCGTCGGTCCCTGTTTATTCGAGCCGGATCAGGGTTTCATCGCAATTGACGAGATCGCCTTCGTTGACGTAGATGGCCTTGACGGTCCCTTCAATCGGTGCGGTGACCCGGTTTTCCATTTTCATCGCTTCAATCACGATCACCGGATCTTCGGCGGCAACCGCGGCGCCTTCCATGACGAGGATTTTGACGACGCGCCCCGGCATGGGAGTCGTGACGTCCCCGGGGCCACTGGGTTTGGGACGTTCTCCTTGGGTAGCGTCGCTTGCGGTGGCGGTCTGGACGGGTGCATCCGGTCCGCTGGCCAACACTTCTTGCAGCGGTTCCAGGTAGATTTCTTCGAGTTTGTCGTCGACCTTGATGTAGTAAGGCTTTTTCCCGTCGATGGTTCGTCCTGAGCCTGAAACCCGAACGTGATACGATTCACCGTGGAGGGTGATGTTAAATTCGATGGGTGCGAGATGGAGCCCGGAGGCCGATCGAGTTCCTTGCCCTGTTCCTCCCGGTGGTTCAAGGGGCTCGGGCCGTAGCTCCCCGCTTGCCCGTTCATGGATAAACTGTAACGCCACGGAGGGGAACAAGGTATACGACAACACGTCTTCTTCGGAGACGTCATGCTCGCTTAATTCTTTGGAGGCTTCTTGCAATTCAGGGGCAAGGTTATCCGCCGGTCTGTTTGAAATAGGCGCGTCGTCGGCAATGGCTTTTTGTTGTGTGGTTGAATCCAAAGAGCCGGGCGGTTCCCCGTACAGGCCCAAAAAGTAATTCTTGGCTTCATTTGTGATGACTTTGTACCGTTCGCCGGTCATCACGTTCAGCGTGGCTTGGGTGCCGACGATTTGACTGGTGGGGGTCACCAACGGCGGGTACCCCATATCTTTGCGAACCCGTGGGATCTCCTCCAGCACTTCTTTCATTTTCTCTATGGCGTTTTGCTCCGCCAGTTGGGAGGCGAGGTTCGAAATCATGCCGCCCGGGACCTGTGACAGCAGGACATCCGTATCGACGCCCGTGAAATCACTCTCGAATTGGTGATATTTCTTTCTGGCCGCCCGCAGCTGTTCCGTAATGGGGGCGAACCGGGACAAATCCAATCCGGTGTCATAGGGAGTTTTTCTCAGGGCCGCAATAAAGGTTTCCGTGGGGGGGTGGGACGTGCCCCCCGCGAGCGGGGACAGGGCCGTATCCAAAACGTCGAGACCGCCGAGGACCGCCATGAGTGACGACATCGAGGCCATGCCCGACGTATAGTGCGTATGAAGATGGATGGGAACCCGAACCGCTTCCTTCAACCGCTTGATGAGCGCATAGGCTTCGAAGGGCGGCAAGAGCCCGGCCATATCCTTGATGCAGATACTATCGGTGCCGAGATCTTCCAATCGTTTGGCTTGTTCCACGAAGTGATGCAGGCTGTGCACCGGGCTGACCGTATAGCAAATCGTGGCTTCCACGTGTTTGTTGCATTGCCGGACCACTCTGATGGCGGATTGGAGGTTTCGAATGTCATTGAGGGCGTCGAAAATGCGAAAGACGTCGATGCCGTGTTCCGCGGATTTGACGATGAATTGCTCCAGGACGTCGTCCGCGTAATGCCGGTACCCGACGAGATTTTGCCCCCGAAGCAGCATTTGCAGCCTGGTGTTGGGGGCGGCCTGGCGAAAAGCCTTTAACCGTTCCCACGGATCTTCTTTCAGAAATCGCAAGCAGGCGTCGAACGTGGCTCCTCCCCAGACTTCCATGGACCACAATCCGACTGCGTCCAGTTGTTCCGCCGTGGGGATCAGGTCTTCCGTGCGCATCCGCGTCGCCAGCAAGGACTGATGCCCGTCTCGCAAGGATACGTCCGTGAGGTGGATTTTTCGTCCCGGCGAGGCCTCCAGTTCGAACGTGTCCGAACGCTTGCCTTTCCGTCGCTTTTTTGATGCTCCGGTGCGTCTTTTGAACTTGTCCCAGAGTGTCGGTTTCTTTGCCATAAGGTGCCTTTGCGTTAAAGCGACTCGTTGCCGACGAGACGTTACAGCCCTTCATATGCCGCAATGGCAGCAGAGAGCGTCACCACAAGATCTTCCGATACCAAGGCATGGTCGTAGTTGTACAAGTCCGGGTGAGAGTCAAGATAAGACGTATCGAATTTTCCCGACCGGAAATCGGATTCTTCCATAATGTTCTTCAAAAAGGGAATAGTCGTTTTCACTCCTCGCAACAAAAATTCCTCCAGTGAGCGGTGCGTTCGCCGAACGGCTTCGTCCCAAGTCCGGCCTTGGACCGTCATTTTGGCCAACAACGCATCGTAGAAAGGGGGAACGGTATAGTCCTTGTAGACGACGCCGTCGATCCGTACCCCAATTCCGCCGGGAGACAGGTAGGCCGTGATTTTACCCGAAGAAGGACGGAAGCCGTTTTGAGGGTCTTCGGCGTTAATCCGACATTGAATGGCATAGCCTTGCAAATTCACTTCATGCTGCCCGAATACGAGCGGTCGTCCTGCGGCAATCCAGATTTGGGCCTGCACGATATCGATGGTGGTGATCTGTTCCGTGACCGTATGTTCCACCTGAATTCTTGGATTCATTTCCATGAAATAGTGTTGACCATCCTGATCCAACAGGAATTCGACGGTACCGGCGTTTTCGAACTCGGCGGCACGGGCCAGCGCAACTGCGGCATCGCCCATTTGCCCCCTGAGTGGCGGCGTCAGGATCAGGGACGGGGCAATTTCGATCACTTTTTGATGGCGGCGTTGGATTGAACAATCGCGTTCACCCAGATGCAGGACTTGTCCGTCTTTGTCTGCGAGGAGCTGGAACTCGATATGATGCGGTCGCTCGATGTATTTTTCAAGAAAAAGATCGGCATTTCCGAAAGCCGCCAATGCTTCCCGGGCCCCGGACTCCATGGCCTCTTTCAGTTCTTCATCGGAGCGGACCACGCGAAGCCCCCGCCCTCCTCCACCGGCACTGGCCTTGACCATCACCGGATAGCCGATGGATCGGGCAAAGTTCAGGCCTTCTTCTACGCTTTCGACTCGGCCTTCCGTCCCCGGAACCACGGGAATTCCGATTTGTTTGGCGAGTTCTCTGGCCCGCACTTTGTCTCCCAGCAGTTCCAAGGCTTCGGGAGTCGGGCCGATAAACGTGATGCCTGCCTCTCGGCAGAAATGGGCAAACTGGGCATTTTCCGCCAAAAACCCGTAGCCGGGATGAATGGCATCGGCTCCGATGCGTTTGGCTAAATTGACGATTTGCCGGGCATCCAGGAATCCCTGGACCGGACCGGGACCGACCAAATACGCTTCATGGGCCTTTTTGACATAAATCGCCGTGGCTTCGCATTCAGCATAAATTGCAGCCGTGGCAATGTTGAGTTCCCGACAGGCCCGGATGACCCGCATTGCGATTTCACCACGATTTGCGACAAGGATTTTCTTAAACATGGCCTGCTCTGAAGAAAAGACGTGTCTCCGGTTGACTTGAAGAGTCTTCAGCCACTGTTCCTGAGAGACGACGTCTCAGAGAGTCTATTGAGATTTGTGGGTGAGGGGCCTATGTAGCACGGATAGCGAAGCTCCTGTCAATAGTGGGCCGTGACCGGGAACCGGGCTTACTCCCCGTTGAGGGGATAATATTTGATGACGGAACTGGTTTTGTCCTGGAAAAGACCGCTGGCGCCTATTTTTATGGCTCGTTGTCCCTGAGGCGACAGCACGTATTCCAAAAAGGCCCGGGCCGCCGGAGAGGCATTGGGATTCATGACGAAGACCACCGGTCGACGAAGGGGATAGGTGCCGTCCAGGACTGTTTGGTATTCAGGTTCGATGTCATCGATAAACAGGAGGGTCACGCCATACCCGTCTTTACGCGCTTGCAAAGCGGGTCCCATCGAGACGTAGGAAATAGAGTAGATATCGCCGTTGATGGCCTTGAAGGTTTCATTCTCTTTTTCGACGACTCTTGCCCGGAGGCCCTTGTGGTTTTCAAGGCCGAGAAAGTTTTCAAATGGTTGGCGGATATTCTGATTCCAAGCCCGATGGATCAGCCGAATTCTGGTTTCCGGTCCCTCTTCGTACACTTGCGACCAGAATTTTATTTTGCCTGAGAAAATGTTTGCCAACTGTTCCCGGGTAATATCTTCAATGGCATTGGAAAAGTTTGTGACCACGGCGATGCCGTCCCAAGCCACGGTAGTCGACGGAAGATCCTGTTCCGCTTGACCCGCAATGGCGATATCGGCGCCATTTTCTCGAACTTCTTCAACGGGCCTCGCGTTTTGGTGCCAGAAAAAATCGATGGAGGTTTTGGGATGCAACGCTTCAAAGTTTTTTGCCAAGGCCTCAATGGCATACCGTTCGGGTCCATTGCCCACAATCAAGGCGGAGCCGGTTAATTCTTCGGTCGCACCCATCACCGGCGAAGAGAACGGCAGCAAGGCCATCAGCCAGAATGCCACCAGAGCGAGGCTTTTCGGCCGCTTGGCATGTTTCCGAACGTGTCGCATTGGGAGTTTCTTATTCAGTAGAATCAGTGTCTCCTGAACAATGAAGCCATCTCATGACAATGATGGGACGGGGTCGTTTTCCGATAGTTGTCGATCGTGCAGGGAATCACCGGCGACGGGAGTGGTGCGCGCTAATTTTCTCCTGAACTTGAGCCTGAATCCGTCGGCTGTGTCATTCTGGGAGCGCCGGGGGCCTCACGGGCTACACCCATAAGAGGTGGAAGTTTTTTGAATTTATCCATCCTCTCATTGTACATGTCGTAAGCCTTCATTTCACCGAATCCGGGCTTATGATCGCCTTTGATTTGGGAAGCGAAAGCGGACATGAGACGTTGCGCGTTGACTTCGTTGCATTGGGGACAGGACGTGTCTTCCGGCCTGGCGTTGACGGATTGGAGCAGTTCAAATTTATGGTCACAGGCATTGCATTGATATTCATAGACAGGCATGGATCGGATCACTCCCTTCTTGCGGATTCACAGCTATGTTGTGACGTCCGGCCTATTATACAGGATTGAAAATGCTCTTGACCATGACCCCGTGAAATTATTCTGAGGTTCGGGGAAGGGCCGGCTTCGGATTCGATCCGAGGGCGGAGGGGGGAGCCGCTCTTGACGACTCGTGGTTTTCTTCTTTAGATTCTTACAGTTCTGCTAGTGTGTGTTCATTCTAACGGGTTGGAGGATTGCAGATGTCTGTCTTGGTGAGAACGTATCGCTTGGCGAGTGGGTTGCAGCAGGTGGAACGGATTGACGATCCGGACCGCATTGAACGGTATATGAAACTGTTTGATCGTGAAGATGTGAAAAAAATCCAGACCGGGGCAAAAGTCAAGATTGAAAAAGATGAATGGCAACTTCTTGAAGATTAATGGCGCAGGTTGTTATTGCTGAGAGGTACCATATGGCTCTTTGGGTCAATATTCGAAGATCTGTAGATGAGGCCGTTTTGCACAAGGAACGGTGCATCGAAGTCCCTTCGATTCCTACACGGTCTGATTTTTGGGAAGGTGGATGGTTTGAATATCCCGATAAAGATACGGCCTTGGACGCGCTGGAACAGTCCGGAGTTGTGCGTCAAGTGAAATGTCGTCTGTGTAAACCGTAGATGTCTTGCACTTGCGGGCGCAGGGCGATGTGGTGTCCTCGCTCAACCCTCTCCTATCGAGTTTGATGTGCTCGGGTTTCGCCGCGGGACGCCTTGACCTGCATCCCGCTATCACAATCAATGAGAGGTGTGTAGAGGCGTTGCGGCGAACCTTCAGGGAAGCAGCAAAAGCAGATGGCGGAGAAATTCGGCGGATATCGATGGGTCAAAGAAGGATATCTCGACAATCGCACACGGGGAGTCGTGGTCGGGGAGATGACTTTTGCTTCCCTGGGTCCGATCGAATTTTATTTGAACGGGGATTTCAAACCCGACATTGCCGGCCTGATTTTTTCTTTTAAGAACCCTCAATTCGCTGATGATCCCAACGCGGGGTCGCGTCTGCTTGATTTCGCCAATCCCCAGATCGGCACTGTAAGCTCGATTTCCTTTGACCCGCATCCTCTTCTGGCGCCGCATCCCTATATTGAGTGGTTTTCTCTCGGCGGCGATCATTATCGGATTGAATTGCAGGAAGGCGATGCCTGGCTCCTCAATTCTGCCGAAGCTTCATCCTATGAAGAGCAAAGCCAAAAGATCAGGGACGCCTATGCCGGGCGGTCCGTTGAGAAGCCTTCTGCGGAAACGCAGTCTGCCGATCAGGAGTGGTTCTAGCGTCGCGTAGCCGGCAACCCGGCCCCAGGCAGGCGTGGCTTCTTCATTGACAGTCTTTTCCTCCCATCCGTACAATTCCACCCCTTATGATCAATGATCGTTTTTTGAAAGCCTGCCGTCGGGAACCCGTTGATCGAACGCCGGTCTGGTTTATGCGACAAGCCGGTCGCTACATGGCGGAATATCAGCGAATGCGGGCAAAACACGGTATTCTCGACGTCTGTAAGACCCCGGATCTGGCCGCGGAGGTGACGCTCCAACCCATCGAACGCTTTGACTTGGATGCGGCCATCATTTTTGCGGATATCCTGTTGCCCCTGGAACCGATGGGGTTGCAGTTGACGTTCCGTGAAGAGGAAGGCCCGGTCATTCTCAATCCGGTCAGACATCAGGATGACGTGACGCGGTTGCGCCCGGTCGAGCGTGACGCCTTCCGGTTTTCTTCCGATGCCGTCAGTTTGACGAAAAAAGCATTGGACGGACGGGTGCCCCTCATTGGTTTTGCCGGAGCCCCGTTCACCCTGGCCAGCTATGCGATCGAGGGAGGGAGTTCTCGGAATTATCTCAATACCAAACAGATGATGTTCGGCCGGCCGGATCAATGGCATGCGTTACTTCGCAAATTTTCGGACGTGGTCGTCACGTATTTGGAAAACCAGATCCGCGCGGGCGTGGACGCCGTTCAGATTTTCGACAGCTGGGTGGGGTGCCTGACTCCGGCTGACTACGGCGAGTACGTCTTGCCGCACGTACAAACGATCATCGACCGCCTGAAACCTGAAGGAATTCCGATCATCTATTTTGGCACGGGAACGTCGACGCTCCTGCCTCTCATGCGCAGTGCCGGCAGCGACGTGCTGGGGTTGGATTGGCACGTTGAACTCGATGAAGCGTGGGCGCGGGTCGGGTTCGACGTCGCCGTGCAGGGCAACCTCGATCCCGTGGTCTTGTTTGCGCCTTTGCCGGAGATCGAACGCCGTATCAAGGATATTCTGGACCGGGCCGGGAACCGGGCCGGTCACATTTTCAATCTCGGTCATGGGATTCTCCCCAAAACCCCCGTCGATCACGTTGAGTCCGCCATTGGGTTTGTTCACCAATACAGCACCCGGTGAGCCGGCCACGGCCTGTTCGATGTTCTTTCCCTCTAGCGTGTGATTCAGCATGGCGGTTCCCAAACGAGTCGTAATTGTCGGAGGAGGGATTGCCGGGCTTTCCGCCGCCTTCGCTTTACGGGAGCAGGCAGGAAGCAGGGATGAGCCTTGTCAATGCACGGTGGTGGAAGGAGAGGATTATTTCGGCGGAAAAATCGTCACGAATCGCCGTGATGGTTTGGTCACGGAGGGAGGGCCCGACTCATTCCTCACGACGAAACCGTCCGCTCTTGCACTCTGTGACAAATTAGGCCTGACGTCGCAATTGATCAATACGAATCAGGAACACGCGAAAACGTTTACCTATTCGAAAGGACGATTGCGTGAATTTCCGCAAGGTCTGATTTCAATGGTCCCCACGAGGTTGGGTCCCTTGTTTCTCAGCGGGGTGATCTCCTGGCCCGGCATCATGCGCATGGGGGCCGATTGGATCATCCCTGCACGGGCGCAAACGAGAGATGAAGAAACGTTGGCGGAGTTTTTCCGCCGGCGTCTGGGTTCCGAGGCGTTTGATCACCTGATTGAACCGTTAGTCTCGGGGATTTACGCCGGTGACGCGAATGAGTTAAGCGTGGATGCGACCTTTCCTCATCTCGTGGAATTGGAGCGCAAACACGGCAGTCTGATCAAAGGGGCGTTGGCCATGCAGCGGGCGCGGTCTTCGCACAAGCCGGATGCGACTGCCCGCACGCTGTTCACGACCTTGCAGGGAGGGTTGGGTGATTTGATTACGAGTCTGGCGGACAGCCTGTCACGTGCCGGAGTGTCCCTTCGGCGAGGCGCCAACGTGAGGGCGATTCAGTCAATCGGTTCCCATGCGGAACCATCGTTTCGGGTTGAGTTGGAAGGAGAAGAACGATTGGATGCGGAGGCCGTGGTGCTTGCGACTCCCGCGTACGTGTCCGCGGGGTTTCTTCGCTCGTTCGACCATGAAGCCGCGGCGGCCTTGGATGACATCCCGTATGCCTCGACGATGACCATTTCGATGGTCTTTTCCGAGTCGGAGGTCAAGTCCCGGTTGCGCGGCTACGGGTTTGTGGTTCCACGTATTGAAAATCGTCCATTGATCGCAGCGACGTGGTCATCGATGAAGTGGGCGGGTCGCGCGCCGGCGGGGCAATGTCTGGTCCGGTGTTATCTGGGCGGGCGTGGACGAGAGGATCTGCTGGATTTGGATGATGCGGAACTGACGGGACAAGCCTGTCGTGAGTTGGAATCGATGGTCGGCATTCAAAGTCCGCCTCTCCACGTGGAAGTGTATCGATGGCCTCGAGCCATGCCCCAGTACACCCGCGGGCATCGGGAGCGCGTGCAACGCATTCGTGAACGTGTCGCCCTGCACCCCGGGTTGTACGTGACGGGGGCGGCTTATGACGGAATAGGTATCCCCGATTGCATCCGCGACGCGGAAAACACGTCCGCGAAGTTGAGTGCGTATCTATGGGAGCGGCCGTCGTAACGCGTCATGGATAGGTTGTGGTAGGATAATGGACCGGGAAGCCGGAGAACATCCCGTTCGGGCTCACGCCGTGGCCCAAGGCCGCGTGCAGGGCGTTGGGTTTCGGGCGTTTCTACAATCTCAGGCGACCAGGCGTGGGTTGAGCGGATGGGTCAGGAACTTGCCTGATGGTCGAATAGAAACGGAAGTTGAAGGGTCTCAGGTGCTCGTCGATGCATTCATCCAGGCCCTCAACCGCGGGCCATCCTTGGCTCAGGTTCAAGATGTTCAAGTGGAATGGATCAACCCGAATGCCGGGAATTCATCCGATTTTATCATCATCCCCGGCAGTGCGTAGCGGGGTTCTTTGCGGAAACCCGGCCGGAAAGGATTGACCTATGGATTACACATCGTTGATTCGCGAGATCCCGGATTTTCCAAAACCCGGCATTCTGTTTTACGACATCACCACGTTGTTGAAGAATCCCCAAGGGTATCGATCCGTCATTGACGACCTCACGGCGCGCTACCGGAATGAACACATCAGTAAGGTGGTGGGGATTGAGTCGCGAGGTTTCATCTTGGGAGCGCCGTTGGCGTACAACCTGGGTGCGGGGTTCGTGCCGGTCCGCAAAGCCGGCAAGCTTCCCGCCGACGTGTTCGAGGTGAAATACAACCTGGAGTACGGGGCCAGTTCGTTGGCGATCCATCGAGACGCCGTGACGATGGAAGAGCGGGTGTTGGTGGTGGATGATCTCCTGGCCACCGGAGGGACCGCGGCGGCGACGGTGGACTTGTTGCGGAAATTAGGCGCGGAAATCGTGGGGTGTGCCTTTATGATTGAATTGCTGTTTTTGCAGGGACGTCGAAAAATTGAGGATTGCGAGGTTCATTCCTTGATGACTTATGATTGAACTGCTATCTTTGGCAACCTTGACGTCGTGGAATGAGTAGAATCGTCGCTCGTAACGGCCAGCGCAAGAATCACAGCACTGCAGTTGCGCAAGAAAAGGAGATCTGAAATGGCAGGAAAATCGACGAAGAAAACTTCGACTGCAGTTGCCAAGCGTGCAGCCAAAACTTCCAAGACGAAAGCAACAGGGACTTCCCAGAGCCAAACAAGGAAAGTGACGTCCAAAGCCAGTTCTCATTCGGCAAAACGAACGGCCGGTGAGGCGAAGACGGTGAAGAAACAGGCTCCGGCGAAAGCGAAAGCTCCTAAACGGCTGCCGTCTTCGCGATCGATGACCTTGCGAAAGATCATGCTGGAGAAACGGGTCAAGCTCATGAAGGAAATCCAGGACCAGTTGGGGCAGTCATTGACGGAAGAGCAGCAACGGCGGTTCGAATCGGCCATGGATAGCGGCGACCAGGCTTTATTGGATTTGGAACGTGAAATGGGCATTTCCCTTCAGGAAAAGCGAAACCGGGAACGGCAAATGATCGATGAAGCGTTGGTGAGCCTGGAAGAAGGGACCTATGGTATTTGCGTCGAGTGCAATACTGAAATCAGTGAAAAACGCTTGGCTGTCATGCCGTTCGCCAGGCTCTGCGTCGAATGCCAGGAAAAAATCGAGTTGCTTGAAAAAATTGAACGAGGGGAGCAACGGATCTGACCTGAGCCACAACGTATCCTGACTCCCGCCTTTTGTTTGACTGTTCTACCGATCCCGTCTTTGCATCGATTTCCTGACTCGGTCACGTGAGGGTGCCCGGGTTATTCCAGGCATGATGAAAGCCGTCGCCTTGGCCAGTGGAGGACTCGATTCGACCGTGACGGCCGCAATGGCTCGTCACGACGGATACGCCCTGTACCTGCTCACGATCAGGTATGGACAGCGCCATCACGCTGAAATTCAAAAGGCCCGGGAGATTGCAGCGTGGTTGGGAGCAGCCGAACATAAAATTCTTCAATTGGATCTGCACGAATTCGGTGGCTCTGCCCTGGTCGGCGCGGGAGACGTTCCGAAGAATCGCTCGGACCGGGAACGGGAGACCGGCATCCCATCCACGTATGTTCCGGCACGAAACACGATATTCCTGTCGTTGGCTTTAGCCTATGCCGAAGTCGTCGATGCTTCCTGTATCTTTATCGGGGCCAATGTCTTGGATTATTCCGGATACCCGGATTGTCGCCCTGAGTTTTTGCACGCGTTTGAACGGGTGGCCCGGCTGGGCACGAAAAAGGGGACGGATGGCCAAACGGTACAGATTAAAGCGCCGCTTCTGCTATTGAGTAAGACCCAGATCATTCAACAAGGCCGGGTTTTGGGAGTCCCCTTCGAGTTGACCCACAGTTGCTATGACCCCCGCGAGGATGGCGCGGCATGCGGGCGATGTGACAGTTGCATGATCCGGTTACAGGGTTTTCGCGATGCGGGCCTTCAGGATCCGGCACCGTATGCGACGAGAGTTTTGGGTTCGTAATTGTCGCCTGGAAGATCGGTGACGGAAGGCGCGCAGATGGCAGGAGGTTTCTGGATGAAACTGGTGTGGCTCGGTCTGGCAGTGTTGACCTGTTTGATCGGGTGCTCGGACGAGCAGGGTGAACCGGGTTCAACGCATGCCGCTCACGAAGGCGTCACGCAGGAGGCCGTGGCCTCCCTGGATGCTCCGAAACCGGTGCCTGAAGAATATGAAACAGGGGAAGAACGGTTCAATGCACTGTGCGCGCGCTGTCATGGCCGGGAAGGCCGGGGGACGAACATGGGGCCGCCGTTGGTGCATAAAATTTATGAGCCTTCCCATCATGCCGACTTTGCGTTCATGCGAGCTGCCAAACAAGGCGTCCGGGCCCATCACTGGAAATTCGGGAATATGCCCCGAATTTCAGAAGCCACGCCCGACGACGTGACAAAGATCATTGCCTACATCCGGTGGTTGCAACGGCAGGCAGGAATTTTTTGAAGGCAATACGTTTTGAGAGCGGCTAGCAGGCCTCTCCTCGGACTTTATCCACAAACCCCTCCTTGCAAGAGGAATTATATACATAACGGTGGGAGCGTTACGTAGTAAGTCGCACAGCTTCTGCCCACTTTCCAGGTCCAAGGTCTGGAGAGAAGACGAATTCATCTGCGTCACGACTCCCCTCGGACACAAGAAATTCGTTGATGTTCTCTGCCAACTGGCCTGGTTGAGTAAACAGCCTTATCTCCCTGTTCAGTCTTTCCATCATGGTCTCCCGCCTCCCATACTCCCACTATACTCGGATTGGCAAGTTCCGCTATACTCCCGTCTTTACATGTCTTTCAAGAAAGCCTGTGAGCGAAGATTCCTATGGAGCAAGAGACGTGTTTCCCCGGTGTCAGATTCCCTCCATGGGTCGGAGAGAACTACCGTCGTAACAGTAGGTTTGGGCTTCGTCTGCTCGTGCTTGGTCTGTACCACTATGGAGACCCCGGCTTTGAAAGTTCTGTTCTCACGAGTGAAGCAGTACGCTTCTGGGGTCAAAAGGACCCCAGTTCATATTTCACGAAAATTGCTCAAGTCCTGCTCGGGGAGAAAGATCGCTTAAGTGATGGGGCTCGTACTGACGTATGGGAAGACATCGCTTTCTATAACTACATTCAGACATTGGTGGACGGACCTCGAACCCTTCCATCACCAGCCGAATGGAAAGCAGCAGAAGTGCCATTCATGGTCGTGCTTGGCGCGTTGCAACCCAACGCCGTATTGGTTCTGGGCAAGGGGCTTCGGGACCACATTCGTTGTACGCCTCCAGACGTAGCATTTGAGCAGATCTACGACCCGTCATATTCACGCATGAGCGTTGCCAATAGCATTCCGGTCTTGCAGGATCTGTTGCGCCGTGCGATCCAGTAGGTCTCGGGGTTTACATTCTATACAGACACGATGAGATTATTTTCATTGGCACATGCGCGGCCAACATTCGGGCTAGGTTGTTTGACCATCTAAGTGGAAACGGACAGACAGATTCTCATCAAATTCGATGGCCATGGATGGTTAGGTGTGGAAGTTAAATATTGTTCCGATGGAAGTCAGACGAAAATCTGGGTTTTCGGCCACAAAGCCAGTTTGCGAAACGATCTATGGTTTGCGAAGTCCGATTGTTCCGCAAGGAGCATTCCCACACGATAGCAACTCGCCATCCGTGCTTCCTCAGGAGGGCAATTCTATTGCGATCACGTAAAATGTTGTCCATGAATTTTGCTTTCCAGAACTTCACTCTGGTTGCGGGTGTGGTGGCAAAGCGGCATCCCGGATGCCGATGCCAGAAACACCCATGAACAAAGCACACTGCTTGGTATTTCGGGAAAACCAAGTCCGGTTTTCCCGGAAGTGCTGACCCGTGCAGTCGATATCTGAAGCCTCGTGCGTGCAGGGCCTTGCGCAGGATCAACTCGGGTTGGGTGTTCCTGCTTCTGATGCCCGACATCATGCGAGACCGCGTCGTGAAGTCAACGATATCCGTCAATGGCGTGCTCGCATTCAAGGCACGTTGGTTTCCGATCGAGTTACTGTGCCAGTTAGAAATTGAATTGTATGCTAAAACCTGTTGCCATTGTTGACCTTTTTTCAGGTCCTGGGGGTCTTGGAGAAGGCTTTTCGGCCTTCATCGACTCTGCGGGAAATCACCCGTTTTCGATGCAGGTTTCGATCGAAAAGGAACGGTCAGCTTATGAAACCCTGCTTCTTCGAAGTTTTTTGCGCAAATTCGAATCTGGTTTCCCGCCAGAGTACTACTCATTTCTGAACGGCGAAATCATGGAGCCAAATTGGAATGTTCTCTATCCGAAAGCGTGGCAGGCCGCAATTGATGAAACTGTGTGTATGGAACTCGGGGATGAACAGACAACTCAATTTCTCAATCAGCGTATACGTGAAATCCGCAGGAATTATGGCGACCGCAGCATCCTGATTGGCGGCCCCCCTTGTCAAGCCTACTCTATTGCAGGTCGTTCCCGGAACGCAGGAATTGTCGATTACGACCCCCTCAAGGACAAGAGAACTTTCCTGTACCGCGAGTATGTAGATGCCCTTGCGAAGCTCAAGCCGGCAATGTTTGTCATGGAAAACGTCAAGGGTATGCTGTCATCCAAGATTGAAGGCGGGATATTCCAGAAGATCATGTCGGATTTGAAGTCAGCGGCAGGGCCTAACAGCTACAGGCTGATTCCACTGACACCTTCGATGAGCAATGATGGATCGGAATTCGATTCCTCTCCCAATGATTTCATGGTACGAACGGAAGAATATGGAATCCCTCAGGCACGTCACCGCGTGATTGTTGTCGGTCTGCGAAGAAACATTGCCCAAGGCTTGCCAGTGGAGCTCCTGCCTTGTCTCCGGAAATACCAGAGGCATGTTACGGTAAATGATGTCATTGGTGCCATGCAACCGCTTCGTAGCGGGCTGAGTCGAGGAGATTGTGTGGCTGCTTGGCGTGAAGTACTGCAGAATGCAATCGAAATTGTTTGGAGTAATACACTGCTTCTTCCGGCAAACGAACAGCGGATGATTCAGCAATCGCTGAGACGTTATCTATCTCGATTTCCGGATGACTTGCCTTCTAATCGTATGGGGCAAAGTAGCGTGAAGTTGCCCAAGACCTGTCCGTTGAAGCTCAGGAAGTGGATTGTGGACGAGAAGCTGAAAGCTTTGCCCAACCACGAGACTCGTGGGCATATGCCGGCAGACCTCGTACGATATTTGTATGTATCTGTTTTCGGCGAGAGTTTCAACCGGTCACCGAAATCATCTGAGTTTCCACCCACCTTGGCTCCCTTTCACAATAACTGGCTGTCTGGAAAGTTTCCTGATCGGTTTAGGGTGCAGGTTGCGCATCGACCGGCAAGTACGATTACTAGCCATATATCGAAAGATGGTCACTATTACATCCATCCAGACCCTAGGCAGTGCCGTAGTTTGACTGTCCGCGAGGCGGCAAGATTGCAAACGTTTCCGGACAACTACCTTTTCAAGGGCAATCGCACCGCGCAATACATTCAAGTGGGAAACGCGGTTCCACCATTTCTTGCTTGGCAGATTGCAGGAAGTCTCTCGAAAATCTTCGAGTTTCTGGAACGACCACACGGGGTTGCTGGAAAGAACAGAAAAAGGTCCAGTATCCCTTTGGAAGCGGCATGATGAGTTTCGAACAGACAAAATGCAAAACAATTACGCCTAGAGCAGATATTTTGATTGAGAGTATGCGAGACATTGGCTATTCGCTGCAAACTGCAATTGCCGATATCATCGATAATTCCATTACTGCAGGATCTAGCAGAATTGAGTTGTTGGTAAATACTCATTCAGATAAACCAGCGATAGGGATTATTGATGACGGAACGGGAATGTCGGAAGAGGAACTTCTCGCTGCAATGCGGCTTGGTTCGAAGAATCCTCTAGACGGTCGCTCCAAGGATGATCTCGGACGGTTTGGCTTGGGACTGAAGACGGCATCCTTTTCGCAGTGCAGGCATCTCACAGTTCTAACACGCAGAGATGGGAGAACATCCGGCGCCATTTGGGACCTCGATAGAGTTGCCTGTAACAATGACTGGCTTGTAGAGATGGTTTCCAGCGCAGAACGCATTCCGTGGGCAGACAAGCTTGGTGAGAGCGGAACCCTTGTGGTCTGGCAGAAGCTGGACAGGCTCGTGGGCGGGGAAAACGAAGGTGCTGTGCAAAATTCCATCCGGCAGATTGCCGAAACGGCGACACATATCGAACTGGTCTTTCACCGTTTTCTTGCGGGCAAGGCCGGTGTGAAGAAGATCCAAATACTGCTGAACAATCGTAACCTTGAGCCATTTGATCCGTTTCACTCGTGGCATCCGGCAACAATTCTGAGAGCGGAGGAAGTATTCCACTTGGGAAACCAGGAAATCCGGATTCAGTCTGTGACGCTTCCACACCACGGGAAGATCTCATCAGAAGAATGGAATCGCTACGCGGGACCGGAAGGATATGTCAGAAATCAGGGATTCTACGTTTACCGCGGCAAACGTCTCATTATCCATGGCACATGGTTCAACCTTGCAAAGCAGACAGAGCTGACGAAACTAGCTAGGGTCCGTATTGATATCCCGAATGATATGGATTCCAACTGGAAGATTGATCTCAAGAAGTCGTCCGCGCGTCCTCCGGCACCGGTACGTGATCGCCTCAGAAAAATCATTGCTGAAATCGGGGCGACCTCGAAGCGTGTCTACACTTCGAAGGGAACTCGGTTGATTGAAAGTAACAGATTGCCGGTCTGGAGACGTTTTCAGGATAAGAATCTGATTTCCTATGGTTTAGACCCTGAGCATCCTGCTTTCACTAGTTTTTCGGAAAGACTGCCAGAAGATCAGCGAAAGGAATTCGGAAAGCTTCTCGAACTGGCAAGCTCAACACTACCAATCGATTCGTTGTTCTCGGATGTGAGTTCTAATCCCGAAAGTGTATATGCAAAGACCATGGATGATGAGACATTTGCCGCCATTGTGCGTTCAACCTGTCTGAAGCTCCGGACTGTCGATCAAACTTTTGAGGAAATTGAAACAATGATGTCCTCAGCTGAACCATTCCAATCACAATGGCAGATAGCTTCGCAAATTCTGAAAGATATTCAACAGAAGGAAGTGAATGATGGGTAACTTGCAAGACCTACAAAATATGGTCAGCGCTTGGCTCGCAAGCCGTATGCCAACTCCCGAAATGATCAGAGAGCAAATTGCGAGGGTCCGCGTAATTTATCCGGAAGTAACTGACGAAGAGGCCGAAGCTCTCGCTCGTGAGTTTGAAACCATTCATGGCATCACGATGTCTATCGGCTCAACACTACAGAAAAATATTGATTTTGAGCCGTGGCTCGATAGTGCAAAAGCGAAAAACGCTATCGACTTCTATTTCTGGGAGCGGTATCAAAAATTGCTAGTTACGAAAGGATTCTCGGCACGGGTTCTGGCTTCGTTTGCTAATGTCACAGACCGCACACTTGGACTGCTCGAAAACCCGAAAAGGGAAGGAAAATGGGATCGCCGTGGTATGGTGGTTGGCCATGTACAGTCGGGGAAAACGGCGAATTACACTGGACTGGTCTGCAAGGCTGCAGATGCCGGATACAAGGTGATTATCGTGATCGCCGGAATTCACAATAATCTGCGTAGTCAGACACAGATGCGCCTTGATGAAGGGTTCACCGGATTTGACAGCGCAAGGCTACTTTCGAATCAACCCGACACCAGCCAGGTTATTGGTGTCGGACGTTACGACTCTAGGCGCCGACCAAGTGTCTTCACGAATTCATTGCGGGATTTCAACAAGGCGACGGCGACAAGTGTCGCTACTCCGTTGGAGAATCTGAAAACGCCTGCTCTATTCGTAATCAAGAAGAATTCGTATACCCTGAAAAACCTCCTTGAATGGCTGAGGGAACACAATGCACGCCGTGGTGGCTCATCAATCAGTGAGCCGATGCTTCTGATTGATGACGAAGCAGACAATGCATCCATCAATATCGGAAGTGGAAGAGATGAAGTGTCTGCCATAAACGGACAGATTCGTCAACTTCTCGAGATCTTCGATCGAAGTTGCTACATCGGGTACACTGCTACACCCTTTGCCAACATCTTTATTGATCCAGATAGCGATGACGAGATGTTCGGGGACGATCTTTTCCCCAGGGATTTTATCGTCAGCCTCGATCCTCCGGACAATTACTTCGGTCCATCACTTGTTTTTGGCAACGATATCGAAGGCGCTGAACAGGGACAGTTCATTCGTCATATTGAAGACAATGAGGATCTACTCCCGTTGAGGCACCTTGTCAGTCACGATGTTGTAGCCCTGCCGGACAGTCTCCGGACTGCGGTGCGCACCTTTATCGTGGCTCGCGCAATCCGTTTGGCACGCGGGCAGACAGGCAAGCATAATTCGATGCTCGTGAACGCTTCTCGCTTCAACAATGTACAAAACCGGCTACGGGACCAGATACATGTACTGGTCGAAGACATCAGACACAGCATTAGGGTAAATGGTGCCCTGTCGCAAAAGCTGGCGCTGACTGATTCTGAAATCGCAGCCCTCCATGAGGTGTTTATCAGAGAATATGAGCGTGCAAGCGGATTATCCTGGGGGAGCGTGCAACAGAAATTGCTGGAAAGTATCGCGCCCGTTAACGTTGTGGTCGTGAATAGAATGTCTTCGAGTTCTCTAAATTATGCCGAGCATGCAACATCGGGACTTAACGTTATTGTGGTTGGCGGTTACTCCCTATCCCGGGGGATGACACTTGAGGGATTGAGCATTAGCTACCTTCTCCGCAACTCCATGATGTATGACACACTCATGCAGATGGGGCGCTGGTTTGGATATCGCCCCGGCTACGAGGATTTGTGCCGTATCTGGATGCCCGAAGAGGCGGAAGGGTGGTATGCCCATATCGCCAATTCAATCGAGGAACTTCGCGATGAACTCCGTCGCATGGAAGCGGTGAGTGCCACACCTAAAGAATTCGGCCTCAGGGTGCGCAGCCATCCGGACAGATTACTCGTCACGGCAAGAAACAAGATGGGTTCCAGTAGACCAATTCGTATATCAGTGGGTCTCGCAAATGAGTTTATCGAGACAGCTATCTTATGGCGTAATTCTGAAAACCTTGAAACGAATCGTCGGGCAGCGATTACTTTAGGCAAAAAAATACGGAATGCTGGCTTGTTGAATTCTGCAAACGCGGAAGATGCAGCTAGTGGAAAGCTCGTACATCAGGTGCCAGCCGACCTGATCATGGAGTTTCTCCTGACTTTCCAGAATCATCCTTCAGCCTATTTGACGGATACGGAGCCCGTGCGTGGTTACATTGAAGATCGCATCAGTAGTGAACTCTCTGAATGGGATGTCCTGTTTCCAGGGCTTGCCGAGAGATCCGAAAAGTCGCTTGTAAGCGATATTCTGGGGTTCAGAATCATATGTCAGCGCCGCAGTCCAGGCAAACGAAGCACCAAGGACCTGCTCATGATCACAAACAAACAGCGTGTAGCTTCGCGTGGAATAGAAAAAATCGGACTGACACAGGATGAAATATCAGAGGCGGAGGAAAGATACCGCAATGAAACAACTTCATTGCATTCCGGTCGGCATCTTAACTTCCCTGACCGGATTTACCGGCGGCTCAGGAAGAAGCCGCTTCTTGCTGTCCATTTGCTGGCGATTGGACAAGAAGGTGAAGATCTGAGCGGTAGTTCTCCAATTGTAGCATGGAGTATCAGTTTTCCACAGACTTCAGTTGAAGAAAGCAATGCAACGTACTTGGTGAATCCCACATGGTTGCTTGAACGATACGGCCCTGAAGACGATGAAGACGAAATGGCGGGAGATGATGGCCGAAATGACTGATCCATGGAAGCCAATTCAGCCGCCAGACCAGTCCACTAATGTCAGCGGTCGCAGAGTCGACCCCGCCTTGTCATGGGATCTGTTCTGGGGTTTGGATACAAATCGGAACTGCCTGCTGATCCTGAAGCATGACAGGGAAATGAAATTCGACCGACGTCTACCTAAGTTGCGAGGCGTCGAGGTAGAGACCTTCATCCCGGACACTGGAAGTCGGAACCTCTTGGTCATCCGCCTTGAGGACAATGAGAATCGCGAAATTTTTCATCGGCTTTGCCTTGACATAATTGCCTCAGTCGAACTCGCCAAGTCCGAAGAAGAAGCCATTGGACGGTTTATCGGAAGAACTTGGCGCTGGCACCGGCTGCTGCAAAGCGGACGAGATGGCCGTTTGTCGGACGAGGAGCAGAAAGGCCTTCTGGGTGAATTGGGTGTCCTGCAACGCATTCTTATCCCGGTCATGGGTGCGCGGGCTGCAGTCAATAGCTGGACGGGACCACACGATGCACCGAAGGATTTCGAGGTCGGACGAATCTGCATTGAGGCTAAGGCGCGACGTGGTGCAGCTACTCCTCATGTTGTGATTTCGAGCGAGCATCAACTTGATACAGGTGGAATTGATGTCCTTTTTCTATACGTAGCAGAGGTTGCCGCAACGTCGGCTGGGGACAGAAATGCTGTCACCATCACGGATGTTGCCAGGCAAATAAAGGAGGAAATAGAAACGCAGGACGTATTTACAGTTGAACTTTTCGAGGAGGGGCTGTTCATGGTCGGTTTTGACTGGGCAGATGGCTATTCCGACAAGCAGTGGTTACTTGGCCGGGATTCTCTCTTCGAGGTCCGGGAAAATTTTCCGCGCGTCACACCTCTGATGGTTCCCGCTGGTGTCAACAATGTAAGATACGCAGTTTCCTTGCCGGATTGTGAACCATTCTGCACAAGTATTGAGAACCTGAAGTCCCTGATTTCAGGAGGATCGCATGGCAATCGGCCTTAATCAATTCGGCAAGGAACTCTTGCAAGACATCTTGGCGGAAGCAGATGCAGCGGGTCGATTTTACGAAGATGTTTTCTTCGAGAAGTTCTGCGAGTACTTGATTGATGCTGGCGAACTTGTTACCGCGGATCGTGCTGCCTATCTTGGCCCACCCAACACGGGCATGCGCGTTGACGGCTACGGCGGGGACCCGCGTGATGCATCCGGCACCCTCAGCCTCATCATTGCAGACTTCAATCAAGCTGAAGAAGTCGGCCGACTGATTGGCAGCGACATGAATGCGATTTTCCAGCGTCTGTCGAGGTTTCTTCGCAAGGCGATGGATATAGAATGGCGAAACAGACTTGAAGAAACCAGCTCGGGATTTGGGCTTGCAAACCTGATCGATCAACACTGGAAGAGCGTGACTAGGATTCGCATGTTCTTGGTTAGTAACCGTGAACTTAGCGAACGTGTTGATGGGCGGGAAGCGGAAGAATTCGACGGACGAATCATTACCTACAGTGTATGGGATATCAGGCGACTCCATCACTTTGTCACTGCCGGGCACGGCAGAGAAAAAATCGAGATTGATCTTCAGGTTGACTTCGGCAGGGCACTACCCCTGCTTCCTGCTCATCTTCCTGCGGGAGATTATGAGTCCTATCTGGCAGTTGTTCCAGGACAAACTCTGGGAGCCATTTATGACAAGTGGGGTGCAAGGCTGCTGGAACAGAACGTCCGGGTATTCCTTCAGGCTCGCGGGAATGTGAACAAGGGCATCAGAAACACCCTGCAAAATGACCCATCCAAGTTTTTTGCCTACAACAATGGGATCACGGCAACCGCTGAAGCCGTTACTACAGAAAAAAGGAGTGGCCAATTGTTTCTGACTGGTCTCAAGAATTTTCAGATTGTCAATGGTGGACAAACCACTGCATCCATCCATTTAGCATATCGGAACAACAAGGATGATTTGTCACATGTGTTTGTCCAAATGAAGTTATCCATTGTAGATCCGAAACTTTCGGATGAAATCGTTCCGAAAATTTCAGAATATGCAAATAGCCAGAATCGCGTGAACGCAGCCGATTTTTTCTCGAATCACCCATTTCATGTTCGTATGGAGGAATTTTCGCGGCGAATCTATGCACCCTCGCCGGATGGAACCTTCCGCCAAACGAAGTGGTTTTATGAGCGAGCTCGAGGGCAGTATGCGGATGCCATCTCACTTCTCACGCAAGCTCAGCGCAAAAAGTTTGACCTTGAAAACCCGCGGTCGCAATTCTTCTCCAAGACAGACCTCGCCAAATATATCAATGTCTGGGAGGGCCATCCTGATACGGTAAGTATGGGAGCACAGAAGAACTTCGCACAATTCGCCAGCGATGTGGGGCAAGCGTGGGGAAAAAATCAAGATAGTTTCAATGAAAACTACTATCGAGAGGTAATTGCGAAGGCGATCGTCTTCAAGTCGACTAGCAAGATTGTTTCGAATCAGCCGTGGTACCAAGGTGGCTATCGAGCAAATATCGTTGCCTATGCCATAGCCAAAATGTCTCATGACGTTACACAGATGAAACGTGCCGTCGATCTTGAAGTTGTCTGGAAACGTCAGGCAATCAGTTCATCAATGGAAGCATCGCTAGCCGGCGTTGCGGAGAAAGTACATGAAGTTTTGATTAAACCTCCGCCCGGTATAAGCAACGTGACTGAATGGGCCAAGAAACAGGCATGTTGGGATCGTGTTCGCTCGCTTGCAATTGAGTGGCGGGTGAGTTTCCTTGAAGAACTTGTCACACAGGAACAGCACAAATCCACTAAACGAAATGCGCAAAAAGAACAGAAAATGCTGAATGGCATAGAAGCACAAGCACTGGTTGTAAAGGCTGGTGTAATGTATTGGAAGAAAGCTCTTGTGTGGGGTAAGAAGAATAAACTTCTGTCACCAAAAGATATTGGAATTCTGAATGTGGCAGCAGGAACTACGCGACAAATACCCTCCGCAGTCCCGGCGCATCATTGAAATTCTGAAGAGACTCGAATCCCAGGGATTTTCTGAGAAAGCCACGATAGATCATTGAACAGGTAATCAGCCACGCTGAATGCTGGCAGAGAAAAACCTCCTTCCTGCTCCCGCCGGAACGTGTCACCAATTTGGTGAAAACAGAAAAGGGACGAATGGGAACAAAGAGGGGATGATATGTAGAGAAGGGAAGCGATGGCCTCTTTCTTGACCCTGTGCCATGCCGAAGCTGGTTACTCGTAGAGCGTGTAGACCAGGTGGGTATCGGTTTGCGCGACGCCCTCAATGGCATGGATTTTAGTGAGAACCAATTGCGTCAAGGCTTCCTGGCTCGTCACTTCCACTTTGACAAAAATATCGGGCTTCCCCCAACAGGCGTCAATCGTTTTAATTTCCTCGATTTCCGCCAATAGATTTTTCACGTTTGCCGTTTGTCCAGGCAGCACGTTGATAAGAACATAGGCACTTTCCGGCATGTGTCAAACTCCCTTTTTCAAATTCCCGCACTTCACGAGTATCCGACAACGAACCTTAAAAACAGGCTAACGCAACAGGTGTCTTCAAATCAAGGCAAGATGCCGTAGGCGTGTGAGCGGGCGAACGGTTCGTCTCCTTTCTCAAGTTGTTTTGTCCACGGTTTTTTCGAGCGCTTCAACGAGTTCCCGGATGCGGTTGAACCCTGCTTGCCAGAATGATTTTTTACAGAGATCAATGCCGAGAGGCTTCAGCATCGTCTCAGGGCTTTGGGAACCCCCGTGGCTCAACAGTTCGAGGTACCGCGGGATGAAAGGCTTCCCCTCTTTTTTATAGCGTTGAAAGAGTGCGAGAACCAGCAAGTTTCCAAAACTGTACGCATAGCAGTAAAACGGGCTTCGGAAAATATGGGGGATGGCCAACCATTCCCATTGAAAAGCCTTGGAGATGGTCATGGTGCGACCGAATTGTTCTCTGAGAAGGTGAACATACGCTTGGGCAAGCCCATCAACGGTCGTGCCTTGAGCGATGAGATCATGGGCCTGGTTTTCGAATTCGACAAAATAGGCTTGCCGGAGAATCGTGGCGTACAGGTCATCGAGTTGTCCCAATAACAACCGTTGTTTCACTCTTGCCCCTGCGGCATCCGCAAGCAGGGCATCGGAGAGAAGCTGTTCTCCGAACACGGAGGCGGTTTCGGCGAGAGGCAGCGTGGCGTGAAACGTGAACACCGAATGTTTCCGGGCCATCATGCTGTGTACGGCATGGCCAAGTTCATGGGCTAACGTGGCGACGTCTCTGGCGTCCCCGGAATAGTTCAACAGGACGTACGGAGTGAGAGACGGCAACACGCTATAGCAAAATGCTCCGCCCATTTTCCCGGGGGAGGGGGCCGCGTCAACGTGCCGTTCAGCAAAGACCTGGCGGGCGTGATCTGCGAGGGTGGGAGAAAATTGTTGATAGGCGTCGAAAACCAGTTTGAGGGCTTGATCGAAGGGATAGACGCCTTTTTTGATCCTTGGCGGGGCATACAGATCGTAACGAGTCATTTTCGGGAAACCGCAGATCCTGGCCTTGATCCGAAAATATTCCTGGAACACGTCCCGGTTGTCTCGACAGGTTTGAAGCAGGGTGGAGACCGCCTTGTCGGGGATGTCGTTGTCAAGGTTCCGAACGGCAATGGGGCTGGCATAACCGCGAAGATCCAACCTCTCGTTTTTCCAATCCGTGACAAGGGCCTTATAGATATCCCCAAGGGTATCGGAATGATTCGAATACACCCGAAAAAGTTCGTCGTAAGCCTGCCGGCGCACGCGGGCGGAGGGATCTCGAAAATGGACGGTCAAGTGTTCGCGAGACAGCGGCTGTGAGCCGTATCGTGATTTCAATTGGAACGTCAAGCCATTGGTGATCACGTCGTAGAGGCTGTCGAGGGCTTCCCGTCCGGTCGTGTTTTTGACGTTGATGATTTGTTCTTCGGCTTCGGACAACGTGTGCTGTTTGATTCGGCGGAGTGATTCCAAATGGTAGCGGTATGTTCCTGCATGGCCCAGCAACCGCCTGGCCGTCCGGTCTCCGACTCGTTGCCACCACAAATCGAAAAAGAGCGTCCGGTTGGAAAGAGGGAGCAGGTGTTTCCTGACTTGAGTCTCGAATGCCCTCGCACGCTGGTTTTGGGTATTTTGAGCGAACCATAGCTGAGCGTAGGCCGTCAGCCTGGAAGTTTCAGCCGCAATCGTTTCTCTAAGCTGCAAGCCTTTGAGCAAAGTACGGGCGGGCAGTGTCGAGGAAAGGTTTTTGCGAAGTCTTTCCAGCGATCGCACGTGATCGTCCAGTGCCCGGGAACGGGTTTCGAGATCTTTGTCCGGATGCCGGAGCAGGTCTTTCAGGTTCCATTGGGGAAGGCCGGTTGTGTTGGGTCCTGCATGTAATCGTGGCATGGTTGACTCCTGATGACTTCGTTAAGCGATTTCGGACCGGACGCAAGCCAGTGACAGCCCACGACCTCGTGGCACATGGCGGCAAGACCGCATTCACATGGACGGGTGATTGTCATGTTTTTCAAAATATACTATTATACATGACTTATGTCACTTATTAATTTCCTCTAGTCTGCCCCGATGTCTACTCCCAAACCTCAACAACGAGTCGTGAATCGTCTGCGTGAAATGCGGATTGCCGCCGGGCTGTCACAAGGAGAAGTGGCAGAGAGTGCGGGCATTACTCGACAGGCCCTCTATGCCATGGAAAAAGATCAGTATCTTCCGGGAACGGAAGTCGCCTTGCACCTCGCCGATGCGTTGGGAACGTCGGTTGAGGATCTGTTTTCGCTGAATGAGGGTCGTGACGTTCTTGAGGCGGAACTGCCGGCCGGTCATCCCGGAGTCTTGAATTCCACCAGAGTCAAGTTGGCGACGGTAGGGAATCGTCTGGTAGCCAGGCCGGTGACGGAATTGGGAGACGTGCTGAATTATACGGTTCCCGCTGATGCCCTGGTGTTGGGAGCGACATCCCGGCGAAAACGTTCGGTTTACGTGCAACTCTTGAAAAACCGGAAGGACCTGGAGAGTCAGATCGTCGTGGCGGGATGTGATCCCGCCATTTATCTGGCCGGGGAGCACGTTCGTCAACAAGCAGGAAACGCGTCGGTTGTCGGGTGGAACATGACCAGCCTTGCCGCGCTACGTGCGTTAAAACGTGGAGACGTCCACGTCGCGGGGATTCATCTGCGGGACCCCCGTTCCGGAGTGTATAACCTTCCGTTTTTGAAAAAGTATTTGCAAGGTCAAACCGTGACGGTCGTCCGGTTTGCCACGTGGCAGGAAGGGCTGTTGTTGAAAGATGGGAATCCCAAGCATGTCCGTGGCCTTGAAGATCTGGCCAGGCCGGACGTACGCATCGTGAATCGCGAGAAAGGGGCCGGCGCTCGCCTGCTTTTGGATCATTTGCTCTCCCGTCATCGTATTCCGAGTCAAGTCGTGAGGGGGTATGGAACGATGGCTTCTTCCCAGATCGGCCTTGGACGATGCATTTTGGAGGGGAAGGCAGACGCCGGTATTGGAACGTGCGCCGTGGCCCAATTATACAATTTTGATTTCATTCCGTTGCAGGAAGAACGTTATGATTTGGTTATTCCGACGTCATACGTCCACTCGCATCCTGGCATGAAGGCATTTTTGGACACCTTGGTCACGCGCAAGTTTCAACAGGAAATTGAAGCCTTGGGGGGGTATGACGCCAGGGAGAGCGGGAAGATCATCCGCGACAATGAGTTTTCTTCGAGCCGTACGGCTTTTCAATCTGGTGGCGACAAACACTAATCGCGGAATCGAGCCCGTCTTGCCCCTGACCTGTCGACGCCCCTCTTCCTGAGTTCATTTCAGCCGTACCGCAGGTGTTCCCAATCGGGCCGTTTCATCGAACGTGGTGGTTGCCTGACGTGCATCCAATAGTGTTCGGCTGATTTATTGAGAAAAGTATAATTGACATTAAGTAAATTAAACATTACTATCATTTGTCCTGATGAGAGCGCTCCTGACAGAGGGAAAGTCATTGATGATCCTTGAAGGAAGGAAGAGCAGCGTCTTGGCTCTTATCCTGTTTGGCGGTTTGGCCTTGATCTCTTGGGGGGGGATGGCGCACGGCTCCCCGGATGTTTCCCCGCAAACGGGTGTTGGGTTGCTTGAGACGGTATCCGGAATGGCGGTACTGGAGCCCGCCGATGCCGTACTCGTTCATACGAGAGAATGGAAGTGGAATCGCTACCTGAAGGCCGTCTTGCGTCTCCCGGCGTGGATGGACCTTGGACTGGAACACCGGACGCGTTTTGAAACGTATGACCATCCCTGGAGGCCCAGCCAACCCTCGGGTCAAACGGATTCCCAAATTCAACAACGGTCGCGCGTACGGTTGGGTCTGAACGGGAAGAATTTGAAATTCTTGTTTGAAGGGCAGGATGCCAGGGTGTATCTCGATAATGTTGAAAGTTATGTCACCACGGGCATCAGGAATGAAATGGACGTGTTGCAACTCATGGCGTCCTTCACGCTGGACAACGTGTTGCGTGCCGGTCTCCGTACCGACCTGCACGTTGGACGGCTGACCATGGACTTTGGCCGGGGCCGCCTGATCATCCGGAACGACTATCGCAACACCTCGAATGCGTTTGACGGAGTGCACTGGCAACTGGGACGGGATCAACGTTGGCGGGTCCGTCTGTTTCTGGTGGAACCGGTATTGCGGGATGAAGTGCAGCCCGACGAACAATCGAAACGGAGCGTCTTTTGGGGGGGCTTTATCGAAACCGAACACATGCCGAGGTTGGGACTCAATGCATACTATTTCGGATTGAACGATCAACGGAGTGCCAACGTCGGCAGGCATAGAACGTTTTCAACGTTCGGAACCAGACTCTATGATGACCCGAAACCAGGAAGAATCGATTATGAAATCGAGGGCGTCGTGCAGACGGGGAAAAAGGGGAACGTCAATCATTTTGCCCATTTTCAGCATATTGTTATCGGATACACGTTGGCTCTCCCCTGGTCGCCGCGTTTTTTGATTCATTATGATTACGCCAGCGGGGACCGGAGTGCGCAGGATAGCCAAAGTTCGGCCTTTGATACGTTGTTTGGCGCACGACGTTTCGATTATATGCCCACCGGCAATTTCGGGCCGTTTTTCCGGACAAACTTCAGTTCGCCGGGATGGCGGGTCATTGTGGTTCCGTGTCAGGGTTGCGAAGTACAACTCAAACACCGGGTGTGGTATCTCGCGACCTCAAGAGGTGCGTTTGGAGGCAACGGCTTGCATGACCCCACGGGCGGATCCGGAAATTTTCTCGGCCATGATCTTGAATTGCGGGCTCACTGGAAAACCAATGACAACCTGGAATTCGAATTGGGTTACACGCATTGGTTTAAGGGCAGTTATCTCGAGAGGCTTCCCGATTCGGCAGGGTTGCCTCCCGGCGGAAATAGGGATAGCGATTATTTTTACATACAGACGAAGTTCAGACTATAAGGGCACATGAGTCATGAATACACGTCGGTGTTTCAGGAAGCCCGCGATGAGCGCCAATATTCGCGGTTTTCTGTGCCTTCTGTTTTTAGCGATGAGTCCGGCCGTGAGTGCCGCCGAAAAGGTACACGTGGCGGTGGCATCCAATTTTTTGGCGACACTCAATGAAATCGTAAACCATTTTGAACGAGACACGGGACACGCCGCCGCTGTCAGTTCGGGGTCGAGCGGCAAGCTCTATGCACAGATCAAAAACGGCGCCCCGTTTGACGTGTTCTTTTCCGCCGACGTCACGCGTCCGGAGTTGATGGAAGAAGAAGGGGTGGCGGTTCGAGGGAGCCGGTTTACGTATGCGGTGGGACGACTGACGTTGTGGAGTTCCGGTTCCACCATGATCGAGGGGAATGGAACATCCATGCTGTTGAGCGACCACGTCAAGCACGTGGCCATGGCGAATCCCAAGACCGCGCCGTATGGCGCCGCTGCAAAGGAAGTCTTGCAGGCATTGGGACTGTGGGAACGGCTTCAGGATCGGCTTGTCCGTGGAGAAAATGTCGGACAAACGTTTCACTTCGTGTTTTCGAAGAATGCTCAACTGGGATTCGTCGCCCTTTCGCAGGTGTTCGGGCCCAAAGTCAACGGGTCCGGTAGCCGATGGGACGTGCCGACGCATTTGTATGCCCCTCTCCGGCAGCAAGCGGTTCTGTTGCGTCACGGTCAACGGAACGCAGCCGCGCGCGCGTTCCTGGCCTACGTGAAGGGGGTCGCATCCCGGAACATCATTGAACGATTCGGGTATGGCGTGGAATGAAAGAAGCTGGGGAGTAGCAGGATGAACGTTATGGATTGGGGCCCGTTATGGCTGACCTTGCAACTGGCGGGGGTGACCGTTGTCGTGTTGCTTGTGGTCGGCACCCCCCTGGCATGGTGGTTGGCGTTCACGCGTTCGCGGTTCAGGACTTTGGTAGAAGCCATCGTGGCGCTTCCCATTGTGCTTCCGCCAACGGTGCTGGGCTTTTATCTGTTGGTGGCACTCGGACCTCATGGACTGATCGGCGGCCCATGGAAGGACCTCACCGGTTCGGCGCTCTCGTTTACGTTTACGGGGCTGGTGATCGCTTCGACGTTCTATTCGCTCCCTTTTGTCGTTCAACCCCTGCACGGAGCGTTCGAGGCCGTCGGCAAAAAGCCGCTGGAAGCGGCGTGGTCGCTGGGAGCCTCGAAGCTGGATGCGTTCTTGACCGTCGCGTCGCCCATGGCGATCCGCGGATACCTCAGCGCCGTCGTATTAGGTTTTGCCCATACGCTCGGCGAGTTCGGTGTGGTGCTGATGGTCGGAGGCAATATTCCGGGCGTGACCAAAGTCCTCTCCATTGCGATCTACGATCACGTCGAAGTCCTTGAATATACCCAAGCCCATATTCTTTCAGCCGTGCTTCTCATCGTCAGTTTTCTCATTCTTTCGATCGTGTACACGGTCAACCGGCGTTTGCCCATTCACGTCTCATGAGTCGACTCGACGCACGATTTCGCATCGACTATCCCGGGTTTCGTTTTGACGTGGCCTGCTCCGTCCCGTTGGACGGGACGATTGCGGTGTTCGGAGCGTCCGGGAGCGGCAAGACTACGCTGTTGAAGTGTCTGGCCGGTTTGACCCGCGCTTCTTCGGGGTTTCTTCAGTTCGACCGGACGGTTTGGCAAGACGATGCTCGCGGGATCTTTCTCCCGGTCGACCGACGGCGTGTGGGGGTCGTCTTCCAGGAGGCGCGGCTGTTTCCGCATTTCACCGTCACGCAAAATCTCACGTATGGGATGAAGCGCAATCCGCCCTCCAGGCGGGGGATTGCATTCGATCACGTCATTGAGTTGTTGGACCTTGAGCCACTCTTTCGGCGACGGGTGTCTCACTTGTCAGGTGGTGAGCAGCAACGCGTGGCAATAGGAAGAGCGTTGCTGACCAGCCCCCAACTTCTGTTGATGGATGAACCTCTGGCCTCTCTCGACCAACAACGAAAAAAAGAAATCGTTCCCTTTATCCAGAAACTGAATCGGGAATTGAGCATCCCGGTCTTGTACGTGAGCCACGCTCTGAACGAAATTTTGCAGCTTGCCAATCACATGGTCCTGATCAAAGAGGGGAGGGTTGCGGCCACCGGGCCGATTCAGGAAGTTTTTGCGCGGTTGGATCTGCCGGGGTTGGTCGAATCGAATATGGTCGGAGCGATTCTTGAAACCCGGATTGCCGAGCATGAGCCGGAATTCGGGCTGACACGTGTTGAATTTTTGGGACGGTCCCTGTTCCTCCCCCGGCAGGCGCTTCCACCCGGTGCGCCGTTGCGGGTACAAATTCTGTCACGTGACGTGAGCCTGGTGGCGGGTGCCCCCCCCGAGAGAAGCAGCGTGCTGAATGCCTTGGAGGCGACGATTGTCGAGGTCAGCGAGTCGCCGAGTGATCAGTATGCCGTCGAAGTAAAGCTCGACGTGGGGTGTCCGTTGTTGGCGATGATTACGAGAAAATCCTTACAGCAACTCCGGTTGCGACCCGGCCAAAAGGTGCATGCTTCCTTCAAGGCCGTGGCATTAAGTTGATGGGGCACGTGATCCGCGAGGGTGCGAGGAATTTTCCTGTCCCTCAAATATGGCTCTTGCTGTTTGACCAGTTACCCTTCAGCATAGATTATGGAATTCACGGTCCATTCGTTTATCGTTGATGACACGCGCGCTGAGTGACCGAAGGAAACGAGATGACCATTCATTAATCTCTTCAAGGAGAAAAGCTTGATACAATGCTCGATGAAAAAGTTGTTCGCCGTGGGTGCCATGTTGATGGCCTTGACCGTTTCAGGCGAAGCAGGAGCGGAATTACAACGGTCCGGGTGGTACGTTGGCGGAGGCATAGGGGGCAATTGGGTTCGTGACATGGAAGAGAAGGGCTGGAATCGGGATACATATTGCTATCCCAGTACGTGTGATGAGCCTGGTCTGAGTCAGGATATAGAAGGAATCTCGATTCCGGGATATCGCTGGAATTACGACCTCGACCTGGATTTCGGCAGCGCGTTCGAAATTTCTATGCCGGTGCTGATTACCACGTGACCGACAAGATCCTGGCAGGTATGAAGTTGACGTATTCCATGATGGACGATCTCGAAGCCGATGCCGGCTACTATGCGCACCCGGCTCATCGAGAGAATCCCGACTTTGGCTTCCACGAACGTTTCAGCGGCCCGCATCAGTACTCAATGATGTTCACGGTCAAATATCTGTTTGCCGATTGACGGGCAGGGATCGTACGGTACAGATCATCTAGGAGGGAGACGGTCTTCGCTCCGTTCAGGAGGATGCAGGCTGAAGAGGCAATGGGCTGATTGTCATTTGGGATAGGTCATTCATTTTTTCTTTTTGACAGCCGGCAGGCATTGTTTGCCGTCAAACTCGGGGCAGGCTGAATTCCCGCTCGCCAATTTCCATAACTTGATGATCGGCGGGTTGGGTTTTCCCTGAAAGACAACCACAACGTCAATCAGCCCGCCCACGGGAAGCTTTGAAATATGTGGCATGGCCGCCTCGCTGGCTTTGAGCCAAAGAATACCGCTCCCGCTGTTGATCAAAATAAAACCCTTATCCGGGACGATCCGGATAATCGGGCTGTAAAAACTCCCTTCCTTGCCGGGTTCATCGGTAAAAGCCCAACTCGGTGTGGATGTCAACATCAAGAGAACGATACCCAGGATGAATGTAAAAGGACGGAACATAGTGAATCTCCTTGCTAAAGGGGAGAAAATTTTTCGCATTATGGCAACTTGGATTAGGGATGTCTAGAACAGCGGCCCAAATCGTGATTATCGGCGTTCGACGGGAACTTCGGTTGCCGTTGAATGCCGGATCCGATAGGCGCGAATGACGGGAGTCGTCTTATCCTGAAGGGAGATAATGACGTGAAAGGGTTCGGGAATATTAAGTTTTTCCCGGTAACTCTCGAATTCCATGGCGATCTTGATATCCGTGATGGAGGGGCGGGCCTGGCTGAAGGTATGCGAATGATAAAAGGCCCTCAACGTGATGCCTCGCTGACGAATATCTTTCTGTGCCTGTGACATTTCCTGGGCATCCATTTGGAAGGCGATATCGGCCCGTTCCTCCGGTGAGAGTTGTTTGAGGTCCGACAGTTTTGCCTGATCGAATCGGGCCAGTTCGGCCTCACTCATCGTGGCCAGGATGTTGGTAATACGATAATGTCCGGTAATGGTGCCGTCCGTGCCGGCTAATATGCCGCAGCATTCATGAGGGTCCAACGCCCGTGCGTGCTCGATCATGTCTTCCCAAATGTCTGAAGGAATCGAAAGCATGGTGAGCGAGTGCCGTTCAGCGTGTTTGTGGCGTTGACGGCTTGGACGTAAAGGACGCTGCAGCCACTCCGGGGACGATGAACGGCCGAGTTCTCTCCATTGCCGTTACACGCTGCACGAGACGTGATGTTCTTCCAGCGCGGTGATCGTCGGGGTGGCGCTGCAAAGCGGGCAGCGGGGATCCTTGGGGCGCCCGACGCTACGAAACTTCATTTCGAGGGCATCGTAGATTAACAAACGGTCCGCGAGAGTATCACCGATCTCCAGAATTTCTTTGACGGCTTCATTGGCTTGTAAAATACCGATGGTGCCCGCAAGGACGCCCAACACCCCGGCTTCCTGGCAATTGGGGACCAATCCGGCAGGAGGTGGTTCAGGGTAGAGACAGCGATAGCACGGGTAGCCTTCATGTGGTTTGATCGTGGCGAGCTGCCCTTCAAAACGAAAGATGCTTCCCGAGATCAGGGGTTTTTTCGCAAAGAAGCAGGCGTCATTCACCAGGAACCGGGTGCCGAAGTTATCGGAGCCGTCGAGCACCAAGTCGTAGTCGGACAACAGGGTCATGATATTCTCGGCGTTGATATGCTCTTGATACGTCTTCACTTCGACGTCGGGATTCAACGCCTCCAGAAGACGCCGGCCGGACTCGACCTTGGGGACTCCCACGTGGGGCGTGGTGTGGAGGACCTGCCGTTGCAGGTTCGAGAGATCCACCACGTCGCCGTCAATCAATCCGATCGTGCCGATGCCCGCTGCTCCCAGATACAGCGCGATCGGGGAGCCCAGACCTCCGGCGCCGATGACGAGGACCCTGGCCCGGCTCAATTTTTGCTGGCCTTTTCCTCCTACCTGTTCCAGGATAATCTGCCTGCTGTATCGTTCGATTTGTTCTTCGGTAAAATCCATGGGCGTCAGCCTCTATTCCACCACGTTGAGTTCAATGGGATCGACGAGCACGCCCTTGTTCCGCAGGCCTGCTATGGCGCGTTCAATTTCTGCGGTTTCACCTGAAAATTCCACGTCCATCCAGCCGGTGGTTTCGCGCACGTCGGCCCGGCGGATGCTGGTGACGACCTGGTATTCGTGCCCGATCTGATAAATGACGGGTTCGGGGATTTTTTCTTCGGGAAACCGGATGTGAAATCGTAGTTTAGTCATGGCAGCCACCGGCAATAGCGGGAACGATCGACACCTCATCACCATCCTTGACCGGCGTGTCCTTTCCCGTCAGGAAACGGATGTCTTCTTCGTTCAGGTAAATATTGATGAACCGTCGAATCTCTCCCTGTTCGTCGCAGATCCGGTCTTTCAACCCCGGATGAGCGCCATTCAATTGATCGATCAATTCGCCGATACTGTTGCCTGTTCCTTCAACCTCACTCTTGCCTCCGGTCATCGGGCGGAGGGGAGTTGGGATGCGTACGGTGATCATGCGGCCCCCTGTTGTCCAAACGTTTCTTCGAATTTGACCAGGCTGGGTGGAATCCGGTAGGGACGCCCGACCGAATCCACAACGGCTTCTTGTGTTTTTAATCCATTGCCGGTGATGTAGGCGACGGTCACCTCGTTTTTCTTGATTACGCCTTGTTTCACGAGCTTGCAAAGGGTTCCGATGGTTACGCCTCCCGCGGTCTCCGCAAAAATCCCTTCTGTCTGGGCCAGGAGCTTGATGCCTTCTATGATTTCATCGTCGGTGACCGCTTCCATGGCTCCCCCGCTTTCCGCGGCGGTTTTCAAGGCATAGTAGCCATCGGCGGGGTTGCCGATGGCCAGGGACTTGGCAATGGTGCTCGGCTTGACCGGCTTGAAGAAGTCGCGTCCGTCCTTGAACGCCGTGGCGATCGGGGAGCACCCTTCGGCTTGGGCGCCATTCACCTTCGTGGACACGTCCTTGAGAAAACCGATTTTTTTGAATTCGTTGAGGCCCTTCCAGATTTTGGTCAATAACGACCCCGAGGCCATCGGCACGACGACTTGATCCGGCGCACGCCACCCCAATTGTTCCACGACTTCGAATGCCAGGGTCTTCGACCCTTCCGCATAATACGGACGGATGTTCACGTTGACGAAAGCCCATCGTCGTTCGCCGGCAATCTCGCTGCACAAACGATTGACGTCGTCATAATTGCCTTCGATTTCCACGACTTTCGGCCGGTAGATCAAGTTGCCGAGAACTTTCGCCGCTTCCAGGTCGCCGGGGATGAACACGTAGCATTGCATCCCGGCCTGCGCTGCATGTGCAGCCACGGAATTGGCCAGATTGCCGGTGGAGGCGCAGGCGGCGGTTTCATACCCCAGTTCCCTGGCGCGCGTCAGGGCGACGGCGACGACGCGATCCTTAAACGACAGGGTCGGCTGGTTGACGCAGTCATTTTTGATATAGAGTTCATCCAGTCCCAAAAAGGAGCCGAGGTTTTTGGCATGCACGAGGGGGGTCATGCCGGCGTGCAGGCCGACGGTCGGACCGCCTTCGATCGGGAGCAATTCCTTGTACCGCCATAGTGACTTGGGACCGGCCTCGACCGAGGCTCGTGACATCGCTTCCTTGATTTCTTCGTAATTATATTTGACTTCCAGGGGCCCAAAGCACAGTTCGCAGACGTGAAGGGCTTCCGTGGGATATTCCTTCCCACATTCCCGGCATATGAGGGCTTTCATCTTTTCCATGGTTCAACCTCCTTCCGCATCCGGCCGGCAAACTAGGAAACGCCGAGCGCTCCGGGCGTTTGCAGTTGGCACGCCTCCTGTTCGTGCTCAAACAGTTCGGTGATGTCCGGATGGTCGCCACACAAGGGGCACCTGGGATTTCGTTTCGTCTTGATTTCACGAAACGCGGTTTTTCGAGCATCAAAGTCGAGAATCCGGTCCGTGAGCGGGTCCCCGATTCCAAGGATCAATTTCAACGCCTCCGTGGCCTGAATGGTCCCGATGATACCGGCGACGACGCCGATGATGCCCGCCTCCTGGCAACTGGGCACGAGCCCGGGCGGCGGGGGATGCTGGAAAATGCATCGGTAGCAAGCCGATTGTTTGGGCACAATGGAAAACACCCGGCCCTCGAATCGGAGGATCCCGCCGTGGATCAGGGGTTTCCCGGCGAAATAGCAGGCATCATTGATGAGAAACTTTGCCGGAAATGTATCCACGCCATCAATCACCACGTCGTAGGGCGCGATATAGTCCATCGCATTGGAGGCGGTAAAGCGATCTTCGTACGTTTCAACGGTCACGTCGGGATTCAGGAGAAATATCTTGTCTTTCGCCGATTGTACTTTTGACCGTCCGACGTCGGGAGTATGGTGAAGCACCTGTCGTTGAAGGTTGGACCGGTCGACCACGTCGCTGTCGATCAAGCCGATCGTTCCGACACCGGCTGCGGCCAAATAGAGGGCGACCGGCGAACCGAGCCCTCCCGCCCCGACCACAAACACTTTTGCCTGGGCAATTTTCTTTTGTCCCTTCCCTCCGACTTCGGGTAACAGGATGTGCCGGCTGTATCGGTTAATTTGTTCTTCAGAGAAACTCATGTCGAGAGACGCAGCTAGATATTAAAGTACTTTTCGATGCTCAGATACCGTTCACCCGTGTCGCATAAAACCGTGATGACGTTCTGGTCCGGCCTCAGGTCTTTCGCGACCTGCTGGGCCGCGAAGACGTTGGCGCCGGCGGAAATACCCACGAGCAGCCCTTCTTTTTTCGCCAGCAGTTTTGTGGTTTGATAGGCTTGGTCGTCGGTCACCCGAATAATATCATCAATAATGGAACGATTCAGTACTGTCGGCACAAACCCGGCGCCGATGCCTTGAATCTTATGCGGGCCCGGTGCGCCTCCGGAGAGCACCGGAGATCCCGCCGGTTCCACGGCAACGATTCTGGTGGCGGGAGCACGTTCTTTCAACACCTCCCCGCACCCCGTGATGGTCCCGCCTGTCCCGACGGCTGCGACAAACGCATCGATCTTGCCGTCCATGGCATCCCAGATCTCAACCGCCGTCGTGGCCCGGTGCATCGCGGGATTCGCCGGATTGGAAAATTGGTCGGGCATAAAATATTCAGGATTCTGGGCAATAATGCTCTGAGCTTCCCGGATCGAACCCTGCATGCCTTCCCAGGCCGGGGTCAAAATCAATTGTGCGCCATAGGAGGACAACAGGCTTGCGCGTTCGAGGCTCATGCTTTCCGGCATGACCAGAATCAATTTATAGCCGCGAACCGCGGCGATCAACGCGAGTCCGATCCCCGTGTTTCCGCTGGTCGGTTCGACGATCGTGCCACCCGGTTGGAGTGTGCCGGCACGTTCGGCCTCATCGATCATATTGAGGCAGATCCGATCCTTGACGCTGCCGCCGGGGTTGGCAAACTCCACCTTTCCGAAAATGGCGCCGCCGCCTTCCTCCGAAAGGCGATTCAATCGAACCAGGGGCGTCTTGCCGATTCCCTCCGTAATCTTTGATAAATATCGGGTGGTCACGCCCCTCCACCCATATAGAACAGAAATTCTACCTTATCGCCCTCCCGGACGTTCGTGGTTTCAAGTTGGTGCCGTTCGACAATTTGAGTATTCAGTTCAACGGCAACCATATGCGGGTCGACGTCCTTATGTTTCAGGACATCCATGATGGTGTCGGCCTGAAGCTCTTCGGGTTTACCATTAATGGTGATTTGCATTGTGTGCTCCGCCGTATGGGATAGGACTATAAACAGTTTAGAGTAACAAACTCATAACAATTTCGTCAAGAAAATGTGAAATTACAAGGAGTTACGAAACAAGTTGAGGCACCAGGTCTTTGGCGTGACCCCGGATGGCCACGTCGACCAGGTTGGACTGAGGTGTCGGGTCCAGATTCAGTTCCGCCACAAAAGCCCCGTTGTCCTTGGCGACGGGCCCGAAAGACGCGGCCGGGTACACCACGCCGGACGTGCCGATAATCAGGAGCATTTCGCAATTGCGTAAGGCAGCGAAACTGTGTTGCAGATCATCAGGGTCCAGGGATTCTCCAAACCAGACGATGTGAGGACGAAGAAGTCCTTCGCACGTGGCACATTCGGGCAATATGGCGATGGGCACGTCGCGATTGTCGTCCAGCCGTCCGCATTGTGTGCAACGCACCTTCCAGATATTGCCGTGGATTTCCGACAGGCGTTGAGAGCCCGCCAAAGGGTGGAGTCCATCGACGTTTTGAGTAATGAGCCAAAAATTGTCGATCCGTTGTTCCAGTTCCACGAGGGCGGTATGGGCCGGATTCGGTTGCTTGGTCGCAATGAGTTCGCGGCGCCAATTGTACCATTCCCATACGAGCGTGGGATCGCGGTTGAAAGCTTCGGGGGAGGCCAGTTCTTCGGGCCGGTGATCCTTCCACAGCCCATCCGCGCCACGAAACGTCGGCACGCCGCTGTCCGCGGAAATGCCGGCTCCGGTCAGGACCGTCACGGCGGTGGTCCGGGCAAGTCGCGCCTTCAGTTCCTGGATTGCGGGGGAAGCGGTCATGTTCAATCAAAAACGTCGAAGGGGAGAGGCTATCGTTGTTGAGCTTCGAGGCGATCAAGTCTTGCCTTGAGAACACCGACATCCGTTTCAAGCGATTGGATTCGATGATCAAGTTCTGCAAAAGAAAACTTCAGTAAGGCCCTGACTTCTTTAAACTCTTCCTGAACGTCTTCCCGAAATTGTTGAATCTCCGTAAGGATGACCTGATGGCCTTCGGCTATTTGCTGAAGATCGTGTCGGAATCCTTCGGCAACAATGCTAAAATGGCGTTTCAACTGCTCCATATTTTCTGCATTCATAGCTTCTCCAACTCCCGGAGGATCGTCAGACTTTGCGGAGGTATTGCTCAAGCAGGGCGTGGTAGGCGCGGATGCGTTTCACGTACCGGACGGGCTCTCCGCCGCGAGCGTACCCATGGCGCAAAGTTTCGTAGTAGGGTTCCTGGGCCAAGAGGGGCAGCATGGTCTTGAGATCATTCCAGGAATGAGGATTCTTCCCCATCCGGCGCGCCAGCTGTTGAGCATCCTTGACGTGTCCCATGCCCACGTTATAGGCCGCCAGGGCAATCCAGATCCGGTCGGATTTTCCGATACGGCGGGGAAGACGTTTTTCCAGGCTCTGAAAATACCGGGCACCACCTTCGATACTCTTGGTAGGATCCTCCCGATTTGTGATGCCCAAAGACGAAGCGGTATCGCGGGTGAGCATCATGATGCCTCGAACGCCGGTTGGACTGACGGCATGTCGATCCCAACGTGATTCCTGATAGGCTTGAGCCGCCAGTAACGTCCACGAAATTCCATAGGCCTGCGCGACGCCTTCAAATTGTCGCCGATATTGGGGCAGGCGGGTTTCAATGTGGTGCTGAAAACGGCGGATCTCCCACCAGGCGAGATCGGCTTTGACCGGAGTCGGCACATAGTCCGCGGTTTCGGGTTGCGGCTTGGATGAAGGCTCCGGCTCTGTGACGGGAGTGGACAGCCATACTCCTGCAATCAGCAACAGGAGAACGGAACAGGCTGCCGTACTCTTTCCGACGACGGATGCCGTTCGTAGAAATTCGGATTTCGCTGGCAGGTATTTCGACAAGGATGAAAGCATGGGCTCGCTCCTCGCTGAGGCAGGTTTTCTTCAAGAAAGACTGTCCCAGACCGAAAGTCCCTAAATTTAACCATGAAGTCTACAGAGATCCGTTGCCGATCGCAAGCCCGTTTTCTCGATGGGAGCGGTTTGGATGTGGAATGCGGACAACCGGAACGTATGCAGCAGGGAACAACGATCGTTGTTCCCTGCTGCATTGGTGTTGTTCGCTTGGAACGTGTTAGTCTAGCCGAAACCTGCCGTAAAGAAAGGCGGTTCCGATGTACGTAGACGCTTGTCAAAAGATTCAATGAAGAAAGGATGAGGAAGGATGGTGGAACGAACGTTAGCGATCATTAAACCTGATGCCGTGAAAAAACGGGTTATTGGCGATGTCATTCAGAGATATGAAGCTGCCGGGCTGAACCCGGTTGCCATGACCATGATACATTTGTCCGAATCGATTGCCGAGGGATTCTACGCCGTACACCGTGAACGCCCGTTTTTTCATGATCTGACCACGTTCATGTCCTCGGGGCCGTCAGTCGTCCTTGTACTTGAAGGAGAAAACGCGATCCAGGCGAACCGTGAGCTGATGGGAGCGACCGATCCAAAGAAAGCCGAGGCCGGAACGATTCGAGCGGCGCATGGAGCTTCGATCGAGGCCAATGCGGTTCATGGATCCGATTCTCCGGAAACAGCCAACTTCGAAATAGGGTATTTTTTCCCGGGCATGGATTTGCAGGCGGGTCACTGAACGCTGCCGTGCCGTTACAAGAACCGGGAACGACGATCGTTGTTCCCGGCGGATATTCCTTCGTCACATGTCGGTCTCCATTTCGTATTTGCGATTCATTGTCATCACGCTGTCCTCCCTCCTTTTGTTGAGCGGATGTTTTCGCGCTGCAGGGCCAGACGTGGGAGTCCGGGCCTTACGCGACCAAGCCGAAAAACGCTCTTTGGATCAGGCGGAACATGCGTTTCTTCGAGCCGACTATGCGACGGCTGTTGTGTTACTGAACCGGTTTTTACGTACGCATCCCCAATCGTCCCTGTCGCCGGAAGCACGCTGGTGGCTGGCCCGGGCGTATCAGAAGACGGGGAATCCGTCTTCGGCCCTGGAACACTTCCGCTTTGTCGCCAAGACGCGGAGATGGAACATGTATCAGACGGATGCCCGGTTTCGTGCGACGCAGCTTGAAGAACGGTTGAGAGGGCCGGCGCCGAGCGGTTCCATCAGGGGAATCCTGACCGCGCTCGGGTCCGCGCCCGGCAACGTGGATGCTCTGATCTCGACGAGCGGGGAAATCGAAGCGTCCGTCATTGTGCTGGACGTCCCATGCCCGGTTGGCGGGATGCCGCAGGACAACGGACAACCCTTCTCGTTTGATGCCATGCGTTCCGCTGTTCGGGATCTATCCTCTCGATGGACAACGGTCTATCTTGGGGTGACCCTGAGGTGCCTGGGCCATTTCGCCCGGGAACGGACATTGGAGAAGTGGAAGGACTGGGCCTATGACCCACCATCGGGAACGCTACGTCGCTCATCCTATTTTTCGTTACAGTTTTCGGGATACCAGGCGTTCCTTGAAGATTGGCTCGAACAACTCCGTGACCTTCCGCTGACGGGCCTGGTGCTGCGCAACGCGGTTCCCGTGGGCGTGTACGACGGATTCAATCCCTTGGCCCTGCGGTTATTCGCCAAAGAATTCGGCGTGGCCTTCGATCCGGTGCGCATGTTCAACGACGACCGGACCGTGCTCGCGGCTGATTCCGAGTCCGGCGTTCACCTTCCGGCCGTGTTCTGGAAATGGGCCGGATGGAAGGCCCGGGAACGGCTCCGAATCGTTCAAAGTCTGGTTCAGACGTTGCGCGTGCGGCTCCCTCATCTTGAGTTCGGTATGACGTTGCAACCTGAAGGTATCACCGATCCCATACGAGGGATGATTGATTTCGCTGAAGATTGGGTCGACGTGGGCCGTGGGCCGTTTGACAGGTTTCTGATGACGATCAAAGAGCCGGAATCGACGCTTGTCCGTCAAACCTTTCAAGATTCGCCCGCGGGAGTGTCGGCAAGCAGCGGTGACGCGGCCCCCGTGGCGAAGTTGGTTCAGTATCTCGGAAAGCCTGACAAAGTCTGGGCCATCCTGCCCGCCCGGGGCACGCACGCACGCACGCAATCGCCCATCCTTCCCGAAACGGTCGGCCGTATCTATGACCGGCGTGGGGTTCCTTGACAAACGGCCGCCCCTCACTTTAGAAAAGTTTTGCCGATGCGATCGGCGGGAGCGGAACATGGCGGGAATGATTCCTGAAGAGTTACGATATCACAAAGAACACGAGTGGGTGCGGCTCGACGGACAGCGGGTGACGCTGGGGATCAGCGACTTTGCGCAGGACGCCCTGGGTGACGTGGTCTTCGTGGACCTGCCGAAAGTCGATACCGAATTGACCGCAAACCAGGAAATAGGCGAGGTGGAATCAACCAAAGCCACATCCAGCCTGTACTCGCCGGTCAGCGGAAAAGTCGCGGAAGTGAACGACGAATTGCAGGACCATCCCGAATACCTGAACCAGGACCCCTATGGGAAGGGATGGATCGCCGTGATCGAATTGGCCGACCCCGTCGACGTTGAAGCCTTGATGACGGCCTCGCAGTATGAGGAATTTCTTTCCTCGCAGAGTTAATGCCTCTCCCTTAATGCCTTCCCCCAAACATATTGCCATCCTCGGCGCGGGCCCCGGCGGTTACGTGGCCGCGATTCGCGCGGCCCAACTCGGGGCCAGGGTGACGATAATTGAAAATCGGGCACTCGGCGGCGTCTGCCTGAATTGGGGCTGTATCCCCAGCAAAGCCCTGCTGTCGGTCGTCGAATTGGGTGAAAAACTGAAAAAGGCGCATGATCTCGGGCTGCAACTCTCCAATCCCCCCACCTATGACCCGGCGCAAATGGTGGCGAGAAAGAACCGGGTCGTCAATGGGCTCGTCAACGGCATTGCCACGCTGCTGAAACAGTGGGGCGTGTCGCACGTCCGGGGAACGGGACGGCTGGTGAACGACCGGACGGTGAGGGTGTCCCTTGCCGACGGTGCTGAAACCTCCGTCCAGGCGGATGGCATCGTCATCGCGACGGGCTCATCGTCGCAGGCGCTCCCGATGTTTCCCGTTGACGGGCACGACATCATGACGAGTCAGGAAGCTCTGGAGATTCCACGAATACCCAACCGCTTGCTCATCGTCGGCGGGGGAATCGAAGGTTGTGAATTTGCTTCCCTGTACGCCGGGTTGGGGTCGCAAGTAACGGTGGTGGAAATTCTGCCCCGCGTGTTGCCTTCGGAAGATGACGAGATCTCGGCTTTTATCGAACGTGAGTTGAAGAAACGGAGAGGGCGTATCATCGTCGGGAACTCGGTGAAGTCCGTTGCAAAGACGGACGCGGGCATTGCGTCGGAGTTGGCCGATGGAGAACGGCTGGAATGTGATGCGATCATCGTCTCGGTGGGACGGCGCTGCAATACCAATGGAATCGGGTTGGAAGAAGCCGGCGTCAAGCTTGGAGACCAGGGCGAAATCGAAGTTGACGACCATCTGGAAACGAACGTGCCGGGCGTGTATGCCATCGGTGACGTCGTGGGGAAGGCGATGTTGGCACACGTCGCGTCGGCACAAGGTAAGGTTGCTGCGGACAACCTTGTGGGGAATCCGAAAACCATAAATTATGACGTGGTGCCGGCAGGCATTTTTACGTTGCCGGAGATCGGGCGGGTCGGATTGACCGAAGGGCAAATTCGTGAGAGGGGAATCGTCCCAAATATAGGACGCTTTCGGTATAGTGCATTGGGCAAAGCCCATGCCGTCGGCGACACGGTCGGGTTGGTGAAGATCCTGGCCGACCCGAAAACGGATCGCGTGCTGGGGGCTCATCTGGTGGGAACGCACGCGGCGGATTTGGTCCATCAAGCGGCGTTGGCCATGCAGTTGAACGCCAAGGCCCGGGACGTCGCCGGCATGATCCACGCGCACCCCACGCATACCGAAGCTTTGATGGAAGCATTCGAGGACGTCGAGGGCAGGGCTGTACACGTGGCCAGGAAACGACCCTGATGAGAAGATGGTCAATCAGACAATATCCGACGGCCTGCTCATTCGGAGTCAAACTCCTGCTTCTTGCCGGGACCGTGGGGTTTTTGTCTTTTGCGGGTCTGTTGCAGAGTCCGTCCCAATCGACGCAATCCGAAGCTCCACCCTTGCAGCCGGCCGGCAGGGCGTTTGAGCGACTCCCGACGCCGGAGCCCGTGACGGGTGCCGACGTTGTGTCCGTCGACATTAATCGCGGTTCGGTGGAAGATCTACGACGGTTGCCGGGGATCGGGCCGGTCCTGGCTGAGCGCATCCTTCACTATCGTCAGGAGAATGGAAAATTCGTCTCCATTCGTGATATTCAAAACGTGAAAGGCATTGGCGTGAAACGGTTTGCGCAACTGGAGCCGTATATTCATATTGATCCGAAAAGTTCCTCGTCGAACGACTGATTCTTTCTTGCGGGATACAGCAAACCGATGTCAGAGCGAGAATTGAAACGGCAGCTTGACCTGATCACGCGCGGCACCGTTGACGTGATCCAGGAGCGTGAACTCGAAGACCGGGTCAGGGCTTCGCTCAAGGAGGGGAGCCCCTTGCGGGTGAAGGCCGGGTTCGATCCCACCGCGCCCGACCTGCATCTGGGCCATATCGTGTTGATCCAGAAGCTGCGGCATTTTCAGGAACTCGGGCATGAGGCGATCTTTTTGATCGGGGATTTTACCGGCATGATCGGTGATCCGACCGGTGTCTCCGAAACGAGGAAGGTGCTCAGCAAGGAGCAGGTCCTGGCCAACGCCAAGACCTATGAGCGGCAGATTTTCAAAACGTTGGATCCCGAGAAAACGCGCGTCGAGTTCAACAGCCGCTGGATGCGGGACATGCGTGCCCAGGACATCGTCGAATTGTGTTCGCACTACAATTTGGCGCGCATGTTGGAACGGGACGACTTTTCCAAGCGTTACCGGGAGCAGAAGCCTATCGGGGTTCATGAATTTCTCTATCCGCTGGTGCAGGGCTATGATTCCGTGGCGCTCGAAGCCGACGTTGAACTGGGCGGCACCGATCAGACGTTCAATTTGCTCGTGGGGCGTGATCTTCAGCGTGATTGGGGCCAGGTCCCTCAAATAGTCATCACGATGCCTCTGCTGGAAGGGACGGACGGCGTGCGGAAGATGAGCAAGAGTTTCGGCAACGCCATTGCCCTGGAAGACGAGCCCTCGGACATGTTCGGCAAGATCATGTCGATCAGCGACGACCTGATGTTCCGGTACTATGAACTGCTGACCTCTGAAGATCTCGATGCGGTCAAACAACGCCATCCCAAGGAGGCGAAGCTGGACCTGGCGGGAGCCATGGTCACGCGGTACCACGGAGCGGATGCCGGACGACAGGCCAAGGAAGACTTCGAGCAGAAGTTCCGGAAACGGGAGTTCCCCGAACAACCGGATGTCACGGTCACGTTGACGGCGGCGGATTTTTCAGATCCCAACAATCCCTCGATCGGGCTGGTGGATCTCCTCATGCGAACGGGGTTGTTGCCCAGCAAGGGGGAAGCGCGTCGCCTGATCGCGCAAGGCGCCGTGGTCGTAAACGAGGAACGCTGCCAGGACAGCACTGCGGTTCTGCCGCTACAGTCGAACGAGTCGTACCAAATGAAAATCGGCAAACGGAAATATGCCCTGGTGCAGGTACGGATATAGCCCGGCCTACGAATTGCCTCTACCTTCCGCCTTTTCCCTCTTCGGAAAAAGTTCTCGTCCTTACCCTTCGACTTCGCTCAGGGCAGGCAAAGGAGGGGAATACAGAAGGCATGTCCATCTTTTTCCTCCCCTTTGTAAGAGGAGGTCAGGTGGGGTAGAGCCCTATAGGCAGGTAACGGGGCAACCCGACAATCCGTTGATCCCCGTCCGCTTGACTTGCCTTCCGCGCCCTGCCTAGAATGAATTCCCTTCTGCGACCGTGAGCGGGTGTAGCGCAGTGGTAGCGCATCGGCTTCCCAAGCCGTTGGTCGGGAGTTCGAATCTCCTCACCCGCTCCAATCTCTCTTTTCCCACAGTCCAAGATATTCCAATAGCGTCCCAAAATGCCTATGAATAAAGGAGTTTGGAATGTTGACGTTTGAGTTCGAATCTCCCACCCTGTCTTTCGCGTTCAATTTTCCCACACAAAACGGTGAAAAAATGTGACGGATTTTCAAGAGAGATTCAACCTTACGGGGAGGGGGAACCATGGCCTTGACCAACCGTAGAATTGAGAAATCGACAACAGTGGGCCTGTATGCCGACGAACGCACCTTGGATTTGAAGGTGTCCAAAGGCGGCACCAAATCCTGGGGGCAACGAATCGTGGGCAACGGAAAACGGCATGATCTTGGGCTTGGGGGGTATCCCGTCATCACTATTGAGGATGCCCGAACCTTGGCTATCGAGAATCGGCGGAAAGTGGCCCTCGGTGAGAACATCTTGAGGCCCCGGCATGAGGCGAAGGTGCCGACGTTTCAAGAGGCGACGGCGTCCGTGATTTCGCTCAATGCCCCGACGTGGAAGGATGGAGGCAAGCCCCTGCAATCGTGGGAGCAGACGCTGAACGACTATGCGTTTCCGACCATTGGAGAACAGCGAGTCGATCAGGTCACGAGCAAGGAGGTTCATGCGAGAGTTGCGCCCTTGTGGACCTCGAAACATCATCAGGGCTTGAAAGTAGGGCAACGTATCGGCGCCGTCATGAAATGGGCGCAGGGGCATCGGCTTGATAACCCATGCGATGCTTTGG
>MKWU01000559.1_pt1 | contig 70432 bp, 55 predicted proteins | sample 809101 | NCBI WGS metagenome assembly MKWU01 (sample SAMN05860141, study PRJNA318959) | sponge metagenome | host: Aplysina aerophoba | place: Slovenia: Piran, Adriatic Sea, Gulf of Piran | collected 2013-05-07
GGTGATAACACTGTCATGACGGTCAGTCTGGGCTCCGCGATCGCGATGGACGAGGGCCTGCGCTTCGCGATCCGGGAAGGCGGCCGCACCGTCGGGGCAGGCACCGTCACCAAAATCATCGAATAAGGACACCAGGTCGGGCAACCGGACAGCGGGAGGGCCGCCATGGCCAAGAAAAAAGGAAGCCGCATCAAGATCACTCTTGAGTGCACCGAGGCGAGGGCCGAGGGAAAGCCCCCGTCGCGCTACATCACCACCAAGAATCGGACCAATACCACGGGACGGCTCGAGCTCAGGAAGTACAACCCCTTTCTCCGGCGCCACACGCTGCATCGCGAAACCCGTTAGTTCCATGGACGGCGCCAAGCGCACCTCCTGAGGCAGGTCGGGATGACGGGCCTGGAGAGCTTGGCCGGTCGCACTTACGGTCCGTCGGCCTTCCGGGTCGACCCGGCCCAAGTGGCCGCATACGTGGAGGCGTCCGGCGACGATCCGGAGCGCTGGCATACCCACGCTCCGCCCTCCTTTGCGGGCGCGGTTCTCTTCAAGGTTGCCACCTCCTTTCTGGGCGATCCGGAGGTGGCTTCGCACGCCCGCTTGCTCATCCACGGTGACCAGACGTTCATATGGCGCCAACCCTGGCGGATCGGCGCCGCTCTTACCATCTCGGCCCGTGTGGATCGTCTCCGGGAGCGGGCCGGTACCGCCTTCGTCACCTTCGGCGCCGAAATCGTCGACTCCGCGGACCGGACGGTGCTGTCGTCCCGTTCGTTGTTCCTCATGTCCCCGGAGAAACCACCCGGAGGGACAGCTGCGGAGCGTTCCGAGCCTGTGGCCGAGGCCCGCCGCGCCAACTCCGTTCCCAGGGCGGAGCCCTTGCCCGCGGTCGGCGAATCCCTCACGCCGCTGGCCAAGTCGGCCTCCCGGGCCGATCTGGTGCGGTACGCCGCCGCCAGCGAGGACTTCAATCCGGTCCATTGGGACCACCTCCGGGCGGTCGAGTCCGGAGTGGGCGGTGTCATCTGCCACGGCCTACTGATGGCCGCTTGGGCTACCCAACCAGCCGCTGCTTCGTCGTCCCGGCCCCATCCCCTGGCCAGGGCCCGCTTCCGGTTCCGGCGGCCCCTTTATCCCGACCAGGCTGCCCGGGTCAACACCATCGTGAGGGATCGGGACGAGCGGACGACCGTCCTCAGTTCGAGCGTGTCGTCCGAAGCCGGGGATCACGTCTCGGCTAGCATCGAGATACAGACGGACGACGGGAGCGGGTAGAGGGTGCAGGACCACCGGTTGGAACCCGATGTCATCGAGTTGGTGGATCGGTCGCGACAGGGCGATCGGGACGCCTTCGGAGAACTGGCCCGCCTCCATCAACACGAGGTCTACACCCTGGCGGTCCGGTTGACGGGTGATCGAACCCTGGCCGCTGATGTCACCCAGGAGGCGCTGATCCGGGCTTGGCGGGCCATCGGGCGTTTCCGGGGCGACTCCAGCTTCTCCACCTGGCTATACCGGATCACAGCCAACGTCGCCTGGACGCTCAAGGGACGGGCGGCTCGGCAGCGCACCTACCAACTCGACGCGATGATCTTCCAACCGCAGGCGAGCGACCGCGGCAATCCCGAGGTAGCGGGGGAGCGGACCGAGTTGCGCGCCCGGCTCGGGGCGGCACTCGCAGAACTGGCGCGATCCCAGCGCACGGTGGTGATCCTGAAGGACGTTTACGGCTGGTCACATAAGGAGATCTCCGACGCGCTGTCGATATCCGTGACCGCCTCCAAGGTACGGCTGCACCGCGCCCATCTCCGGTTGCGGGAGCTGTTGAAGGAGGCGAGTTGAGCCGCCTGGTGTCCCGAGCCGGCCTCGATCGCGTTCCGCGGACCGCTACCTGCGGCCTCACCCGGCTGGTTCTCCACGGGGCCGAGTCGGGCGGGATAGACCTGCCCCCGGTCTTGGAGCGACACCGCAGCGGTTGCCTGTCGTGCCAGGCGGCCACCGCTCGCCAGCGGAGGATGCTGGCCGAGTTGGGCGCGTTGCGAACCGAGGTCGAGCCGGTGCCCTACGATATGACGGCCGGCCTGGAGTATCCGGTCGAGGTGGGCGCAGACCACGCCTCGACGCAGCGTCGCTCCACGAATCGAAGTACCACCACTGCGGTGGCATCGGCGGTATCGATCGCCGCCATAGGGGTGGTGGTACTGGTCCGCCGGATGAGATCACCCAGTATCCGGAAGCCGGCTTAGCGGCGGCGCGGCCGCCGGCGACCACACTGGGCCGTGAGGTGTTTACACTAGGGCGACCTGTTCGTATACTCCCTGCGGCAGCCGAGGGGCGTAGCTCGAAATTGGTTAGAGCGCCGGTCTCCAAAACCGGAGGTTGGGGGTTCGAGTCCCTCCGCCCCTGCTCGACTCGTTCACTGCGATTCTCGTCGCAGTGCCCACAACAAAAGGCAGTAGAAAAATGAACCGCGAGATGCGTCGCATGGCCGAGCGGGAAGAGCGGCGCAAGAAACAGCAGGGTGACCGGCGCCGTTCGGCACTCCCGGGTTCACCGGGTGGCGACGGGTCGATAACGGGCCGCTGGGCCCGGCTGGTCCAATTCCTCCGCGAGGTGCGGGTGGAGTTGAGCCGGGTCAACTGGCCCAGCCGCCGGCAGATGGTCGCATTCACAACCGTGACCGTCATCACGACCGGCGTCCTGACCGGTTACGTATTCCTGGTGGACCTGGCGCTCAGCCGATCAGTGCTGGCCGGGATCAGAGCTTTGACAGGTTGAAATTGGCAGAACGGGCAGCAACGCAGCAGGATCGAGCTCTAACCGAGCAGGGAGATCGTGAGGAGTCCTCGCTCGGATCCCTAGGAGCGGCGTTCGTGCATGCCGGTTTCCTGGAGGATGGATCCCGTGATGAGACCGAGCCGGAACCCGCCGAGGAGGTCCGGCCGGAGGTCTCGGACACATCGACCAGCACCGAGCCCGAGCGGGACGAGGCGGTTGCGAAGACTCCGGCGACCGGCGCCAAGACCGCCGTCACTCAGGAACTGGTTCCCGAGTTCGTAGAAGAGGACCCGATCAGCCCCTACGACAAGCGCGGGTCCTGGTACGTGATCCATGCCTATTCGGGTCACGAGAAGAAGGTTCGCGCCAACCTCGACACCCTCAAGTCCTCCCAGCACCTGGAGGGGAGCATCTTCGAGGTGGTCATCCCCACCGAGAAGGTGGTCGAGATCAAAGGGGGTCGCAAGGTGGAGGTGGAGCGGCGCATGTTCCCCGGCTACCTCTTGATCCGGATGTACGACGACACCGCAACCTTCAACGTGGTGCGGAACACCCCTGGAGTCACCTCGTTCGTAGGTAGCGGGATGGGAGGCGGATTCCGGCCCACCCCGCTGTCGCGCCGCGAGGTGGAGCGCTTCCTAGGCCTCAAGAGAGAGGCGGCCAAGAGAGCCCCGAGGTTCCGCCCGGCCTGGGATATCGGAGAAACGGTGCGGGTGTCCAAGGGACCCTTCGCCGATTTCAACGGCGTGGTGGAAAACATCAATGTCGACCAGCAAAAGGTCACCGTGCTGGTCGAGATATTCGGCCGGGACACGCCGATGGAACTGGATTTCGAGGACATTCAGAAGCAGTAGCAAACGCCGCGGACTATCCGGACCGAGCCGGAACAGCAAGAAGAGACGATTCGAAGGACACACCGACCATGGGCAGAAAAAGGGTTGCAGCCATTCTGAAGGTTCAGATCCCCGCCGGCGAGGCGAGCCCCGCGCCGCCGGTCGGGCCCGCGCTGGGTCAGTACGGCATCAACATCATGGAGTTCGTCAAGTCGTACAACGATGCCACCCGGGCCCAAGTGGGCACGATCGTTCCGGCCGAGATCACTATCTACACCGATCGGTCGTTCAGCTTCGTCACCAAGTCACCTCCCACGGCCGTGTTGCTCCGGCAGGCGGCTCGGGTCGAGAAGGGGTCGCCGGAGCCGCACCGGGAGAAGGTCGCCACCCTGTCCAGGGATCAGATCAGGCGGATCGCCGAGACCAAGCTTCCCGACCTGAACACCAACGAAGTCGAGGCGGCCATGAAGATCGTGGCCGGCACGGCCCGGTCGATGGGGATCATCGTCGCCGACTGACCGGGCAGGCCCTTCGTTCCGAGGAGGGGCCGGGACAACCGAAAACCGCTGGGAGAGTCACCGCGAGGGGTGGCTCGTTTTACCACAAGGAGGAAACCCTATGGCTCACAGGGGCAAGCGCTACGACCGGCTCTCCGCCGCCTACGACAAGTATCTCCACTACGAACCGCTCGAGGCAGTGCGCATGGTGAAGGCTTCCGCCGCTGCTCGCTTCGACGAGACCATCGAGGCGGTGATGAAGCTAGGGATCGATCCCCGTAGGGCCGATCAGTTGGTCCGCGGCACCGTGGTGCTTCCGCATGGAACGGGCAAGGCGGTGCGCGTCTGCGTGTTGGCGGTCGGTGATCTGGCAACCGAAGCCGAGTTGGCGGGCGCCGAGGTGGTCGGTGGTGACGAACTGATCGCGTCGATCGCCTCGGGCGGGGACATTGCTTTCGATGTCGTGATCGCGTCACCGGACATGATGCCGAAGGTGGGTCGCCTCGGAAGGATCCTGGGACCTCGGGGCCTGATGCCCAACCCGAAGGCCGGGACCATCACCCGAGACGTGGCGAGGACGGTCGGGGAGTTCAAGGCCGGCAAGATCGAGTATCGCAACGATCGCTACGGCAACGTGGCCGCTCCCGTCGGCAAGGCCTCCTTTGACGAAGCGCTCCTTCACGAGAACCTGATCACCTTGGTCTCCGAGGTATTGCGGGTAAAGCCGGCTGCTTCCAAAGGCACCTATCTCAGGGGCTTGTCGATATCGTCGACCATGGGCCCCGGAATCAGGGTGGACGTGACGAAGGTGGACCGCCTGGCGGCGTAGTTGTTAGTTGCTAGTTATGAGTGGCTAGTATTAGCAAGCGTTATCATTCTATTTACTAGAAACTAGAAACGAGAACTAGAAAGCTGTCTGGCAGCGGGTCGGCACGCCCGCTACACTGCCCCAGGTTTCCCGGCTCCGGGCCGGGAATGTTAGGCCGTAGACAGCCGGTACCCATAGCGGGTGTAAGCAATCCGGAAGGATTCGCCTGCCGAGGTCGGATCGAGGCGCTCGTCTCGTTCCTCCTTGCTGTCCCTGCGCCCGCTGCGGCGCGTGCGGCCTAGCACCAGCAAAGTCGCGGGCTGGCCCGCGACCCGCAATCCAGCGGAGGAACTCATGCCACGACCCGACAAGGTCCGGGCTGTTGAAGACATCAAGGGTTACTTCTCGGCCTCGCCCTCATCGTTCCTGACCGAATTACGCAGCGTGCCGGTTGCGGCCCAGCAGGAACTTCGCCGGAACCTCCGCGAAGCCGGGGCAAGGTACCGGGTTCTGAAGATGACGCTCACCAAGCGAGCCCTCCACGATCTCGGCCACGTTGACCTAGACGAATGGCTCACGGGACCGACCGCCGTGGCCTTCGTCGAAGACGATCCGGTCTTGGCGGCCAAGGCGCTGGTTGCCTTCAGCCGGGATAACGAAGGTCTGGTCATCAAGGCCGGCATGCTCGACGGCCGGGCCATCGGGGCCGATCAGGTGGCGCTCCTGGCCACCCTCGACAGCCGGGATGTGATGCTCGCCAAGGTCGCCGGCGCCTTCAACGCGCCCCTGACCAGAGCCGCTTCGCTGATGGGTTCCTTTACGAGGAACGCAGCCTCGGTGTTTTCGCAGTTGCTCGAAAAGAAGGAAGACGGATGAGGCCGGCCCCAGGCACGGCTACCGGTGCCGGGCACCGGCCGAACGAACGGAATCTAGGAGGATGGCAATGGCCAGTATGACTACTGAAGAACTGTTGGGTGTGTTCGAGGGGATGACGGTCCTCGAACTCAAGGAGTTCCTCGACGCCTTCGAGGAGCACTTCGATGTGACTGCGGCAGCCCCGATGGCGATGGCGGTCGCAGCCGGGGACGGTGCCGGCGCCGAGGCGCCCGCCGAGGAGCAGACCGAGTTTGACGTGGTGCTCACCGGATCCGGCGAAAAGAAGATCCAGGTCATCAAGGAAGTCCGGGCCATGACCAGTCTTGGGCTCAAGGAGGCCAAGGCCGTTGTGGACGGCCTTCCCAGCACCGTCCTCGAGGCGGTCTCCAAGGAGGAGGCCGGCGCCGCCAAGGAGAAGATCGAAGCGGTTGGAGGCTCAGTCGAGATTCGCTAGCGGTCCGGGTTCCGACCGGAAACGGTTGACGGCTGCTCCGGTCACCCATTATCATCACACGAAGTGGACGGCATAGCCCGTACCAGTAGGGTACAGCGACGGGAGCCCGTCGATAGGAGTTGACTTTCCGCCTAAGGCTTCGGGTTTAGGCCGCTTTGGCGCGTGCTAAACTACCAACTTGCTGTGCCCTATGGTGCCGGGAGAGCGCGCGTACTTCACAACATTCCGCCTGGTGGCGACCGATATTCGGAGAGCATGGTGATTGTTCGTGTCCGTAATGGCGTCGGAACACGGACGAATCGGGTCAAGTGAGTCGAGATGGCCGGGATTGCCGGCCGGATGTCTATTAGGAGGAAGCTTTGGCCGTAGTGCGTGCTGTTGATCGACTGTCGTTCTCCAAGATCCCCGAGGTCAGTCCCCTACCCGACCTAATCGCGGTCCAGCGCGAATCCTTCAACTGGTTCCTCGAAGAGGGCCTCAGCCGCATCTTCCGGCAGCTCTCACCGATCGAGGACTTCGGCGGGCAACTGGCTCTCGACCTCAGCGATCACTACTTCGGTGAGCCGCTGATGACCGAGGAGGAGGCGAAGGAGCGGGACCAGAGCTACTCCAAGCCCCTCCACGTGATCGCCCGGTTCGTGAACCGCAACACCGGGGAGATCAAGGAACAGAGGGTATTCCTCGGTGACTTCCCGATGATGACCCGCAACGGGACCTTCATCATCAATGGCACCGAGCGGGTGGTGGTGAGCCAGTTGGTGCGGTCCCCCGGCGTGTACTTCGACCACGCCGTCGACAAGGCCTCCGACAAGGACATCTACGGAGCGAAGGTGATTCCGGGGCAGGGCGCCTGGATGCAGTTCGATATCGACAAGCGCGGGACGGTCGGCGTGCGGGTGGACCGCAAGCGGCGCCAGTACATCACGTCGTTCGTGAGGGCGCTGGACATCGCCGAGACTGATGACGAGATAATGCGCCTGTTCGATGACGCCGACGTCATAGCGAACACCCGCGACAAGGATCCCTTGAGCAGTCTCCCTGAGGACCAGAAGGTCGATGAGTCCAAGCTCGATTTCTACCGGAAGCAGCGCCCCGGCGAGCCGACCACCCTTGACTCCGCCAAGGGCCTGATCGGCGCCATCTTCTTCAACACGAAGCGTTACGACCTCACCGAGGTGGGCCGCTACAAGGTCAACCAGAAGTTCGAGAACCCGGAGGGACACTCGTCCGAGAACGGTCTCTTCACCGCCGATGACTTCATCGACACCATCCGCTACATGATCCACCTCTGGCAGGGGGAGGAAACCATGACCACTCGGGCGGGCAACGAGGTGGCGGTCCGTACCGACGACACGGACCACTTCGGAAACCGCCGGGTACGGACGGTCGGGGAGCTGGTCCAGAACCAGATCCGGGTGGGTCTGAGCCGGATGGAGCGCCAGGTCAGGGAGCGGATGTCCACCCAGGACCCGGATTCCATCACGCCCACCTCCCTCATCAACATCCGGCCTGTGGTGGGTTCGATCAAGGAGTTCTTCGGATCCAGCCAGCTCAGCCAGTTCATGGACCAGCCCAACCCGTTGGCCGGACTCACCCACCGGAGGCGCCTGTCGGCACTGGGCCCCGGCGGCGTGTCGCGGGAGCGGGCAGGCTTCGAGGTACGGGACGTCCATCCCTCGCACTACGGGCGTATGTGCCCCATCGAGACCCCGGAGGGTCCCAACATCGGGTTGATCGGGTCCCTCGCCAGTTACGCCCGGGTCAATCGGTTCGGCTTTATCGAAACCCCCTACCGCGAGGTCAAGGACGGCAGGGTGACCGACGTCACCAAGCATTTGACCGCTTCGGAGGAGGAACGTTACGTGATCGCGCAGGCCAACTCGGAGTTGAACCCTGACGGCACGTTCGTTCGCGACCGGGTTCTGGTCCGTCGGGCCGGCGGCGAGATCGACCGGGTACCGCCCAGGGACGTCGACTACATGGATATATCACCCAAGCAGATCGTCTCCGTGGCCACCTCCCTGATCCCGTTCCTCGAGCACGACGACGCCAACCGGGCCCTCATGGGCTCCAACATGCAACGCCAGGCGGTTCCCCTGCTCAAGGCCGAGGCGCCTCTGGTGGGCACCGGAGTGGAAGCCCGCGCGGCCCGGGATTCCGGTGATTTGATCACTTCCGAAGTGGCGGGCGTGGTGACCTCCCTCACCGGCAACGAGATCGTGGTCTCCGAATCCGGCACCGATGAGGAGCACCGCTACCGGCTCCGCAAGTTCGAGCGTTCCAACCAGGGCACCTCGATCAACCAGAAGCCGGTGGTCGATGTCGGTGATGAGGTATCGGCGGGCACCGTAATCGCCGATGGACCCTCGACTGAAGCGGGAGAGCTGGCGCTGGGCAAGAATCTGCTGGCCGCCTTCATGCCTTGGAAGGGCCACAACTTCGAGGACGCCATCGTCCTCAGCGAGCGCCTGGTGAAGGGCGACGTGCTGACCTCGATCCACATCGAGGAGTACGAGGTCGACGCCCGCGACACCAAGCTGGGCTCCGAGGAGATCACCCGTGACATCCCGAACGTGGCGGAGGAAGTGCTCAAGGATCTCGACGACGAGGGCGTTATCCGGGTGGGCGCCAATGTGGGCCCGGGTGACTACCTGGTCGGCAAGGTAACGCCCAAGGGCGAGACCGAGATGACCCCCGAGGAGCGCCTGCTACGTGCCATCTTCGGCGAGAAGGCCCGCGAGGTCAGGGATTCCTCTCTCAAGGTTCCCCATGGCGAATCCGGCAAGGTGATCGATGTACGGGTCTACCGGCGGGAGGAGGGCTACGACGACCTCCAGCCCGGGGTCAACGAACTGGTACGGGTGTGCGTGGCGAGCCAGCGCAAGATATCCGAGGGGGACAAACTCGCCGGCCGGCACGGTAACAAGGGTGTGATCGCCAAGATCCTCCCGGAGGAGGATATGCCCTTCCTGGCGGACGGGACCCCCATCGATATCGTGCTTTCACCGCTGGGCGTTCCTTCCCGGATGAACTTGGGTCAGGTTCTGGAAACGCATCTGGGCTGGGCCGCCGCTCAGGGATGGCGCCCGTTCAAGAGCGGTACTCCGGCGGCGGAAGGGCGGCCGCCCCGGTCTCCCGTGGCCACGCCCGTGTTCGACGGGGCCCGCCAGAGCGAGATACGCGACGTCATCGCCAACAGCCTCCCCAACCGGGACGGATTGCGCATGGTCGGCGACGACGGCAAGGCAGTCCTCTACGACGGGCGTACCGGGCGACCCTTCGATACGACCATCACGGTGGGATACCTCTACATCCTCAAGCTGGTCCACCTGGTGGATGACAAGCTCCATGCCCGTTCGACCGGTCCCTACTCGATGATCACCCAGCAGCCGTTGGGAGGTAAGGCGCAGTTCGGTGGCCAGCGCTTCGGGGAGATGGAGGTGTGGGCGCTCGAGGCCTACGGCGCCGCCTACGCCCTCCAGGAGTTGCTGACCATCAAGTCGGACGATGTCCTGGGTCGCGTCAGGGTCTACGAGTCGATCGTGAAGGGCGACAACATACCCGAACCGGGGATTCCGGAATCCTTCAAGGTGTTAATCAAAGAGATGCAGAGCCTGTGTCTCAACGTTGAGCTGCTGTCGGCGGGAGAGGAGATCCAGTTCAGAGACCTGGACGAGGATCTCTATCGCGCGTCGGAGTCGCTCGGAATCGATCTGTCGCGTCCGGAGCGCAGGGAAGAAGGTTGACAAGCGTGGATTGGGGTCGAACACCTGACCGTTTCAGTACGTACGGGAGCTACCCGGCTCCCTCCAGCGCGCCCACGAGGGATGTGTTCGACGAGCTCAAGATCGGCTTGGCCTCGCCCGAACAGGTCCGTTCCTGGTCGTTTGGGGAGGTGAAGAAGCCGGAAACCATCAACTACCGGACGCTCAAGCCCGAGAAGGAGGGCCTGTTCGACGAGCGTATCTTCGGTCCTCAAAAGGACTGGGAATGTGCCTGCGGAAAGTACAAGCGCATCCGTTACCGGGGCATCACCTGCGAGAAGTGCAACGTGGAGGTGACCCGGAGCAAGGTACGCCGGGAGCGCATGGGCCACATCGAGTTGGCCGCTCCGGTCACCCACATCTGGTTCTTCAAGGGTGTTCCCTCCCGCCTCGGCTACCTGCTCGACATGTCACCCAAGCAGCTCGAGAAGGTCATCTACTTCGCTTCCTACGTGGTCACCGAGCTCGACGAGCGGAAGCGTCTCGAAGACCTGCCCGATCTGGAGGCCCAGATGGAGGCCCAGATCGAGATCGAGCAGGAAGACTTCGACGAGTGGCGGGAGGCCCGGCTCCAGCGGCACGAGGAAGAGGTCCGGCGCATGGAGGAGGGGGGCGCCAAGCCCCAGGAGATCACGGCTCGGCGCCGCGATGTCGAGCGTGAGGTCTTGGATCGCGAGTACCGGTGTCAGCGGGAGTGCGAACTCTACCGGGACGCCTTCGAGACATTCCGCAGCCTGAAGCCCAAGAAGCTGGTGGAGTCGGAGCTGCTATGGCGGATGCTCGACGACCAGTACAAAGACTACTTCTCGGGAGGCATGGGCGCCGAGGCGGTCAAGGCCCTGCTGCGGCGGATCGACCTGGATGCCGAGATGGTCATGCTACGCGAGAACCTGGTGGCCACCTCCGCCCAGCGCCGCCACCGGGCGACCCAGCGGATCAAGGTGGTCAAGCCGTTCTGGGAGGGCAAGCATGCTCCCCGGAGCATGATCGTGGAGTCGGTACCGGTGATCCCGCCCGATCTCCGCCCGATGGTCCAGCTGGACGGCGGTCGGTTCGCCACCTCGGACCTCAACGATCTCTACCGACGGGTCATCAACCGCAACAACCGGCTGAAGCGACTTCTCGATCTGAACGCTCCCGAGATCATCGTCAACAACGAGAAGCGTATGCTCCAGGAGGCGGTGGACGCCCTGTTCGACAACGGACGGCGGGGCAAGGCCGTCACCGGCCAGGGCAATCGTCCTCTCAAATCTTTGACCGACATGCTGAAGGGAAAGCAGGGCCGGTTCCGCCAGAACCTGCTGGGCAAACGGGTGGACTACTCGGGGCGCTCCGTGATCGTGGTGGGGCCGAAGCTCAAGCTCCATCAATGCGGTCTTCCCAAGGTCATGGCCCTGGAGCTGTTCAAGCCCTTCGTCATGAAGCGACTGGTCGATCGGGACATCGCCCAGAACATCAAGTCCGCAAAGCGGATGGTGGAGCGCCGCCGTCCCCAGGTCTGGGACGTGCTCAAAGACGTGATCCAGGAGCACCCGGTGCTGCTCAACCGTGCTCCCACGCTGCACAGGTTGGGTATCCAGGCCTTCGAGCCCATCCTGGTCGAGGGTAAGGCCATCCAGATACACCCCTTGGTGTGCGAGGCGTTCAACGCCGATTTCGATGGAGACCAGATGGCGGTGCACCTGCCGCTGTCGGCCGAGGCTCAGGCGGAGGCCCGGATCCTGATGCTCTCCACCAACAACGTCCTTTCGCCGGCCAGCGGTTACCCGATCGTGGCGCCGTCCCAGGACATGGTGATCGGTATCTACTACCTGTCCGAGAAAGTGGAGGGCGCCAAGGGGGCGGGCCGGGTGTTCGCCGACCCGGACGAAGCCGTGATGGCCTACGACCTGGGCGAGATATCCCTGCACGCCCCGATCAGGCTGCGCCTCGGCGAGATCGCCGGCGATCCCGAGATGCATGCCGAGGTGAAGGACTTCATCCCGAACCTCATAACCGAGACACCGGTGGACGGTAACGCGCTGTTCGAGACCACCCTCGGCCGGACCTTGCTCAACCAGGCCATGCCCGAGGGCTTCCCGGTCCTTGATGCCGTCCTGCTGAAGGGCGACCTCAAGGTGCTGATCGCCGAGATCATCGAGCGGTACGGGAAGAACGTGGTCCAGCGGACCTTGGACGGACTCAAGGAGCTGGGATTCGACTACTCGACCAGGTCCGGGCTGACCATAGGACTGCGGGACGTACGGGCGCCCCGTGACAAGCAGAAGATCCTCAACCGGCACCAGAAGAAGGCCGACGGGGTGGATCGCGAGTACCAGCGCGGCATCATCACGCAGGACGAGCTCCAGCAGGAGCTGATCGAGATATGGACCGAGGCCACCGAAGAGGTGACCGCCTCCATGGAAAGGACCCTGGCCGGCGAAAGCTTCAATCCGATCGACATGATGGTGAAATCGGGCGCCCGGGGGAACAGAATGCAGGTCCGCCAGATCGCCGGCATGCGGGGTCTGGTGGCTAACCCGAAGGGTGACATCATCCCCCGTCCGATCAAGGCCAACTTCTTGGAGGGCCTGACCGTGCTGGAGTACTTCATCTCCACCCACGGCGCCCGCAAGGGCTTGGCCGACACTGCGCTCCGGACGGCCGACTCGGGCTACCTGACCCGTCGCCTGGTGGATGTGTCCCAGGAGATCATCGTGCGGGAGGAGGACTCGGCGGATCGGGGCCTGAGTATTCCCATCAGGGTCATGGGAGACAACGGGTTGCAGCTGATCCACAACCTGCGGAATCGTGTCTACGGACGGGTACTCGTCGACGATGTGCTGGTTGACGGCGAGCCTGTGGTGACCAAGGACGGACGGGAGCTGGTGGCCGGCGAGGTGCTCGACCGCTACGCGATGGTCGCCTTGGAGACCGCATCGGAGGTTCGAAGCGTGCGGGTGCGCTCGCCCCTGACCGACGAGATCTCCTACGGAATAAGCCAGAAGTCGTATGGGCTGAGCATGGCCACCGGCAAGATAGTGGAGCCCGGCGAGGCGGTCGGGATCATGGCCGCTCAGTCGATCGGCGAGCCAGGAACGCAGTTGACCATGCGCACGTTCCATACCGGCGGCGTGGCCGGCCAGGACATCACCCACGGCCTCCCCCGGGTGGTCGAGCTCTTCGAGGCCCGCTCTCCCAAGGGCAAGGCGGTGCTCTCCGAGGGCGGCGGCCGGGTCCGGATCGAGGAGACGGAGGAAGGCGGCCGGGCCATCGTGATCGAGTCGTCGGAAGGAGAGCGCCAGTACGAGGTTTCCCGCCGGGCTCGCCTCACGGTTCGAAATGGCCAGGAGATCCCGCCCGGCACTGCCCTCACCGAGGGTCCGCTCGATCCCAAGGAAGTGTGCGACATCCGGGGAGTGAGGGCCTGCCAGCAGTACCTGGTGGAGCAGGTTCAGGAGGTCTACCGGAACCAGGGTGTGGACATCCACGACAAGCACATCGAGCTGATCGTGCGCCAGATGTTGCGCAAGGTTCAGGTGGCGAGTTCCAACGACTCGGATTTCCTCCCGCTTCAGATGGTGGACTACGGGGAGTTCCGCGAAGAGAACCGCCGTCTGGTGGCCGAGGGCAAGCAGCCGGCCGAGGGACGGCGCGTGCTGATGGGGATCACCAAGGCCTCCCTGGCCACGGATTCGTGGCTGTCGGCGGCCTCGTTCCAGGAAACCACCCGGGTGCTGACCGAGGCTGCCATCAACGGTCGCTCGGATCATCTGCGGGGTCTCAAGGAGAACGTGATCATCGGCAAGCTGATTCCGGCGGGCACGGGAGCGACCCGTTACCAGTCCATCCAGCCGGATCTTCCGGAGGCAAGCATGCTCCCGTCGAACCTCGGTGCCGACTGGTTGGCATCTCTCCAGATGCCGGGCGAGGACGGCGAACCGAACGGGGAGTTTGCCGAGCACGGGGACACCGGCGCCGGAATCGGCTTCCGCGAGCCCGGAGACGATCTCGTCTCCAGCGACCCGGCGCCCTCGCAGTCGACGGTCGAGTGACCCCTAGTTGCTAGTTGCTAGTTGGGTATCAGTGGTCAGTGCCCACTGACTACTGGCTCAAAAGGCCTGTTCTAGGGGATCTGCCGGTCTGCCGATTGTGCTATGAATCGGGAACTGTGTGATCGCGAGCTAATCATCGATGAGCAACGATCGACTACCGACTAGTCCGGGTGGTCGCCGCCCGGCGTCGGGGGCCTGACGTCCTGGGCCCGGTCCATGGCCGCCACTAGGACCGCGTCCCCGGTGTCCACCACGATGACCCCGTCGAGGCCGAGTACCAGGACGGGCCGTTCCCCGGCTGAGACGTAGCTGGACGCGACCGAGCGCACCTCGGCGGGCCCGATGACCACGTTTCCGTCCCGGTCACGGCTTGCTCTCTCCCAAATAGCGGCCCATGACCCCAGGTCCGACCACCCCGCGTCGAGGGGCGCCATAGTGCCGCGGCGGGTCCGCTCCATCACCATACGGTCTATGGAGCCTTCCGGACAGGCTGAGAATGCCTGGCTGTCCAGCACGGCCGGACCATCGCCGCCCTCGCTACCGAGAGCGGCCCGGACCTGGCGGACCATGCCGGGACTCGCCGACCGCAGCTCGTCCAGAAAGGCGTCGGCCCGGAACAGGAACATTCCGGAGTTCCATGAGTAGCGCCCCGAATCGAGATAGTGGCGGGCGGTGGGACGGTCGGGCTTCTCCTGGAACGCGGCGATCCGGATCACGCCTTGGAGGCCGGCGATGGCCGGCCCGCGCTCGATGTAGCCGTATCCGGTCTCGGGCCGGTCCGGCGTGACCCCGAAGGTGACCAGCCAGCCGGCGTGGGCGGCGGCCTCGGCTCGCTCCACCACCTCGACGAAGGCCTCGGTGTTCTCGATGGCATGGTCGGCAGGGAGCACCAGCAGCAGGTCGTCCGCCGCGGACAGCAGCGCCGCGGCGGCGGCGGCAGGGGCGGTGCCACGCCCCACCGGTTCCAGCACCGCTCGGAAGCGGTTCACCCCGATCTCGGCCAGGTGATCCGATACGGGCTGGTAGTGGCCCTTGCCGCACACGATGATCGGATCCGCCGGCGCCCCGAGGAGAGCGGCGCGCAGGACGGTTTCCTGCAACATCGAACGGTCACCGGCCAGGCGGGCGAGAGGCTTGGGGTATTCGGGACGTGACAGCGGCCACAGCCGGGTGCCTGATCCTCCCGCCAGGATCACCGGTCGGAGCATCTCGCCCTACCCGCAGCGAGCCGCGTGGACCCGGGTGGCGAAACGATCGGTCATGCCGGCCACGTAATCGACCGCCTGATGCAGGGGAGAATCGGACTGCCGCGCGGAGGGGGGTAACTCGGACGGATGCGCCTCGTAGTGGCGGACCAGGTCCTGGACTACTCCTATGGCATGCTTCCGCAGAGTTTGACCTTCGGCCCGAAGGTAAACCCGCTCGAACATGAAGTTCCGCAGGTCGTCCATGGCCTCGGCCACGTCGGGCGCCATCCGAACCCCGCCGGCGCTGATCGAGCCGTCGACCACCGCGTGCACCATTGCGGTCACCCACCGGCCGTGCTGGTCGCCGAGCAGGGCTTGCGCCCGGAACGGCAGATCCCGGTAGCGGATAATCCCGGCCCTCATGGCATCGATCGGATCGTGGCTCAGGTAGGCGATCCGATCGGCGTAGCGGCACAGTGCCCCCTCCGGGGTGGCGGGTCCCTCCTCGATCCGCCACGGGTGGGCGCGGATGCCGTCCCGGGTCTCCCAGGTGAGGTTGAGCGGCTCGATCACGGACAGGATCCGCACTGAGTGATCGGAATGGACCCAACCCTCGTCGAGGATCTCGTCGAGGGCGTCCTCTCCGGTGTGACCGAATGGGGCATGCCCTATGTCGTGACCCAGGCAGATGGCCTCGGTCAGGGACTCGTTCAGGCCGAGCGCTACCGCCATCGAGCGTCCGATCTGGGCGACCTGGAGCGTATGGGTGAGCCTGGTGACGAAGTGGTCGTTGCCGGGGTCGATGAAGACCTGGGTCTTGCGAGCCAGCCGCCGGAAGGCGTTGGAATGGACGATGCGGTCCCGGTCCCGTTCGTATGCGGTACGCAGCGGGTCGGGTTCCTCCGGCCTTTCCCTGCCCCTGGACTCGATCGCCTTGGTGGCGGCGGGCGCCAGCTGCTGGTATTCCAACCTCTCTCGAGTCTCGCGAGCAACGTGCCGGAAGGGTTCCGCATGGACGACCACGCCCCGACGATAGCGAGGCCGCCCCGGTTGCCGGCCCGTGCCGGAGGAGTACGCTTCCGGCGATGGAGTACCAAGCGCTCTACCGCAAGTACCGGCCCCAGCGCTTCGATCAGGTAATCGGCCAGGAGCATGTAACCGTAACCCTGGCCAGGGAGATCGCCGGGGGCCGGGTGGCCCACGCCTACCTGTTCGCAGGTCCCAGGGGCACGGGCAAGACCACCACCGCCCGCCTGCTGGCCATGGCTCTGAACTGTCCCGACCGGAGTCCGGACAGCGAACCGTGCGGCGCGTGCCCGTCCTGCTCCGGCGTGGCGTCGTCCGTCTCCATGGACGTGATGGAACTCGATGCCGCCTCCCACAACAAGGTGGAGGACATCCGGGATCTCAAGGCCGGCGTGTCAACGGTCGCGTCGGTGGGCGGCGCTCGGCGGGTGTTCATCCTCGACGAGGCGCACATGCTCACCAAGTCGGCCAGCAACGCCCTGCTCAAGACCCTGGAGGAGCCGCCCGATCACGTGCATTTCGTACTGGCCACCACCGAGCCCTACCGGTTGCTCGACACGGTCCGTTCCCGGAGCCAGCGGTTCGATTTCCACCTGGTACCCACGGATACGCTGACCAGCCACCTGCGAAGGATCGCCGAGGCAGAGGGATTCGAGGCCACCGACGGCGCCCTGCTGGCGGTGGCTCGCCGGGCGGCCGGGTCGGTCCGGGACGCGTTGAGCCTCCTGGAACAGGTGGCTGCGAGGGACCGGACCGTCACCGAGGAAGGAGTCCAGGTGGCCCTCGGGGTGGCAGGACCCGAGTCGCTCATGAAGTTGGTGGATGCGGTTGCGGACGAGACGCCGGCCGCCGCCCTGGAGCTGGTAGCCCACCTGTCGGCGGACGGAGTCGACCTGCGACGCTTCGCCGGTGATGCGCTGGGGTTCTTCCGGGGGGTCTTTCTCACGCAATGGAGCTCCGATGTGAAGGAGCTCACCGACGAGCCGCCCGATGTGATCGAGCGCTGGCAGGAGGTGGCAAGCCGGATCCCTTCCGCGTCGGTGACGAGGTCGATGGACCTCCTGGGAGATGCGCTGGTCAAGCTCAGGGAGGGCAGGGACGAGCGCATGATGCTCGAACTGGCGGTCCTGAAGCTGTCCCGCCCGGAGCTGGATGACAGTCCGGAGGCGATGCTGCGGCGGATCGAGCGGCTCGAGAAGGGCCGACCTGCCGCTCCGACCCGCGCCCCACCGGGCGTCACCCCCCCCGCCGTCCCGGCTGCCATCTCCCCGGCCGCACCGGCCGCCGGCCCGGTGGAACCCCCGGTCCCGACGCCTCGAGAACCACCGGCGCCCGCCCCGGCGTCCGACCAACCCCTCACCGATGCCGACCTCGATCGCATCTGGCCGCAGTTGAGCAACGCGGTGATGGAAGGGACCAGTGGCAGGATAGGCGCGTTCTTCCGCGACGTCGTCCCGGGCGGGGTGGAGGGATCCACTCTCGTACTGTCCGTTCCGGAGGGGTATGAGCTTCACTACAAGTTCCTCTCGTCCGACGCCGATCTGGCGGCGCTGCTCCCTCGGGTGGCGGGAGAGTTGCTCGGCAGACCGGTGAAGATCGATCTCCGGCTGCAGGGCGCGACAGCACCCGGCGGGTCGCAAGGGCAAGGCGCCGGTCCAGAACCCTCGGCCCCGCCGGATCCGACGCCTGAGCCCGAACCGGCGCCGCCGGCTCCGTCCGAGCCGGTGGACGAAAACGCCGCCCGTCCGGCCCCGCCGGAGGTGGACCCGGCGGCCGCCATGCATCAGGCCACCCTGCTGGTCGAGTCCGAGCTGAACGCCCGGGAGGTCCAGCCCGACTAGGACCGGGCCCGGGGATGCGACGGTTTCGTGACTCCCGCCGACTACCCTGGTCAGGCTGATGTTCGAGCGTCCCGTCCAACGACTGATCGACGAGCTGAGCAGGCTTCCCGGGGTGGGTCGCAAGTCCGCCCAGCGCCTTGCCTTCCATCTGCTCAACGTAGAGGAGGCTGAGGCCCGCCGCTTGGCGGAGGCGATTATCGACCTGCGAGAGCAGACCTCCTTCTGCTCTCGTTGCTACAACGTCACGGCAGGGGCGGAGTGCTCGATCTGCCGCGATCCTCGCCGCGAGCCCGGGCATATCTGCGTGGTCGAACGGGCCCAGGACATTGCGGTCATCGAGCGCACGCGCGAGTTCGCCGGCCAATACCATGTGCTGGGCGGCGCCCTCTCGCCCATCGATGGGATCGGACCCTCTCAACTCCGCATCGAGGAGCTCGAGCTCCGGATCGAGGAGCTCCGGAACCGGCCCGGGGACAACGGCAGGGGCGCGACCGGGGAGCGCCGGATCGAGATCATCATCGCCACCAATCCCACCATCGAGGGCGATACCACCGCCATGTACCTGGCGCGGCGCTTCAGGCCCTACGGGATAACCGTTACCCGTCCTGCCAGCGGTCTGCCGGTCGGGGGCGACATGGACTATGCCGACGAGATCACCCTCGGCAGGGCCCTCGCGGACCGGCGGGAGCTGTAGGGGAACCGTCCCAACTCCGATGTTCGGGATGGCCGGATAGGTTGATATCGTATGCGCCGATCCAGAGGCGCTCGGAAATGGACTCATGGGCAAAGGCATCGGACCGGTCGAGACCCGGTTCTTCACGTTCGGCAGCGAATCAAAGCCGTTCGTCTGCGAAAGCGGCGAGAAGCTGCCCGAGGTGACCCTGGCGTACGAGATCTACGGTGAGCTCAACGAGGCCGGTGACAACGCCATCCTCCTATTCCACGCCCTCACCGGCAGCCACCACGCGGCGGGCGAGAACCCCCACTTCACCGGTGCCGAGGACCGCTGGACTGACGAGGTGCATACCGGCTGGTGGGACGACTTCATCGGGTCGGGGCGCTCCCTCAACACGGACAAGTTCGCCGTGATCTGTGCCAACTGGCTGGGTCATTGCTATGGCTCCACCGGCCCCGCCTGCATCAACCCACTCACCGGCAAGCCCTACGGGCCGGCATTCCCACGGGTCTCCGCGGGCGACACGGTCCGGGCGCACTTCGAGCTGCTGGACCACCTCGGCGTGAAGAAGCTTCATGCGGTGGTAGGAGGCAGCGTGGGCGGGATGATGTGCCTCGACGTGGCAATCCGTTACCCCGATCGGGTGCGCTTCGTCGTTCCGATCGCGGCAGGCCTCAAAGCCACCACCCTCCATGTGATCCACGATTTCGAGCAGATCAACGCCATCTACAACGACCCGGACTTCAATGACGGCAACTACTACGACGGGCCGCCACCCGATGCGGGGCTCGCCCTCGCCCGGATGATCGGCCACAAGACGTTCGTATCGCTGGGCCAGATGAAGAAGCGGGCCAGGGGAGAGGTAGTCGAGTCCGCAGATCGGGTCCGGCTACCGATCGAGAGCTACATGTGGCATCAGGGTCAGAAGTTCGTGAAGCGCTTCGACGCCAACGCCTACCTGCGGGCCATGTGGGCCTGGCAGGACTTCGACCTGTATGCGGAGGCGGAGCGCGAGAAACGCTCGCTCCGCGAGATGCTGGCGGCCGGATCCCACAAGTATCTGGTCTTCTCGATCGACTCCGACGTGTGCTACTACCCGTGCGAGCAGAAGGAACTGGCGGAGGAGTTGAAGGCGGCGGGTCTGGAGTTCAACTGGATCACCGTGCACTCGGAGAAGGGTCACGATGCGTTCCTGCTCGAGCCGCATCTGTTCGAGCCCCACCTCCGTTACCATCTGGAATCCGATTGGAATCCCTGATGTTCGACCCGGCCAGGAGGCGCGCCAGATGAGCCACGAGTTTGGCTTCGACACCCGTTCTATCCACGCCGGCCAGCGGCCGGATCCCGAGACGGGTGCGCGGGCCATGCCCATCTACCAGACAACCTCCTACGTGTTCGAGGATCCCCAGCAGGCCGCCGACCTGTTCGCCCTCCAGAGCTTCGGCAACATCTACACCCGGATCGGGAACCCCACCAACGCGGCCTTCGAGGAGCGCATGGCCTCGCTGGAGGGAGGGCTGGGCGGCCTGGCGGCCGCATCAGGTATGTCGGCGCAGCTCCTGGCGGTACTCACCATCTGCGAAGTGGGGGACCACATCGTCGCCAACCGGTCGCTGTACGGCGGGACGTTCACCCAGTTTGACGTGACGTTGCGCCGGATGGGCATAGAAACGACCTTCGTGGACACCAACGACCTCGATGCCATCGAGGCGGCCATCACCGACCGGACCCGGCTCGTCTACGGAGAGACCATCGGCAACCCGGCGGGTGATGTGCTCGACCTGGCGCCGATCGCCGAGTTGTCTCGCTCCTACGGCCTACCCCTGGTAGTGGACAACACCTTCGCCAGCCCGGCGCTGTGCCGGCCGATCGAGCACGGCGCCGATGTCGTGGTGCACTCGGCCACCAAGTTCATCGGCGGGCACGGCACCGCCATCGCCGGCGTGATAGTGGAGAGCGGGGTCTTCCCATGGGACAACGGACGCTTCCCCGCCATCACCGAGCCGTCATCGGCATATCACAACCTCACCTTCTGGGATAACTTCCGGGAGTACGCCTACCTGATGAAGGCCCGCATGGAGTTGATGCGAGATGTGGGCGCTGTCCTGTCGCCCTTCAACTCGTTCCTGCTGCTGATGGGGCTGGAGACGCTGCCGTTGCGGATGGAACGGCACGTGGCCAACACCCAGGCGGTGGCCGAGTTCCTGGAGGCGGATCACCGCGTGTCGTGGGTGTCCTATGCCGGGTTGCCCTCCCACCCCTCCCACGACCTGGCCCGCCGCTACGTTCCGGCCGGGCCGGGAGCGGTGTTCACCTTCGGTATAGCCGGGGGCTACGAGGCGGGCGTGTCGTTCATCAAGCGGGTGGAGCTGGCCAGCCATCTGGCCAACGTGGGTGATGCCAAGACGCTGGTGATCCACCCGGCCAGCACCACGCACCAGCAGGTTCCGCCCGAGGAGAGAGATGCCGCCGGGGTGGGCGACGATATGATCCGGATCTCGATCGGTCTCGAGAACATAGAAGACATTCTCTGGGACCTCGACCAGGCACTGGGAGGGTACTGAAAAATGACTGAGGTACTCGAAGCCGACTCCCGCACCCGGCTGCGGATCATCAGCAAGGCGAGGTCGGTGGCTCTGGTGGGTGTGTCCGGTAACGAGCTCCGGGCGTCCAACTTCGTCGCCACCTACCTGGTCCGGACCCACCTGCGGATCTATCCCGTCAACCCGGGCTACAAAGAGGTGCTGGGGCTGAAGTGCTACAGCTCGCTGGCGGAGCTACCGGAGGTTCCCGACATCGTCGACATCTTCCGCCATCCTGACGCCATCCCGTCGGTCGTGGACGAGGCAATCGCCATAGGCGCCAAGGTGGTGTGGTTCCAGCTCGGCCTCCGCCACGACGGGGCGGCCCGGACAGCCATAGACGCCGGCCTCGAGGTGGTTCAGGACCGATGCCTCAAGATCGAGCATGCCCGTTTCTCGGGCCGTCTGAACCTGGCCGGTTTCGACACAGGAGTCATCTCCAGCAAGCGTCTACGGGACATCTGAGCCCACCCATCCTCAGCGGCGCGCTGGTCCCGTTCAGGTGGGGCCGGTCCGGCCTCCGAGTCCCGGCGGAGTGGTTATCACGGAACTGCCTATGATGTATAAGACGATCTGTTAAAGGCGCCTTTCTTCCTTATAATTGCCGGATGGATCTGGTGCGCAACCCTTACAGCCCTGGTGCCGGAAGCCCACCACCAGCCCTGGTAGGGCGCAACGAAGAACTTCGCACGCTCGAAGTGGCCGTCCAAAGGCTCGGACTGGGTAGACCGGCGCGGAGCCTGATCCTGACGGGACTTCGGGGCGTGGGCAAGACAGTGCTGCTCAGAGAATTTGGGCGGATCGGAGAGCAGCACCGCTGGATATACCAGAAGATTGAAGCGACCGAGGATTTCGATCTGCCGGCGAGCATGGCCATCCTGGTGCGCAAGTCGATTCTTCGCCTCTCCACCAGCCAACGGGTCGCCGAACGGGCAGGTCGAGCGTTGGGGGTTCTCAAGTCGTTTCAACTTCGCTGGGAACTCCCGACCAACGGAAGTGTCGTGGCCAGACTCGACCCTGTACCAGGCTACGCAGATTCGGGCACGCTTGATCACGACCTCGGCGACCTGTTTACCGAAGTTGGTGAATTGGCACGAGACCGGGGCATCGGAGTTCTTTTCACCTTCGACGAGATGCAGTATTTGCGTAAGCAACACCTGACATCTCTAATCGTGGGCCTGCATAGCATCAGCCAAGAACAACTTCCATTCGTTGTAGTGGGTGCAGGCCTGCCGTCGCTTATAGCCCAGGTCGGGGACTCTAGGTCGTATGCCGAGAGGCTGTTCGAATTCAGGGTCATCAACAGCCTCAAGACTGCAGAGGCAAAGGCTGCCCTTGTCGAGCCGGCCAACGATGAAGGGGTCCGCTGGCATCCGGATGCCCTGGAACAGGTGATCGCCCGGACCGGTGGGTACCCCTACTTCCTTCAAGAGTTCGGCAAACAGGTATGGGATGTTGCTGAAGGGCTGCACGAGCTGACGCCCGTGGATGTCGATGCTGCCATACCCATTGCTACCGACGAACTCGACAGCGGGTTCTTCCGCATGCGGTTCGACCGGACCACGGACATGGAGCGCGCCTACCTCGCGGCAATGGGCTCGTTGGGTGCGGGGCCTTACCTCTCCGGTGAGGTTGCCGCAGCGATGGGCAAGACGACCGCCCAGGTCGGCCCACACCGGGACACCCTCATCAAGCGAGGACTGTGCTACTCGCCTCGCCATGGAGTCATCGACTTCACCGTTCCCATGTTCGACGAGTTCCTTCGCCGCCGCAGGTCGTGACTTGATGGACGGCTGCGGATACCGTTCCAGGCTCCTTTGCGGCTGTGATCGAAGTATAAGGATTTGCCCTTCTTATAAGGAATATCCTTAAAACCGTCTCAAGTCCCTATAGGAGGTGACTGAGCGATCGTCGATCGGGGCGGCTCTGTATTTGGCAGGAGTTGTGAGCAGGTCACACGGAGTCCTCTGGATCGTCGTGGCGGACCCTCGAGCAATCCTGTTGTGGGAATATGATAAGGTATGACTTAGGTTATACCTATCGGATACACTGAGAAGTTCGTAAACAAGGCGGAAAGGAAGAAACGCATGGCCAAGGCCGTCGGAATCGATCTGGGGACCACCAACAGCGTGATCGCGGTGCTGGAAGGCGGCGAACCGACCGTGGTCGCCAACGCCGAAGGGGCCCGCACCACCCCGTCGGTGGTGGCCTTCAAGGACGGGGAGGTGCTGATCGGTGAGGTCGCCAAGCGGCAGGCCATCACCAATCCCGATCACACCGTCCGATCCGTCAAGCGCCACATGGGAACCGACTGGTCTGTCGGCGCCGATGGCAAGTCCTACACGGCCCAGGAAGTGTCGGCTCGGACCCTGATGAAGCTGAAGCGGGATGCCGAGGCATACCTTGGATCTCCCATCACCTCCGCTGTGGTCACCGTGCCCGCCTACTTCAACGATGCGCAGCGGCAGGCCACCAAGGAAGCCGGGCAGATCGCCGGCCTGGAAGTGTTGCGGATCGTAAACGAGCCCACCGCTGCCGCCCTGGCGTACGGTCTCGACAAGGAGGAGTCGGATCAGACCATCCTGGTATTCGATCTCGGGGGAGGGACCTTCGATGTGTCGGTCCTGGAGATCGGCGACGGCGTGTTCGAGGTGAAATCGACCAGCGGCGACACCCACCTGGGCGGGGACGACTGGGACCAGGCGATCATCGATTGGCTCGTCAAGGGTTTCAAGAACGAGAACGGTGTCGACCTGAGTGCCGACAAGATGGCTGTGCAACGGCTCAAGGAGGCCGCGGAGAAAGCCAAGATCGAGCTGTCGACCGTGCCGGAGACCGATCTCAACCTCCCGTTCATCACCGCCACTGCTGACGGGCCGTTGCATCTCCAGAAGAAGCTGTCCCGCTCCGAGTTCGAGAAACTCACCGGTCATCTGGTGGGCCGGACCGAGGGGCCGTTCAAGAGGGCGGTGGCTGACGCCGGGGTGTCCGCTGACGAGATCGACCACGTGGTGCTGGTGGGCGGTTCCACCCGGATGCCGTCCATCCAGGATCTGGTGACGCGATTGACCGGCAAGACCCCCCATCGTGGGGTCAACCCGGACGAGGTGGTGGCGGCCGGCGCCGCGCTCCAGGCCGGCGTGCTGACCGGTGACGTGAAGGACATCCTGTTGCTCGACGTGACGCCCCTGACGCTCGGTATCGAGACCAAGGGGAGCGTGATGACCAAGATGATCGAGCGGAACACCACCATCCCCACCAAGCGGACGGAGATCTTCACCACGGCGGATCACAACCAGCCGGAGGTCGAGATACACGTCCTCCAAGGTGAGCGCCCGATGGCCGGCGACAACAAGAGCCTGGGCAAGTTCCGCCTGACCGGAATCCCGCCTGCCCCGATGGGTGTGCCCCAGATCGAGGTGAGCTTCGACATCGACGCCAACGGGATCGTGTCGGTCAATGCCAAGGATCTGGGCACCGGCCGCCAGCAGGCCATGACCATCACCGGCGGGACCGCCCTATCCCCGGACGAGATAGAGCGGATGGTTGAGGATGCGGAGCGCTACGCGGACGAGGACCGCAATCGCCGCGACCTGGCGGATGCTCGTAACCGGGCAGATCAGGTTCTCAACCAGACCGGCACCCTGCTGGAGGAGCACGGCGACAAGCTCGATGACGATGAGCGGTCCGCTATCGAAGAAGCGGTTGCAGCCCTACGGTCGGTCTCCGAGGACGAGGCGTCCACGGCCGATGACATCCAAGCCGGTATCGATGCCCTCTTCCAGGCGTCCGCCGTGCTGGCCCAGAAGATGTACGCGTCGGAGGCGGAGGAGCACGCGCCCGCCGGCGAGGGCCAGGCGATGCCGGATGACGAGGACATCGTGGAGGCCGAGATCATCGACGAGGGGGAGGACGGTTGACCGGCTCTACCCAGCCGAGCGCTGGTCCTTCCGGCGGCCCGCCTGAAGACGTGACGCCGCCCACCTCAGAGGTGGTTGAGGCTGTCATCGACGAGGCCGTGGCTGACCACATCGACCGCATCGAGCTTCCCGGGGATCCGGATGAGGCCATAGCCTTCCTGATCAACGAACTGCTGGCGGTCCGGGAGGCGGCCGAGCAGGCGGAGGACAGGTGGAGGCGGTCGGTTGCCGAGTTCGACAACTATCGCAAGCGCACGGCGCGGGTCCAGCAGGAGTCGGTTGCCCGGGCGTCGGAGCGGGTGATGCTCCAGCTCCTTCCGGTGCTCGACAGCCTCGACGCCGCCCTCACCATTGAGAGCGCGGACGGGTCCTCGGACGGCGGCATGCGCCAGGGAATGTCCAGCACGCGGGAGCTCCTGCTCTCCACGCTGGCTCGCGAGGGGCTCGAGCCGATCGAGGCTCTCGGCACCGAGTTCGATCCCACCCTTCATGAAGCGGCCCAGATGGCCGAGGGGAGCGGCACGATGGTGGTGGCGGCCGAACTCCGCCGTGGCTACCTTCTCAAGGGAAAGGTTGTCAGGCCTTCCCTGGTCGCGGTCGGATACGAGCAGGTCTCGCCTGCCGAATCGGAAGCCGGGGAGGAGAACCCGGCATGATCCTGTCCGGGGGTCGCCCATGAACCGCGACTGGCTCGAGAAGGACTTCTACCGGCTTCTCGAGGTGAGGAAAGACGCCGACCAGGCGACCATCAAGAAGGCATACCGGCGCCTGGCCCAGAAGCTCCATCCGGATGCCAACCCGGATGATCCGAATGCCGCCGAGCGTTTCAAGGAGGTCTCGGAGGCCTATTCGGTGCTGTCGGACGCCGACCGTCGCCAGGAGTACGACCAGGTCCGCTCCATGGGAGCGCAGGGTTTCGGCGCAGGGGGCGGCCCGTTCGCCGGAGGGCAGGTCCGGATCGAAGACCTGTTCGGCGGTGCCGGAGGTATCGGCGACCTGTTCAACTTCTCCCGGGGTGGCAGGGGCCCCCAGCGCGGCTCTGATGTGTCGGCGACCCTGGGACTGACCTTCGAGGAGTCGGTCAGGGGAACCACCAGTCCGGTGGCGGTGTCGGGCGCGGTCCAGTGCGGCCGCTGCTCGGGGTCGGGAGGGGAGCCGGGGACTCCGGTGGATGTGTGCGGGAACTGCGGCGGCGCCGGCACGGTCGCTTCCAACCAGGGTTTCTTCTCCTTCACCAACCCGTGCCCGGTGTGTGGCGGCGCCGGCAGGAACGTCGAGTCCCATTGCCGCCAGTGCGGCGGTTCGGGCCAGCAAATCCGGGCGCGTACCATCAGGGTGCGTATCCCTCCCGGTATCAAGGACGGGAGCACGATCCGGCTGCGAGGCCGGGGAGCGCCCGGGCCGAGGGGTGGTCCCCCGGGTGATCTGCTGGTCAGGGTCACAGTGGGTCGGCACCACTTGTTCTCCCGCAAGGGCGACGACCTGACCATGCAGCTGCCGATCACGTTCACCGAGGCGGCGCTGGGCGCCAAGGTGAGGGTGCTGACGCTGAACGGCCCGGTCAGGCTCAAGATCCCGGCCGGCACACCTTCCGGCAAGACTTTCCGGATACGCAAGGAGGGGGTGCGAAGGGATTCGGGGCGCCCCGGTGATCTGCTGGTCACGGTGCAGGTGACCGTCCCGGAGAAGCTGCCGAAGGACGCCAAGAAGCTCCTGGAGGAGTTCAAGGACAAGTACGAGACCGCCGACCCGAGAGCGCATCTCTAGAAAGGGGCTACGGATGGCCGGCAAGAGAATCTCACCCGAAATGGAGGCCGTCTACGTCATCTCGGTCGCAGCCTCGCTATCCGGCATGCATCCCCAGACTCTCCGTATCTACGAGCGAAGGGGGCTGATCGATCCGTTCCGGACCCCGGGTGGTACCCGCCGCTACTCGGACGCCGACCTCGAGCGCCTTTCCCTGATCCAGGATCTCACCGGCCAGGGCATCAACATCGAAGGCGTGAAGCGCATCATGGCGCTGGAGGAGGAGAACCAGTTCCTGCGGGACGAGGTGCGGAGGTTGCGCCGCCAGAAGAAGGTCGCTCAGGACGCCGCGATAGCGGCAACAGAGGCTCTACAGGAGACCAAACGCAACATGGCCGGCGAGATCCTGGTGCGCCGGGACATCCTCCGCTTCCCCGAGCTTCCGCGATAGCCGGAGGAGCACCCGTGGAGTTCCAGCCGATCGGGCTCGGTAGCAGCGAGCGCCCCAGGGTCGTGTTGCCCGTCCCCGATCCCGGCTTGTCGGATCGGATCGGCGCGGCCTCGACACTCGATGAACTCGCCCGGACCGTCGCCGCCCATCCTGACTCGATGGATGCCTGGGCTGCGTTGGGGGAGCGATACGAGCGGAGCGAGGCCACGTTGGTGGCCGCGGTCACCGCATATGCATGCTTCCGGGTCGGTTACCACCGCGGGCTGGACGCGCTACGCAAGAACGGCTGGACCGGTAGCCAGTCGGTCAGGTGGGAGGACGAACCCAATCGGGGATTCCTGCGTTGCGTCTCCGGGTTGGCACGGATGGCCGACCGCCTCGGTGAACTCCCCGAAGCGCAACGATGCGCCCGGTTCCTGATCGACCTGGATCCGGACTGGGCCCTGTCAAGCCGGGAGTTACCGGAGCCGGCGGCTGATTGACTACGATTCGCCTGCGGCCCTCTGGTTCCTGCCGGGGCCGTGGACGCTACGCGAACCTGAGAGGTAATCAATCAATGGCTTCAACGGCAGAACGACTCACGAATCTGGTCAACGAGAATATAGAGGTGGATGGCCAGACACTCACAATACCGGATGATTTGAACATCAGCCTTCTTGGCTCCGGTGTATCTTCCCTGGATATAGTTGCTCTGGCGAACCTGATAATGGAAGAATTTGGCGTAGAGTTTGCTCTAGATGACTGTTTTGCGTTAGAGACATTGAGGGATGTCGTAGCCTTCATCGATAGCAAGAGCGCTTAGCCCAGCTGGAGGCGTCGGCGCCAATCCGGATCCGTACTGTTTTCCTCTGCCTCTCGGTTTGATTGCGATATCAAATAGCAGTGATCGAGGCGATGTAATCGCGTACTACCGCGGCGCATTGCTCCGGCTTCTCGAGTGGAAGAAAATGGGTGGCTTCCGGAAGGAAGTCGTAATCGACACTCATCATGTCGCTGAGGTCAAGTGTGGGCAGGTACGAGTACGGTACCAAGGGGTCAGCCCCTAAGACCTTTGTTGGACACGCAACATTGTTGAAGTCTACAAGCACTGAGTACGAGCTGGCATAGTCTATTATCTGTGCTTCAAACTCTGGAGGACATCTAAGCCTGTATAGATCTTCGTTACTGTCTTTACGGAGAGTCGTCCTCGCCATCAGATCAAGAACTCCGGGTACCACTTGCCGGAAGGTGGGCGCGAAGCCGAGAAGCTGCACGAACTCATCGTGAGAGCGGAAGCGGTTGGTGCGGCGGCGTGCGATAGCAGCTGTCCGGGTGGCAGCCATGTCGAACTCCTCGTAGCTCCTGCCAGGGGTGCAAAGGGGTGGATCCAGCAGGATCCGTGCGGCGAAGCCACTCCCTCTGGTAGGGGACAGGAGGCTTACCAGGCCGGCCAAGGAATGAAAGACACCGACCTTCGGTTTCTGTCCATATATTTCATCAATGGCCTTTACAATCCGGTCATGGTCCTTAACAAAAGTAGGGAGGGTATGGGCCCTCAAAGGGCCTGTTTCATTCCACCCATGGTTTCTCAAGTCATAGACTATAAGATCAAAATCTTCGGCAAGTAATGACCAGAAGGGTAAGTAAAGATCAATGGCCAGCCCGTTACCATGGCTCAGAACGAGCCGCTGACCCGAAGCCTTTCCATGACGGCGCAGAATGGCTCGGGTGCCGTCTTCCAGACGAACACCGTCCACCGAACTCGGCTCCGGGACCTTCCACACAGTGCCTGACCCTACTCAAGCCGGTGCGGTTACTCGCTCGTCCCCTGTTGATCGCCCGATCCGGAAGGCCGCGGTGGACGGCCGGGTAACGTCCTACAATCGGACCCATGGCTGAGTCTGACCCTCGACCGATCGACTACATCGCCCTGACCAGGGAGACCTACGCAGGGCTGGGTTACCCGCCCTACCGCTGGGCCCTCAACGAGGATCCGCCTTCGTGGGCCACGCTCGGCAAGCCGCTTTCGGAAGCCCGGCTGGGATTGATCGCGTCCGGCGGCATCTACCGGCACGGGCAGGTGGCCTTTACCCACCGCGATGATGTGACCCACCGGGAGATTCCCACTGATGTGGACACCGCCGAGATCCGGGTGACCCACTTCGCCTTCGATCCGGCCGCCGCCCGGCGGGATCCCAACGTGGTCTTCCCGATCGACACTCTTCGTTCTCTGGTTACCGAGGGCACGGTGGGGGAACTGGCGCCGCTGGCGCTCACCTTCATGGGTGGCATCTACTCGCAGCGCCGGCTGGCCTCCGAATTGATCCCGGTGTTGGTGGACCGGACCCTCGAAATGGGGGCCGACGCGGTTCTGCTGGTGCCGGTCTGACCGGTGTGCCACCAGTCAGTTGGGCTGGTCAGCAGGGCGATCGAGCGCAAGGGGGTGCCCACCCTCTCCATGACCAGCGCCCACTCCATCACCACATCGGCCAACCCGCCGAGGGCGGCCTTCACCGACTTCCCGCTGGGTCACACCTGCGGACCGCCCGACCGACCGGAGGAGCAGCGGTCGATCATGCACGACGCGCTGGCGCTGTTCGAGACCATGGAGCAGCCGGGAATCGTGGAATTGGACTACAGCTGGCCCGCGCCGTGGAAGGAAGAAGCGCGGCAACCGGTGGATCATCGGACTCCTCGTTACGACACCCCCCAGTACCAGAATCAGGATGACCGGGCGGCCGCGGTGGCGGCACACGGGGTCGGGGTAGCGTGCCGACCCGGCGCCCCGGGCGATATACCTCGTTGCTGATGGTCTCCGAGCTGTTCGATCCGCAGGCCTGGCGCCGGGTCGAGGGCTTCTCCTTCGATGACATCACCTACCACCGGGCGGTCGATGAGGGAACGGTCCGGGTCGCTTTCGATCGACCCGAAGTGCGCAACGCATTCCGGCCGCAGACGGTGGACGAGCTCTACATTGCCCTTGATCATGCGCGCAGCTGGAGCGACGTGGGGACCGTCCTGCTGACCGGTAATGGCCCGTCTCCCAAGGATGGAGGTTGGGCCTTCTCCTCGGGCGGGGACCAACGCATTCGTGGGAAGGCCGGTTACATGTACGCCGAGGGTGAAGGCGCCGCGGACATCGACCCCGCCCGTCTGGGAAGGCTCCACATCCTCGAGGTCCAGCGCCTGATCCGGTTCATGCCCAAGGTAGTCATCGCGGTGGTACCGGGTTGGGCGGTCGGGGGTGGCCATAGCCTCCATGTGGTGTGCGATCTGACCCTGGCTTCGGAGGAGCACGCCGTCTTCAAGCAGACCGACGCCGATGTGGCCTCGTTCGACGCCGGGTTCGGCTCGGCCTACCTCGCCCGCATGGTGGGCCAGAAGCGGGCCAGGGAGGTGTTCTTCCTGGGCGCCGACTACTCGGCCGCCGACGCCTTACGGATGGGGATGGTCAACAAGGTCGTGCCTCATGCGGAGTTGGAGGAGACCGCGCTGGAGTGGGCCCGGGCCATCAACTCCAAGAGCCCCATGTCGCAGCGGATGCTCAAATACGCCTTCAACCTGATCGATGATGGTCTGGTGGGCCAGCAGATCTTTGCCGGCGAGGCCACCCGTCTCGGCTACATGACCGAAGAGGCCCAGGAAGGGCGGGATGCCTTCGTAGAGAAGCGTCCGAAGGACTTCTCGCGCTTCCCCCGGTACTATTAGTAGTCGGTAGTTGCTAGTTTTTAGTCTTTAGTTGATGATTTATGGCTAGCGACCAGCACCTAGCAATTAGCAACTAGTGTCAGTGGGGTCGGTCTTGGCTTGTTGAGCCAGGTAGAGCCAGCCGAGACCATGAAGGGCAACCCCGATACCCAGAACCAGTGTGACTACCAGGTGTCCGAGGATGGCGGCGCCCAGAGCGGCCAGCACCGCCAGCGTCACGAGCGCTACCCGTACACCGTTCAGGGGTCCATACATACCGCGCCAGTATAAGGAGACAGCGTCAGTATCCTCAGAGAGCACCCGTTAGCGAATTGACGGCAGGATTGCCGGAGCAAGGTATCAGGGGCAATGGTGTGGTGATCCACTCGTCACGGCGCGCCCTTCCTTACATGGAGACTGGAGAGATGATGGACAACGAAGTCTGGAGATGGGTGTGGACCGGCCTAGCCCTGCTCATGGGTATCGGAGAGATCGTCACGGCCGGGTTCTTCCTGCTCCCGTTCGCAATCGGCGCCGGCCTCGCCGCGGTGGCTGCCTGGATAGGCGTGACCGATATAGTCCAGTGGTTGCTCTTCTTCGGTGGCACGGGGCTGTCCATGCTCTACTTGCGCCGCTTCATGAGAGCCCAGGATGAGGACGGGGGGCTGGTGGTGGGGCCCGGTCGCTACGTCGGAATGGAAGCGCTGGTGCTGGAGAAGGTCGACACCGGTACTAACACGGGGAGGATCAGGGTGGAGGCGGAGGAATGGCGGGCCTCCACCGAAGGCGAGCCGATCGCCGAGGGTGCGAGGGTGGAAGTGGTTGCCCTTCGAGGTACCCGCCTGGTAGTCAGAGAAGTCGAAGACCACTCAAAGTGACTGGTAGAGACCAACATAGAAAGGAAATCCGATGGAGGTAGCGGGCGTATTACTTCTAGCCGTCATTGCCGTGGCGGTATTACTGGTTGCAGCGACCGGGTTCCGGATCGTGCGGCCGTACGAACAGGGTTTGATCGAGTTCCTCGGCAAGTACAAGCGGACCGTCTCGCCCGGGCTCCGGTTCGTCATCCCGTTCGTGCAGCGCATCCTGAAGGTAGACATGCGGGAGCAGGTGGTGGATGTGCCGCCGCAGGAGGTCATCACCAAGGACAACGTGGTCGTCACGGTGGACGCGGTGATCTACTTCGAGGCGACCGATCCGGTGAAGCTCAAGTATGCCGTGGGCAATTTCATCCTGGCCATCACCAAACTGGCGCAGACCAACCTGCGTAACGTGGTTGGCGACCTCCAACTCGACGCGGCGTTGGTGTCTCGCGAGCTCATCAACGGCAAGCTGCGCGAGATACTCGACGACGCCACCGACAAGTGGGGAACCCGGGTGGTGCGGGTCGAGATACAGCGAATCGAGCCTCCACCGGACGTGACCGACGCCATGCATCGCCAGATGAAGGCGGAGCGGACCCGCCGGGCGGTCGTCACGGAAGCCGAGGGCGAGAAGACGTCGGCCATCCTCAAGGCGGAGGGTGTCAAGCAGTCCGCCATCCTGCGGGCCGAAGGTGAGGCGGAGGCCATCAAGCGGGTTGCCGAGGCCGACAAGTACCAGAAGCTCACGGTGGCCGAGGGTGAGGGCCAGGCCATCGAGCGGGTCTTCCTGGCGATCCACAACGGCGATCCCACCGATGACCTGATCGCCATTCGCTACCTGGATGCCCTGCAGGGTATCGCCAACGGTCAGGCAACCAAGATATTCCTGCCGCTCGACACGTCCGGGCTGCTGGGCTCAGTGGCGGCGATCGGCGAGATGTTCAAGGAAGGCGCCGACAGCGGAACCGGTTGATCCTTAGTCCTCTTAGGAGACAGACGGGGCCCGGGCTCGTAGCCCGGGCCCCGTTCTCTTTGGCCGTGACTCCCGCACAGGTGCGGCGGGTGGCGGCTAGCCGGCTGTTATCGAGTCGCTCTTTCTGATGAAGGCGAGGCCGACCAGGAACACCCAGACCACTTGGAGCAACAGGGCAAGACTCCCTGCCAGGTACACCTGGATCAGCGAGTCGTGCACGTGTGAGCTTGACTTACTGCGCTCCCGACTAGAGGATTTGGCTCAGGAACAGCTTGGTGCGGTCGTGCTGGGGGTTGTGGAAGAAGTGTTCGGGCGTTCCTTCCTCCACCACCATCCCGAAGTCGAAGAAAAGCACTCGATCGGCGACCTCCCGGGCGAAACCCATCTCGTGGGTGACCACGATCATCGTCATGCCCGATTCGGCCAGCTCCTTCATCACGTCGAGGACTTCTTTGATCATCTCGGGATCGAGCGCCGAGGTGGGCTCGTCGAAGAGCATGATCTTCGGGTTCATGGCCAGGGCACGGGCTATGGCCACCCGCTGTTGCTGGCCTCCCGACAGCTGGCCCGGGTATTTGTTCGCCTGTTCCGGTATCCCGACCCGTTCGAGAAGCTTCATGGCGTCGGCCTCTGATCTGGAGCGGGTCCGGTTGCGAGCCCAGATCGGCGCCAGGGTGATGTTCTGGAGGACCGTGAGATGGGGGAACAGGTTGAACTGCTGGAAGACCATGCCGACCTCGCGGCGGATGGCGTCGATGTTGCGAAGATCGTTGGTCAGCTCCATCCCGTCCACCACGATCCGCCCCGCCTGATGGTTTTCGAGGCGGTTGATGCAACGGATGAAGGTGGACTTGCCGGAGCCGGAAGGTCCGATCACCACCACCACCTCGCCCCAGCCGATCGAGGTGGTTACCCCGCTCAACGCCTGGAAGTCACCGAACCACTTCTTTACGTCCTCGCAGATGATCGCCGGCGATCCGTTGGTGTCCATTACGCCCTCCTCAGAATCGGGGTTGATGGTTCGACCATCAGCGCTCTCCAATACCGAGGCTGCGCTCGTAGCGCATGCTCAGCTTCGAGATCGTGAAGGTAACCACCCAGTAGAACAATGCCATGAAGAACATCATCTGGGGCAGGGTGCCCTGGAAGTTGGGGTCGCTCTGCTGAGGTATGAAGCTGCGCGCGATCAGCAGAATGTCGGCCAGCCCGATTATTGCCACCAGAGAGGTGTCCTTGAAGGCGACGATGATCGACCCGACCAGCGCCGGGATCACCGTCCGCACCGCCTGGGGCAGGATCACCAGCGAGGTGGACTGGACGATGCTCAGGCCCGTAGCCCTGGCTGCCTCGTACTGGCCCCTGTCGATGGCCTGCAATCCTCCGCGGATGTTCTCGGCGACGTAGGCAGAGTTGAAGATGGTGATTGCCGCAACAATCCGCACGATCTCGTCGAACTCCACGCCGCTCGGCAGAAACGCAGTCAGCATTGCCGAGCCGAAGAACAGCCAGGTGATCATCGGCACGCTACGTACCAGTTCGATATATCCGGTGGACAGCAGGCGGAAGATGGGCATCGAGGAGGTTCGGGCCAGGGCGAGGATCAGGCCGACGGGGAGGGACAGGGCGATCCCGCTAACGGCCAGGAGGATGGTCAGATTGAACCCCCCCAGGAAGGTGGTGCCCTGGAACTCGAGGGACGTGTTGGTGGCGCCCATCCGGAATGCCACCACTATCAGTACCGAAGCTGCTGTCCAAGCCCGGACCATGTTGGTCCTTCCCCGCTGCGTACCTCCGAAGGTGGGTGTCACGAGGAGGAACAGGGTGAAGGCGATGATCAGTGTGCGGTAGAGGAACGGCATCGGGGCGAACCAGATCAGCAGGCATACCAGCGTGAGGCCCGCAGCGGACGCGCGGACCATTTCCGCGGGCTCCTTCACCGTCAGGGAAGCGGTCAGTATCGCCAACCCGATTATCACCAACGCCGCAGTGAGCCAGAGCGGCTCTTCCGCGGAGGCGAATGGCAGGGCGGCCGTCACCACCCCTATAGCCGCCACCACCGCGGTGGCGGCAAGTCCCCTGGGTGGGAGGCTCAGAACCCAGAGCGCGCCGCCGCCAAGTACAACTGCCAGGATGATGGAGACGACATCCGAGCTTAGGAAGGTGGTCAGGCTCAAGCCGTCAACAAGGGTGGCGCCCAGCCGGAACGCCACCACTACCAGCAACGAGGCCGCAATCCAAGCCCGGACCAGGTTGGCCCTTCCCCGTTTGGTCACTCCGAAGGTGGGTGTTGCGAGGAGGAACAGGGTGAAGGCGATGATCAGTAGGCGGAAGGGGAACGGCATCGGGGCGTACCAGATCAGCAGGCACGCCAGCGCAAGGCCTGCAGCCGACGCGCGGACCATTACCACCGGCTCCTTTACCGTCAGGGCGGCGGTCAGTATCGCCAACCCGATCAGCACCAACGCCGCAGCGACCCAAAGGGGCTCTTCCGCGGCGGCGAATGGCAGGGCGGCCGTCACCAGCCCTATAGCTGCCACTACCGCGGTGGCGGTCGGCCCTCTGGGCAGGAGGACCAGCACCCGCAGCGCACCGGCGCCCAGCACAACTGCTACCAGCATGACTATGTCGGACCAGTCGAGGATCGGGTTGCGCTGGATGACGAAGATGATCACCGGGTAGGAAAGGACCCAGGCCGAGATCAGGAACCGCCGGAAGGCGCGGGGCCAGATACCTTCGATCAGGATCCCGAGGGGGTAGGCGACCACCGCCAGGACGAACAGAATCGTCCACGGGCCGGCGGTGGTGGCGGCTATCGGCGCGGTGGTCTCGTCAAACTGGCCCAACGGAACCGGGAGTTCCACGGTCCATAGGATCGCGGCCACCGCCGCCATGATCATCACCGGCACGGTAAGCGTCGGGATGCTCGGTGACGGAGCGGCGGCGCGGCTCCACCGGACGGCAAAGTGGGCCAGGACGCCGGCCAAGACGGCGGCGACGAGTATCCAGGCGCGTACGTTGCTCCAGTCGGCGGGCGAGTCGAGTTGCAGGATGGGAATGCCGAAGGTGCGCGCCTCGGCCGCGTGGTGCATGATCGCCGTCACCGCCACCACGACAGCGCCACTCCTCAGACCTCCCGCGAAGGTGGTGAGCTCGAGACGGCCGCCTACCTTCCAGGACGCCATGGACCAGACCACCAGCACGATGAATATGCCCAGGGATATCCAGATCCGGATCAGGTCGTCTTGTGGGAAGGCCTGGACCATCATCAGCTTCGCATTGTGCGTGACCGCCGCCCACTTACGTTCCGGAGCGAAGAGGTAGGAGGTGATGAACCGCAGGATGTTCAGGAGAACCAGGGCGAAGATCAATGTGAGGAAGGAGTTGAAGGCGATCTGCCCCCAGGTGTGGCCCGAGAAGAGGTTCTCCCGCATCCAGCGCCATGGCCCGGCGGGTGGGGGCTCGGGAGCCCGCTCGGCTATATCGACAGCAAGGCCGGTGGATGCGGGTTCAGTCATATCAGCGCTCCACCAGAGCCATCTTGCGGTTGTAGTAGTTCACGATGCCCGACAGGAACAGGCTCACGAGCGAGTAGAAGCCCATCCAGAATATGAACACCGCCAGCGCCTGGCCTTCCTGATTGAAGATGGTCTGGCCGACTTGGACGATGTCGGCGTAGGCCACGGCGATACCCAAGGAGGTGTTCTTGGCCAGGTTGAGATACTGGGAACCGAGCGGAGGGAGAATAATCCGGAAGGCTTGGGGCAGCACGATCAGGCGCAGCACCTGACCCCGGCGCAGACCGACCGCCGCCGCGGCCTCGCCCTGACCGCGAGGTACGGCCATGATCCCGGCCCGTACGATCTCGGCGATGAAGGCCGCGGTGTAGAGCGTGACTCCCAGCCAGACCGCCATGAAGCCCGGTGTGAGTGCCTTGCCGACTTCGTGGGAAAGCTGAGGGAATCGGGTGGGCACCACCACCTCGGGAAGCGTGAAACGCAGGGGGGCGCCGCCGGAGAAGTCGAACCTTGAGGCCAGGAAATCGAAGAGCGGCTCGAACCCCCAGTTCATCTGGTACCAGAGGTTCCGTCCCAGAACACTCGAGAGGGTTGTCTGCCCGGCCCCGGAAACGAAGAACAGCACCACTCCGATACCCACGATGGCCGTCACCGCCAATCGGAAGTAGTCGTCATCGGAGAGCTTGGCCATCCCTGCGGGCGAACGGAGCCGCCTCAGATAACGCACGATGTAGCGGGCCGCCAACCAGGCAGCGAGGGCGGCCAGTACCAGCTGGAGACCGATCACCGGTACGACCCCGGCCGCCCACGCGAGAGCGGTGAACAGCCATCCCAATACTCCGGCGACGGGATGGGCGAACCAGCCTCCCACGAGAAACGCGCCGAACGTCCCCATCGACCAGGCGAAGGCGTGGGTCTCGCGGCCTTCCAGCTCCTGGCGTGCGATCAGGCGGCGGTATACCCAACGCGCCACCACCACGCCCACGATCAACACCACGGTGTACTGCCAGCGCCCGCCGAGGGGGGTGAACCAGGGGAAGGCGATGCCCTTCGGGCTGGCGAACAACCAGCCGGTCCCCTCCATCTCGGTGGTCAGATCCGGCAGGAGTCCGACGATCAGCGCCTGCCAGAAGAGGATCTGGACGAGCAGCGGGATGTTGCGGAAGAACTCGATGTAAGCGTTGGCAATCCGCGAAACGATCCAGTTGGATGACAGCCTCGAAACCCCGATCACCGTGCCGAGGACGGTGGCGGCGATGACACCGCTCCATGTGACCCTCAACATGTTGACCATTCCCACCGCCAACGCCTCCAGGCCCGACTCGGGGTCGGTGTTGAATCCCTCGCCGAGTTTGACCCCTAGTGGTTCACCGAGGAAGTCCCAAGAGAACGGGATGCCGGTGGCCCGGAGATTGGCGGTGGCCTGGGTTATGACGACATAGCCCAACCAAAGGATGCCGAAGAGGATGCCGACTTGGGTGGCCCATTTGATGGCGACCACGTTCCGCCATATGGGTACGCGTGTCTGAGAGGATCGCTTGGTGGGAGTGACCAATTGACCTTCCGTCTTAGCCGGCTCTTAGACCATACCAACTCATAACGCGAGGAGGGGGCACCTGGCGGTGCCCCCTCCGTCTTTTCGGATCGAGTTGGTCTAACGGGCCGGTGGTGCGTAGACGAGACCGCCCTCGGTCCAGCGGGCATTAGCCGACCCGGCTCGGGAGAACCCGAGCGGGTGCAGGTTGTTGGCGTAGATCTCGTCGTAGTTGCCGACCTGCCGGATGGCCTGGGCGTATGCGTCAGCCGCAAGACCCATCTTGGTCTGGAGCTCGTCGTCGCCCACACCCAGGAAGCGACCTGCCTCGGGATCGGGCGGGTTCGCCACCATCTCGTCGATGTTCGAGGAGGTGATCCCCTTCTCGTCAGCGATGATCAGTATGTAGACCAACCAGTTGACGACATCGGCCCACTGGCTGTCATTCTGCCGGTACATGGGCCCGAGGGGCTCCTTGGAGATCGGGGTGGTCGGGAAGATGATCCACTCTCCTTCGGCGATCTCCTCGTTCTGGATGGCGGCATAGCGATGGCCGAACAAGGCCGATCCGTCAGTGGTCACCAGGTCGCAAGAACCCTGCCGGAAGAGATCCATCGCCTCCGGGAAGTTCTCCACGGTTACCAGTTCGATCTCGGCGCCGACCACGCGGGCACCCTCTGTGATGTTCTTCTCGGTGGTTGTACCGGCGTTGGTGCAGAGCCTGGCGCCGTCCACATCTCCGAGAGTTGAAGCATCGTTGAATCCGAAGTCAGCCTTGCCCATGATCTGCTGGCCGTCGTAGAACGTGGTGGGTCCGAAGTCACCGCCGATCTCCGTATCCCGGCTCTGGGTCCAGGTGGTGTTACGGAACAGCACGTCGATCTCACCAGCCGCTAGCACGTTGAAGCGCTCAGCCGCTGTGGTGCCCACGAACTCGACCGCATTGGCATCACCGAGCACGGCCGCAGCGAGAGCGCGGCAGTAGTCGGCGTCGAATCCGCTGTAGGAGCCGTCGTCCTGGGGCTCGGCGAAACCGATGGCGCTGGTCGACACGCCGCATCGGAGGCTACCGCGGGCCTGGATCTCTTCCAGCGTACCGCCTTGCAAAGGAGTTACCACCTCCACTTCCACTGGCTGGGTGGTGGTGACCTGGGCGGTCGTGGTCGTATCCTGGGCGGCTGTCGTAGCGGCAGGCTCGTCGGCTCCACATGAAGCAACGACCAGCGCGCCCACCACGAGCAAAGGTACTAACCTTCGAGTCATAATAAGGGCCCCTTTCCGTTCTCGCGTTTGGTTGGCATCTTTCCCCACCTGCCGGGACTTCTGGTTAGAACACCGCCGCATGTGGTTAGATTAGAACACCGCCGCATGCAGGTGCTCCTTGACCGCCGAAACGATCCCAGAAGCGTCCATCCGGTAACGGGCGAGAAGTTCGTCGATCTTACCATGAGGTAGGTGCGCAGTCGGGAGGCCGATCGTCACTACCCGCGCGGACCCGGCGCCGTCCACCTTGTCCCGGATCGCCTGCCCGATCCCACCGGCGCGAAGCCCGTCCTCGGCGGTAACCACCAATCCGTGGTCGGAGGCGTCGCTGATCATCACCGGATCGAGCGGCTTCACCACCCTCGGGTCCCACACCGAGCAGCTGATTCCTTCAAGCTCGAGGAGGTCGGCCGCTTCGCAGGCGGTTGCCAGCATCTTGCCGATCCCGATCAGGCAGACGTCGGTTCCCTGGCGGACGCGGCGAGCCGACAATCCGGATCCCACCTCATCGATCGATGCTCGGGGGGCCGGGGTCTTGGACCACCGGATGGCGGAGGGGCCGGTCGTTATCTCCAGCGCGGTGTCGAGCATCACGGGAAGCTCCTCGTACGAGGTGGGAGCGAAGATGGTCATGCCCGGGATCTTCGACAGCAGGACCATGTCGAGGAGTCCGTGGTGGGAGGCGCCGTCATCGCCCGTGATACCTGCCCGGTCGAGGCAGAAGATGACCGGGCACCCATGGAGGGCGGTGTCGAGGTTGATCTGGTCGAGGGCCCGGGTGAGGAAGGTGGAGTAGATGGCCACCACCGGACGGAGGCCTCCCATGGCCATGCCCGTGGCCATCGCCACCGCGTGCTGCTCCGCGATGCCGACATCGAAAACCCGGTCCGGGAACTGGTTTTGGAACGGCAGCACGCCGGTGGAGTCGGGCATGGCGGCGGTGATCGCCACCAGTTCGGGATGGCGGCCGGCGAGAGTCAGCAAATGGTCGGCAAAGGCGGACGTGTAGCTCCCTTCCTTGATGGACGAGAGGTCATGCATCGCCTTGATGGGGTCGTTCTCGGCGGGGGCGTAGCCGCGGCCCTTCTGGGTGATCACATGAACGACGGTGGGCCCGCTCATCGCCCGGACCTTCTTGAGGATACGTTCGAGCTCCGGCAGATCGTGGCCGTTGAACGGACCGAAGTAGCGGATGCCCAGCTGCTCGAAGATCTGGGGCGGTTCCCACATCTGGCGGATGGCGGATTCGGTGGCGTCGATGCCACGGCTCAGCAGGTCGGCCACCCAGGGGATCGACTCGGCGATCGAGCGGGCGACGCCCTGGCCGCGCTCGTAGACATTGGTGGTCCGTAGTTTGATGAGGCTCTCGGACAGCTTCGAGATGGTGGGTGCGTAGGAACGGCCATTGTCATTGAGGATGATGGTGACGTCGGCGTTGGAATGGCCGATGTTGTTGAGCCCTTCGAGCGCCATGCCGCCCGTCAGCGCGCCATCGCCCACGACCGCTACCACCTGCCGATCATCACCACCGGCCCGGAAGGCGGCGGCCAGACCGTGAGAGTAGGAGAGGGCGGTCGAAGCATGGCTGTTCTCGATCCAGTCGTGTTCCGACTCGGCCCGGCTGGGATAACCGGACAGCCCGTCCGGAAGCCGGAGGGTGGAGAATCGGCGGCGCCGCCCGGTCAGCAGCTTGTGGGGATACGCCTGGTGCCCGGTGTCGAACAGGATGGCGTCGTGGGGGGACCGGTAGACACGGTGCAGGGCCAGGGTGAGCTCGACTATCCCCAGGTTCGACCCCAAATGACCGCCGTTCCGGGTGACGGTGGCGACGATGAGGTTGCGGATCTCGGTGGCCAGCTCCTCGAGTTCCTCGAGACCGAGGGATCGGAGGTCGGCGGGCCCGCGGATCGTGTCCAGGCGGGGAGTATTTGGATAGGTCATTGTGAATACTCTACAGGTGAAGCTCTGTGCACCGTCGAGCCTAGGAGGGTGGCGGAAAATACCTGGTAAATCGGCCCGCCGTCCTCCGGCCCGGCCAACTGTTTCCGCCTGCCGGTCGACCGGGTTTCTTCTCAGCCCTCCGGCCCCTGACAGAGCGTCCACTCCCGGGCGCGGTCCAGCATCTCGACCACCGAATGGTCCGGGGTGGGACGGAAGTCGCGATAGAACATGCCGATGGCGGCGAACCGCCGCGGCGTGTGGGCCACCACCAGCTCGTCAGCTACCTCCGCGAAGGTCGCCGACGCGTCGCGGGGAGCGACCGGCGCAGCTACCACGACCCGATCGGCCCCGAGGCGGCGGGTGATCAGGCAGGCAGCCCGGGCGGTGGCGCCCGTGGCGATGCCGTCATCCACGATCACCGCGGTCTTGCCCTCCAGGTCCGCGGGACGGGCTTCGCCACGGAAGCGTTCTGCCTGACGGGCCAGTTCCCGGCGCTCTCGCCGCTCCACCCGTTCGACCGCCGCCGACCGTATCCCGAGCCTCTCGATCCGTTGCTCGTCCAGGACGCGTATCCCGCCCTCCCCGATGGCGCCCATTGCCAGTTCCGGCTGGGTAGGCACTCCCAGCTTGCGGACCAGCAGCACCTCCAGGGGGGCGGCGAGGCGCCGGGCGATCTCGAAGGCGACCGGAACCCCGCCTCTGGGCAGGCCCAGGATCACGGCGGGTTGGTCGGCGAAACGCTCGAGCATTCCCGCCAGCACCCGGCCGGCGTGCGACCGGTCCGTGAACCTCATGTCTCGTTCCGCGCCATGCGGTGATTGTGCCAGCTAGAAGGGGCTAACCTGCCCTCCGGGCCGGTACCGATCCGGCCTCGAAAAAGAATCTTCAATCGGAACGGTGGCGCGCTATGTCTTCCTACCTGATCGCTCAATCCGTTGCGGACGCCTGCGGTGTCGATCCGGGGTCCGTGTGCGGCCTCGTCTACGACCTGACCAATAGCACAGAGGCCGCCCGCGTGGCGGATCTGGCGGCCCGCCCGGTCAAGGTGTTGCTCATCCTGTTCCTCGCCTGGATCATCAACCGGTTCGCGCGCCGATGGCTGGACAGGCTGGTCGAAGGCTGGCTGTCTAGCCGTTCAGCGGTGGCGGAGGCCATCTCCGGCACCATCGAGCCGGATGACGACGGGCCGGGACTGGGCGAAGCCGCGCTCGAGAGAGCCCGCCGGATGGTGGAGCAACAGGACCGGAGCAGCCAGCGGACCAGGACGCTCGGTGCGGTGCTCCGGTCGGTCTCCTCGGCAATCATCTACGGCATGGCCCTGATGATGGCCTTGGCGGAGTTCGATGTGAATCTGGGTCCCCTGATCGCCGGCGCCGGTATAGCGGGTGTAGCTGTCGGCTTCGGCGCCCAGAGCCTGGTCAAGGACTTCCTCTCCGGCGTGTTCATGCTGCTCGAGGACCAGTACGGGGTGGGCGATGTGGTGGACGTGGGCGACACGGTCGGTGTCGTGGAGGAGGTCAAGCTCCGCACCACCCAGGTGCGCGACATCAACGGGACGCTCTGGCATATCCCCAACGGAGAGATCGCCCGGGTGGCCAACCTCACCCAGGACTGGGGCCAGGCCGTGGTCGATGTCGAAGTCGCCTACGACACCGACATCTCCATGGCCATGGACGTCATCAAGGAGGTGGCGGACGGGTTGTGGCGCGAGCAACTCGATGCCTTCACGATCATCCAGGAGCCGACCATGGCGGGTGTTCAGGCATTCGGGGACAACTCGATCGCCCTCCGCCTGATGGTCAAGACCGAGCCCGGAGAGCAGTTCGGCACGGCGCGGGAGTTGCGGAAGCGTCTCAAGTTCGCTCTCGACGAAGCAAATATCGAGATCCCGTTCCCGCAGCGCACCATCTGGGTACGTTCGCAGCCGAGTACAGCCCTGCCGGATGGAACAGGCGGTGCGGGTAGCTCCGGTTAGGGGTCGGACGGAGGGCAGTTGCCGTTTTTTCCCACACTCGTTCGATCATGGCCCGTCGCGGGACTTGCCCGGGCGGGCTTGGGCTAAGGTACCTGTCCGTGCTGGTTCCCCAGGCTAGGTAAAGGCGGACATGAAGCAGGTGCTGGCTGCGGTCGATCTGTCCCCGATGTCCCGCCGCGTGGCCGATCGAGCCAGGATCCTGGCGGAGGCCCACCAGGCCGAGCTCAAGCTGGTCCATGTTGCAGAACCGCCCGACGTCCCGCTTCCGGACAAGATGCTGGAGCGGATCCACCTGTACCGCCAGAGCCAGGCGGAAGACCTGCTCACCTGGATCAATGCCCGCGCCCGCTGCCAGGCGGATCTGGTGTTCCGGTCGGGGAACATGGCTATCGAGCTGGCCAAGCTGTCCCGGCAAGCCGGGGTGGTGATCACAGGCACCTCGTCAGTGGACCAGACCAGGATCGGCCCCCGTACCACCAGGCTGGCCCGCAAGCTGCATGCCTCGGTGCTCAGCGTGCGGAGGTTGTTGCGGTCCCCGTATCGCCGGGCGATCGCGGCCGTTGACCTTTCCGATGCCAGTGCCTCCGCGGTCGATCTGGCCCTTCTCCTGGCTACAGGCGCCGACACGGTGACGGCGGTGGCGTCGTTGCCGACCGACGACGAGACGATGCTCTCGGATGCGGGCGTCGCTCCCGAACGGCTCGATGTGTTGCGCAGAGAGCGGCTCTCCTTGCTGGAGGAGCGCATGCAGAAGTTCGTGGCCGGCTGGGGCGGCCTGGTCACGCCGGTGGTTCTGGACGGGCCCCCGCCCCAGACCGTGGCCGAGTTCGCCCGGATCAGCAACGCCGATCTGGTCGTGGCGTCCAGCCGGGGCGCCGGAAACTCCAACATGGTCCTCCTGGGAAGCAACGCCGAAGCCCTCATGGGCACCGTCCCCTGCGATGTGGCCATAGCCCGGGTGCCAGGCCGGTTCTACCGTCCCTAGCCCGCCGGGTCGATCACTCGCCAGGAGTATCCTTCCCTCCACAGGGCCCGTAGCTCAACCGGTTAGAGCAGCGGACTCATAATCCGTTGGTTGCAGGTTCGAGTCCTGCCGGGCCCACAACGTTTCTCTCAGTCGCTAGCCGTTTCATAACCACCTATAATCCCAGGTCAACGGCCCTTTCCGTTCACACCCTGAGGACGGAAGCACCACTTCTGGCATCCATCGGTGGTTGCTTGACTTTCCCCAATGTTGCGGGTAGGTTCACTCTAGTGTGGGACGCAAAGAGGGACGCTCAGAGGGACGAAGGAGAGGGAATTGCCAAAAAGAACAGCCGCATGGGTGCGATCAATCAGCAAACCGGGCAAGTACGGCGACATCTACGGCCTCATCCTGCGAGTCCAGCCATCCGGGTCCAAGGCGTGGATATGGCGAGGAACCGTCAACGGCCGCCGACGTGACCTTGGTTTGGGCCGCTACCCGTTCGTGAGCTTGGCCGAGGCAAGAGCGAAAGCGTTCGAGTACCGCAAAACAGCTCTCGAGGGCAACGACCCGACCCTGTTGCGTTCCGGAGGGATTCCCACCTTCGCGACCGCCACCGAAGCGGTGATAGCCCTGTGTGCGGGGAAATGGAAACCGGGCGGGAAATCCGAGGGGCAGTGGCGATCCTCGCTGGCTACCTACGTGCTGCCGGCAATCGGCTCCAAACGCGTCGATCAGGTCACATCTGCCGATGTCATGGATTGCCTGTCCCCGATCTGGGCCACCCGACCGGAGACAGCCAAACGGGTACGGCAACGCATCGCTGCCGTTATGAAATGGGCCATCGCCCAGGGATACCGCCACGACAACCCGGCAGGCGACGCGGTCACCGCAGCGTTGCCGAAACAGGCCGGAGCCAGAAAGCACCTGCCAGCTCTGCCGCACCGAGACGTCTCAGACGCCATAGAACGGATCCGACAATCAAAGGCGCATGTCCCGCTGCGTCTCGCCGCCGAGTTCGCCATCGTCACCGCCGTGCGCTCCGGGGAGGTAAGAGGAGCAGTATGGGACGAAATCGACCTCAACTCGGGGTCGTGGACGATTCCCGGGGAGCGGATGAAAGCCGGCCGCCAACACAGAGTGCCCCTATCAGAGCAGGCTGTTGCGGTACTGGCCGAAGCCCGCAACCATAGCAACGGGGCGGGTCTTGTGTTCCCATCCAAAACAGGTGCCGAGATCCCGTCGTGGGCGCTCGCGAAGCTGGTCAACAGCCTAGGAATCGAAGGAACACTCCACGGCATGAGAAGCTCCTTCCGCGACTGGTGCGGAGAAACAGGAGCTGTCCGCGAAGTAGCCGAAGCATGCCTCGCGCATCGAATCGGCTCAGCAGCCGAACAAGCATACGCCAGAAGCGACCTACTCCAACGACGCCGCGAACTAATGAACGCCTGGGCCCAATACATAACCCCCACACAAACCTAACCCAGCCGACAGGACCTGGGGAGCTCCGTTTAACTCCCCATTGCTATGCCGACCCCCGGCGAATCAGCGGGTGTAGATACGATCCGATTCCCCGGCGGGCATACGCCTCGGGCCGGATCAGGGCTGGTCTCGGCGGAGGCGCTTTGGGATGAGTAGTGGTGTACCGGCATGAATGGAAACCCTCTTGTGATCATCAACACGCCCATCCTCGCGAGCTGGCTACCCAGCATGGAGTCATCGATGCCTAACCGGGTAGCGGCCTGCCGTATCGGCTCCACCGTTAGGTGCGGACTGTCTCACCACACCAAGCTTGAACTCCGTTCGTGAGGCTGTGTCTCGGTCGATTCCCACCAGCAGGACCCCTCCTCTGCGCACGCGTCCGTGTCGAGAAGCGGTGTTGTCACGGTGGAAGGTCTGGCCATCGGGGTTACTCCGGAGTGTCCTATAGGGTCAAGAGCGTTTCGGCTATTGCGTCGTGGGGTCCGTGTCTGATCGCGGCGACGGTTTGTGGGAGTCCGACTTGTTCTAGGCGGTCGAGCAGTTGGTTGTAGCTCTGTGGCGGTTGGCTGAGGGCTGCGGCTTGTCTGGTGATGGTGTGTACGACTTCGGCGTGTGCGGTCTTCAGCAGGTGATTCACAAAGTGGTCAGGGCTTTGAGCTTTGATGTCGAATTGGCTCAGGACGCTGTCGGGGAAGTCCCGAAGGTTGTCTGTCACGATTATCTCGGCGCGGCAGCGGATGGCAGCGGCGACGACGTGGCGGTCGTCCTTGTCGGGGAGTTCAACTGCTCCAATGAGGGGCTCATACCCGGTAACAAGACAGTCGGGCACAGCTCTGACCATGAGTTGGCGGGTTCGTTCCAGGCGGGCTGGGTCGAGTTGGGGGTTCGCTCGGATGACGCTGGTCGTCATCTCGTCGAGGATGGCGTCGGTCCACCTAGCACGGTACAGGCCCGTGCATGCGAGTCGGATCAGCAGGTCGCGCAGCGACGCCGGGTGTAAGACATTGGCGTCGTATACCACGGTGAAATGCGTTGGGTCAGTACTCGAGGCCCAGATGTTCAGCCTCGGCTGTGAGTTCGTCAAGTATCCGCTGGCGTTCCAATTCCTCGCGACGCCGGTAGGCGAGGACGTCGGTGAGCCTGACGCGTCGACGGTTGCCCACACGACGGAACGGGATGGCCCTTCTTTCCAAGAGTCCCACCAGGTACGGGCGTGACACGTTGAGCAAGTCGGCGGCTTGCTGGGAGGTCAGTTCACTGTGGGGGGCTGCAACGGTTACTACGCGACCGTTGGCCAACTCGGCCAGAACCTCACTTAGGAGGCTAACCGCGGGCGCGGGAAGGGCGATTACCTGCGAGGGGCTCGGTTGATCGGCCTTGCACAGCTGCAGCAATGCAACAGCGTCACGGTGTCCCGCCAGGTAGGCCTGCAGGAGTTCTGCCGCGAGGGCTGCCTGCTTGGCCTCCGCCCTGTCTGGTGCCCGCGGCTCACGGTATGTCTCCATCGCGAAAGTCATGCGAAACTCCTCGGATTCTGTTTCTTGTTGGTGACCTGGCTTCCGGCTGAGGCACGGAAATGCGCTTCGCTTCGCCGCCCCCGCGGAGACCATCGTACCAGAGTATCCGAAATAGCCGTACTGTCTGATGCAAATAGTGCAGTCGAAGCAGTATACTCCCAGTTTGTATCTGCGAGTCTGCGCGGGATACGGGACTACTGATGCACGCATGCCTTTGCGCCGGTCGCGTCGTTAAGGAGAAGGAGGAACTAAGTTGTCCAGCCTCGGTGGTATCAGCCGAGCTCAACTCCAGCGGGTCGAGGCCACCCACCTGCCCCGGTTGATCAGGCAACTTGTCCTCGAGACCACACCGGGGCTCGTTGAGGTTGACTTTCCGGCCGACCAAGGGGTCTACACACGCGGATGGGACGGCATCGTTAGGTCGACGGAGTCCTCGCCGTGGGTACCGGGCGGTTTGTCTCTGTGGGAGATAGCAGTCCGCAAGAGCGGTGCTCAAACAAAAGCAAACCAAGACTACGGGAACCGTACTTCGACACCTGATGGTTCGCCTCCGGAGTCCGCCACGTATGTGGCCCTAATCGTTAACGCTTGGGACCAGCGCCGTGACTGGGAGAAGGACCGGAATGCTGAGCGGCGGTGGCGCCGGGTCCGGGCTTACGGATTGGACCGTCTCCACACCTGGCTGGACGCGGCTCCCGTCACCCGTGCCTGGTTGACAAAGCAGATGGGCCACAACCCGTACGGATACCGTCCCTATGGGCAGTGGTGGAGAGCTTGGGCATCTCAGACAAGACCATGCCTCTCGTATGCGCTGGTTCTCGCGGGTCGAGTCGAGCAGGCGGAGCGGCTCGTTGACCGACTGAGAGGAGATCCGCAGGTCACCACGATCCATGGTGGAAGCGTCGACGAGGTATGCGCATTTGTCGGCGCTGCCGTCACGGGTTGCACCGGTGAGCTCCAGGGCCAGCAACTCTTGGCGCAGATGGCGGTGGTGGACGATTTAGCGTCGTGGCGGGAGTTGCTGGCCTGGTCCTCGCCCCTGGTCTTGGTCCCGACGCGGTACGAGTTCGTCCACGAGTATTCGGCGTCGTCTCTTCATCACGTCGTCGTACCGATCACTCATGGCCCAGCCGGGATAGCGGATATCAGGTTGTCCCGCGTTGATGCAGAAGCGGTGGCGGCTGCTCTGAGGGAGGCCGGGATGGCCGATGAGGACATGTCTAGGCGCTGCGGTTACCTTGCTCGGCGCAGCTTGCAGACACTACGACGCGAATTAGCTCGTAACCCCGCGCTTCTCACACCCGACTGGGCGAAGGCGCCGGTTCCCCAAGAACACAGAGTGGCTCTGTTGGCCGGTAGATGGTCCGACGACCACGCTGGAGACCACATGATACTGAGCGACCTCGCTGGAGAACCATACGAGACCCTCCGAGAGGTTCTCGACAACCTCAGCCGTCACGAACCGCCACTGGTCATGAGCGTGGACGACGGCTGGTATCTAGTCTCGCCCGACGACGCTTGGCTCTCCCTCGGCGAGCACGTGACCAAACATGACCTCGACAAACTGAAGAGCGTATCCCTGCGGGTGTTCGGAGAACGCAACCCAGCGCTCGACCTCGACGTAGACAAGCGGTGGATGGCGAATGTACTCGGTCGGGAGAGGGCTTACTCCCCAACTCTACGTGATGGGTTAGCGCGTACGCTCGTTCTACTCAGCCTCCACGGGGACCGTGTCCGAGGACCAGGCGGCTGCGGCGGTGCTATCTGGGCTTCCCACATCATCCGAGAGTTGTTGCCCGACCCCGACGACAGCAACGCGGGTGATATGTGGGTGTCGTTGGCGGGTGTGCTCCCGCTTCTGGCCGAGGCCGCTCCCGAAGTCTTTGTCACTGCCATAAGGGAGGCCTGTTCCAGCGACTCCACGCCACTTGCCGCGATGTTCACCGACCCCAAAGCCCTCAACTCGTTACAAGCGCCTCACTCGCCTCATATTCGGCTGCTTTGGGCGTTAGAGCGACTCGCCTGGTCTCCCTCCAACTCCCACATCGTGGCCGACATCCTGGCTGCTCTCTCGGAAGTCGACCCGTTTACCCGGTCAAGTGGCCAACCGCTTGACAGCCTGGTCAGCCTCTTCTCCCTGTCGCACCCGAGCGTTGCCGCGCCGCTGTTCGGTAGCATCGAATCGCTGAACCGTCTGCGCCGGCACTATCCCGATACTGCCTGGCTACTGATCGTGGAGTTGATACGAACCAGATGTCGCGGCTCTTCCGACTTGCAGAAGCCGACCTTCCGTAATTGGGAAACAGAAACGACTGCGCTCAGAACCGTGTTCAACGAGTTCACCACAGTGCTCGCTGAGAGCGCCATCCAAGACGCGGGACCGGACGCATCCCGATTCGGTGTCCTCATCGAGGAGTTGACCCACCTATTCCCTGAACTACGGATCCGGGTCGTTAACGCTATCGAATCCCGTGTCGCCGAAGGTGCCTTCTCTGTCGAGGGAGAGCGAGAACTGCGTACGCAGATGTTGGAGATGGTCCGTAAGCACCGGGCATTCCCAGATGCCGGTTGGACACTACCCGAGACCGAAGTGTGCCGCATAGAAGAAGTAGCCTCCCGAATCGAGATACATGACCCAGTGGTGGAACATCTATGGCTATTCGAGGAGGACTATCCGACGGTACCCGGGGTTCAGCCCGTCACCGCGGAATATGACCAACACCTCGCTGAGCTGCGACGGGCAGCCGTGGCCGCTGTCTACGAACAATCCGGACTTGATGATGTGTCCCGTCTCATAACAGAAGGCTCACATCTCTCAGCCACCGCCCCGTGGGCGGTTGGCACCGCTCTACATGACGCTTACGGGGCAGAACTTGAGCCCCCCATGCTCGACTGGCTCACCCATGACACGGACGCCGATCGCCAAACCGCCCAGTACTACCTCGAGAGGCACTTCCGCCAGTCTGGATGGGCATGGCTACGAGCACTGCTCTACTGTGGGGAGCTCACCGGCCGACAGAAGGCCCTGCTGCTTCACACCGCACCAAGAGAACCCAAGACCTGGGACATAGCAGCCAAGCTCGACGCGGACGTACAGTCACAGTACTGGCAACTGTTCAGACCCTACGGCCTTGGACCGGACTTCGAGTTCGTTGACCAAGTAGCTGAACGTCTCATCAGCACCCAACAGACCAGAACCGCCGTCGAACTCTTCGCCCTATACGGGATCAAATCCGAAGCGGCAGCCCTCCTTGCTACCCAAGCGCTGGAGTCCCCCCAAACTGTCGGTCCCGACCAGTTCGTCGTTCACAGCCTGGGCCGCCTGTTGCAGAGCCTCAACCGCTACCGATACGCTATCGGCAGACAACGGCTTGCGGCGCTTGAGTGGTTCTACCTGCCCGCCTTCCACGAGAACCCACCAGTTAAGACCCTACATCATGAACTCCAGCAGAACCCGACCTTCTTCGTAGACATCGTCAGCATGGCTTTCCTACCACACCACCGCGATCGGAACAACGACGAAGAGAACCGTCCCACGGGAGGATCAGACAGAGAGCGCAATGCGCGGAACGCGACGCGGTTGCTGGACTCGTGGACCTGGAACCTTACAACCGACACCGATGAAGATAGCGAACTATCAGCCCTGCTCAAATGGGTGGCCGACGCGATCGAAAAGCTCCGTGACGCCGACCGCCTAGTCATAGGCGAGCAGATAATCGGACAAATGCTCGGCTCCATCACCGACTCAAGAGACAAGATGAGGCCTGCGAAAATTGTCCGTTACCTACTCGAAGAGGTCCGCCGTCCAGACATCGAAACCGGCGTAGAACTGTCCCTAATAAACAGCCGGGGCGTAACGTGCCGTATACCCGGCGAGGGTGGTGTCCAAGAAGAAGCCCTCGCTGCCGACCTCCGTGACCAGTCTAAAGATGTCCAGGACCAATGGCCGATCACCGCACGTATCCTCAACCGAATCGCTGGCCACTACGACCATGAAGCATCCTCTGAAGACCAAAGCGCCGAACGGTTTCGAACCGGAATCATCCGGTAGGCGAGCACCCACGTCTGGACAGAAAGACCTGGGTTCGTGCAGCCACTTGCAGGAAGTCCTCGTTGCATGTTTGTGCCCATCCCGCTCAACACCTCGCCCTCGTTAGGCCGGACGTTTCGGCCGACGGTTGCGGCGAGTCCCCGGTGGCGACGGCCAGCAGTAATTCGCAAGATGCGCCACAGTGGTAGAAGCGGGAGACATGGCGGCTGATCGGATCCCCAGTTTCCTAGCATCAGGCGCCCGTTTGGGTCAGTGGTGGGTTCCCCCTGACGGTGACGAAACAGGAGTGGCTGGACTGCCCGAACACCGCGAGGCGGGCATCCTGGCCTCCTCGGAAGCTGGGCACTGGTCTTTGCTGATCTCGAGGGTTCGGACTCCAGGCGCCGGCACGATCGGAGGTCGGTGGTCCACGCAGATGCAGCGAGAAGAGGCTATATGGGGTCTGGTACCCCCCGGGACGTGTGTGAGCCTCTTGGAGGGTATGCGGGTGCGGCAAGCCTTTCCGTTCGACGACAGCCCGGAGGAAAGGTGGGTCGGTGACTGGGCAGCGGAGTCGAAGACGGCTTGGATCATGCCTGATGACCGGGCAAAACGGGTCGAGATCGAGTTCGATGTGGGTGCGGCGTGGTCCGAGAGGCCCCGCGGTTACGGCTACGACGTGGACCTAGCCGACGGTTGGTGCCATGAGTCACGCACGTTCGTGGTGCATGATCCGCTAACACACGAAGCCCGAATCGGCGGTGCCCGGCTCCAGCTGCGACGCGAGGGTGTCGTGGAACGCTCCAGCCTTGCTTTCCGGGTCCGGACAAGGACGTACTTCTGTATCGAAGACGATGTGGCCTTTCGGGAAATAGGCAACAGATGGCTCAGGCCCCTCTTCGAGTTCCTGAGCTTCTTCTGGCTGCAGGATGCCAAGGTCGTACGGGTTCGAGCCGTTGAGTCGGAACACGAGAAACGGTTTGATTTGCACTATCCGCAGCCTCTCGTCCCTGTTGGCAACCAACAGGGTCAAGAATCGGTGAGTAACTGGCCCTTCTGTAATTTGGGTGACCTTCTAACCAAGGGGTATCGCTTCGAGACGCTACTCCAGAAGTATTTTGCTTGGCGAGCCGCAGGCTACGCGCCAGCGGTGTTTCTCCTGGTCGATTCCCAGAGTCCCCTGCTTGATCACAGTGTCGGGGCGAGGCTCTTGAGCGCGATCAGATCGCTTGAAACCTTCGAGAAGGCTCGTACCTTGAACAGAAGAATCAATATCAGTGATGCTGTTGATCGTCTTATCAGCGCCAGCGGTTCGGTCGGGTCCGAGATCGCAAGTCTCTGGACACAGCGCGGCCGCAGGAACTTGCCAATTCGCTGCCCGAGTTGCGGTACCGGTACGCGACGCACGGTGAACCGGGTGATGAGGAGCACTTCCCGCCCGAAGCGGAACTACTCGACCAGGAATGGCATCTGAAAGCCCTCCAGTGGCTACTTCGACGCCAATACCTAGAAGAGTTAGGGCTGGACCCTACTGACACAATTGATCTAGTCACAAACGCGATCGGCTACAAGAACGACCGTGAGGCTATCCGACAGCACTACCAGCAGCCGTGCCAGAACACCTAGCTAGCTAAGGACCAACCAGCCATGACCGCCATCCACGGGCAACTCCGCGACAGGGTACGCGTTCTCGAACATGTGGCTGACGGTACTCGTTACGTCGTCCTACCGCCCAGACCTGCCCGACGGGCGCAATCCCCACCGCGATCGGGCCTCCGTTGTCGTGGGTGCGGCTCTGAGTACCAGGCGCAGGTCACCGACAGACAGATGCCGATTGGCTGAGCGACGTAGTCAGCCTTGGCGAACACAGGACCCTTTATGAAGACCAATCCGACCGAATCTCCGGCCCATTACCTGTCTAATGGCATATTCCCTCGGCCGCTTCAGCTTGGCCAGCGGACTATCGGAGCTTTCGAAGACTGGGGCGTCACTCCGACCGTCTTGCAGCGTAGGCGGTAAGCGGCCGGGACGTGAGCGATTTGGATCCGGCGGGCTTTGCATAGGTCCCCTCGAGGGAAGGTGACTTCCCCGAAGCGTTTGTGGTCGAGCCGTGCGGTCGGCTCGACCGGAGAGGGCAAGGGTTCCGGGATGTGGGTGGAGCGATCGCTCGGGAGGGGGCTGAGTCCCTTATGTATGAGTTGAGTATTTCGGTCAGACCGCACGTTGACTCGGTTGCCTGAGACAGCGCAAAGTCTTGTGTAGAGAGCAGCGGGAACAGAACCACCGCCACGCGCAACCGCACGAACCCTCGCGGGGTTCCGGCCGGTAGGAATCGACGTCTACGGCCCCGCTGGGGGGTCACCCATACTGCGGCATCTGCCAGCGGGCGCGGGCGATAAGAAGCAACAGGCGCCCCGTCGGCGGCCCCTGACGCATCGCACCTCGTACACGAAGTGGTAAAACGTCACCGAGTCGACTCGATCCCCGTAGCATCGGGTCTGAATGGGCGGTAGTTGGAAATGCGTATTACGTGTTGTCCGGAGCGGGTTCGCCCGTGCCATTGTGGGCGGCATGGGCCTGGCCCGCCGCTGCCTCCGCTGAGAGCAGTTGCCAGACTGTACGGAGGACAACGCCGACTAGGAGCGGTACGGCCAGGGCGACGAGGGACAACGGCACCAGGCCGCCGGCAACGGCGCTGGCGACGCCCGGAGGCGGGTTCGCCCTGGCTACGACACCGAGCAATACGCAGCCCGACATCGCTGCGACCAGCAAGAGCAGGAAGGCGACCGCTTCGTCGATCACCTCCCGGATGTGGTCGGGGAGGGGTGAGCGGCCCAGGGGCACTAACACGCCGATTCCTCCGAGGGCGGCCACCGCCCCGGCAGCCCCGATGGGTACGGCCACGTCGATGCGGTCCAAGACCCCGGGAAGGCGCGCGATCTGGGCGGTGGCCGATTCGAGTACGGCGGCGAGTCCGTCCTCGACGCCGGCGAGGCCGGCCACGGCGGCGGCGCCTACTAGGAGCAGGAGTCCGCAGGCCCACAGGAACCCCAGCCATGCCCACCAGCCGCCGGGCTGTTCCTGCCGGTACCGCCAGCCGAGTCTCAGAGCGGTGCCCGTTGCGGCCCCGCTCAGCACGGCCCACACCGCCCCCCACACTCCCAACGTCTCGGCGGCCGTGTACAAGAGCACCACAGCGACCACCGGGAGCACCGGCGCAAGGTACGGACGGAACCGCCGGTAGGTGCCTATGAGACGGTCGTAGTCCACGGCCGGGATCACAGGCTTAACCCATGCCCGCGGTCGGGTGGGTCTCCTTCGAGTTGCAGGGCCTCAGTGTGGCCGCAGCGCCACCCGGCTTGGGAGCACCGACAGGCGGCGGAGGTGGGTTCGGCGGTGGCGCGGTGCCCGAGGGGGCTGTCAGCGGTGGCCGTGCTGAGCCACCCGAGTTGGTCCAAGACGTTGGAGGCCTCCTGGTAGGTCGGGTAGGGGGGTGATGTGGTGTCTATGGTGCCGTCGGGGTTGCGGCACTGGACATACCAGCGGCTGTCGTGGTCGGGGGTGTAGATCCCGACAGTGGGGGTGCCATCACGGGACGGTGGGGTGTGAGGGCCCTCAGCCGACACGCCGGTCCGTTGTGGACCCGATCCGAGAATGTTGAGCCGAGGGTTGCCGTTGAGGAGGCGCAGCATGAAGTCGCGGGCTGCTTCGGCTTCGTTGGCTGTTGGGTGGGGACCCGACATCTGTCGAGGGGAACCGTCGGGTCCGGTCGTGACGACTTCCCAGCCCTGGTTGTCGTCCTGGCAGGGGCGGACATGGACGCCCCGGACAGCTGGTGGCACAGCCCGCTTCTGGCGGACCATGTGACGGCGCACGTTGAGAGCCTTCCACTGCAGCCATGGCTCTTCTGTGATGCGGTCCTGTAGGCGCTGGTCGGTGGTGAGTAGCTGGGGTTCGACCCGGCCCCTGTCTAACAGTGTGTCCAAGAAGGCGCGCTCTGGTTGGGTGAATGGGAGCACCATCTGCTGGGCCGCGGTGGCTTTGGCCTGGAGTTCGGCTAGGTAGTGGTCGGCGGAGAACGGGCGGGTGCGTTGTGCGTCTGTGCGGGTCAGTGCGGGTCGGAGTTGTCGGCCTAGAGCAGGGGCTGCGACCTTGGGCGGGTTGGCGCAGACTGCTCGCCAGTCTTGGCGGGCTCCGCCGCCGTAGGTGACGAAGGTGGTGCGTAGCTTGGCCGGGTCTAGGCAGGGAAGGTCTGGGATCAGCGCGGCGTCGAACAGGTCTCTGGCGTATGCGCGTGTGAGCAGCGCTGAGAGTTTGCCGGCGGCGATCTCGTGTATGTCGAAGAGGGGTACTGCGGTGGCCTGCCAGCGGCCGAGCCGGTGGGAGTCGTGATATGTGGTGGGCCACAGAGGCACCCGCCGTACATAGCCCACGTCTACGGACAGGCTTTCGCTGCCACCGAACGCGTCCTGGTAGCGGAGGTCCCATTTGCCGCCGGCGTGATCCCGCATCATGTTGGGACGTTTCTTTACCCTCAACCTGTGGTCAGCGAATACGTCTGCCAATGCCGCCTCAACGGTGGGCCGCTCCGCTTTCATGGTGTCGCGGTCTGGGGCTCCGATGTAGTTGTAGTCGAGATCGAACGACAGGCGGGGCGCGGGGAGGACGAACACGTTCAGCGCTGTGCCCCCGGTCAGCGCCAGACGGCCGCCGAGGTAGGGGTGGGCGGCGATGTCGTCGGCTAGTGCCAGGAGCCGCACGGTCTTCTCGAGCCGGTCCGCAAGGAAACCGGTAGCGTCGGCCAAGGCCCCGAGCTCCCGGCGGGTTGGTGGTGTTAGAAGACCAGTTCCCATTGGCGTTCCACGACTTCTGCGGGTACGACCAGGTTCCATTCCTTCACGAAGCGGGTCCGCTCGAGGGGCGCAGGGTCGAGGTGGACGGCCGGCCCCGGGTCCTGGGGGCGGAACTGGTTGAGGTCGCTGGGGGTGATTCCCCACAGCTCGCGGTGCTGGTCCAAGAAGAACCCCACCTTCGCCCGCAGCGCCGACCCGCCGTCCCGCGCCTGGCAGTAGTCGGCGACGAGGGCGATGTCGACGCTGTCCGCCCGGGTCAGGGACTGGTAGATCTCGTCCCAGCTGCCCCCATAATCAGGTTCCGCCAAAATGTCCACGAGGGTGCGCTCGATCGTTGTCACCCGCACCGTGCCGTCCGCGTACGACTGGTTGACCACCCCGAAATGTTGCTGGCCGGAGTTGATGAGCCGCTGCGGGAACCGCACACCCCGATAGCACATAGAACCGTAAACGAACGGAGCGACGGGATCGGTCGCCGAGTACACAGCGTCGAACCACATCGAGTACGAGATCCCCCAAAAATCAAGCGCCGCATGATGTGACAACACCGCGTCAGGGGCCATCTTGGTCGCGACCAGACTCGACATCGGCTGGAACCGGGCCGGATCACGACCCTCACCCACAACCGCGAACAGGTCTGGCCGCACAGCCACCACCCGTCCCGCCCGAAGCCACAACTCCTTGAGGCGGCGGGCGGCTTCAACAGGGCGGGCTCGCCGGTCGGCTAGGAACGCAACAAGCTCCGAGCTGGTGAACACCGGCTCGGTGGCCAGGAATTTCTCGTAGTCCACCCCAACACCTCCACGACTGATTCCAACCATAACCGCAGCCCCCCAACTCCAGTCTTGTTGACCGGCCCCCAGCCGGGCCGACACGACCCGGCGATGCCGCCCACCGGGCGGGGCGACCAGCACAGAGTTGGTGACACGGAAACCGAACGCTACCGAGCGGCGCCGACCAGAGTCAGCGGCGGCAAGAAACAGGTCGCCACGGGATCTGTGATGCTGACCGACCGCAGGTGGATTCCAGCGGGCCGGACCCGTTCGTTGAAACGACCCGACCTCACACGCCTTCGGTGTGGGGTGGGTGGTCATGCTGCTGGGGTCAGACTGTCGATCCAGTCGTAGATGTCCTGTTCCCGCCAGCCCACCGCCCGGGTGTGTTCACCACCGAGACGGATGGGTGGAGGGAACGACCCATCACGTTCCCGACGCCAGATCGTGGTTCTGCTCAACCCGGTGATCTCGATGACTTCGGGCATTCTCACCACCCGCCCACTCCGCGGAGGCTGTGTCCCCGACCGTCGATGGTTGACACCCGACCGGCTGCTGTGGGTCTGGTTACTCATCCGCTTCCCCTTTTCCGCTGATCATCGCCGACAGTCCTGTGCTGGTCCGCTCCCTGGTCTCCCATCACGGATGGGCCGGGCTGTGTTGTCATCCAACGTACCGGAGGTGACCCGTAACCCGGTCGCGGATCCACCCCATAGCGGTCGCGTATCCACCCACTGCGGTCGCGTATCCACCCCTAGGCAGTTCGTGTCCCTCCCGGGTAGGGCAACGGGTCCGCAAAGACAGAGACGGCGTCTCTGAAACCCGGGAGCGGGCGCTCGGTCGGGACAGCGGCCCCGCCCACAACAAAGGCGCAGCCCTGCTTCCCGCCGCCCCGGCGGGTTGGGCACCGGAAGGGCATCGCTGCCAAACACCAACGCAGAACCTCCGGAGGTACATACATCCCGGCGCGGATCGGGTGTCGCCTGTCGATAGTTTCGCGGTCGCGCTCAACCGCGACCGGTCGCGCATCCACCCCTTTGCGGTCGCGCATCCGGTCGCGCATCTCTCTGACCTGGGCCTTTGCGGGCGGCGCAACACGACGAAGGCGACATATGTCCCCAGCAGGCTTAAGAGGCAGAAGCCGGGTCGAGGCCCGGACAGTGGGGCCCGAGGAGCATGATGCCGCTGTGGACTGTGGGAGACCCGCCACCGGGGAACAGCCCGGATCAGGGAAGCGCGTACAGCCATCTACCAGGGGTTTCTCCGGTATGTCGTCGAAGGGTCGAGGGTGTCGGTAGGGGGTAGCAAAAGCGAGTGGGCCAGGGCAGGTGGGGTTGAGATGGCCAGAGGGCGGAACTGGGGTGGTCGGTGGATGCCCGGGATCCCCGGATTGAGGGGCGGGGACATATGTCCCGGTGCAGGTGGTGTCGGAGTAGCTGAGGGTAAGAGACAGGCCGGAAAGGGTGCAGCCAAGTTTTCATTAAAATGAGGACATATGTCCCCGCGTGGGGGGACATATGTCCCTCGGGTTCCGCGACCGGGTTTCGGGGGGGTGTTGGGCATGATGCCGGCCATGTCGCTCTACATCGCCAACGTCGGGGTCGAACCCGTCGCCTACTACACGGGGCGGAAGCAACCAGCGGTGGAAGCGTGGGCCCCGGGGGTGGCGGCAGCGGGAAGGTGGCCGCATCCGGTGCGATGGGAGTCGTAGAGGGCGGGGTTGTGACACCCGAGCACTGGCTGGTGTACCGGCAAATGGTTCGACCGGGCAGAAGCCGAATACAAGACCTACCGCACACGAGCCGACCATCGGCTGGCGTTCGCGTCGAGCCGTCGTGTGACGCATCGGCTCCGACCGTATCACTGTACGGGCTAAGGGCTGCTGCCGTGGGGGTTGCGGCGGGACTACCGACGGACGGGGGCTTTCGCCGACAGGCCCAGGCCAGCCGGTGGCGGGTTTATGCCGACATCGGCGGCTTCAACCGGACCTGCGAGGACGTCGTTAGGGGCTGGCACCGCCCTTGGTCGGCATTCGGCCGGCGCCATAGGTGTCCCGTCCTAGTTGGCGTTCCCAGACGGGTCGGGCAACTAATGCTGAGGTGTCGCGTATCTCCAGGTCAGAGCGAATCGTGTGTGATGCGCCAGCTTGTGTGTTGTACCACGTTGTTCCCACCAGCTTGACTTCTCGCGCTGCCCCTCCTATGGTTGGAACAACTCGGAACAACTAGCTGAGAAGCGGAAAGGGCTACCATTGACGGATTCTAAGTACACGGCATCAAAGTCCCGGTCTCAAGGTCGGCGCGCCTGGACCGTGGCTTTCCGGCATCCAGTTTGCCGCGACGACGAAGGTCGTCCGGGTGTGAAGGTTCGACGAGGGCTGGGTACCAGCGACGAATCGACTGCTGATGCCCTCGTCGAAGAAATGAACATCCTGCTCGGTGACCAGACCTACTGGAACATCGCCGAACGGCCGCGTGCGCAGCAGCATTTCAACAGCAGGATTGTCCGCGCGTTCTACGAACCGATGGAGAGCCCGGTTGGCACAAGCCCCGACGCGATTCGGGATGCTGCTATGCCTCTCCCAGGCAAGGACCAGGGCTATTCACGGGTCCTGTTCGTGGGGACCACTGGGACAGGCAAGACATCGTTGCTTCGTCACTTGATTGGAACGGACCCAAGCCGTGACCGGTTCCCCTCGACGTCTACGGGTAAGACCACGATCGCAGACATCGAGGTGATCACCAGCCGCGGGGATTATGAGGCGGTCGTGACGTTTTTTCCGCGACGGCTCATCCGCACGTACGTCACCGAGTCCGTGTTCGAAGCGTGCAAGGCGGCTTGGCTTGGTGAGACACGTGAGCGGATAGCCCGCGAGCTGCTCAATCACAAGGAGCAGCGCTTCCGCCTCGGATACCTCCTTGGAGCCTGGTCGCCGCCCGAACAGGAATCGGACGAAGACGATTGGGGCGAGGAAACGGGGATCGAGGCTGACGAGGCGGAGTTGGATCCCACGTCTTTTCCAACTGCCGATGAGCGGGCGACGATGCAGCGAGACCTTAGAGCCCACCTTGAGGCGATCAGCGATCTCGCAGAATCAGCCGACGCGCAACTTTCACAGGAGCTTGGCGAGCCGCTGAAGAACCAGAGCGGAGACGACCTGGAGGCGGCAGTGGACTTGCTCCTCGAGCGAGTTGAAGCGCTTCCGAACTACGCTGAGCTTGTTAACACGATCCTCGGTCAGGTGCTCACCCGCTTTGATAACCTGAAGGCGGGCAAGCTCACGAAACGGGGTGAGTGGCCCGAAAAATGGACCTTCCGTAGCTCTGACCGGGACGCGTTCATACGCGAGATACGATGGTTTTCCAGCAATTACCATGAGGAGTACGGGCGTCTACTAACACCCCTCGTTCAGGGCATACGAGCCAAGGGGCCGTTCGCTGCGAGCTTCGTGGAGGACATTCCAAATTGGGTACTCATTGACGGCGAAGGTCTCGGCCACACGCCAGAATCCGCCGCGACCGTCAGTACTCGCTACACGTCCCGATACCGATCGGTCGACGTAATACTGCTCGTGGACAACGCAAAGCAGCCAATGCAAGCGGCGCCTCTTTCGGTACTTCGCTCGGTAGCGATTAGCGGACACCAAGACAAGCTTGCCATTGCGTTCACACATTTTGATGCTGTCAAGGGCGACAACCTTCCAGGATTCGCCGCGAAACGAGACCATTTACTTGCGTCCGTCAAAAGCGCGCTCAATGGCCTTCGAGACACGATTGGGGATATCGTTCTGAGCGGCCTTGAACGCGAGACTGACGAGCGTTGCTTCATGCTCGGCTGGCTTGACCAGTCGGCCACAAAGGTTCCTGGCGGAGCCCGTAAACAGCTAGCGCGGCTAACGGGCTTCTTTGAAGCGGCCATTGCTCCAGCTACACCGCCCGCCGCGACCCCGCTTTACGACCCATCAGGACTTGCGTTTGTCGTCCAATGGGCCGCTGCCGACTTTCATTCGCTGTGGGATGCGCGACTTGGCTACCGACACCGCAATGGTGTTAGCAAAGAGCACTGGTCACGGGTGAAGGCACTGGCTCGCCGAGTAGCGCTTCGCATGGACAACTATGAGTACAAGCACCTTATGCCCGTCGCGGAACTCATCGCGAGACTGTCGGAAGCGATTTCCAGGTTCCTCGACACGCCAGTGAGATGGGATTCGCCCGCGGAGGATCTGGACGAGGCCGCCGCAGCTATCGCTCGAATCCGCTCCGAGGTACACACTGCCTTACATTCGTTTGCAATGGACCGGATCGTCGAGCAGCATATGGCTGACTGGGCAAAGGCCTTCGAGTACGCCGGCCGAGGCTCCTCATACCAACGGGCACGCGAGTTGCGCGAGATCTATGGTGAGGCCGCGCCCATTCCTGGGATCGAGCTCTCCGAGGTAGCGTCCGAGTTCCTGGCCAGTGTCCGCAAACTGATATCCCAAGCGATCCGCGACGGCGGCGGCGAACTTAGGCTGCTGCAGGACGATTAAGCGGGTAGGGGTAGCGGGGCCAGCGATCCGCTACCCCTACCGCTTGGCCCCGTCCCGGAACGGGCTCTCATCCTTGGTGGTGTGGGCCCCGTTGACGACTCTGGTGGCCTCCTCTACGCAGGGAAGTCCAATTGGCCACTACTGCGCCACGGGTACGCCGCACTGCACTCCGAAAGCCTCCAGACAGGAGACATAGACTAACCAAGTATCTCGTAGTCGCTGCCAATCCAGAGGCCTCTCTTTCCCGGGACCGTGTGCGAATACAGTGTGGCTGAGACCGTAACTCCTATATCATGCCTAGTGGAGGACAATAGACTCGTCTGAACCCAAGCTGTATAACTGTTTAGAACATCTTGCTGGGGGGACTGTTCATGTATCGTTGTCCTTCCCCAGCATCCTTCAGCAAGAGGTCCAAGAAAGCCTGCTATCATGATTCTCGAACCCCGCAGGCGCAGCACTCTCAAAACATCAATCGTTAGTTCTAGCTCTCATAGCATTCCGGTGACCGCGGTTCTATCACCCGGATTAGGTCTAATAGCTGTGATGGGGTCCGGCTGAGCTTGGCGATACCGAGCTCTCAACAAGACGTCTCGATCGTTTGATGTACCTAGTCGCTGGACTGTGATATCAGAACCGATCGCAACTGTGATCGTGCCGGAACTGTCTGTCGTACGTTTCAGGCTGCTACTCCAAGAACGATCACAATCATGTACTGGCCAACCTTCTCCCAGGTGGTCAAAGAATACCCTGGATCCACAGTCACATCGAAAAAAATAGACTGCCATGTCACAGCGGTAACAGTTGGTCTGCCACACAACGGAACCGCACCACCATCCATGAGTAGCAGTCAAAGCTTCTTCCTAGACTCTCGACATCTCATCAGGAACCCATCACGAGGGCTTAGTCGTCGACCGGTCGCAGGCTTAGCGACATCCCAACAACCAGAACTCTTTCTCCGCCGCAGGCACACTAGCAAGACCCGAATCGAAACGGCCCGCTACAGCCTCCCCCGAGTAAAGTTCGACTGCTCGGGCCTCATGCTGCTGCGCACATCTCGTATCTTCGATTAGTGCTCACCCGGACCGCCGTCGACGATCTCAGCCACCAAGTGTGCGATGTACCAAGTACCCTGGGGATCAATGTCTCGGGTGCGCCCCGCGGGTCACCACAACCGAAAACTCGCGTCGCCGAGGCCTCGAGATCGACGACTCCTAGACCCTCCGTCTCCAGACCCAAGCCATCGCTGGATGCCGACCCTGGTGGAGAGGCTTGGGACCTGAACCTGGGCCATCTCGCCTTCGATGGCTATCCACCCGGGCAAATGCGGCATCTCCAAGACCAGGGCCTCGTGCTCGCGGGTTGGTGGCCATGGCCCACGAGAGCGGTCTCAGCCCTTCGATGCGAAATGATGGGACTCCCCCCGCGGTGGCTTCGCTTCCAACCACCACTAGAACCCTGAGCAGGACATTTCTCCCAGTGCGGATAGGTAACGACTGCGAGGGCAAGGTGGGATGGAACAATCCCCACCAAGGACCTACCACCCTCACTCCCAGCACGTGGTCCCATTATCGGCCGCAAGACGCGCTCCACTGTGGAAATGCCCGGCCAGCAGGGGGAACACCAAGACACGCTGGCCTGCTCGATGCACCGAGACGAGCTTCGCGGTCGGGTATTCTTGGTAGCTTGTGGTGGTGCGGTTATGAGTAGTGCGCCCGCTGATGGGGAGCGGCATGCGTTGCGGGGTTTCCGATGGCAGTATGACCACATCGCCTCTCGGGTCTACGACTCGCTGTGTGACGAAGATTTCGTTTCGTTGCGCCTGGTAGACCCCGAGGCAGGCCGTGTTGACGACCTCGTCCTTGTTCGAGAGGGTCGTGTTGACGGCTATCAGTTCAAGAGCAGTCAACGGCCGGACTATGTCAGCTTCGCTGATCTGCGCAGAGGCCAAAAGGGGGGCGGTCCGTCCCTGGTTGGGGATCTTGGAGACGCGTGGAGCATCCTTCGGCACCGCTGGGGCAACTCGGACGTCTACGTCCATTTCGTCATGCCATCGTTGCCGTCGAAGCGTGATGAGGTAGGTGTGCGTGATGAGGTAGGTGTGGAGGTGAGCAGCGACGTGCCTTCGGCTAACCACTTCCAAGAGTTCTTGGACAGTGCGCTCGGTCCTCTGACGTTGGGTCAAGCGGAACATGCCGATGTAAGCGCCCGCTGGCAGCCAGCGTTGGAGAGGCTCCGGGAGGCCAGCGGTGTCCCGGAGGAGGACTTTGGGTGCTTTCTTCGTTCTTTGCGGTTGGACCTCGGCGCCGGCATGGGTGTACCCGACGACCGATCGCGGCGTCGCTCCGACATTGTTGATCTCTCGGACGCTCTGTCCCGAGTGGTTTCCGAAGCATCGGGCGTCGTCGAGTTGGACGGTCGTGGTGTGCTCGAACTGATGGGATGGGAGTATCGGTGGGGTCTGCGCAGCCGCCATGAGTTCCCCGTGAACATTGACACCTATGCGCCCCTTGAAGGCGCTCTCCAACAGTTCGAGAGACTGGTGGAGAGCTTCGACAGTGGCTATGTGGCTTTGTTGGGTCCACCGGGCTCGGGGAAGTCTACGTTGCTCAGTCAAACCCTAACGGGTCGAACCGAGCGGATCATCCGGTATTACGCCTACATCCCGGGCGCTCCAGCCGCCCGAACACGGCTAACCAACCGCGGGTTCCTTCATGACATTGTTGTCATGCTCACCAGGTCAGGCGTTGAGTCTGGTGAGCGACAACTGCCCGTCCAAGATGCCCACGAACTTCGCGGTCAGTTCTCCGACCTGATTGCCACGGCGGGCGAAGAGTTCACACGTGATGGGCGCCGAACGATAATCGTTGTCGACGGCCTTGACCATGTTCAACGCGAACCCCCCGGAATCGAAGACTTCTTAACGGAGCTGCCCCGACCTGACGCCGTGCCCAAGGGGGTCCTGTTCATCGTTGGTAGCCGGACAACCGACGCCCTAGACCCGAGGGTTCAGCAAGAGCTTGATGATCGCTGCGCTGTTGTCGATCTTAGGGATCATCGCCTGTCGCGCTCTTCTGTGATCGAGATCTGTAGCCGCGAGACAGTGATCGGTCACTTGGATGCGACGGTTCAGGAGCGGGTAGCCGATCTCAGCGCCGGGTATCCGTTGGTGGTGGGGTATCTCCTCAACATGCTCCGAGACGCCGACAACGAGACCGCTGAGGAACTGCTGTCTGACGTCCCTCCTTTCACCGGTGACATTGCCGGCATGTACCGCGAAGTGTGGAGCAGCTTGGAGGACCACGCAGAGATCGTCGATATGTTCTCTGCGTGCTCGAGGCTACGGGTTGGTTTCACTACTGAGTGGCTACTCACATGGTTGCCGTCAGCGACAGTTCGGCGATTCCAGACCCGGTTGCAGTACTTGTTTGTGTGCTCGTTGGGGGTTTGGCGGTTCTTCCACGATTCGTTCCGTCAGTTTGTTACGGAACGTACTGCTCTGGGGGACGGGACACTGTCGGTGGAACGTGCCGATGAATTGGCCCACGAAAGAGTCGCTGCGTTATGTGCAGACGCCGACGATCCGAGGATCGCTGCTGAGGAGTTGTACCACCGGTACAGCGCCAGACAGCACGACGAGGTCATAGGGTTGGTACGACAGAAGACGTTTCGGGAACAGCAGTATGAGCTACGTTCGCCGGCGCTGGTCCATGACGATCTCGCCCTCGCTCTGGACGTAGCGGCTGGGCGAGGCGATGTACTGGTGATGCTGCGGCTCTTGTTGTCGCTCACTGAACTGAGCGCCCGGGCCGCGGCCTTGGAGCTTGTGGACATGCCCAAAGTTTTGTACGAAGCAGGCCTGATCGAGGAGGCAATCTCCTATTGCCATATCGATGCTCAACATGTCCCACTTGCTCAGGTCTATCGATTGGCAGCCAGACTCGGCGCCGACGGCCATCCCGCAGGCCGCGAGATTTTCGACCGGGTAGAACACCACGGTTTCGTAGACCCCGAACGTGGACACATCAGCGGCTACGAGGATGATGCCGCAGTAGCTTGGACACAGGGAGCCGTTCTGTACCGACCACTTCCCACTCTGCTCGCGACCATCCGAAGCGTCCTCGATGATCGCTTACCGAGCGATGCGGATGACTGGTACCACGAAGCCGAGCGCCTGCGTCGGTATCGGTGGATGATGGAAGCGCTCCTCCACTCAACATCGGTGAGAGAAGACAGATCGGCTCTCACGGAGATCGACAAGGAACTTGGGGAGCATGCGGCGCAACTGACCGAGGAGGACACCGAACGGGAAACTGGTGACCAGGCGGCAGCAAACGAACTAGCTACCGTCATCGACCTTCGAATCCAATCACAGGCGGGGTTGCTTCGCTTGGCCCCAACCGATGAAGACAGACGCGTTGGCCTCCAGCAGCTATGGGCAACATGCCAGGGCGCATCGGTCTTTCATTCCACAAGACTCGAGATTGCGGAGACTCTCGGCTACCACGGGATGGCCGACGTGGCAGAGGGCCTCCTCGACGACAGCCCCTATGGCAAGGCATTGACGCTTGACGCTCTCAGGGACGACCGAGAGATCAACACCCTCGAATACCGATTCCGCTACTGGAGGCTGCGCCATCTTCATGCTCAGGAAAGCGAGCGCTTCGGCGAGTTGCCTTCCCCGAAGGACCCGGCGGCAGGTAGCGGCGTGGGTACTGGGCTTCCAGCCCATCTGGAGGCCCGTGCTGTCGAGTTGCTGTCCCGAACTGATAACGCTCTTCGAAGGTTGGGTTGGCTAGACGCTGCAACCATGTCAGACAGGAGAATCCCGCCGGAAGATGTGTGGAAGATGTTGGTTCAGCTACTTGATGTGGTCCGACCCGGCTGGCAACAGGGGAAGCCGATCTTCTACCGCGTACCTCAAATGGAAACCGAACTGATGCGAATCATCGTCGAAGTAGCCGAGAGGTACGGCGATGGCTTCCCGCAACGTCTCACCGACCTGTTGGCAGGGCGATTCGAGGAACACTCCGAGCGCTGGCAACCCTGGCTACGGGCACATCTCGGCCATCTACTCCACTCGGCTGGCGCAAGTGTCCCGTGGTACCAGCAAGCACTGGCGGCACAGGAATCTGATGCAGCAAACCGGGACGTGCAGTCGAGGCTCACGGACCTAGCAGACCTAGTAGCCCGCTACGCACGCGACGGGCAGGTCGAGGCCGCCCGCCGCCTCGCACTCAGGCTGGTTCCAATGGCGTTCGGTGTCGGCTACCGCAAGGATCATCAGTTCAACGCTTGGGTGGCCTGGCTGGGCCGGGCCCTTGCAGCCCCCGGCGGCGACCGCTTCATGGTCGACGCTGCATGGCTAGCTCGCCTGCTCACTGCGACAAAGGAGATGTCGGAAGACGGTTCCCGCTCCGCCGCCGCGAACCTCCCCGCAGCACTCGCCTCCGCCGATCCGATGGCCGCTGTTCGCCTATTCGAATACCTCGTCCGACATGAAACAGTCGATCATCTCGACGCTCTAGCAGCGCTGGTCCAAGCACTGACCGCGCATTCCTGCCTAGACAGTATCGAATCCATCAGACTGGCAGCCGACATTACCGGCCAACTAATAGCCCCCGCAGCGAACAAGGCCTACCCAGACCTAGCCGAGTCCTTAGTCACCGCAGCCACCGCAGTTGAAGACCGAGCGTGCGCAGCAGGGCTGGCGGAGGCCGTGGCAAGACGCACCGACACTCATGCGTCGCCTACAAACAAGGCTGCCTGGCGCAGAGGCCTCGGCCTTCCTCCCGACCCCAACGAGGACGACAGCGGCGACTCTTCGTCTCGTTCTGGCGACTACATCCCGCTTGTCCTGACGGACGGCCGTGAGATCCCCGCTAATCGGGTTGCCTCACTCACACACACCGTGGACGACATCGTCTCCCTACGACGCGACGAAGCCAGCGAATCGCTATTCGAGTGGGCCCGAGTGGTGGATCAACAAACGCTGACAAGCGACTCGATCACCACCCTCATAGACGCGTTCAACGATGGATCTTGGAGCAGCTATCAAGTCGCGGCTTCGGCAGCCGAAGCGGCGGAACGCAACGGAGACCACAGCACCGCATTGCGTCTTGCCTCCGACGTTATCCAGAACGCTACCGGCGATACCTGGCATCGCGATAGGACCCGCCTACGGGCAGCAGCCGTAGCCGTCCGATTGGGCAACGAAGAAACCCGCATAGCCGCATGTCAGGACCTCGCGCGCCGGGTGATCAACAACCGCTGGTCCGCTGCGTGGTTTGTCTTGGGCCTCGACAGCATCGTCACAGCGCTCGACCCGTCTCTCTCCGCGGCCGCAACCTGGCCTGAAGTACGGACCTATCTGGACGGCATGGCAAAGACGCTCGACCTCGCCCAACACGATGTGCTTACCGATCACAGCCACGCTTCCTGGCAGCCGGCCACATCCGGCACTCGACCAACGGAAGGAATAGCCGGTACCCCTGACTCCGCGCTCGCCGAACTCGCAGTCCGCTATCTATGCCACCAAGACAGGCACCTTCGAGACGCTGCCCACTCCATCGTCATTCAGTCCCTAGTAGCCGAGCACAAAGAAACCGCCAACGCACTCACCCGACTCGACGGCAGCGACGACACCCTAAGGAGCGTCGGACAATGCCTCGCAGAAGCAAGAACCCACGACAGATTCACGACACCTGCCGTTCTCCAACCACTTGAAAAAACCCTGGCAAACCACCCGAACCCGACGATCCATCATGCCTACACGAAGTCGACGGCAGGGAGAGCAGGGACGATGAGGGCCAGCGCTGTATGAATGTCGCTACGCACCACCAACTCGCCGGGTTCATATGGCGTATCTGCAATCTGCTGCGAGGGCCGTTCAAGCCCAAGGAGTACGGCGATGTGATCCTGCCTCTCACCGTACTGAGGCGTTTCGACTGTGTGCTGGCACCCACTAAGACGGCTGTCCTGGAAGTCGACGGGAAGTACAGCGAGCAAATAGACACCGTCCGCCGACACCACCTTGAGAAGGCAGCGGGTGTGCCGTTCTACAACACATCGCCGCTGGGCTTCGAGCAGTTGCGCAACGATCCGAACATGATCGCCGACAACCTCCACGCCTACATACGGGGCTTCTCCCCGAACGTTCGGGACATCATGGACAGGTTCGGGCTGGGCGAACACATCGCCCGTATGGACGAACGCGGCATCCTGTACGAAGTTGTCCGGCAGTTCGCCAGCATCGATCTGTCACCGGACCGTGTCGACAATATCCAGATGGGCTACGTCTTCGAGGAACTGATCCGGGTCGGCGCGGAACACTCCAAGGACGAAGCGGGGGATCACTTCACGCCCCGCGAAGTTATCCGACTCATGGTCAGCCTGCTGCTGTCGCCGGAACCCGACCTCGGCAAGGGGTACACCATCAAGAAGATCTACGACCCGGCCGCCGGCACCGGTGGCATGCTCTCAGCAGCCGATGACTACCTGCGGGAACACAACAGCGAGTCGAAGCCGCTGCTCTTCGGCCAGGACTGGAACCCCGAGTCATGGGCGGTCTGCAAGTCCGACATGCTGATCAAGGGCGACGATGCAGAACGCATCATCTTGGGGGACACGTTTGTCGAGGACGGCTACAAGTACCGGAGCGACGGCAGCCGGTGGACTTTCGACTACATGCTTGCGAATCCACCGTTCGGTGTGGAATGGAAGGTGCAGAAACAGTTCATCGAACACGAGCACAAGACCCTCGGCTATGACGGACGCTTCGGGGCCGGCCTCCCGGCTGTCACAGACGGATCGCTGCTGTTCCTCCAGCACATGCTCTCGAAGATGGAACCCGCGGACAGACATGGCGCCGGCGGCAGCCGGATCGCCATCGTCTTCAACGGCTCACCGCTGTTCGCTGGGGGCGCTGGCCGCGGGGCGAACCGCATACGACGCTGGATCATCGAGAACGACTGGATCGAGGCCATCGTCGCGTTACCCGACCAGATGTTCTACAACACCCCGATCGCAACCTACATCTGGATACTCACCAACCGCAAAGAACCCCACCGGGTGGGGAAGGTGCAGCTCATCGACGGTCGGCAGTTCTTCGTCAAGATGCGCAAGAGCCTCGGCCAGAAACGCAAGGAACTCTCCGACGAACAGATAGACCAGCTCACCCGCATCCACGGGAACTTCGAGGACGGAGAAACCCGGGACCTCACCTACGAGGACCCTGTCACTCATCAGCCGCGCACAAGACCACGCGCAGTAAGCAAGATATTCGACAACGACGACTTCGGACACCGCGAAGTGACCGTGAAACGGCCGCTACGCCTGAACTTCGCCGCCACCCCAGAACGGATAGCCCGAATAGAAGACCAGACCAAGTTCCAGAATCTCGCCAAGAGCAAGAAACGTCCCGGCCCGGCCCGCGACACCCAAATAGCAGCCGGCCGTGAACAGCAGGACCAGATACGCGGTCTGCTCCGAACTCTCGCCCAGACAACCGACGGTGCCGTCACCCGCGACCGCCAAGCGTTCCTCAACCTACTCTCCGACACCGCCAAGAAGGCTGGCGTCCGGCTGCTGGCACCACATCGCGCAGCCATACTCGCAGCACTAGATGAGTAGTTCCAAGGGGTACGGGTGGTAAATCCACCGGTGAGGGGTTGGGGGTGTCCAGAATCCGGGGTGCAAATCTTCCCCGATCCTTGGAGGACCTGGAATGGGCCCGGACCTGGACACCCTCGCGACCGCATTGTACGTGACTACAGATGATCTGTTGATCCAGCGTCCCGAGTGGGTTCCTGAGCGGCCCACGGTCGGGTTCGTTCCCCGCCTGTCGGATGCCGAGCTGGTCACTTTGGCGGTTATACAGGCTCTGTTGGGATACACATCCGAAGCGCGTTTCCTGCGCTACGCCCGTACGCATCTGAGACCGTGGTTCCCTTATCTTCCCACACGGGCGGCCTATAACAAGCGTCTACGCCGCAGCAGCCGGATGATGCAACACATCATCAACTATCTCAGCCGGGTATCACCGTCGTTCCACGATAGCCTGTGGTTGATGGACTCGACACCGGTCGAG
>MKWU01000560.1_pt1 | contig 70426 bp, 66 predicted proteins | sample 809101 | NCBI WGS metagenome assembly MKWU01 (sample SAMN05860141, study PRJNA318959) | sponge metagenome | host: Aplysina aerophoba | place: Slovenia: Piran, Adriatic Sea, Gulf of Piran | collected 2013-05-07
CAGCGAGATAGAACAGCGAGAACCCGCCAGTCGGCTGGTACTTCAGCCGACGCAGCAACTCGATCGAGGTCTTGACGACCTCGGCTTGAGCGAAACCGGTTCGCTCGGCCCAGTCGGCTGCACCTGTCGCATCTTCGGGTGCCACCAGGTGCAACAGCGACTCAACGGGCGCGCCGATCGACACGGCGACCTGTTCCCAGTCCAGCACCGGCCACTGAGAGTCTTGGAGATTCGGATTGTCGGGTTCAACGGTCGCCGCTCCAAAAGCCGTGACGAACCGGGCCATCCGCGGGACCCGGGCCACCGCCGCGGCGAGGTCGGCAGCCCTGCCATGATGCCACCCGAACCAGAGATGGCTAGTCGTGCCGTCGAAGTCAGGGAACGTGGGAGGCACAGCGGTGTGCGCCACGACCGGGCGGGAACCGTCGGTGCGGCTGAGCACACGGCGGACCGAACGGTCCAGAACGGTCCGGTTCCATGATGGGGACTGCTGGCCGAGCAGCGGGGGCGTGGCCGAAGGCGTGTCAGGCTTGTTGAACGGTTCGTCGTGGGCGCACCACACTGCCACCGACGGGTGATGACCCAACAGGTCGACCGCCTCGCGGGCCTGGCGCGTCGCCTGGTTTCGAACCCCGCGCGCCATCCGCGCGCGCAGCGGCAAGTCCTGCCACAACAGCATCCCGGTCTCATCGGCAGTCTCATAGACCTCAGGCCGGGCGATGTGGGCAATCACCCGGATCAGGTCCAGACCTGCCCGTTTGGCCGCGGCCACATCAGCGGCCACCTCAGCGGCCCCGGCATCGCCGGGCCGCGCTGATGTCGGAAGCATGCCGATGCCCTTGACGAAGAGGCGCTCCCCGTTGACACGCAGGATCCAGTTGCGCATCCGCACCGAACGGAAACCGACACGGGTCTCGAAAGAGTCGGAGACCTCGCCGCCGACGACCACCTCGCAGCGCAGGTCGTGCAGCGGCTGCTCGCCGAGCGAATACGGCCACCACAGATCCGGTTCGGGCACCTCGACTCTCCACTCGACCCGGTTCTCGCCCGCGGCCGCGGGATGGGAGAGTTCATGGTCGTGGCCCGCCACCCGGGTTCGCAGCACCACCGGCCCGGCGACCGAGGTGTCGAACACGCACCGCATGGCGAGAGTCGCGCGGTCGGGGTCGGCCTCGACGCAGACCGTGCGCCAGTAAAGCACCGCGGCGGGACCGGTCTCGCGGATGCGGACCGGCCGCCAGATGCCGCCAGGGTTCTCGTTCGCGGCCCCGGACAGCTCTAGGTCGATGAGCGCGCCCATCAATGATTTGCGCGGCGAGTCGGGGTTGTCGGGAGCACAGGTCACGTCCACCGCCAACAGGTGATCACCGCGGTTGTGGAGCTGCCCGGTGACGTCGAAGCCGTGGGGGATGAAGTAGCCGTCGGTGGTGCCGACGTAGCGGCCGTCGAGCCAGACGTCGCCCTGTTGACAGACCCCGTCGAGCCACAGCCAGCAGCGGCGCTCAATGTCTGGCGCGTCGAACTCGAACCTGGTCCGGTGCAGCACAGAATGGGCCCCGGCGAACTCCCGATGGCTCGACCAGTGCCCCGCAACGTCGATCTCCGACCAGTTGCGGTCGTCGAATTCGGGCTGGTTGAAGGTCCGGCGCAGCTCGTCGCTGGCGATAGCGGCGCGCCACGGGCCGGTCAGTTCCATCCCGTCGAGCGTACCTGTGGGCCGTTCTGGCGGTGCGGAGGGTCGGTTTCCGACTCATGGCACCGCCAGAACGCCGGTGTAGGGTTCGGGCATGGCGAGACAACAGACCGCAAGATCAGAGACACTGAGACCTGAGACCCTGGGGGCGCTTCGTGACAGTGGCTGGGAGTCGGTTCCCGTCCACCAAGAACTGTGCAACAACACCATCGAGCGCATCCGCCGCTCCGAGCCGCTGTTCAGCGAAGTGCTGGGTTACGACAACACCGTCAACCCGCAGCTCGAGAACGCCCTGATCGCGGGCCACGACATCATCTTCCTCGGTGAACGGGGACAGGCCAAGACACGCATAATCCGCGGCCTCACCAACCTGCTCGACGAGTGGATGCCGATCATCGCCGGATCTGAGATCAACGACGACCCGTACAACCCGATCTCACGCTACGCACGCGACCTGATCGCAGAACACGGCGACGACACCGCGATCTCCTGGGTGCATCGTGATGACCGGCTCGGCGAGAAACTGGCCACGCCCGACACCTCCATCGCCGACCTGATCGGTGAGGTCGACCCGATCCGTGTGGCCGAGGGCCGCTACCTCTCCGATGAGCTGACGATCCACTACGGCCTGGTGCCGCGCACCAACCGCGGCATCTTCGCGATCAACGAGCTACCCGACCTCGCCGAGCGCATCCAGGTCGGCCTGCTCAACGTGTTGGAGGAGCGTGACGTGCAGATACGGGGCCACAAGGTGAGGCTACCGCTCGACGTGGTGCTCGTGGCATCGGCCAACCCGGAGGACTACACCAACCGCGGCCGGATCATCACCCCGCTCAAGGACCGGTTCGGCTCCCAGATCCGCACCCACTACCCCCTCAACGTCGACACCGAGATGGCGATCGTCGAACAGGAGGCCGACATCTCGTTCAATGGCGATGCATTCACCGGCGATGTCGAGGTGTCGGTGCCGTCGTTCATGAGCGAGATCGTGGCGACGTTGACCCACGCGGCACGGGCCAGCCAGCACATCTCGCAACGTTCGGGCGTGTCGGTGCGGCTGTCGATCGCCAACGAGGAGGTCATGGTCGCCAACGCCGTGCGACGCACCCTGCGCGCAGGCGGCAGCCAGGCAGTGCCGCGCATCGTCGACCTCGAGGCGCTGCCGGCCTCCACTGCGGGGAAGGTCGAGATGGAGACTCTCGATGAGGGACGCGACGGCGAGATCCTCAACAACCTCGTGCGGGCCGCGGTGCTCGCGGTGTTCAAGCAGCGGGTGCCGCCCGACACCCATCTCGGGGTGGTCGAGGCGTTCGAGGGCGACCTCGTGGTCGACACCGGCGAAGACGTGACCGACGAGGCGTACGCCGCGATGCTCGAGCAGATCCCGGCTTTCATCGCACCGGTTCGGGCTCTGTTGTCAGACGAGGGCCAATCCGAGTCGCCCGCTCTGGTCGCCAGCGCCACCGAGTTGATACTCGAAGGTCTCCATCTGACTAAGCGCCTCAACAAGGACGGAGGCGCAACCAAGTCCCAGTTCCGAGGCCGCAACTGAGAGCGTGCGCGGGCAGGTGAAAGCGGGCAACCTCGCTGAGTGGGTGCGAAACCAGGCTGCTGACTACCCTCGCGGATAATGAACAGCGCCGTGTGGCAGACGATCCCGCAACTCATAGACGACGCTGCCCACCGCTTCGGTGAACATGAAGCGATGGTGGACGGCGGCGTCCGCTGGAACTTCTCTGAGTTCCGCTCGCAGATCCACGTAGCGGCGCGTGCGCTGATGGCCTCGGGGGTGGACCCAGGCGACCGCGTGGCGCTGTGGGCACCCAACATCTGCGAATGGGCCGTGGCCGCGCTCGGGGTGCATGCAGCAGGCGGGGTAGTGGTACCGATCAACACCCGATTCAAGGGCCGCGAGGCCGCCTACGTGCTCGAGAACTCCGGGGCCGAGATGCTGTTCTGCGTCACCGACTTCCTTGACACCGACTATGTGGCACTGCTGCAGCAAGCCGGAGTTCCCGAGACGCTGTCGGAGATCGTCGTGATGCGGGGAGCCTGCCCGGCCGGTGCCACCGACTACCGCGATTTCATGGCCCGTGCCGCTGCGGTCGACGAGACCGAACGGACCGCCCGCAGCGCCGCGGTCAACGGCGACGACCTCTGCCACATCATGTTCACCTCCGGCACCACCGGCGACCCCAAGGGCGCCATGCTGATCCATTCCGCTGTCTGCCGGTCCTATCTGAGCTGGTCCAAGGTGATCGGGCTCGACCGCGACCGCTACCTGATCATCAACCCGTTCTTCCACTCTTTCGGGCTCAACGCGGGCATTCTCGCCTGCCTCATGACCGGCTCGACCATCATCCCCCACCCGGTGTTCGACGTCCCCTCGGTAATGAGGCGCATACCCGAGGAGCGCATCTCGATGCTCCCCGGACCGCCAGCCGTCTACCAGACGATCCTCAACAGCGAGGACCTCGACCAATGGGACATGTCGTCGCTGCGCCTGGCAGTGACCGGCGCGGCCGCCATCCCCGTGGAGATGATCCTTGCTATGCGCGAGCGGCTCGGCTTCGAGAAGATCGTCACCGGCTACGGGCTCACCGAATCATCGGGGATCACCACCATGTGCCGACACGACGACGACCCCGAGATCATCGCCCACACCAGCGGCCGGGCCATCGACGGCGTCGAAGTGCGAATCGTTGACCCGCAGGGCCGAGAGGTGCCGAGAGGCGAGCCGGGCGAGATCGTTGTGCGCGGCTACAACGTGATGAAGGGCTACCTCAACGACCCGGCCAAGACCACCGAGACGATCGACGCCGACGGCTGGCTGCACACCGGCGACATCGGAGTGATGGACGCTGGCGGCAACATCGACGTCACCGACCGGCTCAAGGACATGTTCATCAACGGCGGGTTCAACGCCTACCCGGCCGAGATCGAGAACCTGATGATGAACCATCCAGGAGTCGCACAGGTAGCCGTGGTCGGCGTGCCCGACGACCGGCTCGGCGAAGTCGGCCACGCCTTCGTGGTGCCCTCGGTCGGATCCGACCGCGACCCCGAGGAACTGATCGCCTGGTGCCGCGGCCAGATGGCCAACTACAAGGTCCCACGACATGTCGAATACGTCGACGCACTCCCCCTCAACGCCAGCGGCAAAGTCCTGAAATACCAACTCCGCGAACGCGCCGTGCGGTGCTAGGGTCACGGTATGGGACTCAAGAGATTCATCACGAACCTGCTCAGCCCACCGAACCTGCGCCGGCGTCAAGCACCCACAGCGCCCAAGTCCAGCGAAGCCTACGCCGAGGAGATCGAGACGGAGAAGGAGCGCCGCAGAGGAATGAGGGGCTTCTAGGAGAATGAGGGGCTGCTGGCTGCTGCCCTCCGGTTGATGAGTCGCATCGAAGAGTCTCAACCCCAGCCCATGGTGTGCAGCGATTCGTCGTCGATGCCGAAGTGGTGGGCGATCTCATGGATGACGGTGATCTCGACCTCGGCGGCCAGTTCGGTCTCGTCGCTGCACATCTCGCACAACGGCAGCCGGTAGATGCTGATCTTGTCGGGCATCTCGAAGGCACCGTAGGCCTCCCGCTCGGTGAGCGGCACTCCCTCATAGAGACCCAGCAGGTCTTCGCTGGGGTGCCGGTCCTCGATCACCACCGCAACGTTGTGCATCATTGCGCCCAGCTCCGCCGGCAGCGCATCGACCACCTCAGCCACCAGATGTTCGAAGCGGCGTGTGCCGACCGGTTCCACCCACCAGAGGCTAATGGTCGACTCGGTAGGGTGCTGCAATGGTCGCCGACGATCGATCCGAGGACCGCGCCGAGGACCGCGCCGAGGACCGCGCCGACGATCGATCCGAGGACCGCGCCGAGGCGTTGCTGGCCGGATTGACTCCAGCGCAGCGCGACGCAGTCACCACGACGGCTTCGCGGCTCTGCATCATCGCCGGCGCCGGCTCGGGCAAGACCCGGGTGCTGACCCGGCGGGTCGCCTGGCAGTCGGCGCAAGCGAACATCGACCCCCGCCGCGTGCTGGTGCTCACCTTCACCCGGCGGGCCGCGTCTGAGCTGCGCTCGAGACTGAAGAGTCTGGGAATGCGCGAGGCGATCGCGGCCGGCACCTTCCACTCGGTGGCGTTGGCGCTGCTGAAGCGTTACTGGGACCACTGCGACCGACCGCACATGAAACTCCTCCCAAGCCGCTATTCGTTGTTGGCCAAAGCGAATCCTCAGCTCGACACCACAACGGTCGCCGCTATCAACACCGAGATCAGCTGGGCTCGGGCCCGACTGATCACGCCCGAACGCTACGCCGCCGAAGCAACCGAGGCCCGGCGGCGACCTCCGCGCAGCGCCGAGTTCACGGCATCGGCCTACGCTGCGTTCCAACAGGCCAAGAACACCCGCAGGCTCATCGACTTCGACGATGTGCTGGCCCTGTGCCACTCCGTGCTGACCAAGCAGCCGGCTTTCGCCGACGCGCAGCGCTGGTTCTACCGGCATCTGTTCGTCGACGAGTTTCAAGATGTCAATCCGCTGCAGTTCGCGGTCCTGTCGGCCTGGCTCGGGCCCGAGTCGTCGCTCGCCCTAGTCGGCGACCCAGATCAGGCCATCTACGGCTTCAACGGCGCCGACCCCGACTTCATCCGCCGGGTCGACCGCCACTTTCCCGGGATTGCGGTGATGCACCTCCGCACCAACTTCCGGTCGACCCCGGAGGTGCTGTTCGCCGCGGCCCGGGTGCTGAACAGCGAACCTCAACCCGCCACCCGGGCCTCCGGTGACTGGCCCACGGTGACCGTGACCGAGGGCGACGACGAGGCTTCGGTGCTGGTGCAGGCGATCCGTTCTCGACGCCTCGAGGGTGCTTCATGGCGGGACCAGGCGGTACTGGCGCGGACAAACGCCCAACTCCCCGCGTTGCGCAAGGCGTTGACTGCGCTGGGCGTACCGACCCGAAGGCGCGACACCGGCCTGCTGCGACACCCGGAGATCGTCGATCTGTTGAACCGCTGGCACAGCGACACCGCGCTCTCGACGATGTTGACCGACGAGCAGATGCGTCTGCGGCACGATCGGCCCGTCAACGACCAGACCGTGATTCTCGACGCGTTCATGAGTCTCGCTGCGGACCACCTGACGCTTGAACCCCGGGCCACGATCGGAGACTTCACCGTCTCGCTGCGCAGCGATGATCGAGTGGGCGAGGCCGTCGATGCCGTGGAGCTCTGCACCTTCCATTCCGCCAAAGGACTGGAATGGCCGATAGTCCATCTGGTGGGGCTCGAAGACGGGTTGGTCCCCGTCGCCTTCGCGCGTTCGCGCGCCGCCCGCGAGGAGGAGCGGCGACTGCTCTACGTCGCGGCCACCAGGGCCCGACAGGAACTTCACGTCATGTGGTGTTCCAACCGCGTCGTCGCGAGCAAGCCGATGGAACGCTCCCCCTCACCGTGGTTGGAGGCATTCGTCAGCGACAAACCTGCGGACCAGACCCCCACCGGCCCTCCCCGCGAAGTCCTCGACCTGCTCCGACGATTGCGAGACTCGCATTCCGGTGACGACCCCGCCGAGCGTGCCAGCGAACTACTCACCGATCTGCACCAGTGGCGGAGCGCAGTCGCCCGCGCTGCCAGGATCAAGCCTTCAGCAGTGCTGAAGGACAGCACACTGCGCCGCATCGCCCAACAGGAGCCGTCGAGCATTTCCGAACTCAGCGCCGTCATCGGCCCCATCATGGCCGATCGATTCGGCCCTCGGCTCCTAGAGATCATCCATCCCGCAGATTGACAGCAAAGCATCAAAACGCCACTGCCAGATCGTCTCATTTGACCGCGCCTTCTCCCGGTTCAGCGGCGTGAGGCTGGAGACACCGGGCTAGTCGCGGCGCGGGAGTGCGACCACCGCAACGTTCGCATCGCACTGTTCAAGGACCGTCTCAACGGTGTGGCCGAGGAATGGCCGCCCGTCGACGCTGCGCAACTGCGCGCCGAGAACCACAAGGTCGCAGCCTTCGTCTGTGGCAACACCCACCAGCGCCGAAGGGACGTCGGCGGAACTGCGGATCAGTGCGCGCGGCCAAATTCCTGCCTGAACCGCCCGGATCGTGGCGATGTCGAGGAGCTCTCTGGCGACCACCTCGCTCGGGTCCAGTTCGGTCGAGCGGCGTTTCAACACCCGCGGAACGAGCGTCTTGCGGTTGAGCACATGCGTCAGGAACACCTCGGTCCCCAACTGCTCGGAGATGCTGAACGCCACTTCCTGGGCCGCGCTCGACGAACGGGTGCCCGTGACCGGAACGACGACTCGGCTGAACGCTGCCGGAAGGGGGCGATCAAGATCGCGGGCCCGGCGGACGATAATGACCGGGATCGTGGCTTTCAACAGGATCTCGTCGACCATCGGCGAATACAACTGGCTCTCGTGGCGGGTCGCCACACCCACGGCGATCACCCCGTAGCCGAGCCGGGACTCCGCGGCGATCGCTGCCGCGGCATCGTCGCCGCTCACCGTCCGGTGGTCGACCGCCCGCTCGTTGAGCACCGCTTCGAGCACCGACAGGTCCGGTCGTTGCGGCCCGTCGAGCACCGAGACCAGCGTCGCCGGGGCTTCTTTCGGCCAGGCGAACTGCACGAGCTGCGCCGCGGCTATCGAAGCCGGGCCGCCCTGTGACGGCAACAGTATCCTCGACGACTTCACCACCAGGTTCTGACTGAGCGCTTTCTCGCGGTCGAGTCGCTCCCGCTCGTCGGCCGATCCCCTCCAGCCGCGCACCACGGCGCGCAGCGACACCGCCGCGAACACCGAGGTGACCAGCGGCACGATCACGATCACCGTGTATGCCGTCTCGCTGAACACGCCCAGGGACAGACCCACAGAGGCGATCACGATCTCCAGGGTCCCCCGCGCATTGAGTCCGGCGCCCAGAGCCACCGCAGCCTTGCGGCTCTGACCGGCCAGGCGCGCCCCGACGAAAGCCCCGGCGAACTTCGCGCCGATAGCCACCGCCAGCACGATCCCCAGCCACCTGAGAGCGTCTGTATCTAGGAGTCCGAGATCGACACGCATCCCGGCGGTGGCGAAGAAGACCGGGGCGAGGAGGCTCGTCGTGAGAGACTCGATGTGGTGCAGCACCTCGGGTTGACCGAACCGGGAGCGGTGCAGCACAACCCCCGCCACGAACGCGCCGAGCACGGCTTCGATGCCGAGCGCCTGGGTCGCAACTCCATAGACGAGCATGGTGACCGCAACGACGGTCATCGCCCCGGCAATGTTGGGACCGTCGCGTCGCACCCAGCGCAGCGCCCGGTCGACCAGCCGTTGGCCCAGGGTCATGGCCAGAACCAGGAAAAGAGCCAACCCCAGCACCGTTTCAAGCACGACCCTTATCGACACCGACCCCGAAGTGGCAAAGCTGGCGAAGACCGCCAGCATCACCCAGCCGATCACATCGTTGGCCATCCCGGCCGCAACCGTGATCTGGCCGAAGTCGCGTCTCATCAGGCCCAGCTCGGAGAGGATCTTGGCGATCACGGCCAAAGCCGAGACAGCCATCGCCGCGGCCACGAACATGGCGAACACGCTGCGGTCGGCGTCGCTGCCGACGAACGACTCGGGCAGCCAGACGCCGACCAGTATCCCACCGATCAGGGGCACGACCAGACTGAAGCCGGTCACCAGCGCGGCGGCGCGCCCGAGGCTGCGGATCAACCCCAGATCGGTCTCGAAACCCGCGGTCACCAGCAGCAGGGCCACACCCAGCCAGCTGACCGCCAGCAGGGCACCCGAGGAGATCTCCTCTTCGGGCAGGAACCAGGCGAAGCCCTCGGGCCAGACCCGCCCAAAGATCGAGGGGCCGACGATGATCCCCGCCGCGAGCTGCCCTATCACCGAGGGAAGGTTGATGCGGCGCATGAGGCCGCCGAACAGGCGGGCTACCGACACCAGCACCAGCAACTGCGTCCAGAAGACCAGCAGTTGGTGCTCGTCGAGGGGGGTCAACATCGCCCTAGCGGCTTCCGTCGATCAGGACCGGGGCGTGGTCGCTCGGCGGGTCGTCCTTGGGGCCCTTGCGCTCGTTGCGGTCTACTAGGGCCAGCTCGGTGGCGTCGGCGACGGACCGGGAGGTCATCAGCAGATCGATGCGCATTCCCAGCTTCTTGTGGAAGCTGCCGCCGCGGTAGTCCCACCAGGAGTAGAGGCGCTCATCTTGGTGGTGTTCACGGAACACGTCCACCAGTCCCCAGTCTTGCAGAGCCGCGATTCTGGCACGTTCAGGTTCGCTGGTGTGGGTCTGCGTCACGAACTCGGCGGGGTCATAGACGTCGCGGTCTTCGGGGGCGATGTTGAAGTCGCCGCAGACGACGATGTCGTCGCTGGGCTCGCACTGCCCGTCGAGGTCTCCGACCAGCCGGTCGAGCCAGGCCAGCTTGTACTGGTAGTGGTCGTGGTCGAGCGCCCGTCCGTTGGGCACGTAGCAGCAGGCCACCCGGACTCCGCCACAGGTCGCCCAGGCGATCCGGGCATCGGCGTCTGCTGGTTTGCCGTCGCCGAATCCGGCGATCGGGTCGTCTATTCCCAGCCGCGAGAGGATCGCGACGCCGTTCCAGCGCCCCTGCCCATGATGGAAGCTGTCGTAGCCGAGCGCTTCGAAGGTCATCGCCGGGAACGCCTCGTCGGCCAGTTTGGTCTCCTGAAGGCACAGCACGTCTGGTTCGAACATCTCAAGCCAGCGCTCGACCCGCCCGAGTCGGGCCTTCAACGAGTTGACATTCCAAGTCGCGATCCGCACCCACACGATCCTAGGACACCACGGGGCGCTTCGGATCGCGGCCACGCACGAACGCCAGCGAGTGTCGCGCCGGCACCGTCCGAAAATGACATCGGATCGCGGCCACGCACGAACGCCAGCGAGTGTCGCGCCGGCACCGTCCGAAAATGACATCGGATCGCGGCCACGCACGAACGCCGCATTCGGTGCTTGGGCCCTTTGGGGGCCTCGGTGCCGCCGCCGGGGAGGTTCCCGAACCGGGGATTCAGGACTGACCGGCCGGGCCAGCGGCGTCGAGGCGGGGGCGGTCGCTCCAGAGACGATCGAGCTGATAGAAGTCGCGCTGGGCCGAACCGCACACGTGCACTCTGTGATGTCACGCTCCTCAAGAGCGGACCGTCGCGAGGCTCTTCTTTCACTTCGCGGCGCAATGCTGAGCGCCGACAGCGGCGCTCAGGATCCACTCATAGGCGGGTTGGGCATGAACCCCGGTGGGCACCTCACCGGGCAGACCCCGGTGGTCGAGCGTGAGCAAGGACTGCGATGCAGTCGGGAGCACCTTGCTGGCCGCGACCAAGCCACGCAGCTCCCGAGCGGCGGTGCTTGCGTCGGTCGCGTCCGCGCACACTTGGATGAGCTCAGCGGTTCCGTCGAGATGGTGTGCCAGGAAGTCGACCTCGTAGCCCTCGGCAGTCTGGACGTAGGTGATCTCGCTGCCGCGACGCTCCAGTTCGATCAGCACCGCGGTCTCCAGAGCATGGCCCCTATTGGCCCTCCCGTTGCGGTCGTACACACCGATGAGGCCTGCATCGACCGGGTACGCCTTGCGCGGGTTGACCATCCGCTGCCGTTCCGATGCCGCCTCCATCCAGACCGTTCGCACCAGAAAGCTGTCCTCGAGCCAGCTCAGATGCTGGTGAACGGTGTCGCGCGCGATCGCGATGCCCTGGGAGCGCAGGGTCCGGTGGAACTTCTCGACGCTGAACATCGCGCCGGCGTTGGCCAGCAACTGGCGTGCCAGCCAGCGCAGGCCGACCACATTGGTCGCCCCGTGGCGATCGATCACGTCCCTCAGCAGAGCAACATCGACATAGTCGGTCAGCAAGCGCCGCCGTGTCGCGGTGTCCAGTCCCTGTGCTTCAGGGAAACCGCCGGACTCAAGCCACTCGACGAACGCCGCCTCGACCCGCGCCCGCTCGATGCGGGACATGTTCGGGGGGGACTCGGGCAGGGCTTCGCCGCGATGCCGCAGCGCCTCGTCGAACCCGAACGGATGCATGAGGACCTGCCACGCCCTGCCCCGCAACTCGGTAGCGATCTCGCGTGACAGCAACGCTGCCGAGGAGCCCGACACGAACACCTCCGCGCCTTCGGCATCGAGCAGGCGCCGCACGAGCCGCTCCCAGCCCGCCACGGTCTGGATCTCGTCAAGGAACCAGCAAACCGGTGCATGTGTACCCGAAGACGTCGTGGCTCGATAGCGATCGGTGTACTCGTCGATCAACGCACCCAGCGTCGCTGCACCGAGCCCCACCAGACGCTCGTCTTCGAACGAGACGAAGGGAAGACACTCGGCCGGGACTCCTGTCGAGATTCGCTCAGAGCGCAGCTGGTGCAGAAATGTCGTCTTGCCCGCCCGGCGAATGCCGATCACGGCTGTGGCCTTGCCAGCGAACGCCGTTGGCCCGACGACGCGACGCGGCGTGAACAAGGGGGGGCTGCGCACCTCCTCCAGCCGGGCGAAGAAGGTGTGTCGCAGCTGCGGCGAGGGTGCATCCGAGCCTGCCGTGCGCTCCCAGTTGTCGTTCGCCGATGGCGTCATGGCGTATTCTCTCCTTGTCAGAAGGAAAGTTTACTATCAATTTCTCCTTCTTAAAAGGAGAAATTGATGGCGGTGCCGGGCCCTCTGAATCCGGCTTCCGCTTCGTTGGCTGTAGTCGTCGAGCTACCCACCCGTCCACAGGCTGCCGATGATGCCGAGTGTGGTGGGGTGCTGAGGTAACCGTTGGGGTGGCCGTGCAGACGAGAAACTCGTCCTGCGTGGCGGGGGCAGTTGTTCGGGGGTGGGTCCGGGTGTGGGTCCGGGTGTGGAGCTGTCGGACTTGAGTTCAGGAGGGATCTAGCGGTTGGGTGGGGGTCCAGTCGAGGCGGGGGCGGTCGCTCCAGAGACGCTCGAGCTGATAGAAGTCGCGCTGGGCCGAACCGAAAACGTGCACCACGAACGCGCCGTAGTCCATCAGCACCCACTCGCGCTCCTGTTTGCCCTCGACCCGCAGCGGTGCAGGTCCGCCGGCGAGCTTCAGCTCGTGCTCGATCGCATCGACGACCGCATGGACCTGACGGGGATTGGCTGCGCTGGTGATCACGCAATGATCGGTCACCGCAAGCACATCGCCCACATCGATGATCAGCGTGTCTGTCGCCTTCTTGTCGTCGGCGACGGCCGCGGCCAAGCGGACCCACCTGAGTCGGTCCTGGCCGCTTCGGCTCACGAGCCTGCCCAGTCCCAGCCGACGGTGACGGTGAGGTCTGCTGGTGAGTCAACGTCTTCGACGAACGTCGTCGATGCCCCGATCGCATCAGCCAGGGCGGTCGCCGCCTGCCGGTGGTCGGCGAGGTGGTAGGCCACCGTCGTCTCCTCCACCCCGAACACCGCAGCATTGCCGAGCACGGTGATCTCCGCGCCTGCATCGACGAGCAGCGGCAGCATCTGGTCTCCCAACCCGGCGCCGGTGCCGTCGAGCAGGCTCACCGAAGGGCGCGCGCCGAGATGCGAACCGACCGGCAGCGGCACCATCTCGCGAGCCAGTCGCTTCAACTGGACCTTCTGCTCCTCGTTGAGGGCGAAGAACGGAGGATCTTCGCCTCCGAACGACACCGCCACAACAGCCAGAACCTCCAATCGTCGAGACCCCGTGCCCAACGCACGCAGATACGCCGACAACCCGTCGTCGAACGGCAGCGTCGCGGCGACAAGGTCATCGGCGGTGCCCACACGGGAGAGCCAAGCCTCCCACAGATCGGCCTGACGCTGCGTGCGGTTCGAGTCGAACTCGCCCTCGTTGAGCCAGCCGTAGACCTCCGCGGCCCGCGCTCCGCTCAACTGCTGGAACCCGGCCCGATACTCCGTCTCCACGAGACCTCCGGCGCCGACCGAGACGAGGTCGTCGTCGAGAACGACCGGCAGCGGCTCGACTAGGCGCAGCCAGCCCCCCAGTTGCGAGGTCGTGATCTCCAAGGTCTCCCTGAATCCGAACCCGAAGACGTCGCCCACCAGCCTGCTCAGGCCTTCCATCCCCGCCGCCTCATAGACCTCGCCGACGAACACCGCGTCAGCGGGATCGTCGCTGGGCTCGAGGAGGGTCTCGGCGCTGAGCAGCACAGCGGTTCCACCCTGATCAAGCGCGGTACGAGCCAGGACCGTGATTCCGACCAGGTCGCCACCGTCGCTGAGATGGGCGACCAACATGGTCGGCGTGGGATCGACGAACGCCTGGTATCCCGGTGCTGTTGGGTCGGTGATCGTCTCGCGCCGCTCACCATTGTTGGAGTCGAGCACCAGCTTGGTTCCTTCCCGCCACACCGCGAACACCAGTGCCGCAACCGCCACCACCAACAACGGAAACACCAGACCCCAGAAGGGATGCGGACCCGGTGCCGGCCGCTTGCCGCCGACGCGACCCGCGCGGCTCGGTTCGGGCCGCTCCACCGTCGCGGCGCGCGGCCCCGAATCCAGATCCGCCGTGGCAGCACGCGGCCGCGAAACCCGCTCCGCCGTCGCAGCACGCGGCCCAGAATCCCGATCCGCCGTCGCGGCGCGCGGCCCAGAATCCCGATCCGCCGTTGCGTCGGCGGTGTTCACCGAGGACTCCCGTAGAGCCCGTTGGAGCGCACATAGTCGATCACCGGAGTCGGCAGGAGTCCCAGCACGGGCCGACCGTTGCGGAAGCGGTTGCGAACGTCTGTCGAGGAGACCTCCAAGGCAGGTGCCTCGACCACGACGTGCTCCCAGCCCGGTGGAGGTCGGCCCCCGACGCTTCCCGCACGTTCTGCCACAACTGTGGTCGCCAGTCGCTGAACCTCCTCGGGGCGCTCCCAAGTGTCGAGGCTCGCCGCGACATCGGAGCCCACGACGACGAACAGGTCGGTACCGCCGGTCTGTGCGTCCAGCGCGGCGAGCGTGTCGGCGGTGCAGGTCCGTCCACCGCGCCGGATCTCGTGATCGCTCGCCTCCAGCACAGACGCGCCGATCGTCTCGTTGGCCGCCGCCACCGCGGCGCGGACCATCTCGAAGCGGAACCTCGCAGGCGTCACGGAGTTGAAGACAGTCTTCTGCCAAGGATCATTGGCGACGACCAGCAGCATCCGGTCGAGCTCGAGCCGGTGCCGCACTTCCAAGGCGACCGCCAGATGACCGGAATGGACTGGGTCGAACGTTCCACCGAACACCCCGACCCGCTGCGGTGTATGCTCCTCCACGGCTCAGAGTCTAGGGTCGTGTCCCGGCAACGCAGTCGGGCCGTTGACTGACTCGCGCGGCCGACGTGACAAAAGTCATACAAGCATGATGTGACTTTTCGGCCCCGATGGTGTCTAATAGTATACGGCTAGGCCGGAAGGCGGCGCGGACTCAAACAAGATCGCGAGCAGACGGTACCTAAGCCCGTCCCAACACAACCCCAGGCTTCGGCCTGCATTATCGGGAAGAGCGCGTGCGCCGATCCCATCGAGTGAGATTCATGAGTGATTCCGTAGGACAATACCTGAACGAGATCGGCGCAGTAGGTCTGCTGAACGCGCAAGAGGAGCGCCAACTCTCGCAAATCATCGAGAAAGGCACCGAGGCCCAGGCCCGCAAGGATGCCGGCGAGACCGGCGTTGAGCTCAACCGGGCCATCCGCAAGGCAGCGGCGGCCAAGGACCGTTTCATCCGGGCGAACCTCCGCCTCGTTGTGAGCGTCGCCCGGCGCTATCCACTGCCCCCGGGCATGGAACTGCTTGACCTGATCCAGGAGGGCAACCTCGGCCTCGAGCACGCGGTCGACAAGTTCGACTGGCGCAAGGGCTTCAAGTTCTCGACTTACGCCACCTTCTGGATCCGTCAGGCGATCGGCCGGGCGCTCGACCAGAAGGCGAGCCTGGTCCGCCTTCCCGGCGACCGCTCCGCGAGCCTGCGCGCTGCGCTGCGGGCAGTCTCCGGCGACGGCGACGAGCTCGACGACGAGCACGCCCGCCCGCACCGGAGGACCACCCCCTCCAGCCTCGACCGCACCATCGGCGACGACGACTCCAACGAGCTCGTCGATCTGCTCCCCGACTCGAATCCCGGCCCCGAGGTCGAGGTCATGGCCAAAGCCGAGGAGGAGATGGTCACCGGACTGCTCGACATACTCGACGAACGGGCGAAGTACGCCGTTGAGCAACGGTTCGGCCTCGGCGACGGACGCAAGCGCTCGTACCGCGAAGTCGGTGAGGATCTCGGCGTCACCGCCGAAGCCGCCCGCCGCCTCGTCAAGCGGGCCATCAACTCGGTTCGAGAATATGCTGCGAATAGTGTAGACGCGGTGGGCGTGGCGTAGTATAATGTTCACCACAACCCAACAACCCACTGGGGCCCTCGCCGATCGGCGGGGGTCCCGGTCTTTTCCAGCGATGTTGTCGGCATCGTGCGAAGTTGTCGGCATTGTGCGAAATCAGGTGGAACCTGCGGCACGAACACAGCAGACTTGTCAGGTGAGCAACGACTGGAACCCAAGCAGTTGGCGGAACTTCCCCGCCAAGCATCAGCCTTCATGGCCTGACGACGCCGAAGTCAATCAGGTTCAGAAGATCCTGAGCGAGCAGCCACCCTTGGTCTTTGCAGGTGAGGCCCGCAACCTCATGGGCCGGCTTGCCAGGGTCGCCGAGGGCGACGCCTTCCTGCTCCAGGCCGGGGACTGCGCCGAGTCCTTCGACAGCTCAACCGACTCGATCAGGGACCGGCTCAGGGTCATCTTGCAGATGGCCATCGTGCTCACCTACTCCGGCGGCACCCCTGTGGTGAAGGTCGGCCGCATCGCCGGGCAGTTCGCCAAGCCCCGCTCCAATCCAACCGAGACGCAGGGCGAGACCGAACTGCCGTCGTTCCTCGGCCAGATCGTAAACGACGTGGCATTCAACTCAGACGACCGGCGCCCGGACGCCCAACGCCTCCTCACCGCCTACCACCGGGCCGCCTCCACCCTCAACCTCCTGCGGGCCTTCACACGCGGCGGATACGCAGACCTGCATCAGGTGTCGAGCTGGAACCGAGACTTCGTAGCGTCCTCGCCCGCAGGCGAGCGCTACGCCACAATGGCCGACGAGATCGACCGCGCCCTGCGCTTCATGGCCGCCTGCGGGATCGACTCCACCACTGTTCCAGCCCTTCACGAGGTCGACTTCTACACCAGCCATGAAGCGCTGCTGCTCAACTACGAGGAGGCGCTGACCCGCCGCGACTCCCTCACCGGCGACTGGTACGACTGCTCCGCGCACATGCTCTGGATCGGCGAACGAACCCGCGAGCTCGACGGCGCCCACGTGGAGTTCCTGCGCGGCGTCGGCAATCCGCTGGGATGCAAGATCGGACCCACCGCCACGACCGACGAAGTGCTCGGGATCTGCGAGGCCCTGAACCCCGGCCGCGTGCCCGGCAGGCTCACCCTGATCAGCCGCATGGGTGCCGACAAGATCGCCGACGGCCTGCCGCCGCTGCTCGCCGCGGTGCGCGACTCCGGTCACCGCGTGGTCTGGGCCTGCGACCCGATGCACGGCAACACCTACACCTCCACCGGTGGACGCAAGACCCGCCATTTCGAGGATGTGCTCAGCGAGATCGGCAGCTTCTTCGCGGCTCACCGCTCCGAGGGAACCCATCCCGGAGGGGTCCACGTCGAGTTGACCGGCGACGCGGTCACCGAGTGTCTCGGCGGATCCGACGACCTCGTCGACCAAGACCTCGACCGGGCCTACGAGACCATGTGCGACCCCCGGCTCAACGGCCGTCAATCGGTCGATCTGGCCTTCCGCGTGGCCGAACTGCTGCAGTCCGACGTCACCCCCGGACTGGGACGCTAGGCCAGGTTCTCTACGAAGCCCTCGAGTTGGCGGAGGTTCCTAACCTCGAAGGTGCCGTCACAGTGCTGGGAATACTCACCGACGATCGAGTCGCCGGTGTCCCAGTAGCTGCGCGGCTCCGGATTCAGCCAGTAGACGTGTCGGGCTTTGTCCTGCATCTCCTTGACGATCCAACTCTGCGCCGCGTGGTAGTTGTTGCGGGCGTCGCCGAGGATCATTATCGACGTGCGCGGGCCGATGTCGGATCCGTACTTCTGCCAGAACACGCCGAACGCGTGCCCGTAGTCGGAATGCCCGTCGACCCAGACCACGTCGGCTTCGGTGTTGACGCGGTGAACCGCCTCGTTGATGTCCTCAACCCCCTCGAAATACGATGTCACCTCGTCGAGCCCGTCGATGAACACGAATGAGCGGACCTTGGAGAACTGCCCGGAGATGGCATAGACGAGGTGCAGCGTGAAACGGGCGAACGCAGCAACCGAACCGGAGATGTCGGCGACGACGAAGATCTCGGGCTTGTGCGGCCTGGGGTTGCGGAACTTCGGCTCGACCGGGACCCCCCCGTAGCTCAACGAAGCACGGACCGTGCGCCGGAAATCGAGCGGACCCCTGCGTCCGTGTCGGCGCTTGCGCTGCAGCCGGGCCGCCAGCTTGCGCGTCAGCGGGTAGATCGCCTTGCGCAGGCTCGCCATCTCCTCGCGCGAGGCGTGCATGAAATCGACGTCCTCGGGCAGGGGCTTGCGAAGCGTCTTGGCCATCGCCTCGACACCGCGGTCGGCCACCAACCGCCTCCGGATCTCCGCCTCTATCTCCTTTTGCAGCTGATCGATCCGCTGCTGGTACTCGTCGCGCCAGAGCCGCTGGTCGAAATCTGAGAACTCCCCCTGAGTGTCTTGGGCCTGCTGCAGCAGACGCTCCAGGACGCCGTCGAGATCCAGGTTTCGCAGCGTCCGGTAGAGGTAGTAGGTGCCCCCGACCGGGCGGCCGGGCTCCATCCCCGCGAACCGGCGAACGGCCTGGCGGGCGACGCCCTTCATCATCTGGGCGTCACCGCGCAGCAACGACTGGAACAGCATCTCCGCAAGTTCCTCGGGACTCAGGTTCTCGCCTGCGCCGCCGCCGCCCTGCTGGTCGCCGAGTTGGGCCTCGTCGAGTTCGTCGTCGTCGAGGTCGCCAAACTCGTCGTCCTCGCCAATGGCATACTGCCTGCCCCGCAACGAGAAGTACACCTCGAACACCGTCTCGAAGGCCTTCCAGTGGTTGTAGTGCTTGACCAGCGTGGCGCCGAGCGCGTACTTGAAGGACTCGCGGTCACCGATCGGCACATGCTTGACCGCTTCGAGTGCGTCGAGGTTCTCGGTGAGGCTCACCGGCAGGCCCGCGGCGCGCAGCTCGATGATGAACCCGTTGAGCAGTTCCAAGATGGCGTCGCCGAACTCCAGGGGAACCCGCTGAGTCGCGCCGTCTCCTTGTGGGGTGCCGATCGCGGTCATCGCCGGATCAGGCGCTCACACCGTCGGCAGTCACCAGTTCCTTTGCGACCTTGTTTATGTCGCTCTGGTACTTCAACAAGATGTTGAGCGTGTCGCTCGCAGTCTGCTCCTCGATCTTGTCGACCCCGAGCAGCACCAGCGTGCGGGCCCAGTCGATCGTCTCAGACACCGACGGCGCCTTCTTCAACTCGATCTGGCGTATCGAGCGCACGACCCGGGCGACCTGATCGGCCAGATTCTCGGTGATCTCAGGGACCTTCGTGAGCACGATCTCCTTCTCGCGCTCCAGGTCGGGATAATCGACGTGAAGGTACAGACAACGCCGTTTCAAAGCCTCAGAAAGCTCACGGGTGTTGTTGGAGGTCAAGAACACCAGCGGAATCTGGGAGGCCTCGATGGTGCCGAGCTCGGGGATCGAGACCTGATAGTCAGAGAGGATCTCAAGCAGCAGAGCCTCGGTCTCGACCTCGACACGGTCGACCTCGTCGATCAGCAGCACGACGGGATCGGTCGCGCTGATCGCCTCGAGCAGCGGCCTCGTCAACAGGAACTCGTCGGAGAAGATGTCGTCTGAGAGGCCGTCCCAGTCATGGCCGTCACTTCCGTCGCTCTGGATCCTCAGCAGCTGCTTCTTGTAGTTCCACTCGTAGAGCGCCTTGGCTTCGTCGAGCCCCTCGTAACACTGCAGACGGATCAACCGGGTGCCGAGCACCTCCGAGACGCTCTTTGCCAGCTGCGTCTTGCCGGTGCCTGCAGGCCCCTCCACCAGGACCGGCTTCTGCAACCGGTCCGCGAGGTAGACCACACCGGCGATGCCCTCGTCGGACAGATAGCCGACCTGGCACAGGCCGTCCTTGAGGGAGGCGACGTCGCTGAAACGAAAAGACATAGAGGATCAAGGTTAGCGGCCGTCTACCCCGGTGCAGGTCTCGCTGCGCTCACCGGGCTGCTTTGCGGCGGGGTCTGTCAGGGCCGGACGTGGCCCTCGCCGCGGACAACGTACTTGCAGGTGGTGAGCTGCTCGAGCCCCATCGGACCGCGGGCATGGAGCTTCTGGGTCGAAATGCCGATCTCGGCACCGAAGCCGAACTCCTCACCGTCGACGAAGCGGGTCGATGCGTTGACCAGGACCGCCGCGGCGTCGACCTCAAGGGCGAAACGGTCCGCAGCGCGGACATCGTTGGTGACGATCGCTTCGCTGTGTCCCGTCGAAGTCTCAGACACGTGGGCGATCGCCTCGTCGAGATCGCCGACCACCTTGACGCTCATCTTCATGTCGAGGTACTCGGTCGCGAAGTCCTCCGGTTCAGCGGCTGCGATCGACGGGGAGATCCGGCGCGACTCCTCGTCACCCACCAACTCGACCCCCTCGAGCGAGTCCACCATCGTCGGAATGAACGCCGAAGCGACGTCGCGGTGGACGACAAGGGACTCAGCGGCGTTGCAGACCCCGGTTCGCTGGGTCTTGGCGTTGACGAGGATCTTGATCGCCATGTCGAGGTCGGCGGCAGCGTCGACATAGACATGGCAGTTGCCAGCCCCGTCAATGACATAGGGAACCGTGGCGTTGTCGAGGATCGACTGGATCAACGACGGACCCCCACGGGGGATCAGACAGTCGATGTAGTCGTTCTGCTGCATGAACTCCACAGCGGCCTCACGACGCGTGTCGTTGACCACCACCAAGGCGTCAGCGGGAAGCCCCGCCTCGGTGAGTGCCTCACGCAACACGGCCGACACGGCCAGATTGGAATTGATCGCAGACGAGGACCCGCGCAGGAAAGCGGCGTTTCCAGACTTGAGACAGAGGCCGAAGGCGTCGCTGGTCACGTTGGGGCGGCTCTCGTAGATGATCGCCACAACACCGAGCGGCACATGCACCCGTTCAATGCGCAGCCCGTTGGGCCGCACCCAGCCGTCGCTGATCCGCGACACGGGATCAGCCAGCGACGCAACCTTGCGAAGGCCCTCGGCCATCGCTTCGATGCGCGAACGGTCGAGCCGCAGGCGATCCACGAGCGGCGCTGCCATCTGAGCGCTGACCGCCGCGGCCACATCCGCGGCGTTGGCCTCCAACACCGGCTCCGCCTTCGCCATCAGCAGGTCGGCCCCGGCGGCCAAGGCGGCATCCTTGCACTCGGTGCTGGCAACGGCCAGCGCGCGTGATGCGATCTTGGCGCGCGCCGCGAGCTCTGGGATCGGAGTGGTTCGGCCGGTCACTGTCTCAGCGTAGCTGACCGACACAGTAGTGTTGACCGGAGCAGAGGCAGTTCAATCGGTGGAAGGGACCAACTGGAGTGTCGGCACCGAAACGAAACGGGTCCTTGCTGGTCGCTCTGGGGATCGGCATTTCACGGGTGTCGGGCCTGCTGCGCGAACTGGTGGCGGGCCGGGTGTTCGGCCTCGGCCTCGCCGCCGACGCCTTCTCCGCCGCTTCGCAGATCCCCAACCTGCTGCAGAACCTGCTCGGCGAGGGGGTGCTCTCGGCATCGTTCGTGCCCGTCTACAGCAAGCTCCTCGACGACGAGGACCCCGAGGAGTCCAGCCGGGTCGCCGGGGCGGTCGGGGCGCTGCTTTTGGCGGTCACCGGCGTCTGCGTGGGGGTCTTCGTGCTCGCCGCCCGACCGATCACATCGGTGCTGGCATTCGGCCTCAGCGGCGAGAAGTTCGAGATCGTTGTCGACCTGGTCCGGATCATGGCCCTGGGTATGGGGTTCCTGGTCATGTCGGCGTGGTGCCTCGGGGTGCTCAACAGCCATCGTCGCTTCTTTCTCCCCTACGCGGCGCCGGTCATCTGGAACGCCTGCCAGATCATCGCCCTCTACCTGATGTGGGCCCGCGACTGGGACTTGGTAGACGCCGCGAGGGGCCTGGCACTGGCGGTCACCGTCGGTGGCCTGCTGCAACTGCTGATCCAATTGCCGACCGTGCTGCGCCTGGCCTCCGGCATCCGCTTGCGGCCCGACAGGCGGGACCCCTCGGTGCGGGAGATCCAGCGACGCTTCGTGCCCGCGCTGCTCGGGCGCGGCGTCGTGCAGTTGTCGGCCTACCTCGACCTGATGCTGGCCACCCTGCTGGCGACCGGCGCGATCGCCGCGTTGATCAAGGCGCAACTGTTGTACACGCTCCCGGTGAGCCTCTTCGCGATGAGTGTGGCTGCAGCGGAGCTCCCGGAGCTGTCACGGCTCGTCGGCGACCCGCTGAGACTGGCGTCGCGCTCCGAGCGGGGGTTACGACGGATCGCCTTCTGGATGCTCATGGCATCGATGGTGTCGATAGTGGCCGGTGACCTGATAATCCGGGTTCTGTTCGAAGGCGGCGAATTCAACCACACCGACGCGATCCTGGTGTGGCTGGTGCTCGGCGCCTACGCGGTCGGACTGCCGGCCGTCGGCACCAGTCGGTTGCTCCAGAACACCTGCTACGCCGTCGGCGACACCCGCGGGCCGGCTCGCATTGCCGGACTTCGAGTGGCCGTCTCAGCGGCCGTTGCGCTGCTCATCATGTTCTCGCTGGACCGCGTGATCGTCACGCTGGACGGGCTGACCACCAGCGGAGGCTGGATCTCGTCGGCGCCGTTGGCCGAGAGCGTGCGGGCGGTCGAGGGTCCTGTCCGCCTCGGAGCGGTCGGCCTGTCCACCGCTTCTGCGGTCGGCGCCTGGGTCGAACTGCTGGCCCTGTCGGTTCGGTCCCGCCGCCACCTGCCAGCCATGACCAACCCGGTGCGCACACTGGGGCGGCCAGCGGCAGCCGCGGCCGGAGCCCTCGTGCTCGCTGGCACGACCAGGCTGGCACTCCCAGACATTCCGATGCTCCCCGACATTCGGTATCTCCCGGACCTTTCGCTGCTGTTCACCGCTGGGGCGGTCGTCGGCGTGGCGGTCGTCGGCTACGTGGCCATCGCCTCCCGCATCGGCGTGGAGGAAACCCGGCTGCTGTCGGACCCGGTCCGTAAGGCGTTCTCGCGCTCACGCTGACCAGTGGCACCGCCAGCCACTACGATTGAACCATGCTCCAGTACCTGAAGAAGCGTTGGAACTACCTGATCACCAGATCGAACCAGAGATTCGAGGAGTCAGCGGACCCCAAGGTCCAGTTGGAACAGGCCATCAGCGAGGCCAAGGACCAACACAACCGGCTCCGCGGGCAAGCGGCCAACGTCATCGCCAACCAGAAACAGACTGAGCTTCGGCTCAACCGCGCCATCGAGGAACTCGAGCGCTACAGCGGCAACGCTCGCCAGGCCGTCAAGATGGCCGACGAAGCCACCCGCTCCGGCCACGCCGAGAACCTCGAGCGTTACACCGACGCTGCCGAGCATTTCGCCAACCGGATCGTGATCCTCGAAGAGGAGATCGAGAGCCTCAAGGGTCTGTACTTCCAAGCCTCCGAGGCCGCTGACCAGGCCAAGGCCGCGGTCGAGCAGAACGCCGGACTGCTGCAGAAGAAGCTCGGGCAGCGGCAGGCACTGCTGAGCCAACTCGACCAGGCCAAGATGCAGGAGACCGTCAACTCCGCCATGAGCACCCTGTCAGAGGCGGTCGGCGAGGACGTCCCGACCTTCGACCAGGTACGCGACAAGATCGAGGCCCGCTACGCACGGGCCAAGGCCGCCGCCGAGCTCACCGAGGGCAGCGTCGAGACACAGGTGTACGAAGTCGAGAAGGCCGCTCGGAGGTTCGAGGCGCAGTCACGGCTCGAGACGATCCGTTCCAACCTCGGAATCGAGGCCCCCGACGCCGCACAGGCGATCACCGAGACCAGCAGCGATCCAAGCACTCCCTGAGGGACCAGCCAGGTAGGCACCGACACCAGCCAGACGGGCATCGAAACCGGTCAAGCAGGGACCGTCACCAGACCGGCGGGCACCGTCACCAGACCGGCGGGCACCGTCACCAACCAGGGCAGGCACCGACACCAGCCAGACGGGCACCGAAACCGGTCAAGCGGGCACCGTCACCAGGTCGTCGGCGTGGACGACCAGATGCAGCGCAGGTGCGGGCAGATCCTCGCTGCGGCGGCCCGCAACCGCGCGCAGGTCGTCCGAACCGTGACGGGTCAACCCCTTGGCGAAGACCACCGCATCGTCGTCGACCACCTCGACCGGAGCTCCCGCGGCGAACGAACCGTCGACGCCGCGCACCCCCGCCGCCAGCAGCGACTTGCCCCGTTCGAGGGCTTTGCGAGCTCCCGCGTCGACGGTGATGGTCCCCTGTGCGCCGACCGCGAAGGCGATCCACAGCTTCCTCGCGGGCAGTCGGCTCTGGCGGGCGCGCACCATCGTGCCGCTGCCGGCCACACCGTTCACTGCGTCGCGCAGCACCGATTCACGGTCCGCGTCCGCGATCACCGACGACACGCCCGACCAGGCTGCGATCTTCGCCGCGTTGAGCTTCGAGGCCATGCCGCCGCTCCCCCGAGCGGACCCGGCGCCACCGACGAGCGCCTCGGTCTGATTGTCTGTGCCCACGATCTCAGAGATCAGCGAGGCGTCAGGGTTGATGCGCGGATCTGCGGTGAGCACACCGGCCGTGTCTGTCAGCAGAACCAGGCGGTCGGCGTCGACCAGGTTGGCGACCAGGGCCGCTATCCGGTCGTTGTCGCCGAAGCGGATCTCGTCATCGGCGATGGCGTCGTTCTCATTGACCACCGGCACGACACCGAGCTCGAGCAGGCGCTCAAGAGTCTGTCGGGCATGCAGGTACTGGGAGCGCACGATGAAGTCGAGCGGAATCAGCAGAACCTGGCCCGCGATCAGGCCGTGTGATGCGAACTCCTCACGGTAGACCGCCATCAGCGCACTCTGTCCGACCGTGGCCACCGCCTGCAGTGTGCGGACGTCTCTGGGCCGCTTGGCGCCGCCCAGACCCAGCTCGGGCAGACCCGCGGCAATAGCGCCTGAGGTCACCACCACGATCTGGTATCCGTCGGCGCGCAGCTCGGCGACTTCGGCGCACAGCTTGGCGACACGCGACCGCTGCACCGCCCCGTCGTCGTCGGTGATGGACGAGGTCCCGATCTTCACCACGACCGTGCTGTTGGTGCTCATGTGTCCTCTTCGTACTCGAAACTGAACTCTCCGATGCGAACCTCGTCACCAGTCTTCAGCCCGGCCCGCGCCAACGCCGTGTCTACCCCGAGCTGTTGCAACCGCTCGGTCGCATATGCCAGCGCCTGGTCGTCAGTCAGGTCACTGAGAGCGACCGCCCTCCGAGCGGCACGGCCCAGCACCTCCCAGGACCCGTCGTCATGGCGCCGAAGCTGAATCTCCGCGGGCAGCGGGCGATGGATCACCGACAGGACCGACTCGACCTGCTGGGCGCGGCTCTCGCCGACCAGTCGCACCAGCTCCCCGATCAACTTGTTGATCCCCTCACCGGTGACTGAGGAGACCACGGCGCCGTCGAAGGAGTGGCCCGGGGCCATGTCGGCGCGGCTCCCGACCACCAGGCGCGGCCGGTTCAACAGGTCAGCCTGATAGGAGCCGAGTTCGTTTAGCAGCACCTGCAACTGCTCGTGCGGCGCGACTCCGTCCCACGGCGCCAGGTCGACGAGCACCAACAACACCTGCGCCCGCTCGACATGGCGAAGGAACTGGTACCCCAGCCCCCGGCCCCGGCTCGCACCTTCGATCAGCCCCGGAATGTCGGCCACGACCATCTCGAAACCGTCGTCAGTGCGCACGACTCCGAGGTTCGGCTCAAGGGTCGTGAACGGATAGTCGGCGATCTTCGGCTTGGCTGCCGAGATGCGGCTGATCAGCGTCGACTTGCCGACATTGGGGAAGCCGACGATCGCCACGTCGGCGAGAAGCTTGAGCTCGAGCCGCAACCAGCGCTGCTCGCCGTGCTCGCCCTGCTCCGCGAACGCCGGCGCCCGGCGCCGGTTCGACAGGAAGCGGGCGTTGCCCCGGCCGCCCTCCCCGGCCTGCGCGGCGAGCCAACGATCACCGTTGTTGACGAGATCGGCCAGCGGTTCGCGCGTCTCGTGGTCGACCACGACCGTTCCCATCGGCACCGCCACCTCCAGATCCTTGCCCCGCGCGCCGTGACGTTTGGATCCACCACCGTGTCTGCCGTTGTGCGCCCGGCGATGGGGGTGGTCGCGGAAAGCCAGCAGCGAAGCGACGTTGCGGTCCGCTACCAGCCACACCGATCCGCCGTCGCCGCCGTCGCCGCCGTCGGGCCCGCCTTTCGACACATGCGCTTCACGCCGGAACGCAACGCAGCCAGCGCCGCCGTCGCCAGCGGTGACATGAAGGTTGCATTCGTCGCTGAAAGTGCTCACCCCGCCAGCGTAGGGCACGACTCAGAGACAGACGCGTCCGCCGAACCACCAGCGGGGGCGGCGGGTCAGGCTGGGATCACGTCAACAAGTTTGCGGCCGCGGCGGCGACCGAACTTGACCGTGCCGTCGGAGGTGGCGAACAGAGTGTCGTCACCGCCGCGCATCACGTTGTTGCCCGGGTGGAACTTGGTGCCGCGCTGACGAACAATGATCGCACCGGCCAGAACCTGGCCACCGTCATAAACCTTGACACCCAGTCGCTGAGCGTTGGAATCGCGGCCGTTGCGGGTGGAACCGCCGCCTTTGGTCTTGGACATTGTAAATCAACCCCTGGATATCTCGGTGATCTCGATGAGGGCCTGAGTCTGACGATGCCCCCAGCGCCTGCGATTGTTGGACTTGCTCTTGTAGAGGAAACCGTTGATCTTCGGGCCCCTGCGCTCCTCAACGACCCGCGCCGTCACCGACGCGCCCCGCAGCTGATCGGGAGTGGCCAGGACGGTGTCGCCGTCGACGAGCATCACCGGCGCCAGTTCGACTTCAGAGCCCGGCTCGCCCAGCCGGTCCACCGAGATGGTCTGGCCCTGCTCGACGCGGTACTGCTTGCCGCCGGTCTTCACTACTGCGTACATAGGTTCACGATTCTAACGGGCCCGTCAGCCGATCAGACCCTCGATCAACACATGGCCGTCACCCTCACAGGTCTCGCAAAGGTCAGACACCGACTCCAGCAGGCCCTCGCCGATCCGCTTGCGGGTCATCTCGACCAATCCGAGGCCCGAGATGTCGAACACCTGCGTGCGGGTCTTGTCACGAGCCAACGCCGCGCGGAACACCTTCATCACCTCGGCACGGTTCCTGGCGATCTCCATGTCGACGAAATCGATCACGATGATCCCGCCGATGTCACGCAGCCGCAGTTGATTGGCGACCTCCTCAGCGGCTTCGAGGTTGTTGCGGAAGACCGTCTCCTCAAGGCTCGACTTGCCGACGTTCTTGCCGGTGTTGACATCGATCACGGTGAGGGCCTCGGTGGCCTCGATGATCAACGAACCGCCCGACGGCAGCCAGACCTTGCGGTCGAGCGCCTTGCGCAACTGCTCCTGCACGTGATGGCGCTCGAACAGCGGCAGCTTCGCGGCCTTCGGGTCGTAGTACTCGACGCGTTCCGCCAGTCCCGGCGTGATGCTCGAAACGTACGCCCTCACCTCGTCGCAGAGTTCACGGTTGTCGATGACGATCCCGCGGAAGTCCTTGGTGAACTCCTCGCGGATTATCCGCACCGCGGCCTCGGGCTCGCGGTAGACGAGCGCAGGCGCTCTCGTCTTCTTGGCGAGCGCCTCGATCTCGTTCCACTGGGTGACGAGACGGGAGACGTCGCGCTCGATCTCCGCGGCCGTGACCTTCTCGGCCGCGGTGCGGACGATCACGCCGTGCTGTTTGGGTTTCGCCTTGTCGAGGATGTTGCGGAGCCTGGTCCGTTCGGTGTCGGGCAGGCGTCTGGAGATGCCGTAGGTGGAGGTGTTGGGCACCAGCACCACGAAGCGGCCGGGAAGCGACACCTCCTGGGTGAGGCGCGCCCCCTTGTGAGCGATCGGGTTCTTGGTCACCTGGCAGATGATTGTCTGGCGGGCCTTCAGCAACTGCTCGATGCGAGGCTGCTCGGTGGGCTTGCTGTCGAGGTCGTCCCGGTCGTACTGGACATCGCCGCGGTACAGCACCGCATTCTTGGGGGTGCCGATGTCGATGAAGGCCGCCTCCATGCCCGGAAGCACGTTCTGCACCCGGCCGACATAGATGTTGCCGTGAATCTGGCTGATGTCGTCGGCTGGACGAGACACCTGATGCTCGACCAGCTTGCGCCCTTCGAGTGTTGCTATCTGCGTCGCCTTGTCACCCACTGACACGCACATCAGGTAGCGGCCGACCGCCTGCCCCTTGCGGGTTTTGCCGCGCCGCTGTTTGAGCGTCTTCTCATCAAGTTCGACTGCATCGTCGATGACCGACTCGACCGGACGATGGGACCGCTGGCCGCGACCCTGACGACCCTGGGCGCCTCCGGCCCTGTTGCGGGCATCTCCTTGGGGCTGGTCAGGAGCGGACCCCCGGCCACGGCCCCGTCCGCCGCGCCTGCGGCGCCGAAGCTTCGATCCTCCCCCACCCTGGCCGCGGCCCTGGTTCTCCTGCTGCTCTTGACCCTGGGAGTCCTGCTGCTTCGGGCCCTGGTTCGAAGACCCTGACCGCCCAGAACCCTTGCTTTCGGAACCGCCGCCGCCACTGCCGCCGCGCCCGTCCTTGGGCTTGGCGTTCGAGGCGCCACGACCCGAGGGCCCGGCGCTGCCGTCGCCCGAAGCACCACGACCCGAGGGCCCGGCACTGCCACCGCCCGAAGCACCACGACCCGAGGGCCCGGCAGTGCCACCGCTCGAAGCACCACGACCCGAGGGCCCGGCACTGCCACCGCCCGAAGCACCACGACCCGAGGGCCCGGCACTGCCACCGCCCGAAGCACCACGACCCGAGGGCCCGGCAGTGCCACCGCCCGAAGCACCACGACCCGAGGGCCCGGCACTGCCACCGCCCGAAGCACCACGACCCGAGGGCCCGGCACTGCCACCGCTCGGAGGCGCCGGTCGGGTGTCTCCTATGCGCGGGGCCCGATTCGGAGTCGGCGCCGGGCGAGAATCACCAATTTTCGGTTTCCGGGCACCCTTGGGTTGAGATCTGCCGGGCGGTCGAGGATTGCCGGGCGGGTGAGATTTGCCGGGGTTTTGAGATTTGGCAGTGGACTGAGTTTTGGGAGCAGGCGCGGATGCGTCGCTGTTGTCGGCCTGTGATTTGGCCATAGTTTCTTTCCTTCGTTGATGACACCGGGGAACAGGCGATCATGTCGCCCCCACCGGTGTGGACGAGGCAGCGTCCAGCGGACTGCTGCGCTGCCGGTCGTCGGTTTCGTTCATTGTCCATTGGTGAAGCCTCAGCACCCGGTGCTCGATCAGCGGCGGATCAAGGGCGCCCAAGAGTTCAGACACTCGCAGAGCACGCGGTTGGGTGGCGAGTTCAGCGATGAGCCGCACCCCGCCACCGTTCGCTTGTTCAGCTTCGATAGGCCCTTCAACATCGAGACTCAGCACGCCGGGGCGCAGGTCGTCCACGACCTTGCGACCCTTGCGTTCTCTGGTTGCGACGAGACTCTCTGCGGCGAGCGCTCGAGCCACGGCGCTGGCCACGGTATCGGCGTCGATGTCGACGACATCGATCTGCCAGGTGCAACTCGTGACTGCCTGCTGCAACGACGCAGTCTGTCGGTCAACGGCCACTGCAGCAGTGACTGCCATTCCTTGCGGAAGCTCATTTGTCAGTCGGGCCGGCAGATCGCCCATTTCAATTCCGTTGATTCGTTCGGGATCCAAGTCAATGTCAAGATACTCCGCATCGGAGGAATGTCCTGTCGACAGGGCGAGACCGAATGCAATCTTGGGCCGCGGCGAGAACCCCTGGCTGTAGGCGACGGGGAGCCCGGCGCGCCGCAGCGCCCGCTGGAAGATCCGGGCCACGTCGCGATGCGAGGTGAAGCGCACCTTGCCGTGCTTGGTGAAGCAGATCCGAACCCTCATGACGCCACCCCGGCCCCCCGACGGGTACCGACGCCGTTGCGCGCCCCGCTGTGCCGGTGCCGCTGCGCCAGCACCACCGGCACGGCCCCGCCCCCGCTCAGGTCGACTCCGGTCCCCTGGCTGCCCCCCGCGGGAGGCGAGGCCGATGCCACGACATGCTCGATTCCGTAGCCCGTGCAGGCACCGCAGTCGTAGCAGGGTATCCAACGGCAGTCTTCCAAGCCCAGTTCATTGAGGGAGTCGCGCCAGTCCTGCCACAGGAAGTCCTTGTGCAGCCCCGCCGAGAGGTGGTCCCAGGCAAGCACCTCGTCTTGTGTGCGGTGACGGTGGACGTACCAGTCGACATCGCAGCCGTTGACTGCCATGGCCTCGAGCCAGAGGTCGTAGTTGAAGTGCTCAGACCACTCCTGGAACGTGCCGCCCTTGCGCCAGACATACTCGATCACAGGACCTAGGCGGCGGTCGCCGCGACTGGTGATGCCCTCTGCGAGAGTTGCCTTTGGATCGTGCCATTTGAGCTGCACGCCGGGGGTCCGTCGCAGATCATCGCGCAGCAGCCCGATCTTGCGCGACAGCTCAGTCACGGTGTTCTGACCGAACCACTGGAACGGCGTGAACGGCTTAGGCACGAAACCGCCCACGGAGACCGTCACCGACGGTGAGGAGTGGTGACTGCGGCCGAGCGCCACACAGTTGCGGGCGAGCTCGGCGATACCGAGTGTGTCCTCGTCGGTCTCGGTCGGAAGCCCGGTCAGAAAATACAGCTTCATGCGCCGCCAACCCTGGCTGTAGGCGCTCTCGACCGCTCCGTAGAGGTCCTCCTCACGGATGAGCTTGTTGATGACCTGGCGCATCCGCCAAGAACCCGCCTCGGGCGCGAAGGTCAGACCGGTGCGGCGAGCCCGCTGGATCTGCGCGGCGATGCCGACCGTGAACGCGTCCACCCTCAGGCTCGGCAGAGCGACGCTCACCTGGTCGCACCCGGCGTCGCTGACCGTCTCGCCGATCACCTGCTCGATACCGCTGAAATCCGCGGTCGAGAGCGACGTCAGCGCAACCTCGTCGTATCCCGTGCGGGTCAGACCGTCGCTGATCATGGCGCGAACCTGCTCGGCAGGACGCTCCCGGACAGGCCGGGTGATCATCCCCGCCTGACAGAACCGGCAACCCCTGGTGCAACCCCTGAAGACCTCCACCGACAGCCGGTCATGCACGACCTCTGTCAAGGGAACGAGCTGGTTCCTTGGATAGGGCCAGTCGCCGAGGTCGGCGACCGTGCGCTTCTCCACCGTGGCCGGGACATCACCGTAGCGGGGCACAACCTCGGCGATGAACCCGCCGGAGTAGGCCACCTGATACACCGAAGGGACGTAGACCCCGGCGATCTTCGACAGCTCCCTCAGCAGCGAGGAGCGGGCGCCGCCAGGACGCCCCGTTCGCTTCGAGCCGCACAACCGCTTCCAGTCGCGCAGCAACTCGGTGATCTCGCCGACGACCTCTTCGCCGTCGCCGAGCACCACGAAATCGACGAACTCGGCGATCGGTTCGGGGTTGTAGGTGCAGTGCCCGCCCACACCGATCAGCGGATCGTCGTCTGCGCGTGAATCCGCGTGGATCGGAACCCCAGCGAGATCGATGCAGTTGAGCAGGTTGGTGTAGGTCAGTTCGGCGCTGAGGTTGAACGCAATGACATCGAAGTCGCCTGCGGGGCGATGCGTGTCGACCGAGAACAGCGGCAACCGGTCACGTCGCAGCAGGGCTTCAAGGTCGGTCCAGGGCGAATAGGCACGTTCGGCCGCGGCGTCGTCACGCTCATTGAGAATCTCATAGAGGATCTGCAGACCCTGGTTGGGCAGCCCGATCTCGTAGGTGTCGGGGTAGGTCAGCAACCAGCTGACGATGCCGGGACCGTGAGTCGGCGTCTGCGCGCCCTGCTCGCAACCGATGTAGCGCGCCGGCTTCTGTACCTGCGGAAGCAGATTCTCAAGACGGGGCCAAAGCGACGCGGACACTCATTGAGGCTACCCGCCCGCCCGCCGGACCAGCGCTCCGCCTCAACTGCGGTCCGCGAAATCGAAGCGGCGGCGGTAGACGCCCATGACCAGGCCCAGCGCCACCATCGAGGTGAGCATTGACGACCCGCCGTAGGAGACCAGCGGGAGCGGAATCCCGGTCACCGGCATCATCCCCATGGTCATGCCGGCGCTCTGGAAGACCTGGAACAGGAACATCGCCATGACCCCGACGGTCAACAAGCGGTCGAACGAGTCGGTCGCGCGCACCGCGATCCGCCAGATCCGAAACAGCATCAGCGCATACAGCCCCAGCAGCAGGCCCGCCCCCCGAAAACCCAGCTCCTCGCCTGCCACCGAGAAAATGAAGTCCGTCTGCTGTTCGGGAACAAGGTTAGAGCGGGTCTGCGTGCCCTGGAACAGGCCCCGGCCCGACAGCCCCCCGTTGCCGATGGCGATCTGCGACTGCTCCACGTTGAACGCCGCGCGCGCCGCCTCAGGCCCCAGCGCAATCAGCTCGTCCTGATCGAGGATGAACACCTGGAGCCGGTGCTCCTGAAACTCCGCAAGGACGTCGGACTGGAAGAGCACTGCCACGCCGGCAACCGCGATCACGGCCAGACCGGCAATGAACCGCAGCTTGACCCCGCTCATGGCGATCATCGCCGCGACGATGACGACGTAGACGAGGATCGTTCCCACATCGGGCTGTCGCAGGATCAAAAGGACCGGCAGACCGGCGAGGCCCAGGGCCCGCAGCAGCCGCTTCGCCCGCACCTCCTCGACCGACAGGACCGCCGCGAGAACGACAATGAGCACCACCTTGCCCGGCTCCGACGGCTGGAAACTGAACCCGGCGAAGCTGTACCAGGCACGGATTCCCCTCACGTTCTCGCCGAACGCCAGCAGACCGCCGAGCACAAGCAGCAGACCGACGTAGGCCGCGGGCAACGACGCCCGCAACGAGCGCACACTGAGATGCGCGACCAGAACGGCACCGAGCAGACCCAGGACCGCGAACGCCGCCTGACGTTCAAGGAACGAGTAGTCGACCGGTTCGAGCGGTGTCGCCGAGCCGCGGGTGGCGGAGAAGACGAGCACCGCTCCCATCGCGGTGATCAGCAGCACCGTGGCAATGAGCACCGGGTCCAGCACGAACCACCAGCGCTGGTCGTCCTCAGCAGCGAGCCGGGGGGGACGCGAAGTGAACGTGCCCGGGGCCGTCACTGCGATCCTTCCTCTGCCGGGATCCCCTGTCGTGCGGCATCGCGCGCCGCCAGCAGAGCTTCGATGCGAGCAGCCTGCTGGGTTTCTGACTCATCGAGCGTCAACGCCCGGGGCAGGTTGCTGCGGGCGATGGGCTCGAGTATCGCGGCCGCGACGGGCGCGGCGGCGGCGCTGCCGAACCCGCTCTCCTCCATCACCACCGCGACCGCGATCTCGGGGGGGCCGTTCACGTCTAGGCCGAGTTCGGGGAAGTCGTTGGGGCCCCAGGCCACGAAGAGGCTCGTGTCCGCCTTCCCATCGACTTCAGCGGTGCCGGTCTTGCCGGCCACCGGCCACGCGTCGATGGGGAAGGTCCCGCCCTGGAAGGCACTGGCGGCAGTGCCGCGGACCCCGCCGAGTCTGGGCACCCCCAACAACCCGCGGATGATCGGCTCGGTCACCTCGGGTCCCAGGTCGAGCTCGTCTGACACCCTCGGGCCGAACTCGACGATCGGAACGCCCTGCGGACTCGCGACCCTCAGCGCGACATTGGGTTGGTGGCGGGCGCCGCCGTTGGCGAACGTGGCATAGGTGTTGGCGAGCTGGATCGGCGTCACCAACACGTCGCCCTGGCCTATCGACAACAAGATGGTGTCGCCCGCGAACCACTGGTCCCCGTCACGGATGAAGACGCCCTCGGAGAACTTCTGATCGAAGTAGTCGCGGTCCGGCACCACGCCGGACCGCTCGTAGGGAAGCTGCACGCCGGTGGCGCCTCCGAGACCCAGGCGCCTCGCAGTCGTCTGGATCCCCTCGTCGCCCTGCGGCCCGCGCTCGCGGGTGAAGAACCCCTCCCCGGCGAGCCGATAGAAGTAGACGTCGCTCGACACCGTCAGCGCGTCGGCCAGGTCGACGAAGCGCGAGCCCGTGAAGGGACTGTCGAACGCGCAGGTTCCCTCCAGTTCGGTGCCGGTCTCGCAGAACGGGTAGACGTAGCTCCCTTCGTCGTCGACAAACTGGTCCGGCCCGCCGTAGAGCTCGTCGATCACGCTGTGCTCCAGCGCCGCCACGGAAGTGACCAGCTTCCAAGTCGAGCCCGGAGCGTAGGAACCCTGGATGGCCCGGTTGAGGATCGGTGAGTAGTTGTCCTCGGAAGTCAGCAGATTGAACTCCTCGGTGGAGATTCCAGTGGCGAACTGCGACGGGTCGTAGGTCGGGAACGACGCCATCACCAGCACGTCGCCGTTCCGGGGATCGATCGCGACCACCGATCCGGCCGGGGCCAAGACGTCCGGCTCCTCCGACTCGAGACGGGTCTTGAGCAGCCCCAGCGCGAGCTGCTCCTCGGCGCGGGCCTGCAAGTCGATGTCGATCGTCAGCCACACGTCGTTGCCGGGTATGGGCGCCACGCCGGGATGCTCGCGAATGACCTCGCCCACATTGTTGACCTCCAGTCGGCGAACTCCGGGAACGCCGCGCAGTTCGAGCTCGAAGATCCTCTCGATGCCGGTCTTGCCGATCCGGCTGTTCGGCCGGTAGGTCTTGGCATCGGGCGCGTCGGGGTCGAGGTTGGCGTTCGCCTGCTGCTGCTCTGCCAGGGTGACGGGGCCCACGTAGCCCAGCAGGTGAGCGGCGAGACTGCCGAAGGGGTAGTTGCGGATCCTGCGCTGCTCCACGCGCACGCCGGGGAACTGCTCGGGGCGCTCCCCCAGATACACCATCAGCTTGGAGTTGACATCGACCGCGATCGGAATCCGGTCGAAGGGCCCATAGCGGGGATCAGCGACCTCAGCGGCGATGGTCGACACCTTGGTCGGCCGACCGGAGCGGCTGATCGCCACCGCGAGCCTGCCGAAGACCTCCTGGGCCTCGTCTTCAGAAATGGCCTCGAGGACGTTGCGGTCGAACGTCACGACCTGCACGACCTTGTTGTCGACTAGGACCCGACCATTGCGGTCGAGGATCCGCCCCCGCGGCGCCTCTTCGAAGACCGGCTCGAACACGTTGGTCACCGCCTCCCCGCTCAACACCTCGTGCTCGATGCCTTGCAGGAACCACAGCCGGGCGACCAGGGCGCCGAAGAGGATCAACGCCACGAACGCGAAGATCCGCAGCCGCAGCTTCAAGGGGTCGTCGTCGACGGCCATGGTCTCAAGCCTCCAGAATCATCGAACGGCTCCCGCACCTTCGAGTCCCGTCGGGGGTCCGATGGACCAGGCCAGCAAGGGACGTGTCAACGGCGCCGCCAGAGCATTGATCGCCCCGGCGATCAGCGCGACACGCAGCATCTCCAGATCGACCAGGCCGCGTTGTCCCATGACCTCGCCCAGCAGGGCGTAGCCGACGACCGCGGCGAAGGTGCCGAACCCGGCGATCGTGGCCAACTGCAGCTTCGAGTCTCGGAACAGCTCCGCTCCGCCGGCCGCGGCCGCGAAGGAGACCACGACGAAGACGATCGCCGACAGGCCCAGCGGAGTGGGGAGGTAGACGTCCCAGAACAGGCCCGCGGCGAACGCCGCGGTCGGTCCGCGCCGCGGCCCGAACCAGTAGCCGAACATCACCGCGAGAAGAACGAGCAGCTCAGGCGCCACCCCCGAGACCCGGACGTCGGCGAACACGGTGACCTGCACGACCACCGCCAAGAGGATAAGTGCGCCCAGCCTCAAGGGGATCATTGGTTCACCTCGTCGGCGCCGCCCTCTTCGGGAGGATCAAGCAGGTCGGGGTCGAGGTCGAGGGGCACGCTGGTGCTCGGCACGACCTCTGCGGGTGCCGGATCCTCGCGCTGGGCAGTGATCAGCACCGACACGAATGCCAGGTCCTCGACGTCGTTGGCCAACTCCACGAGGACCTCCAGAGACAAGTCGTCGGCAGCGGGGCGCACTTCGACGACCCGCCCTATGGGAACATCGGCGGTGTAGCGCGAGTCTGCATCGGTCACGACCGCGGAACCGACCTCCGGCAACAGCGCCGTGTCTGTGATCCTCGGCCAGTTCGGGCCCTGATTGACGATGAACATCCCCGGTTCGCCGGGGACCGCGTGACCGAGGCCCACATCGTTGGTGGAGACCAGCCGCACTCCGACGAGCAGGCTCGGATCGCTCAGCAGCTGGACCGTCGAGGTGACCCCGTCGACCCGCTCGACGCGTCCCACCAGCCCCGCGCCGGTGACTACTGCCATCCCCTCTGACAGGCCGTGGCGGTGTCCCTTGTCGATCGTGACGACGTCGCCCGCGAAGTTGCCGACCGGTCCCCTCGCGACGCGGGCCGCAACGGTCGTGACGTCTGCGGCATAGGGAAGGTCCAACGACTCCAGGAGCTGCTGGTATGCACTGCTGTCGGCCTCGGCCTGGATCGCCGCGCCGCGCACCGCGTCGAGCTCTTGGCGCAGGGCCGCGTTCTCGGCTTCGAGCTCGTCGTAATCGAACAGGGAATTCCAGAGGTCGCCGACCGGTGAGAAGACCGCGGAGGCCAACGTGTTGACAGGATGCAGGAGGTCGCGAACCAGTCCCTGCGCCGTGCGCGCCGACTCGAAGCCGCGCAGATCGAGGGTCAACAAGGTGATGGCGACGAGCGTGAGCAAAACCAGACGGTGACGGACCCGCCCCGTCTGCTGAGCCGGCGCCATGAAACCGCCTTGCGGTTACAGCTCGCCGGAGCTGAAGACTACGTCCTTCAGGGCCTCGAACTCCTCGAGGACTTGGCCTGACCCGACAGCAACCGCGTACAGCGGCCGGGGGGCGATCCGCACCGGCATCCCCGTCTCGTCGGCCAGCCGCTGGTCGATGTTGCGCAGCAGCACTCCCCCGCCCGCCAAGGTTATGCCGCGCTCCATGATGTCTGCGGCAAGGTCGGGCGGGGTCTGGTCGAGGGTCGACTTGACAGCATCGCAGACCGCCACGATCGGCTCCTCGAGCGCACCGCGGATGTCTTTGGTGCTCACGACGATGCTGCGGGGCAGGCCGGTGACGAGGTCTCGTCCGCGGACCTCGGCGCACAGCTCCTGCTCGAGCGGCGCCGCCGAACCGATCTGAACCTTCACTTGCTCAGCAGTGCGCTCACCGAGCGCAAGGCCGTGCTCTTTCTTGACGTGCTGGGCGATCGCATCATCGAGCTCGTCGCCGCCGACCCGGACCGACTGGCTCGCCACCACCCCGCCGAGGGAGATGACCGCGACCTCGGTGGTCCCACCGCCGATATCGACGATCATGTTGCCGGTCGGCTCCTGGACGGGAAGGCCGGCACCGATCGCTGCGGCCATGGGCTCCTCGATTATGTAGGCCGGCTTGCTCGCGCCCGCGTACTCCGCCGCCTCCTGCACGGCGCGCTGCTCGACACCGGTGATTCCCGAAGGAACCGCGATGACCATGCGCGGGCGGGCCCACTTGCGCTGATGCACCTTGCGGATGAAGTAGCGGAGCATCTTCTCGCAGATCTCGAAGTCCGCGATGACACCGTCCTTTAGCGGGCGTATGGCCCGAATATTGGCAGGGGTGCGTCCGATCATCCGTTTCGCGTCAGAACCCACGGCCAAGGGGCGGTTGTCGGTGGTGTCGATGGCGACCACCGACGGTTCGTCGAGCACCACGCCCTCGCCGCGCACATAAACCAGCGTGTTGGCGGTGCCGAGGTCGACTGCCATGTCGCGGCCCATCGCGGCCCGCAGACCACCGCCCAGAGCGTTCTTGAATGAGTCTGAAGCCATTAGCCCATCACCTCGTTCCGGTCGGCGTGCTCGGCCGGGAGAACCCGGCACGCACGGTGCTGTTCCCCCGCGCGCCAGTGTACGCAGAAACGTCGGCGCCGTGCCAAGAATCGACTGCACGCGCGCCGTCATCGGCGAACCGCGGTGCGGGGATGCCCGAGCCGGTCGCTGCAGCCGTCATCTGGGGTCAGCCTCGGCTCAGGCCCGGGAAGAAGATCGCAATCTCACGTTCCGCGGACTCAGCGGAGTCACTCCCGTGAATCAAGTTCTCCGTGAACTGCCAGCCCAGGTCTCCTCGGATCGTTCCGGGCGCCGCCGCCAGCGGATCCGTCGTGCCCATCATCTCCCGCACCACCCGCCAAGTATCGGGGACGCCCCCCACGACCGCGGCCAGCACCGGACCCCGGCTCATGAACGCGACCAGGTCGGGGTAGAACGGCTTGCCCTGATGTTCTGCGTAGTGGTCGGCGAGGATCTCTTCGTCGAGGACCCTGAGCTCCGCCGCCGCCAGCGTCAGCCCCTTGCGCTCGAAGCGCCCGAGGATCTCACCCACCAGACCCCGCTGCACCGCGTCCGGTTTGCAGATGATCAGAGTTCGGTCCATGCGCTGGAAGGCTACCCCGTCGATTCAAAACGGCACCGCGATTCGAAACAGCACCGCGATTTCCAACCTCACCGCGCGCCTGGCGCGGGCGCGGTCACAGCTACAGCTCAGCGGCGAATTCGCGTGCGACCTCCAACACGGTCACGGACCCCGCAACCACGATCAGGTCCTCGTCGTCGGCCTGGTCGATGACGAAGTCCAAGGCTGTCGCGACGTCTGCAACGGCATCGGCGCGCGCTCCCAACGAGACTGCGGTGTCACGCAGGACGTCCGCCGCAACACCGCGGGGTGTGGGCGCGGTGGTGGTGACCAGCAGGTCGAAGCCCGCCGCGCCGAGGGCTTCGAGAACCTCCGCCGGATCCCGCCCGTCCTGGATTCCGAAGACCAGGAATCGACGGTTGAGACCGCCGAAATCCTCCTCGAGCGACCTGGCCAGCGCCTGCGCGCCCGGCGGGTTGTGGGCCGCATCGAGCAGGATCAACGGACCGCGGTGGACCACCTCGAGCCGGCCCGGCGCCTCCACTGAAGTTAGGGCCTCCGCCAACACTTCTGAGCTGAGCGGTGCGTCGAAGAACTCCTCAACGGCACACACCGCCGACGCGGCGTTGTGCCCCTGATGGGCGCCGTGCAGTCCGACGAACACATCAGAATGGGTTGCTCTCGGCGTTTCGACGCGCAACAGGCGGCCGCCGAGAGCCACCTCGTTGCCCGACAAGGCGGGGGTGACGATGCTCGCTGGCAACTGTGCGGCGACCATCTCCGCGAGTTCGGCGGTGCTCTCGCCGAGCACGACACTCGAGCCGGCCTTGACGATCCCGGCCTTCTCCTGGGCCACCCGACGCCACCAGCCCGGGGCCCCGTCGGTGTGGTCACGCCCCACGTTGGTGATCACCGCGACCTGGCCGTCGACCACGTTGGTCGCGTCGAACCGCCCCAACATTCCCACCTCGACCACCGCCGCCTCGACCGCCTCGTTGGCGAAGTGCGCGAGGGCGGCCGCGGTCACCGTCTCGAACCAGCTCAGAGGCTCGAGTTGCGCCGCCTCCACTAGGCGCGCGATGTCGCCGACGGCCCGGCCAAACGTTGCCTGGTCAACTTCGGCGGCCCCGACCCGGATCCGTTCGCAGGGCGTGGCCAGATGCGGGCTCGTGTACAGACCGACCCGCAGCCCCATTGCGCCGAGCAGCGACTCGACCATCCGCGCGGTCGAGCCCTTGCCGTTGGTGCCGGTGATGTGGACCGCGGCGAAGGCGTGCTGCGGGTCGTCGAGGAACGCCATGACCTGACCCATCCGGTCGAGCGACAGCCCCTTGACGGCCCCTGCACGCGGCTGGACCTCGTAGTTGATCAGCCGCTCAAGATGGTTCAGCGCCTCCCGGTAGTCCAAGCCTCAAGTCCCTTCGCCCGGGTGTCGCCAAGCCCGTTCCGCTCAGCTGGCGCGCAGGTTCTCGGCGCGGTCAAGCAGCACCGGCGGAACCTTCTCGAGGACCGTGTCGCGGTCGATAACCACCTGGCCCACGTCGTCGCGGCCCGGGAGGTCGTACATTGAGTCGAGCAGCACCTCTTCGAGGATGGCGCGCAGCCCGCGTGCGCCCGAGGACCGCTTGACCGCCTCCTGTGCAATGGCGAGGAGCGCGGCCTGGGTGAATTCGAGTTCGATGTTCTCGAACTCGAAGATCTTCTGGTACTGCTTGATGAGGGCGTTGCGCGGCTCAGTGAGGATCTCCACGAGTGCGCCCACTTCGAGGTGCCCCACCGAACCCTGCACCGGCAGGCGCCCGATGAACTCGGGAATCAAACCGAACTTGACGAGGTCTTCTGGCAGCACTTCGTCGAAGACTGCTCCGAGATCCTTGTCCTGCGGGCGGCGGACATCGGCCCCGAAGCCGACGCCGCGGGTGCCGACACGATTCTCGACGATCTTCTCGATGCCTGCGAACGCCCCTCCGCAGATGAACAGCACATTGGAGGTGTCGATCTGGATGAACTCCTGGTGGGGGTGCTTGCGCCCGCCCTGGGGCGGCACCGCCGCGGTGGTTCCCTCGAGGATCTTCAACAGCGCCTGCTGGACTCCCTCGCCGGACACGTCGCGGGTGATCGACGGGTTCTCGCTCTTGCGGGCCACCTTGTCGATCTCGTCGATGTAGATGATCCCGGTCTCAGCCTTCTTGATGTCGTAGTCGGCTGCCTGGATCAGCTTCAACAGGATGTTCTCGACGTCCTCGCCGACGTACCCGGCCTCGGTGAGGGCAGTGGCGTCGGCGATCGCGAAGGGCACGTTGAGCATCCTGGCCAGGGTCTGGGCCATCAGCGTCTTGCCGCACCCGGTCGGGCCGATCAGCAGGATGTTGGACTTCGACAGTTCGACCTCGGAGTCGAGCTGGGCACCCAGCTCCACCCGCTTGTAGTGGTTGTAGACGGCCACTGAGAGGATCCGCTTGGCGTTGTCCTGGCCGACGACGTAGTCGTCTAGGAACTGGTAGATCTCGCGCGGCGAGGGCAGCACCCCCAGACTGTGCTCGGAACCCTCGGCAAGTTCCTCCTTGATGATCTCGTTGCACAGACCGATGCACTCGTCGCAGATGTAGACCCCGGGACCCGCGATCAGCTTCTGGACCTGCTTTTGCGACTTCCCGCAGAAGGAGCACTTCAGCAGTTCTCCACCTTCGCCGAATTTGGCCACTGGTCCCTTCCCTGCTCTTGAATTCGGTCGAATTCAGCCGATCACTGTGATCGCGCCGCTGCTGTCCACAGTGTTGCGCGCCTCTATGACCTCATCGATTATGCCGTACTCTTTGGCCTGAGGCGCGGTCATTACGAAGTCTCGGTCCGTGTCGGCGGCGATCTTGTCGACCGACTGGCCGGTGTGCTGGGCCAGAACCTGCTCCAGCGAGACCTTCATCCGCTGGATCTCCGCGGCTATCAGCTCGATGTCGCTGGCCTGGCCGCGGGCACCGGCGTAGGGCTGATGAATGAGTATCCGCGCGTGCGGCAGCGCCAAGCGCTTGCCCGGTGCACCGGCCGCCAACAGCACCGCTGCGGCCGACGCGGCCTGACCGAAACAGATCGTGGTGATGTCGGGCTTGATGTAGCACATCGTGTCGTAGATCGCGAACAGGGCGTTGATGTCGCCACCCGGCGAGTTGATGTACAGGTTGACGTCCTTGTCGGGATTCTCCGACTCCAAGTGCAGCAGCTGGGCACAGATCAGGTTTGCGATGGTGTCGTCGATCGGCGTGCCGATGAAGATGATGTTCTCCTTCAACAGGCGGCTGTACAGGTCGAAGGCCCGTTCTCCCCGGTTCGTCTGCTCCACGACGGTGGGAACGAGGTAGCTGCGAGGGTTGAGGTCAGTCATTGGTCGTCTCCATCGTCTGTCGGTGCGTCGTCTGTGCTGGTTGGTCTGTGACTGGTTGGTCTGTGACTGGTTGGTCGTGGTCGGTGGCGGCGGATGACTCCGCTGCTCTCAGATCAACCGCAGCACCGGATTCGTCGACAAGCTCAACGTTGTCGAGAAGCCACTCCAGGGCCTTGGACTTGGCGAGATCGGCACGCAGCGGCGAGAGCTGCCCCGATTCTCTGAGCCGCTCCATCTGCTCAGAGCCGGTGACACCGACCCTCGCGGCCATTTCATCGATCGTCTCAGTGAGGGCGTCATCGTCGGGGTCGAGTCCCTCGGCCGCGGCGATCGCCCGCAGCGCCAGATCGACCTTGACCGCGTTCTCCGCAGGCTCGGCGAACTCAGAGACCAGCTGCTCGAGGTCCTGGCCCGTCTCGGCGAAGTGGTCGATCGGGTCGACCCCATAGTGCCGCAGACTCCCGAACAGTTTCTGCAGCCGAGCGTCTATCTCGTCGGTGATCATCGCCTCAGGGACCTCCTCGGTCACCAGGTCAGCGAGCGCCTCGGCGATCTTCAGGTCAGCGGCTTGACGGGCCATCGACATCTTCATAGAAGCGAGACGCTCGCGGATGTCGGCACGCAGTTCAGCGACCGTCTCAAACTCGGTTGCTTCGGCGGCCCAGGGGTCGTCGAGCTCCGGCAGGACCGCTTCGCGCACATCCAAGACGTCGATGACGAAGTCGAGGGGCTCGGTCTCGTCGGGGTCAGGATGGGCGGCTTCGAAGGTCAGCTCATCACCGGCCACGGCGCCGCGGAGGTTCTCGTCGATCTCCGCCGCTACCGCACCGGTGCCCACCTCGTAGTCGTAGTCGGCCGCTGACAGGCCGGGCATTTCCTCACCGCCCTGGCTGCCGACGATGTCGATGCTCACCTGATCACCGTCGGTTGCAGGTCGATCCACGGTCTGGAACACGGCATGCTCGGCTCGGAGCCGATCGATCTCGGAGTCGATGTCGTCGTCTGTCGGGACGGGGCTCGGGATCTCGATGTGCAGGCCCTTGTAGCCGGCCACTTCGATCACAGGTCGGATCTCGACCGTGGCGTCGAAGACCAACGCGCCCTCCTCCTGCCCGGCAACGATCTCGATGTCGGGAGAGTCGATCACGTCCAAATCGTGTTGGGCCAAGGCCTGCCGGTAGTAGCCGGGCAGTTCCTCGCGGAGAGCCTCGGCGCGTCCGTACTTGTGCCCGAGCTGGGCCTCAAGCACCCGACGCGGGACCCTGCCCCGACGAAACCCTGGTATCTCGACCTCCTGGGAGATACGCCTGAACGCCGCAGAGACCGCTGTGTCGAACTCCTTGTCGTCAACCTCGACGGTCAGCTTGACCCTGTTGTCGCCGAGGAACTCGATACTGCTCGTGGTGCCATTGTCGTTCACCCGCAAGAGCCTAACGCCACGCGGGTTCGACTCGGTTACATCATCACGCCTGACACCGACGACGCAGACCGCCTAACGCCACGCGGGTTCGACTCGGTTGCTCGGCAGCGCCGCCCACCGCGTGCAGCGGCTCAGCGCGTCTGCGGCGCAAGAACGGTTCAATGCCCGCGCAGGCATCAATTCCTGCACCGGCCGCTAGCCTTGAGGCCGCCCGCGGGTGTAGTTCAACGGCCAGAACCTCAGCCTTCCAAGCTGATGATGGGAGTTCGATTCTCCTCACCCGCTCAAACGACCGGCGGCAACTCGACAGGCCCGGGAGCACCCGCGGCCAACCGCTTGCACGGTGGGCCGCTTGCACGGTGGACCGCACGCGGCGAGCAGTGAGCCGACCGGCCCGGCACTTCGGCAGCCGACTCGGGCAGCCGACGCGGGCAGCTAACTCGCGGTCGACGGATACAGATGCGCCATAGTGCCGGGCTCCACCCGGCAGGTCTCGATGAACTTGTCAACGTCGCCTCGCTTGAGTCGGATCACGCGACCGAACTTGTAAGCCGGAATCTGACCCTCGTCAATGAACCGGTACAACGTTCTCGGCGTGATGCCGAGCCGGTCTGACGCCGCCGGTGTCGACAGCCAAATGACATCATCTGCAGCTTGCTCGGGCATTCTGCCTCCCTTCAGAAGAAATTTCCTCTGGTGATTCACGCCAATTTACAGGGTTTTCGGACTGTTCACATCAGTTGCGGGCCGCCAACATCGAAATTACCTCTGGAAGTCTGGATTTTCTGCTGATATGGTCTCGCAGCGAGCCAGCCGGGAGCGGGAACTGTCTGGTCGGCTCAGCGGGGCGGGTGCCGTGGAGGCGCACGCAGAACGGCGGAGGAGTTGCGACGGCGATGACAGATTCAAGGACCGAGGGCCGCGACGCGGCGGCGGAGACGGCGGGCGTTCGACGATCCATAATCTCGCGCCGCAGCCTCCCCAACGGACGGGCGCTCGTGGGCGCCCTGCTGGTGACCGTCGCGGCCGCCGGCGCGTTCGTGTTCGCCGGCAGTGACGGCGGGCCCGACAACGAATACCTCGTGCTGCTGCGAGACGTCGACGCGGGCGGGCTGCTCAGCGCCGCCGACGTCGCCTACGAGCCGATGAAGCTCAGCCCGCAGCTCGCCGAAATTGCCTTCTCCGCGGCGAGCAACGACACGACCGACCAACTCGAGGGCGCCACAGCCCTGCGATTCCTGCACGCCGGTGCGCTGCTTCTCACCCCCGACCTGCGCGGCGCCGACCCGATCCTTGGAGCGGAGGCGCCCAAGACCCATGAACTGACTCTGCCTGTGCCGCTGGACCGCACGCCCGCAGTCCTTGCCCGGGGTGACCGGGTCGCCGTCCTCGCCTACGACTCGCGCAACGAAAGCACCTGGACCGCCGTCGAGGACGGGCTGGTCCTGCGCTACGCCGCAGCCGGCGACAGCATCGGCTCAAGCTCGCACGGCCGCTTGACGCTGGCGCTGAGCGATCCGCAGCGGGTCCTGCGCGGCGCGCACCTGTCGTTTCTCGAGCTCACCGTGGTGCTGACCACGAGAGCCGCCGACGACGGGTACCCCAGGCTCTACCGCGGCCCCCTGCCGCCCGACCAGACCGACGAGCAGATCGACTCTGCCGAACGATCCCCGCTCGCCGACCCCCACTCCGCCACCGAACCCGCACCGCCCGCCACGCCCCCCCGCCCCGCCCCCCCCCGCACACAGCACCGCAGCCGGCCACAGACCCTGCCGCGCCGGCGCCGCCCGACGACACCGGCCCCGCAAGCAAAGAGGAGTTCCTGCAATGAGCGATGATTCGAGGATGTCACCGAGCCCGAGGCGGAGCCGGTGGCCGCAAACAAAGAGGAGTTCCTGCAATGAGCGATGATCGCTGGGTAGTACTGGGCCTCGGCCACCCCAGAGCCGAATGGTTGAGCAGGCTGTCCCGATGGTCGACGGCTGCGGCCGTCCCGGTCGACTTCATCAAGTGCATCTCAAGAGACGAGGTGCTGGCACGGCTCAACAGCGGGAGGTCGTACTCCGCGCTGCTAGTCGGCGACGACGTTGCCGGGCTTGACCGCGACCTGATCGACAGTGCCCGCATCGCCGGCGCGGCGGTCATCGTCGTGGGTGCCAACTTCGAGCGGGACTGGAACGAGCTCGGGGCCGCCGCGAGCGTGCCCGACGGGTTCGAGCGGTCGGAACTGCTGGGCGCATTGACCGACCACTCCGCGCCGATCGCCAACATCGCCGCGGTCGTCGGCCACTCCCCGATCCCCCAGGAGTCGACCTGGAGTGGACGACTGATCGCCGTCACCGGGCCGGGGGGCGCCGGATCGTCGGTTGTGGCGATGGCGGCAGGCCAGTCTTTCGCCAGAGAACCGAGCAACCACTCGATGGTGCTGCTCGCGGACCTGGCTCTCAACGCCGAGCAGGGGATGCTGCACGATGCCCGGGAGGTGATCCCCGGGGTGCAGGAGTTCGTGGAGGCGCACCGAGTCGGCAGGGTGCCCATCGAAGTCATGCGGTCGCTCGTCTTCGAGGCCGTCGACCGCGGCTACCACCTGCTGCTGGGTCTGCGCCGCCATCGTGACTGGACGGCGATCCGGCCCCGCGCCTTCGAATCGGCCCTCGACGGGATGCTGCGCGCCTACCGCCTGGTCATTGCCGACATCGACCACGACTTCGAAGGGGAGCAAGACACCGGTTCGCGAGACATTGAGGACCGCAACCACATGGCGCGCACGGTCGCGTCGAGGGCCGACCTCGTAGTCGTCGTCGGTCTCGCCACCACCAAGGGGATCCATTCGCTGACCCGGACGATCCGCGAACTCGTCACCGTGGGTATCCACTCCGAACGGATCGTCGCGGTGCTGAACCGCACCACTCGCAACCCGCGGCGCCAGATCGACGCGGCGGAAGCCCTGGCGAGCCTGCTGGCGCGCGACGACCGCATCGGCGACATCGGTGAACCCGTGTTCGTCAGCGAGAGGGCCGATATCGAGGAGGCGCTGCGCGACGGCGTCCGTCTGCCCAGCAACGCCGGCAAGTCGCTGCACCGGCAACTCTCGAGCCGCCTGTGGACCGCGGTGCGCGACTCGAGTCCGGCAGATTCTCGCGGGAACCTCGAAGCGGTGCCGGTAGCGCCGGGATCGCTCGGGCACTGGAGCAGAGAGGCCTGACCGGCGACCATGACCATCATCGACCGAACCATGACCATCGCCGAAGACCCCACACCGCTCGCCGAGATCGAGACCAGGGTGAAAGAGCGCGCCAAGGACGAGGCCCTCGACCTCAACGCGGTCGAGAGCGCCCAAGCACTCTCGCTGCTCGTCGCCGAGGAGATCCGACACTGGAACGACGATCACCGCCGCGGCATCCGCCCCTATCCGCTCAGCTATCCCGAGATCGTCTCAGAACGGGCGCTCCGCAACCTGACCGGATACGGACCACTCGGTCCCCTGCTCGAAGACGCCGACGTCTGGGAGATCATGATCAACGCGCCCGACGCCATCTTCGTGAAGCGCCATCGGGGCACCAGCGGCTACCACGACGAGGTGTTCCACAACGACGAACACGTGATCCGCACCCTCACCAAGGTGCTCGACGACGCCTCCAGCGCGCACCGCAAGCTCGATCCCAGCGAGGGGTTGCAGGATGCGCAGCTCGACACCGGCGCCCGCCTGCACATAGTCCCCGGCGGCGTCGGCCCACGCTCCCGGCGCCCCCTGAAACCACGACCCCAGCGAGGGGTGGCAGGATCCAAACCCCAACCGCGGCCCCCGCCTGCACATAGTCCACGGCGACGTCGCCCGCGGCGGCCACATCATGGTCAACGTCCGCAAGTTCACAGGTATCGCCTTCCGCAACCTCGACGAGCTCGTGGGGCGGGAGATGCTCTCGGCACCGGTGGCCGAGTTCCTGCGCGGCTGCGTCGCGGCGCGCCAGACGATGGTGTTCGCGGGTGCCCCCGGAGCGGGCAAGACCACCATGCTCAACTGCTGTGTCGCAGAGCTCAACCCGTCGCTGCGGGTGGTGGTTGCCGAAGAGGTCTTCGAAGCCGACATCCCCCTGCCCAACGTGGCCAGCATGCAGACTCGGGCGGCCCGCTCGGACCGACCCGCAGTAGACCTCCGGCGCCTCGTTGCGGGGTTCCTGCGAATGGCCCCCGACGTGGCGATCGTGGGAGAAGTGCGGGACCGCGAGGCACTGCCGCTGCTGCTGACGCTCTCCTCGGGCGTCAAGGGCTACACCACTATCCACGCCGGCTCCGCGCGCCAGGCGCTGACCCGACTCCGTTTCATCTGTCAGCTCGCAGACACCAGCAACGAGCTGCCGATGAGTGCGCTCAACAGCCTCGTCAGCGAAGCGATCGATGTGGTGGTCCACTGCGTGCGGACCCGCAACGGTCCGCGGGTGGGGTCGATAGTCGCAGTCGAAGACCTCGCCGGGAGCGCCGACGGCACAGCCTTCACGACGACCGACGTCTTCGTCCGCGACAGTCTCGACAGCCCGCTTCGCTGGTCGGAGCTGATACCGGAGCGCCTGGGGCGCGCCTTCGCGGAGAACGGACTCGACCTCCGAGCCGTCCTCGACCCCGCGGGGGTCTGCCGATGACCCCTCTGCTGATCGCCGTCACGACCGGGTTCGGCGTGTTTTTGATGTACACGGCACTCGCTTTGGGTTGGAGCGGCCTGGGGCTCGGGCCGCGGGTCGGCTCGGCACCTCGCTCGGGGCGCCGAGCCGGGACCCTCGACATCGACGTCTGGTTGATGCAGGCCGGCCTCGAAGGCATTGACAAAAGGGAGTTCTTCGTGGTTGTCGCAACCTTGTTCCTTGTCGGCTTCCTGCTCGCCTTCGCCGCTTTCGGCGGGGCCGTGCCCGCTCTGGCGATCGGAGGTTTCGCGGCCTCGTTCCCGGTCGCGTCGTACCGCTGGCGCCGGATCAACCGGAGGCGACGGGCGCAGGAGGCATGGCCGCGCATGATCGAGGAGATCCGCCTCCAGACCTCATCGCTCGGCCGTTCCGTTCCCCAGGCGCTGTTCGAGGTCGGCCGGCGCGGCCCCGAGGAGCTCAGGGGCGGGTTCGAGGCCGCCCGGCGCGAGTGGCTGCTCACGACCGACCTGGCCCGCACGTTCAGCGTGTTGAAGCACCACCTCGCCGACCCCACCGCCGACATGGCCTGCGAGACGCTGCTGTGCGCCCACGAACTCGGCGGCGCAGACCTCGACGGGCGCCTCGAGGCGTTGGCCGAGGACCGCCAGTCCGATGTGCAGGGCCGCAAGGACGCCTACAGCCGGCAGGCAGGCGCCCGCTTCGCACGCCTGTTCGTATTCTTGGTACCCGCGGGGATGACTCTCGCCGGGATGTCTATCGGCAACGGCCGCGCCGCCTATCGCAGCAGCACCGGACAGATCATCGTGATGGTCTCCATCGCCATGGTCATCGCCTTCTGGGTCTGGGCCGGGCGGGTGATGCGTCTCCCCGAGCCGCAACGGGTGTTCAAGGACTGATCGTGCGCGTGCTCGCGATCCTGTCGCTGTCGGCTTTCATCGGGCTGGCCCTGCTGCTGTCTGAGCAGCGATGGATCAACCGGCCGAGGCTGACTGACCGGCTCAGCCCCTACGCACCGGGGTTCGCTGAGCAGGCGCGGCTCGGGCTGGGATCGGTCGCCTCCTTCCGGGAGGTCGTCGCGCCACTGTCGCGGGCTGTCGGGGAACGGGTCGCCCGCACCTTCGGGGTCAGCGAGGAGCTCGGCATCCGGCTTCGTCGCATCCACTCTCCCTGGGATGTGACGACTTTCAGGGTCCGCCAACTCGGTTGGGCCGGTGCTGCCTTCGTGGCAGCGACCGTTGTCGCGGTCGGGTTGGGAGCGCCCACGCTGTTCGCGGTCCTGGGAGTCCTTGGAGCTCCGATACTCGCGTTCCTGCTCCTTGAACAGCAGGTCGTGGGGGCTTCCAATGCATGGCAGCGGGGTTTGTTCCTGGAGTTGCCGGTGGTGGCTGAACAACTCGGGATGCTGCTGTCGGCAGGATGGTCCTTGACCGCGGCCGTCAACCGGATCGCCGAACGCGGCAGCGGCAACTGCTCCAAGGACCTGACCCGGGTGATCCAGCGTACGCAGCAGGGCCTCAACGAGGCCGAGGCTCTCCAGGAGTGGGCCGACCTGGCAGGGGTCGACGCAGTGGAGCGCCTCGTCACGATCCTGGCTCTGAACCAGGAGGCCGCCGACCTCGGGCGGCTGATCTCAGACGAGGCCCGCGCGATCCGCCGGGAGAACCAGCGTGAGCTGATCGAGAGCATCGAGAAGCGCACGCAGCAAGTGTGGATTCCGGTGACCGCCGCCACTCTGCTCCCGGGACTGCTGCTGATGGGCGTGCCCTTCCTTGACGCCCTCACCCTCTTCTCAGCCAACTGACTTCCCCCCAACGACTTCCCCCCAAAACGACTTCCCCCCAAAACGACTTCCCCCAGACCGAAGGGCGCCGCTTGCAGGCGCCGCGAACACACCGCAGCGGGGTGCTCGCCGGTCTGGAGCGCGGGCCGCGGGCCCGCCGAGATTGAACTCCATCAACTACACCAAACAAGGAGCAACAACCATGAACATCTATTCACTCACCTGGATGCAACTCCAGATTCTCGTGAGCTGGGCCAACAAGCGCACCGGCCGATTGGTCGGTGACCGCGGCGAGGGCGTCATCAGCACCGCCATCGCGGTGCTGATAGTCGCCTTCCTCGGCGCAGCCATGTGGGTCGGTTTCAACACCATCTGGGACGGTGCGGAAACAACGATCAAGAAAGAGGTCAACAGCATCGGCAATGGCAAGTAGGGCTGCGCAGTTGCGTTCTCGTCAACCGTTCGGTCAGCCGGCAGATCAGCAGCGGGGCGCTGGCCTCATCGGCATGAGCACTGCGTTGCTGGTGTTCATGCTGATGATGCTGGCGGCCGTGCAGATCCTGTACAACCTGTACGCCACTTCGATGGTGACCGCCGCGGCGCACGACGCGGCCCGGGAGGTCGCTGGCCTCGACGCGGCCGCCAACCGCTGCGGGGCGGTGGCGCAGGCGGAGGCGTCGTTCCTGCGGTCGCTCGGCGACTACGGCGCCGCTGGCCATGCCACGCTGCACTGGACCTGTAACGACCCCGACGAGGTGCGGGTGCGCGTCGTCGCCCGGCACCCGTCGGTGCTGCCCGAGCGGCTCTCCGGGTTGAACTCGCTGGCAATGCTCGACCGCACCGTCGTAGTGCGCACGGAGTCACGCCGATGAGCGCCGCAGTCCGCCCAATACCCGCCGCACGGCGGTTGCGGGGCGATGTGGGGCAGGTCGGTGGAATCGAGGTCCTGCCCTTCGGGTTCCTGCTCTTCGTCAGCGTCACGCTGCTGTTGGTCAACGTCTGGGGGGTCATCGACACCAAGCTGGCCGTGACCTCAGCAGCGCGGGAAGCAGCCCGGGCCTACAGCGAGTCCGACAACGAGAACAGCGCCCGACGCGCCGCGGTCGCCCGCGCCACCGAGACACTCGCGGCCTATGGTCGGGGCGGCGACCGCGCTTCGGTCGACGTGCCGGTTCTGCGGCAGTTCGAGCGATGCAGCCGAGTGACCGTGACGGTGAGCTACGAACTCCCAGGAGTTGCCGTCCCTTTCCTGGGAGGTCTGGGGGCCCGAACCGTGGCTTCGTCTTTCACCGAGATCGTCGACCCCTACCGGGACCGCATCGCCAAGGAGGCCCAATGCTGAACCGTCAGCGGGCAGCCGTTTCAGGAACTTCAGCGCCGAGGCTGCGAGCCGCGCGGCCAACCTCACCCCACCATCAGCGAACTCTTCGGGTTTCAGGAACTTCAGCACCGAGGCTGCGAGCCGCGCGGGGCACGGTGCTGCTGATGTTTCCCGCAGCGCTGATGGTCATGGTGATCCTCGGCGCCATCGTGGTCGATGTCGGCTACACCACGATCCGCGGGCGTGAACTGCGGGCGGTCGCGGCGTCCGCGGCCAACGACTCGTTGGCCGCGCTCGACATCGTGGAGTTGCGAACCACGGGACGAAAAGTGATCGACGAAGCCGCGGCGCGCCGGACCGTCGCCGAGGCGATAGCCGCCGGGCCGCTCCCCGACGCCCGGATCGTCGCCGTCGTCATCGATCGCTTCGAGATCGCCGTGACTCTCGCGCTCGACCTCGAACTGGTGATGGCGCCGGCGCTGGGGGACCTCAGGCAGGTGACGCTGGTGCGGACCGAACGCGCAGCAGTCGTCACCTAGCGGCAGGCCGACTCACGGAACGCGGCAAAAACCCTGGATGCGCCGGGGATTTGCCGTCTTCGCTCATGTTCGCTCCGCTCGACACCCGCTCTTGTCCGCTCCGCTCGACACCCGCTCTTGTCCGCTCCGCTCACGGGCCGCGAAGCCGCTCACGGGCCGCTCAGGCCGCGGCCTCGTTCAGGCCCGGCCGTGTGCTGGATCAATTCGCTCGGCCTCTGGGAGATCAGAAATAGATCGTGCGCTTGGCTCTCTCGACCACCTCGTCGAGGTCGTCGGTCCAGGCGCCGAGCGACAGGTACTTCCAACCGCCGTCGGCTGCGACCGTCACGATCGTGGCGCGGTCGGTCCTCTCGGCGACGCGGACCGCTCCCGCCATCGACGCCCCGGTGGAGATGCCGCAGAAGATTCCCAGATCGGCCAGGCGACGGGTCCACTCAAGGGACTCGCGGGGACGCACGATGCGCTTGCCGTCGAGCAGGTCGACGCCGCCCCATCGTTCGAACACGGGGGGAATATAGCCATCGTCGAGGTTGCGGAGCCCTTCGACGAGCTCGCCGACGGGCGGCTCGACAGCCAACACCTCTATATCGGGATTCTGCTCCTTGAGGAAGCGGCCGACCCCCATCAGCGTTCCGCTGGTCCCGAGCCCTGAGACGAAGTGCGTCACCTCGGGAACCTCGGCCCAGATCTCAGGGCCGGTCGACTCGTAGTGGGCGCGGGGATTGGCCTCGTTCTCGTACTGGTACAAGAAGACCCAGTCGGGGTTCTGCTGCGCCAGCCCCTGGGCACGGAGCACCGCTCCGTTGGAGCCCTCGGCGCCCGGAGAGTCGATGATCTCCGCACCGAAGAGCTCGAGCATCTGCCTGCGTTCAACCGAGGTGTTACCCGGCAGAACTATCTTCACCCGGTAGCCGCGGGTACGGGCAATCATCGCTAGGGCGATCCCGGTGTTGCCCGAGGAGGGTTCGAGAATGGTCGCCCCGGCGCTGAGCGTGCCGTCGGCCTCCGCAGAGAGCACCATCGACCGGGCGACCCGGTCCTTCACCGAGCCGCCCGGGTTCTGGCCTTCGAGCTTCAGCAGGATCCTCGCCTCGGAGTTGGGGCTCAGCGCGCTGACGTCGACGATCGGCGTGTTGCCGATCATGTCGATCACCGATCCGAAGACGGTCACGCGTCCGCTCCGCTGGTCAGCACCGTCACCGATCCGAAGACGGTCACGCGTCCGCTCCGCTGGTCAGCACCGTCACCGATCCGAAGACGGTCACGCGTCCGCTCCGCTGGTCAGCACCGTCACCGGTTCCTCGGTGATCTCCTCAGCGGCGATCCTGTAGCAGCGCAACGACGGATCGGGATGCTTGAGCGAGACGATGATGAACCGCCACACACCGAAGGGATCGAACCGGGCAGCGTCGGCCACATCAGTCGGCGACGGGTAGTTGGTCGTGTGGGTATGGGAGTGCATAACCCCGATCACCGCCAGCCCGTCGTCGTCCGCGGCATGCTCGACTCTCAGGATCTCAGCGCCGTCGAGCTCGTAGACCCGGCTCGAGCGGGCGGTGTTGGTCATCGGGAAGAACCGATCAACACGGTCACCCCCGTAGCGGCCAGCGAACAGCCCGCAGGCCTCGTCGGGCAGCCCCGCGATCGCATGGCCGAGCATCCGGGAGTGAACCGACGCGGGAATCTCCAGCACGCGCGCCAAGGGTACCGCGACCCGCGCTCGGCAGCATTAGCGTTGCGCCAATGGCGAAGTCGAACAAACCAGGCGACCTCCCCGCCGGGGCCGCGGCGGTGGCCACCAACCGCGTGGCGCGCCGCGACTACACGATCTTGGACTCCCTGGAGGTCGGAATCCAACTGCACGGCAGCGAGGTCAAGTCGCTTCGTGAGAGCAGGGTGCAGTTGGCCGAGAGCTACGCCATCATCTACCGCCGCGAGCTCTGGCTCGTCGGGCTGCACATCTCGGCCTACTCCCATTCCGCGGCCGCCTACGCCCATGAACCCGACCGGCGACGCAAGCTGCTCGCCCATCGCCGCGAGATCGACCGCTGGGCCTCACGGCTCGAGCGCGAGAAGCTCGCGCTGGTGCCCCTGGCACTCTATTTCGTCGGCGGACGGGCGAAGCTCAAACTGGCGCTGGCCCGAGGCCGAACACAGGCCGACCGGCGCCAAGACATCGCCCGCCGCGACGCCGACCGTGAAGCGCAACGAGAGATGACCCGCTCCCACCGCCGCCGGTCAGCCACCTGACGGGCAGCGCTCGCGAGCACGCTGACGAACAAGCGCCGAGGACCCGACAGTGACTGCCGACGAGTCGGATGAGGCACGCTCACGCGTCCGGTCGGGTCCGCTTTCCCCCATGAACCGTGGGCTCACGACACCATTGCTCCCTCAACGTGTCCAACGGGTCGAGGATCGACTCGGGAAGTCCAAGCAGATCGCAAAGAACAGCCTGATCGAGTTGTTGGCGCACCTCGTCGCGATGCGCCTCGTTCGCGGGGAGGAATTCACGCAACCGAAACCGCGCGAAGACCTCTGAGGCATCGGTGAGTTGCTCCCCTGATAGCGCACGGCAGTCGAGCACCGGTATCTCAGCGATACGACCGACCGAGAGGAGCGACCGACCCTGCTGCTGACGCGACCCGACCCACCAGCGACCCAGCAGTCCAACAGTAGTGTTCAACCACAGCACAATCGGCAGTTCGTGTACCGGTGCGTCCACAAGATAGCTCGGCCAAGCCCTTCCGCCGATGCACGCCCGTGGCGTCAAGCAGGCGCCAAGACGCTGGCTGTTGAGTCGGAAATCCAGGTTGATATGGACTCGCGACGCGGCACGCGACCAGACCTCCCTTCCTTGGTCGGCGGTGCAGCCCGGGCGCACCTCTCCGTAAGCGTCGGGAAGGACTTCCAGCCTGTTCTCCCGGCCCGAGCGGGAACTGTGTGCCCAAAGTGCCGGGTAGGAAGCGGCTTTCCACCGCTCTGTGCCCGATTGCAAGTCGTATATCCAAAACGGTGCCGCATAAGCACCCGTGCCCCTCTCGACAGCATCTGCGGATGTCGGTTTGACACCGATTCCGGCGTTGCCCGGACCACTGCGGCCAAGGTCTCCCAACCTGGCGACCCGCAGCGGAAGCGGCTCGTGCCTTGGCAGTCTGAGCCTGCTGTCGAGCAACCCGAGACAGGTGTCGGCCAACTCAAGTTCGGAAAGTTGACCATATCCTCCATCCTCCAGCCGACCCGTTCCAACTATCCCGAGGCGCTGATCGCCGATCCTGAGCACTCCCGGCAATTCCGCGCTTCTGTGGCTGCCAACCCTGCGGGCCAGGATCGCGGACGCCGCTGCAAGCGACTGAGCGACGGTCTCGGGACGGTCGGCGAGCCCCACCCAGAGGACCTTGTCTGCCTCATCAGCGTTCTGGCCGCCTGCCGCGCCGTCGGAACCTTGCCGCCTCACCGCGACGACAAGCACTTCGGCCATCGCCGTGTCGTCCGAAAATGCTCTGTCGGTAGAACCGTGCGCCGCGATCGACACGACAATGATCTTGTTGTAGTGCGTCGAGAGCAGTTCCCGAGCTTTGGACCAAGCGCTCGATACCGTGAAAGTAGCGGGCAGGACGAACGCCACGACACCTCCGGGTTTTACCTTGGCGTGCGCGAGATCGAGAAAATTCGAGGCCAGACCAGCGTGCCCGTGCCCAGCAGTGGGATGTCTCCCCTGGTACTTCTCGGCAGGTTGTTTGCGCTTCGCCCGGTATATCTCGGCGAGCCGCTTACTCATCTGCTTCTGTTCCACCTCTGAGGTCCCGAAGCCGGCGAAGGCGGGGCGCGGAATGCCGACGCGATCGCCCTCCTGCCCGACAGTGCGCGCGAAAGGAGGGTTCATGATGACAAGGTCAGACGATCCATGGTCGAGAACCAGAGCATCCTTCGAATTCACAGAATGGACCGATCGACCCGATGCTGCTGTTCTGCCTGTGCCGAACAGTGATGCCGCCTCCTTGTCGTCGATCAATTCGAGTGATCCGATTGCCGTTGCCGCGACAGAATGGCCCGCACCGGCGACTTGGCCGTAGGGCATCAGGTGGACATTGGTGTCGCCGAAGGGAACCGACGGATGCACAGCTGACAGCAGCGAAGCGGTGACATGCACGGCCGCAGGCATGATGTCTGCTCCGACGAGAACCTGCTCCATGAAAGTCGGGTGCAGTTCCTCATCGTCGAGACCCCCTCGGCGCGCTCTGGCGGACAAGCGTCCGTATACCGCGGAGAGCAGGGCGCCCGTGCCGCAGGCAAGGTCGGCGACCTTCAGCTTCTTGACTGCGTCGTCGTCGGCGAAGTCCGCTCCGAGAAGCGCCACGGCCAACTCAGCCAGCAAGACTGCCGACGGCGGCCGCGTGTAGAATGTGGCCAGGAACTTGCGGTCGGCGATCAACCGCCCGAAGAGTTGGCCGGTCATTTCTTGGGTCGTTGTGACGCCAATACCGACGAGTCGTTCCGCTACCAGAGCCAGTTGGCCGACTACATCGCGAAACACATCTGCAGGAAGCGGCGCCAGCACGCGCCGAGCGATCTCAAATATGGGCCAATAGTTGATTTCAAGGATGGCATCCCACTCGCCCAACAATGCGCTCGGAGTCAACTCGCCTGCCGACCTGAGGTCTGCAAACGGGGCGATCCCCGGGTGTGTCGAAGCGACGGCGCAATGGAACGTGAGCGCATTGGCCACGATTGTCATCGCCATGCGCGAGGTCTGCTCGCCGTCTGCCTGGTGAAGCGCCAAAGAGATGGCATCGAGCACCGACATCCGGTTTTCCGACAGGAGTTCGCGCAGAGTCCCTGCCGCCTGGGAGACACCGCCTTCGAGTACGCCGGCTGCCTGCGACAACTGGCGTTCTGAGACGGCAATCGCCTCAACCAGGTTCGCCAGCGCATCGATGTCACCGTTGATCCAACCGGCCGACGGGAACCTGTCGGGCGATTCGGGGCGGGTCCCGATGAGCAGGCAGTAGTCGAAGTCCTCTTGAGCGATCGCCGCGGCCAGTTCAGCCTGCGGCGCCCGGCTCAGGGATTCAGGAAGTCGCACGGCTACGACTTGCTCGACGGTTTCGCCCGTCTCAAGAAGGTTCTTGCCGAGACGACCGGAAGCATCTGATTCCACCGTGGCGGCAGGGAGATACTCGGTCTCGAGGATCACCGACATTCCCCCGGGCATCCGGACGACTATGTCCGGTGCCTTGGAGGGGTGGTCGGCGAGCACCCTCGTCGACTCGGCCTCCACCGACCAACGCGGATGTTTGGAATTGAGCGCGGCGGCCAAGTAGTCGTTGACTGTGGTCTCACGGGTCCGTGCTTTGCGATCCATCCGAGCGTCCTTTTGACCGGTGCGCCTCTCGCTCCGGCTGCCAACGAAACGTAGCGACGATGTGTGACAATCCGGTGGATCCCGCCGGTGCAGGGAACGTTGCGCGGCCACTGCGGCGTTTCGACGCTGCGATTCGCAGTGCTGACGTCTCGTTCCGCGGGCTTTGAAACGCCGCTCGACCGACCTCGAACCGAGCGAGGTGATCGCCAGAGAACTTCTCGACATCGCCACTATCCGGGCGGTTCAGTCAGGAATCTGGCCGCGGGCGCTGATTCGCACGTGCAGTGCCGACGTCTCGACGTGCGGTTGTGGCGTCAGCAGGTGAATCCGGTGCTGGCGGGGGAAGGGGGGCATCCCCCCGCGGGCGCGCCCCCCGCTTGGGGCGTCAGCAGGTGAATCCGGTGCTGGCGGGGGAAGGCGGACCTGCCCGGCGGCGACCTCCACCGGATGGGTGCGCAGGGGCTCACGGGCGGGACGGCGGGTGGCCTCTCCGCTGGTGACGTCGAAACGTCCCTGATGCATCGGGCACTCGATCTCACAGCCGACGAGAACGCCCTCAGAGAGGCGCGCCGAGTGGTGGGTGCAGGTGTCGTCGACTGCATAGACCGCACCGTCGTCAGTCCGGCAGACCGCATAGCGCACTCCCCCGCGTTCCACGCCCAACACGTCGCCCAAGGGAACATCGTCCACGTCGCACAACACGACACCGGTCGGATCAACGTCGACCGGACCAGCCGCCCGGTCCACCGCTGCCGGGGCCATCACAGCCGGATCAACGTCGACCGGACCAGCCGCGGGCGGGGGCATCGCGGCCGGGGGCGGCGGCGGGGGGGGCGCGGGGTGCTGGTCGGGGCCGGCGGGGGGGGGGGGCGGGGGCCGGCGGGGCGGGACGGGGGCGGGGCTGGGTCGGCGGAGCGGTGCCGGCGGGGACGCGGTTCGGCAGCCGATAGTCGGGGTCGGTGCGCTGGCGGCGCATCGTCGTCACGATCTCCACCATCCCGGCCCGCACTCCAGGGGTCGGCTCCGGGAGCTGATCCTTGATCTCGGTGTGCAACTCCGGGAGCGCGTGGAACGGCACCATCGGGTACATGTGATGCTCGATGTGGAAGTTCATGTTGCAGTAGAGCCACTGCAGCGGCCTGCTCACACACATGCTGCGGGTGGTGCGGCGATGGTCTGCTGCCTCGGTCTCGAGTCCCCCGTGCTGCAGGGCCCGCAGGACTCCATGCATCGGCTCGCCCACCACCCGGGGAAGCATCAGCATCACCGCCGGCAGCGGGGTCCACAGCACGAGGCAGGACCCGATCACGGTCGCGTACAACACCAGGAACACCCTGGCATTGCGGGCCGTGAGCGGCAGGTCGTCTTCCGGCACTGCCTCGCGGATCGAGTCGTTCGGACGCTTGAATGCGAGCTGCGCAAGCTCCTTGTTGTAGTTCCAGAAATGGTTGGTGCCCAGCACCAGGTTGGCCAGGTCGCGTCGCTTGATGGGGTTGGGCAGCAGGTACTCGGCATCATCGCCGACCATCGAGGTGTAGGTGTGGTGCCGGGCATGGACCCAGCGCACCGTGACCGGCTCCCAGTTCTGCATCCAGGAGTTCGTGTACAGCAGGGCGTTGTTCAACCAGAGCTGGCGGAACGGCGTGTAGTGGCAGGCCTCGTGGCCGGTCGCGTTGGAGAACGACCACACGAAGCAGTAGGCCCCGTAGATCGCCAGGAACCACCACGACCCCCTGACCCACAGCAGCACCGAGAGCGCACCGAGTCCGCCCAGGAGCGCGAAGTAGGCAGCGATGCGGCGCAACGCCTCGCCGTCGGTCCGGCGGCTGAGTCGGGTGAGGGTCTCTCTGGGGAGCGTCGCCTTGAACCACCGGTCCGACTCGGGAGGGCCCGGCGCGGCTGGTCTCAGACTGGTCGGGTCGGCAGGCGACTGCTCCGGGTACGAGACGGTCGAGTCCATCACAGCGGGCCGTTTCAATCCCAGGACCGAGGGGTTCGGGAGAAGACCTCGTTGAGCAGTGGGACGAAGTCTTCGACCTGGAGATCGTCGTAGTGGGGGTCGAAGCAGTTCTGGTCGTAGGACGCGCAGAAGTCGACACAGCGGTCGAAGTGCGGCGACTCGCAGTAACGGTCGCGCTCATCGCGGTCACCGCCGAGGTGGTGAAAGTAGTAGTAGCCTTGGAACAGCCCGTGGTGGCGGACCACCCAGGTGGTCTCTTCGCTCACGTAGGGGGTGAGGATCGCCGCTGCCACGTCGCTGTGGTTCGCCGGGGCGAGCACGTCGCCGATGTCGTGGAGCAGTGCCGCGGCCACGAACTCGTCGGGTTCTCCGTTGCGCAGCGCCCGGGTGGCGGACTGGCGGCTGTGGCGCTCCCGGTCGATCTGATACCCGAGCGTGGGACCCTCGAGCAGACGGAGTGTGGTCAACAGATGCTCAACGAGCGTCTGTGCAGCGTGCTCCCTGTACCGTCTGTCGAGACGGCGGTAGTCCTCGGCGGTTCCGTCAGCCATCTCCGTCCAGTCAACGGTGAATGCCTCGGCCATTGATCCTCCTCGTCTACGGGCGGGGCGCACCCGCAGGGAACGAGACCCGCATGATTCTCGGGCCTCGCACTTGACCGCCCGCCCACTTCATGGAGTCGCGGTCGCTGACGTGGAACTCGGGAATCCGTTCGAGCCAGACTCGCAGCGCAACGTTCATCTCCAAGCGGGCAAGGTTCGAACCCGCACACCGGTGGATCCCCGATCCGAACGCAACGTGGCGGTTCCGTTGGCGGTCGATGATGAACTCGTCGGGATCCTCGAAATGTTCGGGGTCATGGCATGCCGCCGGGAAGTTCATCAGCACCTTGTCGCCCTGCTGAATCTTGACCCCGCCGTAGTCGACATCGGCATCGGCAATCCGGGCCATGGTTACCGGGGCGTAGTAGCGCAGGAACTCCTCCACTGCGGTAGGCAGCAGTTCGGGTTCGGCGTTGAGACGGGCGAGGTCGTCCGGATTGGTCCCCAGGTGCCACAGGGCGGACCCGATGGAGCTCCAGGTCGTGTCGATCCCTGCTATTACCAGCAGGTTGGCGATTCCTATGACGACCCCCGGGGTGATCTCGGCGTCTTCGTCGAACGGCTCCATGTGGAGCAGTTCGGTCAGCAGATCATCTTTGGGGTTGTCGACCCGCTCGTGGACCTCGACTCCGAGGAAGCCAAGCAGAGCGTCACGGGCGGCCATTCGCTTCTCAGGGTCTAACAGGCCCTCGCCCAGCAGGTCGTTGACCCAGCCGACGAACGTGTCGGCCATCGCCGGATCGACACCCAGCAGATGGGCGATGACCCTCGGCGGAATCTGCTGTGAGTAGTCCACAGCAGCATCGCACTCCCCGTCGGCGATGAAGCCGTCGATCAGCGAATGCGCCAGCTCCTCGGTGTAGTCGGTGTAACGATTCACCGTCTTGGGCGAGAACGCCGGCAGGATCATGCGGCGGGTCCAGGTGTGGATCGGGGGGTCGGCGGTGATCGGCGCCGCCGCGATCTGCTGTTCGTAGAGCGTCTGTTCGGGGAAGTCCGGCGGCGGCGGCATCACCAGCGGCGCCCGCGACGACAGCTCAGGGACCATTTTCGCCAGCGCGCGGATGTCGTCGAAGCGGGTCGGGTTCCAGGAGCCCTTGAGCCGTTCGGTATGGGCGATCGGGCATTTCTGGCGCATCTCCCGCCAGATCGGCACGGGATCCTCAATGTAACGTGGGTCGCTGATGTCGTAGTCGGTGGTCCAGTCGGTGACCGGTGTGGGCTCAGACATAGGGAAACGGTAACGCATCGACTCACTGTTGGGGACACATGCATCGGTCTTTTTTGCGGCATGTGTCGTCGGGCCGGGCTACGCTTGGCATCCTCGCCAGGGGAGGCCTTCTCAGGGGGTCTCGTCGGGGAACGCATTTTGACAATCGACAACATGCACAAGGGGCTGATCGGTTTCGACGTTGGGACCGGGATGTGCCGACGTGCGACCGGAGTTGCTCAGACTCCCAAAACGGGGCACCAACAGAGACGCCGATACGGACGATCTCGTTCTCGCCGCCTGATAAGTCAGTAGGCAGAGAATCATCGCGACCAGCAATGGCACGCGGGGCCACACTGCCGCAGCCTGGCACCAGAAGCGGTAGTGGACAGCAGGGAGAGACCGCTGACTGACGGGAAAGACCCCTGACGCCGGAGAAAGTTCTGGTGGCGGGCCCTTGGGCCCAACTCACCCGGGAGCGTGGCAGCCATGAGCCACACCCACGGGAATGGTCGTAGCGCGGCGGGCAACCACCCGACGGACGAGGGTTCGATTCCCTCCAGCTCCACCAAGACCACACAAGATGGAACCAATTCAGCGTCCCTGTCAGGTTGCGAATCGGTTGCTAATAGGTTGCAACCGTCGTATAGTTGTGTTGTGGCGACCATTGACGATCTCCTCGGTCGGGACCCCGACACAGCGACCCGGGCCGCTCAAGAAGCGGTTCCAGGGTTCGTCGCCGAAATGGACGAGATCGCTCCCGCGATTGCTGCGGGCTGCAACCGGCCGGTGCTGTTGCACTACTGGATGACAGTGGACGGCGCCGCCCAGCGGCTTACGGCACTGCCATCGACAGATCCCGACATCGCCGAGCGGGCCGCTACGGGATACTTCCTGTTGCGCGACAACGCGGCGGAACTGCTGTGGACGGCGCCGACCGTCGACGGCACGGGAGTGCTTACCGCATTGGTGGACCGGATCAGGTTCCTCGTTGGCGGGCTGCCCCGCCCGCCTAGGCGCGGCGGTGCCGGTCTGGACAGAGCCGTGTTGCACCGTGTTGTGGTGACGTTGGCCGATATCGAGTTTGAACGCCGCGTCGATGAGCCGTTGAGGCGGGTGATGGCGACGCTAGCGCTGACAAGCAGCGACGTCGCGGGGATGATGGGCGTGACCCGCCAGGCCGTCGACAAGTGGCTTCAGTCCGGGACCCCGACCGAGCGTCTCGACCGCATAGGCACGCTCGCTGAGATCGCCGACATTCTCAGGCACCGCCTGCGTGAGGGCATGCCCGCGGTTGTGGTACGCCGACCCGCCGAAGCGTACGGTGGCCGCAGCATGCTTGAGATGATCACCGACGGCGACCACCGCGAACTGTTGGAGTCGGTGCGGGCGAGCTTCGATTACGCACGCGTCGCATGACGTGCGCAGCGTAGCGGTAGGCGGTACCTACTACCGCGTCGCGGATCCCCCGCTGGGACGACCCCGTTGACGCGCACCACGCCGCTGTGTCGGGGCAGCGCTGGAACCCGCCCGGTGTCGCCTGCTTGTATCTCAATGTTGACGTGCTCACTGCCCGCAACAACGTCGTTGGCCGTTTCGCGGGCCTGCCCTATGGGCCAGAGGACCTCGAACCGACTGAGGCGCCGGTGCTGATCGTTGTGAAGGTGCCCGAAGGTCTGGCCCTTGACGCGTTCTCCGATAAGGGGGTGACCGCGGTCGGCCCGCCGACCACCTACCCGCTCGACAGCGCCGACAACCTTGTCGCCCACAGCGTCTTCCAACCGATCGGGACAGCCGCTTACCAGGCCGGTTTAGACGGCGTCGCAAGCCATTCGGCCGCCCCTGGCAGCAGCCGCGAACTCGCCTGGTTCCCGCGCTCACAACCGGCCTCCGTGACCGAGCGCGTCTCCTTCAGCGCCTGGTGGTGACCCAACAAGAAATCGACCCGGCCGTCGACACCCTGAGCGCCCCTTGCCCCGAACGCACCGCACGCACGCTGCAAACCGCCATGCGCGCAAGCACCAACCCCACCGAACCAGCCGAAGCTATTCGAGTCTGCGCGAACACCATCCGCACCGCATGCTTTTTCTTCTCACCAGAGTAGCGGCGAGACCTCGCCACCGCCCTCGTTTGTGTGTCGATAGATTCCATACTCGCTCCAATCCTTGGAGCCTGCACAAAACCCGGGGTGAATCAGGTGTCTTTGTTGGGTTCACGGTTCCAACGTTTCTTGGGGTCGTCTGTGAACGGTTGATCGGCAGTCCGCCGACGCCATCAGCACTTCCGCTCGCCTGCTTCTCGCACAGCGGTGTCGAACTGGGCTTCTGTCATACCGAACGCTGAACAGAACTCAGACCGGATAGACGAATATGCGTCGGCCGCAAGCAATTTGCGTTGCATCTCAAGGACTGATTGGTGCAACGCCTCCATGGCTTCGAGTTTCTGTGGGCTTTCTCCATCGCCGAACACCCGGTCGATCTCAGCCCAACCATCTTCAAGCATTCCAGCAAGCAGCTTGTTGATAGCTCGCCGTTTAGCGCGGTCTTTTCTCCACCCCATCTAATCGACACCGAGCCGTTCACAGAGATTCGCGTCAGCCAACTGGTCGGCCTCGCCAAGGATCCCGAGTTCGTCGCTGTTCAGGCAGTCAATGTCGGCTTCTAGTTCCTCTATGCGCACAGACCAGCCCCTCACCTCGTCGGACCACGCTTCCAGGTCGGTTTCTAGGTCAGCTACCCGAAGCCGCAACGCGCTGATCTCGTCACCGGTGGTGGTGTCGTTCGGCGGGTAGATCAACACTATTGTCAACACAACCGCCGCAGTTAAGGTTATTGCTGCCATCGCCCACGGGAGTCGCTCAGTCACCGTCAACTAGTCCTCGCAGGATGTCCAGGCCGTCCGTGAACAATCACTGCAGCTGTGCTCTTTGCTCCATCAGATCCCTGGTGGAAAGGTCAGCATAGGTCGCTTCGCCGAAACCCAAATGCGCGTCCACAATCGACGAGTCTGTGATGACCTCAAGACGTTCGCCTTGTTCAGCGCGGTGCCGTCGATGGAGTTCGAGCGCAGCAACCTTAGCAGCGCAACTGAAAAACCGGACCGAATCCTCCCAGCCGTATAAAGACAGCGTCTCGACGACCTTGCAGAACTCGCCGTCACCCGGTTTTGGTATCGCGTTGGTCATGGCGGGACTGGTTTCCCCGTGGTCGGCTGTACCGAGAACTGGCTGTTGTGAATACGTCGCTTCTTGTCTCATGCGAGCGCCTGCTGAGCGTCCCGCTAGTCGGGCCTCGTTCACCAACTCCAAGGAGTTCTCTGGGGTGCCCAACACGGCGGCAATCGCGTGGGGTGCCGACATGGCGGCTAGGACCGCCAGTGGAGTCGTGTCGCCTGGTTCGCTCCCATCCATGAAACCGAAAGCATCGCGAATACATCCAGGTGCGCTCAAAGCCCAAGCTGCTGCCTCCATGTTCTCTATCAGCACAGGCAGGGTCTCACGGGCGCATTGGCTGAACCTGGCATGACTAGCCCGTTGTCTCTTGAAGTGAGCGCGGTCGTTAGAAAATCCGCGTTGCGGTGCAGATAACGATATCCACACGTCAATGGAATCAACCGACGTCGGAAGCATTTCGAGACGCTCCCGGCCAGATGGGTTGGATTCAGCAAGGCGCAGAGCAGCGCGCGCTACATCGGGATAGAGCAACGCGGCGAGCGCGGACCGAGCACAGTCAGTAGAGTTCAAGGCCACCAACAGCGCCTTGCTGCCGCCCCCGTCTGAGCGAAGAGACGCCCCGGCTTGTGGATCGCCTGCCATCGCAAGCGTTACGCGTGCTAGCAGCTGGTCTTCTAAGACTCCAGACAGAAGATGGGGTGGGATTTCCCGATCAAGCAGGGCAGCGTGTGCTTTGTTCGAGACACGGTTGATGCGGGTTGTGGTGTCTGACGTGCTCTTTGGTTCTCCTATGTTGCTCATCCTGGTTCCCGTTGATGGTGGTCGATGTCGTTCAGAACGTGTTGCGGGATCCTCTCGGGGTACGACCTGGTTCTCGTCGGTCGATCTGCATTGACGATCATCTTCACGGAATGGATGTATACCAGGGATCTAGTGCGGTGTCAACAAACGCTTGCGCGCGTGGTGTTTCATGCTGCTTATGGGAGTGGTCGGCCCCAGCGGTGGCCTTTATCGGCTCGGGTTCGGGCGCGTTCGCAGCGTTGCGCCAGCGCAGGTCGGGGTCTCGGGCGTTGGCGTTGCGCCAGCGCAGGTAGGCGTGCAGCCGACGGGTCAGCGGTTGGGGTGCTGGGAGTCGTTGAACACGAACTCGCGCAGCGGCCCGAAGTGAGCCTCGATCGGGTTGGCCCAAGAATTGTAGGTCGGGGTGAAGCACAACTCGACTTTGTTGTCTTGTGCCCACTTGCGCACGGCGCGGCCCTTGTGAGCCGAGAGGTTGTCGAGGATCACATAGATCCACTCGCCGTCGTCGTGGCGGGCCCGGATCGACTTGAGCGCGGCCAGTGATTCACCCTGGGTGAATCAAACCCCGCCCCCCGCCAGTAAACCTCAACCGCGGCCACCTCCCAATATACTTTACCATGCGAGTGCCCCCTCGGTGTGGACCAGAACTTTCTGACAAAGCCTGATTATCCCGCACCAGGAGAGCACGTCGCGCGAACACCCACCCCAACACAAACCCCACTACTGACAAATCTGGGCTAATGGATAAGACCTCACGCGCGGGACCTATCCGACAGTGAACCAAAACAATCGACCAAGTCGCGAAATCCAAGAGTCTTTGGATGGTTCGCTCTCTGACTATCAATCCTCGCCGAAACGGGCGTCGTATGCCGTGGCCATTCGGTCGATGAACTCCTCCCATCGAAGACCGCTACCGACGGCGGGAAGTTCGAGATCAATGAGCCCCGATTCTTGACAAAACACAACGACCGCGATGCCCTCAAGCAGGTGTGGCGCGTCGCCCTCGGTTTGTCGTCCGCCTGCACGCGTGAACCGGCCGATCGCCCGTTCAATCAGGTGTGTAGTCGGTTTCCAATCGTCGTCATGCCCTGACCGCACCCGCTCCGTGGTCGGCAAGGTCAGAATGCCGCCGACAACTGCAAACGGAAACTTGAGGTGAACGTTGACCGCGAACGTCCGGATGTCACCGAAACGGTTCCAGATAGCGCGACCCACGGCCAAATGGGCGGGTTTGATCTCGATGGCCAACTTCAAGCCATCCGTCTCGGTGATCTCCGAGACGTCGGCCTTTGCACTCCGCAGACCTCCGCCAACTGTCCGCTCACCCGCAACGGCGCCGTGCAGGCTGAGCCCTGCTGCCCGGAGACTGGCGAGGGTCGCATTAGACAAACCACTAGAGAGCCGGATCTGGGCCGCCTTACTCTTCTGCTTGCCGACCTTTGACGCGCCTCTGATATATTCGGCCGAGGCAGCGCAGTATTCCTCAATAGTCGGAGTGGCTGACCCTCCGATCTGGTCCACCAAGGCAAGACCCGTGGGATCCGGCAATCCAGCCACGATTCAGGCCGAACGGTCCAAGGTCAACTGGCTCGATGCCCCGATGGTGTCCTGCACCCTCGAGGCAGCGTGCGCGAAGTAGGCCGGGTCGATCTCGCAACCGATGCTGTTGCGTCCCCAGATCGCAGCCGCAGCAGAGGCGGTGCCAGTTCCGAGGAATGGGTCGTAGACGGTGTCTCCCACGAACGAGAACATGCGGATCAGACGCACTGCAAGGCTGAGCGGGAAGGGTGCCGGGTGGTTTCGCGTCGACGCCCCGGTGATACGCCAGATCTGTTGGAACCAGTCTGCATGTTCTTCGGCTGGAATAATGGACATGAGTCTCGTCGCCAACTCGGGCTTGCGGTAACCGCCGGGTTTGCGCTGCAGCAGGATGTACTCGATGTCGTTCTTGATGACGCCGTTCGGCTCGTAGGGCTTGCCATAGAATCCGCCAGCTCCCATCTCGTATTTCGCGTTAGCGATCTTGTGCCAGATGATCGGCGCAAGGTTGTCGAATCCCATATTGCGGCAGCGTTCTTGGATGCTGGCATGCAGCGGGAACACCAGATGCCGTCCGAACGCCTTGCGTGACACGTTGACATCCCCGACAACGACGACCATCCGCCCGCCGGGCACGAGGGCACGATGGACGTGCTGCCACACCTCGTCGAGTCCGTCCAAGAACTCCTCGTAGTCTGCAACCTGGCCGAGTTGACCAGGTTGATCGTTATATTCCTTGAGGGTCCAGTACGGAGGAGAAGTCACCACGAGTTCGATGCTCTCTGGCGCGAGTTCCAAGCGCCGGCTGTCGCCAAGTTGGATCACATGCGCGCTCGGGAGACTCTGAACGGCCCGAGTGATCGCCGCGCACGCTTCGGGTTCTTTCGCAATCGCCGGAAACCCTCGCTGGGGCTGGGCAGCGACACGGTCGAGAAGCTGTGGCGGCACCGCCGCCACAACCGTCGACAGGCCTGTCGGTGAACCCAATTCAATCCTGCGCAGGGCTGGACTCCCTTGGCGGGCCCCGTTTGCACTCGTCATTGGGTTGCTATTCACGGGTCGCTCCCTCGTCTTCGAGAACTCGCTTCAGACCTACTGCCACGATAGCCGAATGTTCTAGCATGGATCGATCATACCTTTCCAATCAGTTTACAACTAACACAATGTTTTTCATCTACGCAGCACAGCGGCAGACAGTGGGCCGAGAAACAGGCGGACCCGTGCCGGAAGCGGGTGACCAATACAACTATGTTGAACGAGGCGTGTGACAGTCCCTTTCCCCGCGCCTCGCCTATCGGTTCCCCACGGTCTCAATGGTCGTCCCGGTCTTTAGGCATGAGGGCATGTACTTAGGATGGCAACCTATGACCCTCGTAGGCGACAACCCGAAGTGGGAACACTGCTCTTGCTCGGCGGGCTTCTCCGCGGGGTCACAGCTGGCGACCGTCACCGAGGATCAACACAAAGGCCCACCACTTGAAGGGACTCCCCCTCGCGGTGCTCCGTAGGCGTCAGTGGCCAGCAACTGTGACAAGGGGCTTGGGCGGGAAGAAGAGCCCGTCATACACCCCTCGTCGGCCCAACGGATCGGACAACTCGATGGTGACCGAGGTCGACGGGTTGCCCGGGCAGGTGGCAACGCTGGCAACGGGGATGACAGCAAACGCCACCAGCACCGCGACATCGGTCTCGATCACCTGGGGACCCTTGAGCGCGTCTCCCATCTCGCGTCCGTCGGCGCATCCTCGCTCGGTGACCAGGAGGTCGATGGTCGTGTCGGCGGCGCCGGGCATCGAATCGGGGTCGAGGCGGACCTCGACCCGGCCGAGCCCGGCTGGAAGCGGGACGGCCGGTTCGCACGGGCCGGCGGAAGCTGCTTGTCCCGTGCGGACCCACTTGTCGCCTTGGCGGTCGATAGCGGCGACCCAGAAGCTGTCATCGGCCAGAGTCGCGAACTCGGCGCTGTCGTCGCCGATGCTAATGACGACCCATCGTCCTGGGGGCAGGGGCGGACTGTGTTGTTCGCTACACGCATAGCGGAATGACGACCCATCGTCCTGGGGGCAGGGGCTCGACTTCGGGGGCGTCGAGCAAGGCCCTCAGCGCGTCCACCGCTGGGTGGTCGACCTCGTCGATTGAGGGCGGGTCGATCATCCGCGAGTAACGCACTGCACGCGTGCCCGGACACCTCACGAGTGGATCCTCCACATCGAGGTCGGGGATCACATCCAGCGGCCCGACAAACGCGGGCGTCTCGGAATTGGCACGGCCGCATCCGACGGCCAGCACTGCCACAGCCAAGATTGACGCCAACACCTTCATATCCGCTTAGACGACAGACACTGTCCGAAAGTTCCCGTCCCTTGCCAAGCAACAGCCCTCCGAGCAGAGTCGGTTGCGGGCAACCCCAGAGCAGATACAGCGTCGGCGCCATCCTCGGCGCTAGAACACCCCAGCTGACCTGCCCAAACATAGATGTAGAACTACCCACTCGTTACGCTATTGAGTAAACTTGCTCAATAGCGTAACGAGGCGTCGCGCCTGGTCGGTGTGGTTCCATGGTCTTGTCTCCGAATGGCTCATACGCCGTTAATGATGAGTATCATGTCGTTTCAGGTTGTGCTGTGCTGAACGCTGGTGTAGGTTCGCCGCATGGAGACGATGGCGGGCCCGGCGATAGACACACAGGTGCTGGTGATCCTCGGCGCCGCGTTCGGCGTAATGTTCGCCACCCTCACCACGCTGATGATCACCTCCATCCGGCTACAACACCGCGACAACCTCCAGACCCGCATCGAAACCCGCTCGCTCATCGCCCAGTCGACCGAGAAGCTGGTGGCGGATATCGACAGGCGGTTCGACAAGCAGGAAGCCAAGTTCGACAAGCGGTTCGACAAGCAGGAAGGCAAGCTCGACAAGGTCGTAACCAGCCTCAGTGACGCCCGTGAACGGCTGGCACGCATTGAAGGCCACCTCGGGATCGAATCGCCGTCACAGACAGAACCCGAGTCGAACGGCGACACCAGCGAAGCCGCCTAGCTCGGTTCAGTCCCAGTCACCGAGAGTGCATCTCGTGCATTCGATCTGTGCCCCGACACGTACGGCGACAAGCTGGTGGGTGTAGATGTCACCGGGATCATTAACGTTGATCACCCCAAGCCCTTGGGCCAGAAATCGGGGGCTTCGCGTTTTAGGTCGGGGTGAGGGTGCGGTCAGCGCTGATTCTGGGGGATCCCTCGGAGAACCGCGCTGGTTCCATCCTTGACCGCGTAGGGCCGTGTCCGGGTGGTGTGTTTGGTGTAGTGTCGTACCCTGTTGTTAGGTTGTGGTCATGTTCGATTCGATGATTCAGCAGGTTCGGGGGGTGGCGGTTGCTGGGCTGTCGCGTGCCGAGTTGGAAGGCCTGGTTGCGGGTGCTGGGCGGGTGGTGGCGGCGATGGGTGCGTTGCAGGCACGTTGCGCGACTGAGATCGAGGCTCTTGATGACGGCGGGGTGAGTTCCAAGACGGTCCTGCGCGAAGCGGGCCGCATGTCGACGCGGGCGGCGAACAAGGTCGCCAGGACTGCTGCTGGGCTTGTTGAGATGCCCAAGTTGGCGGAGTCGTTGGCTCAAGGCAAGATCACTACAGAGCATGCTGAGGTGGCTGTGAGCGCGGCTGTCAAGACTTCGCCTCAGCAAGTCAACGATCAACTGGCGGGTCTTGCTGAGGAATCCTCGGTGGACGCGTTCGTTGAGCAGTCGCGGCGGTGGGTGAACCGCAACCAGCCCGATAACGGCACCGGACGCTATGAACGGCAGCGCCGCGACCGGTCGTTGAAGCATTGGGTCGACGATGAGGGCATGGGGATACTGTTCGCGAAGCTCGACCCGGTAAGCTACCAACAGGTACGCAAAGCGATCGATGTTGAGTATGACCGTCTGTGGCGCGGCGACGGTGGCCGCGACGGTTCTCCTGACGATGTGCGTACAGTCCCGCAACGCATGGCCGACGCGTTCGTCGCGTTGTTGACCAACCCGGCGCGTCGCAAGCCGGGCAGCACCAGGCATCAGCTCATCGCCATAGCCGACATCGAACGCCTCCGCGGCGATGATCCCACCGGCGTCGCTGAGATCGTTGGTGGTGAAGCGTTACCGCAGACCGTGCTCGAACGGCTCATCTGCACCGCCGCGGTCACCGGGATCGTGTTTGACGGCAAAGGACAACCCCTTTGGGTGGGACGCACCCACC